>Ga0081535_100210_pt1 | contig 53854 bp, 43 predicted proteins | sample HotLakmasection3_FD_71020 | JGI IMG/M metagenome (GOLD analysis project Ga0081535, IMG submission 71020) | Hypersaline microbial mat communities from Hot Lake, Washington, USA - Section #3 (SPADES assembly) (version 2) | ecosystem: Environmental > Aquatic > Non-marine Saline and Alkaline >... | reverse complement strand
AAGTCCCGAGGGGGTGCGGGGGAAATCATTTCCCCCGCGTTTTGCTTATCCCACGCCGCCGTCGTGTTTGCCGCTGGTGTAGGCTTCCTTGGCGCGGCGGGGGATGTCGGGCCAGTTGTCGATTTTGATCGATGATTTGGGGGGGACCCAGGAGCCGCCGACGCAGGGGACGTTGGGGGGTTCGGGGGGGGGGGGGGGCGGCGCCCTGCCCGCATGTGAGGGCCAATAATGGAGGGGCCCGCGGGGAGGTTTGCCTCCCCGCGATTCTTCGCTTCTTTGCTCGGTTCAAAGCGCCCGGACGATGATCGTGGCGCTCTCGGGGACCGTGGGGTCGTGGCGGGACCTCTTCGGCGGGCGGTCAGCGGCCGCGCTTTTCGCCGCCGGCGGCGGTGATGACGGCGATGATGAGGATGCCGGTCAAAAGTTGGCGCACACCGCTGCCGACACCGGCGGCGTTGAGCATGGTGACCAGGAGGAAGAGGAAGAGGGCGGCACCCCACAAGCCCGGCAGGTTGGCCTTGCCGCCGGCCACACTGGTGCCGCCGATCACGACCACGGCGATCGAGGCCAGGAGGAACTGGCTGCCCATGTCGAGCGACACGCCGCCCGAGAAGCCGGCGAAGAGGGCGCCGGTGAAGCCGGCCAGCGCCGCCGAGAGGGTGTAGGTGATCCAGCGTGTGCGCTCGACGTCGACCCCGGCGAGACGGGCTGCCTTGGGGTTCTGGCCGATGGCGAGGACCGAGCGGCCGTAGACGGTGCGGCGCAGGACGACGGCCATCGCCAGGGTGAAGACGAGGGCCGCGAGCGTCATCACCGGGACGTCGAGGATCCGGGCGAAGGTGAAGCTCTGCAGTGCCTCGGGCGGCTTGATGCTGAGGCCGCGGCCGTACCAGATGGCGGTCGACTGGACGATGAAGCTGGAGGAGAGGGTGGCGATGATCGGCGGGATGCGCAAGGTGCGGATCAGCGCGTAGTTGAAACTGCCGACGAGCGTCCCGGTGGCGATCGCGGCCAGGAGGCCGGGGACGATCATGGCGTCGCTGCCGGCCATCACGCTCATCGCCACGCCGGCGCCGAGTGTCACCGTTGCCGGGATCGAGAGGTCGATATTGCCCGGGCCGGTCGCGATCACGAACATCTGGCCGGTCGCGACCAGAACGTAGAAGACGGCAAAGCCGAGCCCGGCGGTGAGCGTCTGCATCGCGCCGAAGCCTTCGGCGAGCATGACCGTGACGAGCCAGACGCCGACCGCCCCCACATAGGCGAAGAGCCAGTCGCGAATGCCGGTCCGCGCCAGCCGGGCCGTCATCGCGACGCGCCCCCCGCGACGCGGTCGAGAAGTGCGCGGAGCGCCAGGACCAGGATCAGGATGGCCCCCTGCACACCGATCTGCCAGTCGGGATTGAGGCGCAGGAAAGCGAGGAAGGAGGCGGCGAGCGTCATCACCAGCGCACCGAGCACGGCGCCGATCGGCGAGACGCGGCCGCCGGTGAACTGGCTGCCGCCGAGAATGGCGCCGGCGATCGAGAGGAGCGTGTAGCGCAGGGCGATATTGGCGTCGGCCGAGGTGGTGATGCCGGCGAGCGTGAGGCCGGCCATGACCCCCATGAGGCCGGCGAGCGCATAGAGCGTCATGCGGATCTGCAGCATCGACCAGCCGGCGCGGGTGATGGCGCGCGGATTGCCGCCGGCGCCACGCAGCACGACGCCGAACGAGGTGCGCATCAAGAGCAGATGCCCCAGAACCCCGATGACGACGGCGGCGAGGATCGCCAAGGGAATGCCGGGCGGGCGCAGGCGAACGGCGGCGATCAGCCACTCGGAGGTGCGGCCGCCGGGCGACGGCAAAACGATGACGGCAAGGCCGAACCAGACGAAGGACATGCCCAGCGTGACGACGATGGCCGGCAGATTCCTGAGCTCGATCAAGGCGCCCACGGCGGCATAGAGGCCGATCGCGGCGAGCAGAACGAGGACGCCTACCAGCGGCGCCTCGGCGAGCCAGGTGACGGTCACGCAGGCCACGAAGGTGACGAAGCCGCCGATGCCGAGATCGAGGTCACCCACGGTGAGCACGAACATCTGCGCCAGGGTGGCGAAGACGATCGGGATCGAGAGGTTGAGCAGGAGGTTCAGGCCCTGATAGCTCATCGCCCGCGGCTGCAGCCAGAAGATGGCGGCGAGCAATGCGGCCAGCGCCAGCGCCGGCAGGGAGGCCCGGACCAGCTCGCGCCAATCGATGGTCATGCGGCCGACGCCATCAGGCGACCAGCGGATCGTCGGCGCGAAACGAGGCCTGCAGCACGGCGCGCTCGGTGATCTCGTCGTGCTGCAGATGCGCCACGATCTCGCCCTCGCGGAACACGTAGACGCGATCGCAATGCACGAGTTCGTCGAGCTCGGTCGTGTACCAGAGGAAGGACCGGCCGGAAGCGGCCTCCTGGCGGATCAGGGCGTAGACCTCGCTCTTGGTGCCGACATCGACGCCGCGCATCGGATCGTCCATCAGGATGATGGTGGCATCGGATGCCAGCGCACGGGCAAACAGCACCTTTTGCTGGTTGCCGCCGGAAAGGCTGAGGATGGGATTGTCGACGTCGGGCGTGCGGATGCCGATCCGCTTTTGCCAGTCGAGCGCCAGCCTGGTCACTGCCCCCTCGTCGAGCAGCCCGTTGCGGCGCAGTGCAGCGAAGCAGCGAACGGCGATATTGTCCTTGATCGACCAGAGCGGGAAGACGCCGTCCGATTGCCGGTCGCCGGCGACGAACGCGAGCGGCGCCGCGACCCTGAATTCGCGCGGCCGGTCGAAGACGGCGAGCAGCGCCGCGGTCTGGCCGTGCCCGGCGAGGCCCGCCATGCCGACCACCTCGCCGCGGCGCAGCTGGAGGCGATGCCGCCCGCCGGGGCCCGGTCCATCGAGCACATGGGATGCGGTCAGCCGCCGCCGGCCCTCCGCCTCGCCCGGCTGGCCCGCGACATGGCCCATGAGCCCGACAAGAGCGTCCCGGCTCAGGCTCGATGCCTGCCGGTCGGCGACGATTTTGCCGTCGCGCATGACCACGACGCGGTCCGCAGCGCTCAGGATCTCACCCAGGAGATGCGAGATCAGAAGGGTGGCCACACCGTCCGCCTGCCGCCTGCGGACATAGGCGAGCAGTTGCTCGGCGGCGGTCGAATCGAGCGAGGAGGTGGGCTCGTCGAGGATCACCAGCCGCACGGCGGTGTCGGTCTCGGTGAAGGCGCGCGCGATCTCGACCATCTGCCGCCGGCCGATCGAGAGATCGCTGATCCGCCGGTCGGGCCGGATGCCGTGGCCCGGGAAGATGGCATCGAGGGTGGCCATGATCAGCGCGCGCGCCCGGCCCTGCCAGCCCTGGCCCTTGATGCTCCGGTGCACGATCCGCGTGTTCTCGGCGACGGTCAGGTTCGGGCAGAGCGAGAGCTCCTGGAAGACGCAGCGAATGCCGCGATCGGTCGCCGTCGTGACGTCGTAGCCGCGGGTCAGATCCTCGCCCGCGACCCTGATCCGGCCGGCATCGGGGACGACCGTGCCGGCGAGGACGTTGATCAGGGTCGACTTGCCGGCACCGTTGTGACCGACGAGGCCCAGGACCTCGCCGGCCACGACACCAAAATCGACGCCGGCCAAGGCCCGAACGGCCTCGTAGCGCTTCTCGAGGCCGTCGAGCGCGACGAGCGTGCTCACTCGGCGGTAGGCGTCGGCGGCACGGGCTCGCCCGAGGCGATCGCCTCGATCATCTGGTCGGTCCATTCGAGGGTGTAGACGGCGTTGGTGACGCCACCCTCCTCGGTCTGCTCGAGCCAGTAGTCGAGCTCGTCCTGCTGGACGACGAGGGTCGGCAAGAGCAGGTCTTTCGGCACCTCGCGGCCGGCGAGGATCTGCTGCGCCACCCAGAAGCCGACCTGGGCACTGGCGGGGGCGATCGACAGCGACATGGTCTCGTAGCCGGTGGCGTCGCGCTGTTCCTGCCACCAGGTCAACTCGTCGTGGCGGTTGCCCATGATGATCAAGGGGATGTCACGACCGGCCGCGCGGAAGGCCTGGGCGGCGCCGTAGCCGTCGCCGCCCTGCGTCACCACCGCATCGATCTCGGGCAGGGTCGGCAGGATGCCCGAGACCTCGCGCTGGGCCACGGTCTGGGTCCAGTCGCCGTGCACCGAGCCCACGATCTCGAACTGCGGATGGCTCTCGACACCCTCGACGATGCCGCTGTGGATCTCGTCGTCGACGAAGACCCCGGCGAGGCCACGAATCTCCAGGAGCTTGCCGCCCTCGGGCAGCCGCTCGGCGAGGTAGTCGATCTGCGCTGTGCCCATCCCGGCGAAGTCGATGACGATCCGCCAGGCGCAGGGCTCGGTCACGATGCCGTCGAACGAGACGACGACGACCCCGGCATCACACGCCTCGCGTACGGCACCGTTCAACGCAGTGGGCGAGGCGGCATTCAGGACGATCGCATCGAAGCCCTGGAGGATCAGGTTCTGGATCTGTGCTGCCTGCTCGGTCGCCTGGTTCTCGGCCGTGGTGAAGGCCGGGGCCTCGGCGACGAGGCCGTCGTCGACCGCCTGCGTCGCCACCTCGTCCCAGCTCTTCAGCATCGCCTGCCGCCAGCTGTTGCCGGCGAAATTGTTGGAAAGGGCGATGCGCATGCCGGAGGTGTCGCCGGTGGCGATCTCGGCCACGGCGGTCGTGCTCAGCAGCGTGGCCGCGAGGGCCACGACTAGGGTTTGCTTGGTCATCGACAGGACTCCCTGGGTTTTTCTCGGCTCTTGGTCGCGAACCCCGAAACGGCCGCGACGTGGTTTCCGGTCAGCGTCTTCTGTCCGAAGTTGGGGATAATGTCCAGCTCGAGAGCGGGCAAATCGGCAGGGCCGGTCGGCAGCGGCGGGCGGGTAAGGCAAGGCTTGTCGGCATCGCGCGCCGGCTTTCGAGCCTACGAGCGCAAACAGCGGCGGGGCGCGCGGGGAGGTTCGCCGCCCCGCGAGTCTTCGTTGTTCTGCTTCAGCCCTTGACCGCACCCAGGGTGAGGCCGCGGACGATGTAGCGTTGGGCGAGGAGGGCGAGGAGGACGGGGGGGACCATGGCGACGGTGGCGCGGACGGCCATGTACCAGAATTGCACGCCGCGGGTGTCGACGCCGCCGGCCATGTGCACCGGCACGGTCATCGCGTCCCGGGCGGCCAGCGTGATGGCGAACAGGAACTCGTTCCAGGTGAAGGCGAAGAGGATGAGGCCGGTGGCGGCGATCGAGGGCAGGGCGAGCGGCAGGACGATCTGGTAGAAGGCGGTCCAGTAGCCGGCACCGTCGACGAGCGCCGATTCCTCGAGCTCGACCGGCAGGTCCATGAAGGTCTGCCGCAGGATCACCACGACGAAGGGCAGGGTGAAGGTGGCGTTGATCAGGATCAGCGCCAGATGCGTGTCGAGCAGGCCGAGGGTGCGCATCACCAGATAGAACGGGATGACGGTGGCGACGGGCGGCAGGACGCGCTGCGAGAGAAACCAGATGGTGATGTCGCGATTGGGGATCCAGCGAAAGCGGAAGCGGGCCAGCGCATAGGCGGCAGGCGTGCCGAGGACGAGGGCCAGGAGGGCCGCACTCACCGCGATGATCGTGCTGTTGGTCACGGCGCGGAGCGATTCCGGGGTCGAGAGCTGCTCGCGCCAATTGTCGAGGGTCGGCTCGAAGTGGACCCAGGGGATGCCGAGCCCGGCCACCGTGAAGGTGTCGATCGGGTTTCGCAGACTGGTCGAGACCGACCAGTAGAACGGAAAGACGAAGACGAGCGCCACCACGATCGCGAGCAGTGACCAGAGCGTGTAGGCGAGCGGGTGGCCGCGCTTCGGCGCGGGCTCGGCGTGGATGTCGGCATGCCGGGTGGCGAGTTGGTCAGCCATAGGTTTCTCGAAGGCGCCGGTAGAACACGGTGACGATGATCATCACGACGACGAGCAGGCCGTAGGCCATGGCACTGGCATAGCCCACGTCGAAGAAGCGCAGCCCGGTCCGGAAGGCGAGGAAGGAGTAGGACTGCGTGGCGGTGCCGGGCCCGCCGCCGGTCAGCGCGAAGGGGATGTCGAAGAGCTTGAGCGCCTCGGCCAGTCGGAGCAGGAGGACGATGATGATCACCGGCTGCAAGAGCGGCAGGACGACGTGCCAGAGGATGGCGCCGGTCGAGGCGCCGTCGATGCGGGCCGCCTCGATCAGCTCGTCGGGCAGACCCTGCAGGGCGGCGAGGAAGACCAGAAAGGCGAACGGCGTCCACTGCCAGATATCGACGATGATGACCGAGGTCAGCGCCCATCCGGGATCGGAGAGGAAGGGGATGCCGAGAAAGCCCAAGGGCCCGCCCGCCTCGTAGAGGATGGTGAAGAAGAGATAGCCCACGGCGATCGGGGTGGCGAAGATCGGCAGGATCAGGATCGTTCGCAGCACCGGCCGGGCGAAGAGCGCCCGGTTGAACAAGAGGGCCAAGAGAAACCCGAAGATCAACTGCAGCGGCACCGCGACCAGGACGAAGGTGGCGGTGACCCGAACGGCGGCGTGCACCTGCGGATCGTTCCACAAGCGCGCGAAATTGCTGCCGCCGACGAACTCCCAGTTGTCGACCTGCTCGCGCACCATGACGAGGCGCGTCCGCGGCTCGCCGGCGGGCGAGAGCACGGGATCGCCGGCATCGTCGAGCATCGGCACCCGCTCGCGGCTGACCTCGATCTGGCTCTCCAGCTTGAAGAAGGCGAGATAGAGCGAATAGCCGAGCGGGAAGACCGTGAAGGCCAAGACCCAGACGACGGCCGGCAACAGAAAGAGGAAGCGGATGCGGCTGGTCCAGCGCATGTCCGAGGGCCCGAAGCGGTGCCCTGCCGCCGGTGGCCCGACGGCAGGGCTGGTGGAGGCGAGGGCTCAGTCGCCCTTGTAGCCGATGGCTTCCTGGTAGTTCTGCAGCTGCTCCTCGCGGCCCAGCCGGTCGGTGACCTGATCCCAGGCGGTCGCCGTGGCATCGAGTGCTTCCTGGGCCGTGAACTCACCGGCCATGGTCGCCGACAGGTTCTTGTCCAGGATGTCCCAGTACTCGAACGTGCCGGGGATGCGCAGGTAGGTGAGGGTGTGCTCGGCGAAGAACGTGTCCTTGTAGGCCTGCGTGTAGGTCACGACGTCGTCCGGGTGCCAGCCCGCGGCCTCGTAGTCCTCGATCGTCGCCGTGCCGCCCTGCTCCTCGAGGAAGTGGAACTCGAGGCCGGGATCGACACCGGTCCAGCCGTAGGAGGCGTTCCACTTGGCGACCGGCTCCATCGCCATCAGGGCCAGGAGCGAGTAGGTCGCCTCGGGTGCGTCCGAGAAGGCCGAGATCACGCCGTGCCAGGAGCCGCCCGTGGTGTTGCCGATCGCCCGCGGCTCGTCGGTCTCGACGAACTCGCCGGCGCGGTGGTCGTAGTAGACGGTGGATGCCGGCAGCATCGCCGCCGCACAGTCGCCGCGGATCACCGAGCGGGTCTCGTCCTGGCAGAGGGCCCCGACGTCGCCCCAGGAGAAGACGAAGACCGACTTGCCGCGCAGGAAATAGTCCCAGGCCTCACCGAGCGACCAGCCGACCTGGGCGGCCGGCCCGGTCTTGTGCAGCTCCTGCAGGAACTCGAGGGCTGCCACATGGCCCGGGCTGTTGATCAGCGGCGTCATGTCGGTCGGGTCGAACCAGTAGACGTTTTCGTATTGCGTCACCTCGTCGCCCGGCGTGATGGCGAAGGAGGCGGAGAGCGACTGGAAGTGGTAGTGGCCCTGCTCGCCCACCTTGAGATGCAGCACCATGCCGCTGTCCGGGTCGGCGTCGGTGTCGTCCCAGTTCTTGCCGTTGAAGTAGTTGGCGATGTCCAGCACCTGCTGCCAGGTGGTCGGCGGCACCGGCATCGCGTAGCCGTACTCGGCCTCGAACGCTGCCTGGTGCTCCTCGTTCTCCAGCGCACTCTTGCGGTAGTAGAGCACCTGCCCGTCGGAATCGTTGAGCACGCCGTAGGGCGTGTCACCCCAGTGATGCAGCGCCTTCAGGCTCTCCGGCGCCACCTCGTACGACCATTGCGGATACTCGCCCGACGCCATGAACTCGTCGACCGGGAAGGCGTAGCCCTGCGGGGCGATGTCGCCGTACCAGAAAGCACCGACCATGAAGGCGTCGTAATTGCCGGTGGCGTTGCGCAGGTCGAGCATCATCCGGGTGTAGTGCTCGCCGAACGGCAACTCGACGATGTCGAGCGTAGCACCGGTCAGTTCCTCCCAGATCGGCCGAAGCGCGTGCAGCGGCCCGGAAATGCCGCCCTTGACGCCGGCGGCGTTGACGGTGACCGAGACCTCCGAACCCTCGAACGGCTGCTCATCGGGGCCGAACAGCGAGCCCAGCATGTCACGGGGTACTTCGATCTCGACGTCGTCGTAGGCCGAGCCGAGCTCGAAGACGACGCTGTCGTCGTTCCAGACGATGTGCTCGCTGGCTCCCGCGGCACCGGCCAGCAAACTGGCCGACAAACCGCCGAGCAGCAGCGCACGCAAGCGATGCATGTCCATGATCCTCCCTGGTTCCCGGGTCTTTTTCCCCGGTGCGAGGAAGTTTTAGCCGCAGCCACGCGGTCCTGTCGATGGTTTATCGGCCGGGCCGGCGGCGTGCAGCCACACCCGGAGCGCCCTCGCGGCGGCGATCGGAAGACGTTGCCGCGTCCGGTCGCCGAAGTCCCGAGGGGGTGCGGGGGAAATCATTTCCCCCGCGTTTTGCTTATCCCACGCCGCCGTCGTGTTTGCCGCTGGTGTAGGCTTCCTTGGCGCGGCGGGTGATGTCGGGCCAGTTGTCGATTTTGATCGATGATTTGGGGGTGACCCAGGAGCCGCCGACGCAGAGGACGTTGGGGAGTTCGAGGTAGTGGTGGGCGGTAGCGGCGTTGATGCCGCCGGTCGGGCAGAAGTAGAGGTCGGGCAGCGGCGAGGTCATGGCTTTCAGGTAGTCGGGGCCGCCGGCGGGGCCGGCCGGGAAGAATTTCTGCCGGGTGAAGCCGTGGTCGGCGAGGCTGAGCATTTCGGTGGCGGTCGCCGCACCGGGGAGCAGCGGGCAGGGGTTGTCCCTGGCGGCGGCGAGCAGGCGGGGGGTGGAGCCGGGGCTGACGGCGAAGTGGCAGCCGAGTTCGGCGACGGCTTCGAGTTGTTCGGGCGTGCGGACGGTGCCGGCTCCGACGATGGCACCCTCGACCTCGGCGATGATCGCGCGCATGGCCTCCATGGCGACAGGGGTGCGCAGCGTGATCTCGAGGACGTCGAGGCCGCCCGCGACGAGGGCCCGGGCGAGCGGGACGGCTTTTCGGGCATCCTCGATGACGATCACGGGGATGACGGGCACCCGGCGGAGCAGGGCATCGATGGTGTATTTTTCGGTCATGGAGTCAGCCCCTGAAATCGATGACGGAGGCGCCGGTGTCGGCGGTGCCGACGGCGCTGCGGAAGATCGCGAAGAGCTCGCGGCCGCAGCCCTGCCGGGAGGCCGAAAGGTCGGCGGTGGCGGGGCGGCGGGCGCCCCATTCGGCCGGTTCGACCAGGGCGTCGACCGTGCCCTTCTCGGTATCGATGCGGATCCGGTCGCCGCCCCGGATTTTGGCGATGGGGCCGCCGTGGGCGGCTTCCGGGGTCAGGTGGATGGCGGCCGGGACCTTGCCGGAGGCGCCGGACATCCGGCCGTCGGTCAAGAGCGCCACGCGGAAGCCCTTGTCCTGAAGCACGCCGAGTTGCGGGGTGAGCTTGTGCAGCTCGGGCATGCCGTTGGCGGTCGGGCCCTGGAAGCGGACGACGGCGACGAGGTCCTTTGCCAGTTCACCGGCCCTGAAGGCGTCGATCAGGTCGTTCTGGTCGTGGAAGACGACGGCCGGGGCCTCGATCACCCGACGGTCGGGCGCGACGGCGGAGATCTTGATGACGGCCCGGCCGAGATTGCCCTCGAGGAGCTTCAGGCCGCCGTTGGGGCCGAAGGGTTGCCGCGCCGATGCCAGGATGGTGGCGTCGCCGGTGGTAGCGGGGCCGGGGCGCCAGGTGAGGCGGCCGTTGTCCAGGACGGGCTCGTCGGCATAGGCCGAAAGGCCTGTGTCGCCGGCGACGGTGCGCACGTCGTCGTGCAGGAGACCTGCGGCGAGGAGTTCACGGATGAGGAAGGCCATGCCGCCCGCCGCGTGGAAGTGGTTCACGTCGGCCAGGCCGTTGGGATAGATGCGGCAGAGCAGCGGGACGACCTCGGACAGCTCGGCCATGTCGGCCCAGCCGAGGTCGATTCCCGCGGCATGCGCCATGGCGACGAGGTGGAGGGTGTGGTTGGTGGACCCGCCCGTGGCGTGCAGGCCCACCACACCGTTCACGAAGGCCTTCTCGTCGAGCATCTCGCCCACCGGCGTGTAGGCGTTGCCGAGGGCGGTGAGCTCGGTGACGCGCCGGGCGGCGTGGCCGGTGAGTGCATCGCGCAGGGGTGTGTCGGGGTTGACGAAGGCGGCCCCCGGCAGGTGCAGGCCCATGATCTCCATCAGCATCTGGTTGGTGTTGGCCGTCCCGTAGAAGGTGCAGGTGCCGGGGCTGTGGTAGGAGGCGGCCTCGGCTTCGAGCAGTTCGGCCCGGCCGACCTTGCCCTCGGCGAAGAGCTGGCGGATCTTGGCCTTTTCGTCGTTGGGCAGGCCCGAGGGCATCGGCCCGCCCGGGACGAAGACGGCCGGCAGGTGGCCGAAGGCGAGCGCACCGATCACCAGGCCCGGGACGATCTTGTCGCAGACGCCGAGATAGAGGGCGGCGTCGAACATGTCGTGGGAAAGCGCGATGCCGGTCGCCATGGCGACCACGTCGCGGCTGAAGAGCGAGAGCTCCATGCCGGCCCGGCCCTGGGTGACGCCATCGCACATGGCGGGGACACCGCCGGCGAATTGCGCCACGGCACCGGCCTCGCGCACGGCCGTCTTGATGATGGCGGGAAAGCGTCCGAGCGGCTGGTGCGCCGAGAGCATGTCGTTATAGGCCGAGACGATGGCGATGTTCGCCTTGGCCTCGCCCATCAGGTCCGCCTTGTCGTCGCTGCCGCAGGCGGCGAACCCGTGCGCGAGGTTGCCGCACGACAGATGGCCGCGCTTCGGGCCGCGGCTGGCGGCGTCGCGGATCTTGTCGAGGTAGCGTTGTCGGCGGTCGTGGCTGCGCCGGGCGAGGCGTTCGGTGACCTCGCCGATCCGGGCCTGGATGTCGGTCATGGCGTCGTCTCCTGGGTCAGCTCTGGTCATTCAGCCCCTTCGATGAGAGCACGCAAAACGAAGAGGAACGAGGTCACTTCTTTCTCCAACCACATTTCATCCATTTTGGGCACTTTATCCTCAGCTCTCTCGTCAAGATGGAGGATCGCATTTGCTAGCTTCCGCAGGCGATGCAGGGCAGCCTTGTTGGCTGCGCGCGGCAGCCGATCGCCCGCATTGTTGATAAGCTCGCTTAGGTTCTTTCCTTCGGCCCGAAAATGTTCGCGGAGAACCGCCTCCATGATAGACCGCATCAGGGCAAGCGCCGCGTAGTTCCCACCAAAAACGAACGCATCATGCGCTTCCTGAAGGTTTTTGAGGAGCGAGGGCTTCTCCGTATCTCCATGCTTTGCCGCGACCCACCGCGGCACAAGAACAAATGGAATTAGTGCGCGCCGCCGAAACATTCCGCGAAGATCAAATCCCGTTTCCTTCTTCAAGCGATCCCAAGCAGCGATGCCATCCGCGATACGGTCGGCGAAGTCGGGCTGATCAGCCCAGCGCTCTTCGTCATCAATGTTGAATTGAGCGAAATCAATTGCATCCTCAATGCCACTTGCCTGTTGTACTGCTTGGCGGTCGGCATTTGCCCATTGCAGCTCTGCTTTTGGGGTAGGTCCCGGCTCTTCGCCGCCGAGTCCCAATTCCAGATCCAAGAGCCAGACGTTGGCAACGACGGACTCATATCGTTCTTCATAATCTCGCCATGCAGAAATGAAGGACGGATCAACAGGAGCGGCGAACAGCCGCCGGGACCGTCGCTCGTTCATCTTCAAAAAGTATGCAGCGTCAAACAACTCTAAACACAGCTTTTTGATGCTCGCATCGCTCCCTGCGAGTTCGATGATGCCCTGGGGTTCGTCGTCAGTCCAGTGCCTCAGCTTAGCGAAGAGAGTCATGAACTCGACGACCAATGCAGAATCCTTGCCGACCTGGCTCATTCGGCGTCCTCGTGCCAGGTGCGGTTGTCGCGCTCGATGAGCGCAATGGCGGCGGACGGGCCCCAGCTGCCGGCGGTGTAGGGCTTGGGCGCCTCGGCCCTGGCCTCCCAGGCGGCCAGGATCGGCTCGATCCACTTCCAGGCGGCCTCGACCTCGTCCTTGCGCATGAAGAGCGTGGCGTTGCCGCGGACGACGTCCATCAGCAGGCGCTCGTAGGCGTCGGGGTAGCGGACGTTGAAGGCATCGGCGAACGACAGGTTCAAGGGCACGTTCCGGAGGCGCATGCCGCCCGGGCCCGGGTCCTTGGTCATCAGGAAGAAGCGGACGGCCTCGTCGGGTTGCAGGCGGACGACGAGGCGGTTGGCGACGAGCTTGCCCGAGCTCTCGCCGCAGATCGAGTGGGGGACCGCCTTGAAGTGAATGACGATCTCGGATTGCCGCTCCATCAACCGCTTGCCGGTGCGCAGATAGAAGGGGACCCCGGCCCAGCGCCAGTTCTCCACCTCGGCCTTCAAGACGACGAAGGTCTCGGTCGGCGAGAACGCGCGGTCGAGCTCGGTGAGGTAGCCGGGGACGGGCTGGCCGCCCACGGCACCCGCCTGGTACTGGCCGCGGACGCTACGGGTCGTGGCCTCGGCCGCGCCGATCGGCTTGAGTGCTTTGAGGATCTTCAGCTTTTCGTCGCGGACCGCGTCGGCATCGAAGGTGAAGGGCGGCTCCATGGCGACCAGGCAGAGGAGCTGGAGGATGTGGTTCTGCACCATGTCCCGAAGTGCCCCCGAGGTGTCGTAATAGCCGGCGCGCCCCTCGAGGCCCAGGGATTCGGCGACCGTGATCTGCACGTGGTCGATGTGGGCCGAGTTCCACAACGGCTCGAAGAGGGCGTTGGCGAAGCGGAGGGCCAAGAGGTTCTGGACGGTCTCCTTGCCGAGATAGTGGTCGATCCGGAAGATCTGCTCCTCCTCGAAGACGGCCCCCACGGCGTCGTTGATCGCCCGGGCCGAGGCGAGATCGCGGCCGATGGGCTTTTCCAGAACGACGCGGCTCGCGGGCGTGATCAGCTGGTGGGTGGCCAGATGTTCGGCGATCGGGCCGAAGAGCGCGGGCAGGGTGGCGAGATAGAACACGCGGATCGGGTTCGTCTTGCCGTTGCGGTGCAACAGGCTCGCCAGGCGCTTCCAGCCGGTGGTGCCGCTGGCATCGAGGGCGACGTGGTCGAGCCGGCGGAGAAACCGGTCGAGAACGGCGGTGTCGATTTGCTGCGGCGGGGTATGGCGTCGGACGGCGGCTTCGACCGTTTCGATGAAGGTCTTGCGGCCGAGTTCGCTGCGGGAGACGCCGATGATCCGGCTTTCCGGGGCTAGCTGGTCGTCGTTGTCGCGGTGGTAGAGACCCGGGAGGAGCTTGCGCATGGCGAGATCGCCGGTGCCACCGAAGACGACGAGGTCGAAGGGGTCGACGGGGATGAGACGTGCGCTCATGGTGGACCTCCGAGGCGCAGGGTCGGGCCTGCCTCGTTCATGGCGATGCGGCCAGCAGGGCCTCGACCCGGTCGCGGCGCGGCAGAGCCGGAATGGCGCCGCGCTCGGTCGTGGTCAGTGCTCCCACCGCGTTGGCGAAGCGGCCGGCGGCGTAGAGGAAGTCGCGGTCGTCGAGGCGGTCGAGATCGTGCATCAGGCCGGCGAGCAGGCCGGCGACGAAGCCGTCGCCGGCCCCTGTGGTATCGACCGCAGCAACGGTGAAGGTGGGCACCGGCAGCTCGGCGTCCCGGGTGACCAGGATCGAGCCCGCCTTGCCGACCGACAGCACCATGAGCCGGAGACCGTCGTGCCAGAGCTCGCGGCGCAGGGTGGCGGCGTCGCGCGCCCCGGTCATAAAGTGGAGTTCGTCGTCGGAGAACTTGGCGATGGTCGCCCGCGCCAGGCCGTCGCGGATGCCGGCTCTGGCCGCGTTGGCCGAGGCCCAGAGCGGCAGCCGGAGATTGGCGTCGAAGCTCACCAGCTTGCCTGCCGCCTTCGCGCGATCGGCGGCGAACAGGGCAGTCTCGCGCGGGCCGGGGGCTGCCAGACTGATCGAATCGAAGTGGAAGACGGGGGCGCTGGCGATGACTGCCCGGTCGACCTCTGCCTTGCCGAACAGCATGTCCGCCGACGGGTGGCGGTAGAACAGAAAATCGCGCTCGCCGTCGGCCTTCAGGCTGACGAAGGCGAGTGCTGTGCGGGCGCGGGCGTCGAAGCGCAGGGGGCCGGTGTCGACTCCCTCGTCGCGCAGGGTGTCGGCCAAAAGATGGCCGAAGACGTCGTCGCCGACCTTGCCCATGAAGGCGCTCTTCGCCCCCAGCCGCGCGAGGCCGACGGCGACATTGGCGGCGGCCCCGCCCGGGGCCCGGCGAAAGGTCTCGACTTCGGCCAGGGGCAAGCCGCTCACCGTGGGCACGAAATCGATCAAGAGATCGCCGAAGCAGACGACGTCGGTCACTGGTTTTTGCTCCCCGATGGGGCTCGGCTCCCCGATAACGTCTGTCGAGCCTAGCAGTGTCGCCGCACGATCGCGAGTGGCCGGGTTGATGTCGACGAACCCTTCGCGCGGACCGCGCGGTCGGCGGTGCAGGTTGCGAGCAGCGGCAGGCTGGCACCGAACGACGCTTTTATGGCTTGCCTCGGCGAGCGCGAAGCGGATCGGCGCCTCGTCTTCCCTAGGGAATCCCGGCTTCGCGAAGCGGCATGAGCTTGGCCCGTGATGTCAGGGTGACGGTGGCGGTAGCGGGCGCCGACCGTCACCACTTTGCGACCGCGCATGTTTCGACAATGCCGGCCGGATCGCCCGCACCTCGTGATCCTCGCCGTCACTGTTGTGTCGGTCCGAGTTCGCGGAGTTGCCCTCGAGCGAACGGCGGCGGACCGCTGTCGTATGCTCACGCTGCTTCTTGCTCTGGACGGGCTCTGTTCGACGCCATGATGTCCGCGTCTCCGTCACCCTCTCTCAGCGAGAATTTATTTTGGTTCTACAGATAGCTGATGAACAGAACCATGGGACGCTCGAGCAAAACGAGCCTGATCGCCGTCCGGCGCGCGGTCGGCACGCCCGCGCCGGCTGGCGAGCCGGTGCAGCTGGCGGACCACCAATCGGACCACATGACCGCCGGCTTCTCGGCCCGCGATCTGCTCGGGCGTCTGGTCGGCCTGATCGAAGCTCGCACGCAGCCGCGCAGTGGCGACAAGTCCGGCCGCGGCCCGCTCGGCGTGTCGACCCTGGATCTCGGCAGCCGCCGACTTCTCGATCTCATCGCGGGTGTCTCCGGCATGGATCTCGGCAGCGGCCGCTGACGGTCGCTCAGTCCGCGACCTTGACCAGAAGCTTGCCGAAGTTCTTGCCCTCGAGCAGGCCGATGAAGGCTTCGGGGGCGTTCTCCAGGCCGTCGACCACGTCTTGCTTGTAGTGCAGTCGGCCGGACTGGAGCAGGGCACCGACCCGGGCCTCGAAGAACGGGCGCCGGGCGCCGTGGTCGGTGATGATCATGCCTTCGAGCTTGAGGCGCTTGACCAGGATCTGCCGCATCAGCAGCGGGGTGCGGTCGGGGCCGGGTGGCAGCTCCTCGGCGTTGTAGTGGGCGATGCCGCCGATCACCGGGATGCGCGCGTGGGTGTTCAAGAGCGGCAGGACGGCGTCGGTCACCGCACCGCCGACGAGCTCGATATAGACGTCGATGCCGTTCGGGCAGGCGGCGGCGAGCTTGGTCTCGAGGTCGGGCTCGCGGCGGTCGAGGCAAATGTCGAAACCGAGCTCGTCGATGGCCCAGCGGCATTTCTCGGGGCCACCCGCGATCCCCACGACATGCGCACCTTCGAGCTTGGCGAGCTGGCCGGCGACCGCACCCACCGCACCGGTGGCGGCGCCCAGCACCACGGTCTCGCCGGCCTTGGGCTTCGCCATTTCCATCGTCCCGACCCAGGCGGTGAAGCCCGGCATGCCGAGAATGCCGAGGGCGGTCGAAATCGGTGCCGCCTTCGGGTCGATCTTGCGCAGCGCCGTGCCGGGGAGCGCGAAGCAGCTGCGCCAACCACCGCCGCCGACCACGAACTCGCCCGGCTCGAATTTCGGGTGGCGGCTTTCGACGATCTCGCCGACGCATTCGCCGACCATCGGCTCGCCGGGCTCGACGCCGCGGGTGTAGCCCTTGGCGGCACTGATCCGGCCGCGCATGTAGGGATCGAGCGAGAGCCAGAGCGTGCGGCAGAGCACCTCGCCGTCGCCGGGCGTCGGCAGCGGCGTCTCGACGAGCTCGAAGGTTTCGAGGGTGGGAGCACCGGTCGGGCGTTCACGCAAGCGGATCTCGCGGCAGGTGGTCATTTTGGCTCCTTTCGTGACGGCGTGGCGGGTCTAGCAGAAGCGGTGGCGGCGCGCGAAGGGCGGTTCGCGGATTGACAGGACGGGATGGACCGGCGAGCGTTCTGTCGTCGCTCGCCCATCGGTCCGGTCGGTACCCATGCTCGCCTTTCTCGTGCAGCGCCTGATCCAGTCGATCATCGTCATGCTGGTCGTGGCCTTCGCCTGCTTCGGCCTGTTTCGCTATGTCGGTGACCCGATCAACAACATGGTGGGGCAGGAGACCTCGATCGCCGATCGGGAAGCCTTGCGCGAGCGATTGGGGCTCAACGACCCGATGGTCGTGCAGTACGTGCGCTTCGTCGGCAATGCGCTGCAGGGCGATTTCGGCATCTCGTATCGGCTGCAGCGGCCGGTGGCGACGATCATCGCCGAACGCCTGCCGGCGACTTTGGAGCTGGTCTTCGTCTCCGCGCTCCTGGCGCTCTTCATCGGCATTCCGCTCGGCGTCTATACCGGGCTCCATCGCGACGGCATGCTGGCGCGGCTGGTCATGACGGTCTCGTTGGTCGGGGTGTCGCTGCCCACCTTCGTCATCGGCATCGGGCTGATCTACATTTTCGCGGTCAATCTGCAGTGGCTACCCTCCTTCGGCCGCGGCGTAACGGTCGACCTCGGCTGGTGGAACACGGGGCTGCTGACCCTCTCGGGCCTCAAGGCGATCGTCCTGCCGGCGATCACCCTGTGTCTCTACCAGCTGACGCTGTTGATGCGCCTGGTGCGGGCCGAGATGCTGGAGGTGCTGCGGACCGACTACATCAAGTTCGCCCGGGCGCGCGGCCTCACCAACCGCGCCATCCACTTCAGCCATGCCCTGAAGAACACGCTGGTCCCGGTGATCACCATCACCGGCCTGCAGCTCGGCTCGCTCATCGCCTTTTCGATCATCACCGAGACGGTGTTCCAGTGGCCGGGGATGGGCTTTTTGTTCATCCAGGCGGTGCAGTTCGCCGATATTCCGGTGATGGCGGCCTATCTGGTGATGGTCGCGTTCTTCTTCGTTGCCATCAATTTCATCGTCGATCTGCTCTATTTCGCGGTCGATCCACGGCTGCGGGTGGAGCGCGGCGGTGCCGAGCCGTGACGGTCGCATAGAACTATTAGTTGTAAAACAAAAGAAAAAAAGAAACTGACAGGAGAGGTGCGTCGACTCCATATGGTATGATCGACAGGCGGTTGTCGGCCGTTTCGAACCTGCACGTGTTAAGAACTCGTTCAGGCTTTATCGATCCTGACTGTAGCTTTTTTCGGTCCAGGCTTCATGCCGTAGCGGCGTCGCTCGACGCCGGGACGGCGGTGGTGCCGGACGACCAGGAGGGCGACGATGGCGGCACAGAGGCTCGGCTCGATGGCGATCGTCCTGCTGCTCGCGGCATGCGGCGGTGGAGGCGGCTCGGGCGGCGGCTCCGGCAGCGGCGTTCAGAGCGCGGCGAGCCCGCAAGGTGGCCTGGTGCTGCCGAACGGCGGCGACAGCAGCACCGTGATCGCCCAGAGCGGCACGCTCGGCGGGCTGCGGGTGGTACAACAGAGCGGCAGCGGCACGTCGAGTGTCAGCGTCGGTGGCACGCCGCAGACCTGGCAGAGCAGCGTCGCCGCGATCGGCGGTCTCGGGGTCTACCAGACCACGGACGGCACGCGTGCGGTGGTGACGAGTGGTAACGGTTCCGGCAGTGCCGCTGCCATCTCGAGCCTCAGCTATACGAGCTTCGGCGTCTGGCTGGAGGCGTCGGCGTCCGGCGCCCTGACCAGCACGAGCGACCAGATCACCGGGGCCGGCGGCTTCGTGATCGGCGATCCCACCGCACCGAGCGACATGCCGCGCGCCGGCAGTGCCAGCTATGAAGGCCAGGCGGTGGCGGTCGAGTTGCGCGACGGTGCGGTGCCGCGCAGCTTGAGCGGCACGTTCGCTGCCACTGTCGATTTCGTGACCAGCACGGTGGACGCCGGGGCCGACCTTCAGGATGCCGTGGACGGCTCCAGCTTCGGCCGGGTGACGATGGACGGGCTGCGGATCAGCGGCAACAGCTTCAGCGGCCGGGCGAGCGCCGGCAGCCGCAGCGGCACGGTCAGCGGCGGCTTTGCCGGCCCGGATGCCACCGAGATCGGTGGCTCGTTCGAACTTACCGGCCCCTCCACCGTCCACGGCGCTTTCGCCGGCAGCGCGCGCTAGCGCAGCCGCGTCCTCCATGGCTCCGCCTCGGGGCGGGGCGCGGCACCGGAGCTGGGCGCCGGAGCTGGGCACCGGAGCTGGGCGCCGGAGCTGGGCATTTGTCATCTGCGGTGAGCGCGCTACAACGGATCGGAGCATGGTTGCGGGCGCAGCGGTGGTCACCGAATTGGCCCGAGAGTCCGCCGCGTCCTGCAGCCGCAACGGCAACAGGGAGATGGACGGGTGATACGCAATCAGCGGCTTTGGCGCGGCGGGCTGGATCTCGGCCGGCGTGATCTGCTCGTCGGCGGGACCGCCTTGGGCGTCGCCGGGCTCGTGCTGCCGCGGCACCTGCGGGCGCAGGAGCCCAAGCCGGGTGGCCGCTTTCGGCTCGGCAAGGCGCACGGCTCGACCACCGATACGCTCGATCCCGGCACGTTCGAGAACGATTTCACCATCGGCATGGGCTATGTCTTCAACAACTACCTGACCGAGGTACAGGTCGACGGGACGATCGCCGGTGAGCTCGCCGAGGAGATCGAGGCCTCGCCGGATGCCGCGACCTGGACCTTCCGGCTCCGGCAGGGGGTCGAATTCCACAACGGCAAGACGGTGACGGCCGCGGACGTGATCGCCTCGATCAACCACCACCGCGGCGAGGAGTCGACCTCCGCTGCAAAGGTCATCGTCGAGCCGATCACCGAGATCGAAGCCCTCGACGAGCGCACCGTCCGCTTTCGTCTCGCGAGCGGCAATGCCGACTTCCCCTTCGTCGTCAGCGACTATCATCTGACCATCGTCCCGTCCGCGGACGGTGTGGCCGACTGGCGCTCGGGCGTCGGCTGCGGGCCTTACGTGATCGAGAGCTTCGAGCCCGGGGTGCGCGGCTTCTTTACCAAGCACGCCAACTACTGGAAGACCGACCGGGCGCATTTCGACGAGGTCGAGTTCCTCTCGATCATCGATGTCGCCGCCCGGACCAATGCGCTGACCACCGGCGAGATCGACGCCATGGACCGCGTCGATCTCAAGACCGTGCACCTGCTGCAGCGCAACCCGGCGATCAAGGTGCACAGTGTCAGCGGCAATCAGCACTATACCTTCGCGATGCGCACCGACACGGCCCCCTTCGACGACAACAACGTGCGCCTGGCGCTGAAATACGCCCTCGACCGCGAGGCGATGCTGCAAACGGTCCTCAGGGGCTTCGGCATGGTCGGCAACGACCACCCGATCGGTCCGGCGAACCAGTTCCACCACGCAGACCTCGAGCAGCGCAGCTACGACCCGGATCGGGCGCGCTTCCATTTGCGCGAGGCCGGGCTCGACTCGCTCACCGTCGATCTCTCGGTGGCCGAGGCCGCCTTCGCAGGGGCCGTCGATGCAGGCGTCGTTTTTGCCGAGCACGCCGCGGCTGCCGGCATCACCATCAACGTCGTCCGCGAGCCCAATGACGGCTACTGGTCGAACGTCTGGATGAACAAGCCCTGGAGTGCCGTCTACTGGGGTGGCCGGCCGACCGAGGACTGGATGTTCTCGACCGCCTACGCCTCGGGGGCCGCCTGGAACGACACGTTCTGGGAGCACGAGCGCTTCAACGAGCTGCTGGCCGAGGCCAGGGCCGAGCTCGACGAGGCCGAGCGGCGCGAGATGTATCACGAGATGCAGGCGATCGTCCGCGACGAGGGCGGTGCGGTCATCCCGATGTTCGCGGCCTATGTCTTCGCTACCTCCGACCAGATCGGCCACGGCGAGTTCGCCAACAACTGGGACATGGACGGGCACAAATGCGTCGAGCGCTGGTGGTTCACCTGAACCGCTGAGGCTGGAGAAGGTTGCATCCGCTGCTCAGGATGATCGGCGAGCGGCTGGGGCTGGGGCTGCTGACGCTCTTCGTCGTCTCGCTGATCATCTTCCTCGGCGTCGAGCTGCTGCCCTCCGACATCGCCCAGGAGATTCTCGGCCAGGCGGCCACACCGGAGACGGTGGCGGCCCTGCGCACCCGGCTCGGCCTCGACGAGCCGCCGCATGTCCGTTACCTCGACTGGCTGCTCGGCATGGCGCAGGGCGATTTCGGCCGGTCGCTCGCCAGCGGCCGCGAGATCAGCGAGCTGATCGGCACTAGACTCTACAACACCCTCTTCCTCGCCGGGCTGGCTGCGGTCATCTCCGTACCCCTGGCCCTCGGCCTCGGCATCCTCGCCGCCCTCTGGCGCAACTCGCTCTTCGATCGCGGTGTCAACACGGCAGCCTTGGCCGCCGTCTCGCTGCCCGAGTTCTTCATCGCCTACATCCTGATTCTCTGGCTCGCGGTGACGGCCGGCGTCTTCCCCTCGATCAGCAACATCAACCCGGATACCGCGTTCTGGGATCGGGTCTACCGCACGATGCTGCCCGCACTCACCCTGACGCTGGTCGTCGTCGCCCACATGATGCGCATGACCCGGGCTGCCATCCTCAACCTCATGGCCAGCCCCTATATCGAGATGGCGAGGCTCAAGGGGATCAAGAACAGCCGGATCGTCACCCGCCACGCGCTGCCCAACGCCCTCTCGCCGATCATCACCGTGGTCGTCCTCAACCTCGCCTTCCTGATCGTCGGTGTGGTCGTGGTCGAGGTCGTGTTCGTCTATCCAGGGCTCGGCCAGCTTCTGGTCGATTCGGTCGCCAAGCGCGACCTGCCGGTGGTCCAGGCCTGCTCCCTGATCTTCGCCACGACCTATATCCTCTTGAATCTCCTGGCCGACGTGCTCGCCACCTCGAGCAACCCGCGGCTGCGGCACCCGCGATGACGGCGGTCCTCAGGCTCTTCGGCGAGGCGCCTTGGAGTGCCAGGCTCGGCATCGTCCTGATCACGCTCTACGTCGTCGTCGCCGTCTTCGCGCCGCTTCTGGCACCCTACGGCGAGCGCGCCATCGTCGGCTACGAGTACGAGCCCTGGTCAGAGGCACATCTCCTCGGCACCGACAATCTCGGCCGCGACATGCTCAGCCGGCTGATCTACGGCGCCCGGAACACCGTCGGCATCGCCTTTGCCACCACCGTCCTCGCCTTTCTCCTCGGCGGGGCGATGGGCCTCGTTGCCGCCACGCTGGGCGGCTGGACCGACCAGGCCCTCTCCCGCCTGGTCGACGTCCTGATGGCCATCCCCCAGCTCATCTTCGCGCTCTTGATCCTCACCATCGTCGGCACCTCGGTCGTTTCGCTGATCCTGGTGATCGCCGTTCTCGATTCGACCCGCGTCTACCGCCTGAGCCGTGCCGTCGCCATGAACATCGTCGTCATGGACTTCGTCGAGGCGGCCAAGCTCCGCGGCGAGGGCCTCTGGTGGATCATCCGCTACGAGATCCTGCCCAACGCCATGCCGCCGCTGGTTGCCGAGTTCGGCCTGCGCTTCTGCTACGTCTTTCTCTTCATCAGTGCGCTCTCCTTCTTGGGCCTCGGCATCCAGCCGCCCACCGCCGACTGGGGCAGCATGGTCCGCGAGAACGCGACCCTCATCAGCTTCGGTGACATCACGCCCTTGCTGCCCGCCGCCTGCATCGCTGTCCTGACCATCGCCGTGAACTTCGTCGTCGACTGGTTCCTGATGAAAACCAGCGGGTTGAAGGAATGAGTGAACGTCCCGTCCTGCTCGAGATGAAGGGCCTCAGGATCGAGGCCCGGGTCGGCGAGACCTGGAGCGAGATCGTCCACGGCATCGACCTCACCCTGCACAAAGGCGAGGTGATGGGCCTGATCGGCGAATCCGGGGCCGGCAAGTCGACCATCGGCCTGGCGGCCATGGGCTTCGCCCGCGACGGCTGCAGGCTCTCCGGCGGCGAGATCAGCTTCGCCGGCATCGACCTCATGCGTGCGTCGGAACGCGAGAAGCGCCGGCTTCGGGGTGCGCGCATCGCCTATGTAGCGCAAAGTGCGGCCGCCGCCTTCAACCCCGCCCATCGCCTGATCGACCAGTTCTGCGAAGCCCCGCTCGAGCACGGGCTCGCCGGCCGGCGCGAAACCGAGGCCTATGCCGAGGAACTCTTCACCCGGCTGCGCCTGCCCGAACCCGACACCATCGGCTTTCGCTACCCGCACCAGGTCTCGGGCGGCCAGCTGCAGCGCGCCATGACCGCCATGGCGATGTCCTGCCGCCCCGACCTCATCGTCTTCGACGAGCCGACCACCGCCCTCGACGTCACCACCCAGATCGAGGTCCTCGCCGCCATCCGCGACGTCGTCGAGCAGTTCGACACCGCCGCCCTCTACATCACCCACGACCTCGCCGTCGTGGCGCAGATGGCCGATACCATCATGGTGCTGCGCCACGGCGACATGGTCGAGCTCGGCGAAACGCGGCAGCTCCTGGCACAGCCGAAGGAAGGCTACACGCGCGACCTGCTGCAGGTGCGCAGCTTCAGAAAGCCCACGATGGCCGAGGCATCCCGCGAGACCCCGCTGGTCGAGCTGCAGGGCGTTTCCGCTGCCTACGGCCCCGTCAAGGTCCTGGACAAGGTGAGCTTCGCGCTGCACCGCCAGCGCACCGTCGCCGTCGTCGGCGAATCCGGCTCCGGCAAGAGCACGGCGGCCCGCGTCATCACCGGTCTCCTGCCGCCGACCGAGGGCCGCGTCATGGCGAAAGGCGAGCCGCTGCCGCCGGACTACCGCAAACGCACGAAAGACCAGCTCCGCCAGATCCAGATGATCTACCAGATGCCGGACACCGCCCTGAACCCCAGGCAATCCATCCGCCAGGTCATCGGCCGCCCCGCCGCCTTCTATCTCGGCCTCTCCGGCAAGCGCCTCGAGGAACGCATCCGCGAGCTCATCCGCCTGATCGAACTCGACCCCGACGACTACGTCGACCGCCTCCCGACCGAACTCTCCGGCGGCCAGAAACAACGCATCTGCATCGCCCGGGCGCTGGCCGCCGAACCCGAGCTCATCATCTGCGACGAGGTCACCTCCGCCCTCGACCAACTCGTGGCGGAGGAAATCCTCGAGCTCCTGCAACGCCTCCAGGACGAACTCGGCCTCGCCTACATGTTCATCACCCACGACATCGGCACCGTCCGCGCCATCGCCGACGAAGTCGTCGTCATGCTCCAAGGCCAGGTCGTCGAACAAGGCCCCAAAAATACCATGTTCACCCCCCCACACCACGCCTACACCGAAAAACTCCTCGCCTCCGTCCCCGAAATGGACCCCGACTGGCTAACCAACCTCCTCGCCGAACGGCCGAAGATGGTTTGAGGAGAAAGGAAAGGATCGGGGAGGCAGCCCCTCCCCGAGCCCCTCCGTTTCTTGGGGGTGGAGGAAGCGTCGCCGGTGAGAACTAGGCTTTGATGTCCGAGGGTGAAATGGTAAAAAGCACTTGTCACCAAGGTTTGCAAAAGCGGTTGTTGTCGCCGGCTCGCTGAAGCGGTGGAGCAGTATCCGGTTCGTGTCCCTTTTCCGACAGTTCGTCGGCGACGTCTGCAAACTTGTCATAATGATCCTTATCACGTCTACCGAGGGTTGACTAACATGTCGGAACCACTGATCACAGTGTCATACGAACCAAGTTTTGGCGGCGGGCGCGACGGTGATCTAAGGCTGGCCACAGCATTCTTCCTCCAATTCGCACGGTTTGAATGCGCCATGAAAGGCGCAGGCTATTTGAAGGAGAATTCAAAGAACGATGCTAGCCCTGATTGGGATGAACTTTTTAAGGAAACGGCCGTCCGCAAATGCTTTGAGACGCCCCAGTCATCCGAATTGGAGAAGGCCATTGATTTCTACATCGCTACGCCAAGTGATACCCGTGATGAGGGAAGACCGAAGAAGCAAATTGTAGATTCATCTCGCAAGCTTTCTTTTGAAGATAAACCGGTAAGCGGCTGCATATCGTGTCAGCTTTCTGTTTATGTTCGACGCACTCGAAACAATCTTTTTCATGGAGGAAAGTTTGGAACGAATACACCTATCCAATTTCGTCATCGTGATCGTTTACTTATGAAGTATGGACTAATTATACTCAATGCCTGCCTTCACGCGAACGCGGATTTAGCAAAACATTATTCGGGAAACTCAAACTTGTATGGCTAGTTTTGGCATAATCCAATATCACGCCTAGTTGATGTAGAATATCATGACGACACGGTTATAGAGCGGTACTTATGAATTCCGATCCAGCATTGTTTATCTCCAGTAATATCGTCCCAATTTTGGCGGCAATTATAAATGCTCTAATTGTTGCAGCGGCTCGTTTATCTACATCCCACAACACGCCTACACGCAATGCAGCAAATAAAAACGATCATTATGTGGGATAGTGAAATAATCGATTAATTATATATGAGCGCGTAGCTATTACAACGGTGATTCCAGGTCTTTTTGTAATTTGCCCTGCTCGTGCGACACTTCGCTATTCTTCAAGAATGGCGTTTGACTCAGATTTGGGAACATCTTCTAAATTATACTACGTTGCATTGAAAGTGTGTTTTTATATCTATTTAGCTACCTCTCCGCAACCCTCAGGCCGTTTGACCCCGGCGCGCCGCCCGCCTAGAGTGAACATATCAAGAACTCAAGGCTGGAGGGCACGATGTCGGACGAGCTGTTGCGGGACCTGCCACGGACGTTGCCGGCCTTCGTCCGGCGCTTTGGCACGGACGCCAAGTGCCGGGCCTACCTGATCCGGGCGCTCTGGCCTGAGGGGTTTCGCTGCAGCGGCTGCGGGCATCGCGAGGCCTGGAGCCACAAGAAGCGCTTGATCGAGGAGTGCCGCGCTTGCGGCAGGCAGCACTCGATCCTCGCCGGTACCATGTTCGAGCAGACCAAGACCGGGCTCGCCAAATGGTTCCTGGCCATCTACCTGGTCACCTCCAGCAAAGGCGGCATCTCGGCGATGGAGCTGCAGCGGCAGATGGGTTTCGGCAGCTACGGCACTGCCTGGAGCTGGCTGCACAAGATCCGTCGGGCGATGATCAGGCCGGATCGCGAGCCGCTGCAGCAGCGGGTGGAGGTCGACGAAACCCTGATCGGCGGCGCCCGACCCGGTAAATCCGGGCGTGGCGCGGCTGGCAAGACAGTGGTCGCGGGTGCCGTCGAGGCGAAGCCCGGCAAGGGGCGGAAACGCCCGCTCGGCCGGCTGCGCCTCGCGGCGCTCCCGGACGCCTCCGCCGCGAGCCTCGAAGGCTTCATCGCCGCCGACACCGCCAAGCCGCTCACCGTCACCACCGACGGTTGGGCCGGCTACCGCGGCCTCGACGCCAAGGGGTATGCGCACGAGGCGATCAACCTCAGGCAATCTTGGGGCGACGCCTCGTTGCGCCTGCCGGCCATCCACCTCGTCTTCAGCCTCGCCAAGCGCTGGCTGCTCGGCACCCACCATGGCGCCGTCCGGCCCAAGCACTTGCAACACTACCTCGACGAGTTCGTCTTCCGCTTCAACCGCAGGAAGGCCAAGGCCATCAGCCACGGCTTCGCCCGCCTGATCCAGCACGCCGTCAAAACCCCGCCCACCACCTATCGCAGCATCGTTCATGGACTGGCTACCTGAGGGTTGCAGAGAGGTATTTCTATTTATTTTTTTTTATTCCATATGTTCCAGCACCCTTAATGGATTTTTACATGAAACGAAATAATTCCACAAAGGGCGTTATCAAGCCTTGAGGCCAGACGCCAAGAGCTTGCTGCAGCGCGTTTCGTCCGTGCACGTTCTTTCTGCTCCTGATCGCGCAACCACATTCTTGCCGTTAGGGCAGACACGTCAAGGGGCCCGAAAGCGGTCCGCCTTGTTATCATCGGTGTGCTCAGGGAAAACCGGCTTGTCGATAAGGCCAAAACCCTCTGACACAACCTCTGCCGTTTCGCCCCCTTTTCGACTCGCTCAGCCGGTCGATCCGGAGCCGCGCTGTCGACCACTGGATGGCGCACGTCCACCGCCCTCCTCCGCAGCGGCGGCTTCGCCGACGCCGTCGCCCGTCTCGGCAGCACCGTCGCCCGTCGACTCGCCGGCAACTGAAGCAGCAGGCTCTTGGCCAATTACCTCGCTACAGCCTCTCGGCAGCGTTCCGGTAAACCATAGTCCGCTCACGCTTGCCGACCGGCACCACGCTGACGCCGATAATCGGTTGCTTCGGGCACGGCCGTGACCGAGTGCCCGGACCGCGATCGGCAATGATGGATGAATGTGTCGACTTGACCTTCTTGCCGTGCGATTCGGACGGCTCCGAACTGCTGCCGAAGCGGAGCGAAGCCGGCGAAGACATCGACGGCTCGAGTGCCGGCGAAGGACGCGGGTTATCACTTCGACCGCGGTGCCGAGGTTGGCCGCTGCTTCGTGTCGGGATACGAGGGCATCGGTCACGCTCTTGCTCATCGCTGGCGCATCATGCGCTCGACCGCTCGCCGCGGCCTCGATCGAGCGACCTTTGCCGGCGATCGCGCGGGCTTCGTCCGCCTTGCCGAAGGCTCGAAGGGGCGGCAGCGTGGCCAATGGTCGATCGTCGGACGGCCTGCGCGGCGGTGCGACGCGGATCTCGGCGCGTGTGCCGAGTTCGCCCGGTCGCTTTTCGAGCGGTCAGAGGTCCGTGGGGAAGCGAGGGATGTTGGTCGTGTAGTGCACGTCGATCGAGAGGACGAGGCCGAAGCCGAACAGGGTCGTGAGCATCGCCGTGCCGCCATAGGAGATCATCGGCAGCGGCACTCCGACCACCGGGATCAGGCCGGTCACCATGGCGACGTTGATCATCACGTAGAGGAAGAAGTTGACGGCGATGCCCATGGCGAGCAGCCGGCCGAACTGGTGGTTGCAGCGCAGGGCGACGACGAGGCAAAGGGCGATCACCGAAAGGCAGAGCAAGAGGACGACGACGGCGCCGACGAAGCCGGTCTCCTCGGCCAACATGGTGAACGCGAAATCCGTCTGCTTTTCGGGCAGAAAGCTGAGCTGGGCTTGGCTGCCCTGCAAAAAGCCCTTGCCCCAGATGCCGCCGGAGCCCAGGGCTATCTTGCTCTGGATGATGTGGTAGCCGGCCCCGAGCGGATCGGTCTCGGGGTCGAGAAAGGTCAGCACCCGCTGCCGTTGATAGTCGTGCAGGCTCGCCCAGGCGATCGGCAAGGCGGCGGTCACCGCACCGATCGCCAGCGCGAATTTCCAGAGGCGCACGCCGGCGAGAAACAACAGTGCGGCACCACAGGCGATCAGCATCAAGCTCGTGCCGAGATCGGGCTGCTTGAGCACGAGGACCGCGGGCAAGGCGATCGCGGCCAATGGAACGGCGAGGAAAAACAGCCGCTTGACTTCGTCGAGATAGGCACTGTGGAAGTAGCGGGCGAGGCACAGGACGAGCCCGACCTTCATCACCTCGGACGGTTGCAGCTGAAAGAGACCGAGATCGATCCAGCGCTGTGCCCCCTTGTTCAACGCACCGGCGACCTCGACCCCGAGCAACATGACGAAGGCGACGGCATAGACGACGTAGGCCCAGCGAAACCAGAAGCGGATGTCGAACAGGGCCACCGCCATCATGACGCAGAGACCGAAGGCCAGGCGAATGCCGTGCCGCCAGGCCCAGGGCTCGTGACTGCCGCCGCCGGCCGAGTAGAGGACGAGATAGCCGATGCTCCCGAGCAGCCCGACCGCGACGACCAGCGCCCAATTGAGCTGGCCGAGCTTCTCGACGAGCCCGAGTTCGGCCGGGCGGATGCGTGCCTGCGTCACCATCGCTCAGCGCCTGCCCGTCTGTGCTGCACCAGTGCCGTTCATCGGAGACTCGCCGCGAGGCTGCGACCCGAGGGGTCGAGCTCCAGCACCTTGGCCATGATGTCGCGGGCGATCGGTGCCGCCGCCGCACTGCCGCTCTGGCCGTGCTCGACGATTACCGAGATCGCGTAGCGGGGTGCGGCGGTCGGCGCGTAGCAGACGAAGAGCGCATGGTGGCGATGCTCCCACGGCCGGTCCTTGCGCTTGTGCAGCCCGGCGGCGCGCTCGGCGCGGGTGATCCGGCGGACCTGCGAGGTCCCGGTCTTGCCGCCCATCTGCGTGTCGGGCAGCGCCAGGCGATGGCGATAGGCGGTGCCGCGCTGCGCGTTGACCACCCGGTGCATGCCCTCCAGCACATGGTCGAGATTGACTTGCGCTACGCCGATCGGGCCGACCTCGGGCAACGGCTCGTTCGGGTCGCGCACGAACCAGGGGGTCACCGCCCGACCACCGTTGCACATCCGGGCGGTCATGACGGCGAGCTGCAGCGGTGTGGCCAGCATGAAGCCCTGGCCGATGCCGATCACCAGCGTCTCGCCGCGCTGCCAGGGCTCGCCCAGTGTTTCGCGCTTCCACTGGCTGGTCGGCACCAGACCCGGCTGCTCGCCCGGGATATCCAGCCCCAGCGGCTCGCCGAGCCCGAAGCGCCTGGCCATGGCGGCGATGCCGTCGACCCCGACCCGCCGCGCCAGGTCGTAGAAATAGACGTCGCAGGATTGCGAGATCGCCTCGTAGAGCGCCAACCGGCCGTGACTTTTCCAGCAGTGGAACCGGGCATTGCCGAGGCTGGTGTGGCCGCCACAAAAGACGTCGTAGCCGGGGGTGACGAGGCCCGCCTCCAGAGCGGCGAGCGCCACGATCATCTTGAAGGTCGAGCCGGGCGGGTACTGGCCACGGATGCACTTGTTGACGAGCGGCGTGCGCGGGCTGTCGCGCCATTCCTTCCACTGCTGGTGCGACAGCCGGCCGAGAAAGGCGGTCGGATCGAAGCTCGGCACGGAGGCCAGGGCGAGGACCGCGCCGGTGTGGACGTCGATCACCACCGAACTCGCCGACAGCTCGCTCGACAACCGCTCGTAGCAGAACTGCTGCAGCTCCATGTCGAGGCTCAGCCGGACGTCGTGGCCCGGTTCGCCGTCGTCGACATCGAGCTCGCGGATCTCCCGGCCGAAGGCGTTGACCTCGATCCGGCGGCGCCCGGCGCGGCCGCGCAAGAGGTGATCGTAGCTCTGCTCGATCCCGTTCTTGCCGACGCGGAATTCCGGCAGGCGCAGCAGCGGATCGGGATCCGCCGCCTGCTCGTCGCTGTTCGCCGGGCCCACATAGCCCAGCACATGCGCCAATACCTCGCCGTGCGGATAGGCGCGGAGCAGCGTCGAATCGAGGACGACGCCCGGCAGATGCGGGCTGTGCACCGCCACGGCGGCGACCTCCTCCCAGTCGAGACCCTCGCGCACCAGCACCGGCACGAAGGCGCGCTGGGTCCGAGCAGTCTGCAGGATCCCGGCGATCTGCTGCTCGTCCAGCGGAATCAGCCGGGCGAGGCTGGCGAGCGTCGCCGCCAGGTCACGGGTGTTCTCGCGGACGATCCGCACCCGGTAGCTCGGCGTGTTCTTCGCGAGCACCACCCCCGTACGATCGAAGATCCGCCCGCGCGGTGGCACGGTCAGCCGCTGGTTGACCCGGTTCTCCTCGGCCAGCAGCGCATAGCGCGGCGACTGGTCGACCTGCAGCTGCCAGAGCCGGCCGGCGAGGAGCCCGAAAAGCGCGGTTTGCGCCGCACCGACAAGAAGAGCCCGCCGGGTGAAGCTCTTGCTGCGATCAGCCGCGTGGTGCTGCATGCGCGACCTTCGGCAAGTAGGGATGGAGCCGGGCCATACCGAGACTGACCAGGGGATAGGCGGCGATGGTCAAGAGCAGCTCGAAGGCGACCGGCCGAAACGCGAAGAGATGCTGGAAATAAACGCTGGCGAGCAGCCAGCGCAAGGTCATCAAGACGGTGACGGCAAGGCTGAAGCAGGCCCAGAGGACGAGAAAGCTCCGCCCGGCGAAAAACCGCGGCGGGGCCAAGAGCAGCAGCCGCGTGACGAACAGCGCCGTGGCCGTGAGGCCCAGCGGCAACCCCGCCGTCGCATCCAGCACGACGGTCGCGATCAGCACCAGCGTGTTGCCGAGCAGATCGGGGCGATGGACCGTCCAGTAGAAGATCGCCGACAGGCAGAGCAGGGGCGAGAGTGCCGTCGGGGCCGGACTGGGCAAGGGGGCGAGGTCGATGCCGATCAAGAGCAGCACCGAGAGAAACGGCAGCGAGCCCCGCAACAACTCCTCGGGCCGTCCGGTGGTGACGATGCCGCCGCGCTCGAGGCCGCTCATCCGCCGCCTGCCGGCGCGGGGGCCAGATCGAAGGAGAGGGCGCCTTCGCGCAGATCCGAAAGCGCCGACGCGGGCTCGCGCCACTCGAACGGCAGACCGTCCCGCTCGCTGGCCGGCGGTGGCAACGGCGCCTGCCGCAGAACGGCGACGAAGTCGACGGCGTGCCAGTCGACGGCCGGGCGCACCGCCACCCGGCTGCCCTCGATCCGGCTGATCTCGCCGATCATCAGGCCGGCCGGCAGAACCCCACCCCGACCCGAGGTCATCACCCGATCGCCGATGCCGAAGCGCGGGTTCAACGGCAAAAACTCCAGCTTGGGCTCGGCCGAGTTGTCGCCGGTGAGCAGCGCCTGATCGCCCGAGCGCTCGACGATCACCGGCACCTTGGAGTTGAGGTCGGTCACGAGCAGGATTCGCGCCGAGCGGTCGCCCACGGCGATCACCCGCCCGATCATCCCGGCCGGGGTCATCACCGCCATCCCCGGAGCGATGTCCGCGGACCGACCGATGTCGATCAGCCGGGTGTGCACGAACGGGCTCGCCGAATCGGCGACGATCCGGGCACTGACCCAATCGGCGGCGGGTGCGGGCTCGGGCATGTCCAGCATCGTCCGCAGCGAGCGGTTCTCGACCCCCAGGCGCACCGCCTGGGCCTGCCATTCGAGCAAGCGACGGTTCTCCGCACGCAGCCGCTCGTTCTCGGCATGCACGGCGAAGAGAGCGCCGACCTTTTCTCCGACGTCGCGGCTCCAGGCGACGGGCTCACGCACCAGCACCACCAGCGGCACGACCTGATCACCCAGCATGTCGGCCGCCTTGTGCACCGCCTTCACCTCGAGCTTGCCGAGCAGCAGGACGACCAGCGCGAGGCCGAGGCAGACGACGAGCACCGGCCGCTCGCCCATCGCCCGCCAAGCGGCACCCAGAACCGTCAACCGCTCGAAGGAGAAGAACTTCAAAGCGACTCCGTGAAGCTGTGCCGTCCCGTCGAGCTTACCACGACTCGCGGTATCCGAAGCAAGGCCCGCCGCCGCCGCTGCGCGCTGCCGGCGCCGTTGTCACGACCAGGCAACACGATCCCGGGCTCGCCGATGCGCCGCGCATGTCTCGCCTCAATAAGCCGTGTGCAGCACGTGCTTGAGATTTTTCATGTCCTCCAGGCAGCGGCCGGTGCCGAGGGCGACGCAATGCAAGGGCTCGTCGGCCTGGCTGACCGGCAGGCCGGTCGAATGGCGCAGCACGAAGTCGAGATTGCCCAACAGCGAGCCGCCACCGGTGAGCACGATGCCCTTGTCGACGATGTCGGCGGAAAGCTCGGGGGCGGTGTGCTCGAGGGCGATCTTGACCGCCTCGATGATCGCATTGACGGGCTCGGCCAGGCTCTCGGCGATCTGCCGCTGGCTGATCACGATCTCCTTGGGCACCCCGTTCATCAGGTCGCGCCCCTTGATCTCCATCACTTCGCCGTTGCCGTCCTCGGGCAGGCAGGCGGAGCCGATGCGCTGCTTGATGTTCTCGGCCGTCGCCTCGCCGATCAACAGGCTGTGATTGCGGCGGACATAGTTGATGATCGCCTCGTCCATCTTGTTGCCGCCGACCCGGATCGACCGGGCGTAGACGATGCCACCCAGCGACAGGATGGCGACCTCGGTCGTCCCGCCACCGATATCGACGACCATCGAGCCCGTCGGCTCGGTCACCGGCAGGCCGGCGCCGATGGCCGCCGCCATCGGCTCCTCGATCAGATGGACGCGCCGCGCACCCGCGGCCTCCGCCGCTTCCTGGATTGCCCGGCGCTCGACCGCGGTGGAGCCTGAAGGGACGCAGATGATGACTTGCGGGCTGGCGAAACCCCGGCTCTTGTTCACCTTGCGGATGAAATGCTTGATCATCTCCTCCGCCACCTCGAAATCGGCGATGACACCGTCGCGCAGCGGCCGGATGGCCTCGATATTGCCGGGCGTGCGGCCGACCATCTCCTTGGCCTCGAGGCCGACGGCGAGCACCTGCTTGCGGCCCTTGATCGTGGCGATCGCCACCACCGAGGGCTCGTTCAGAACGATGCCGCGCCCCTTCATGTAGACCAGCGTGTTGGCGGTGCCGAGATCGATGGCGAGATCGGCCGAGAAGAGACCTAAAAGGCGCGAGAACATGGGGGCTGAGTCCGCTCCGTGCTCGGCGGTTGAAGGGGCAGGGACGTTGCCGCGACAGGCCGTGTCGGCGCGCCGCGGCAAGACCGCATGACCGCATCGACCAATAGCCGCAGCCCGGCCACACTACTACCGAAGAGTTGAAATCGAGTTAACGAGGAAAACGCCTCACGCGTGACGAGCCCGCCGCGAAGCGGCCCCGGCCGGGCCGTCTCCCGTCAGACCGCAACGGCGTTCGGCGCCGTCCGACCCCGCTTGGTCAGGAGCTTGTTCAGCGCCCCGATATAGGCCTGGGCGGAGGCGACCAGCGTGTCGGTATCCGCCGACTGGCCGGTGGCCGTCCGGCCGTCCTCCTCGAGCCGTACGGTGACGATCGCCTGGGCATCCGTCCCCTCGGTCACCGCGTGGATCTGAAAGAGCGGCAGTTCCGCATCGTGCGCATAGAGCGCCCTGATCGCCTTGAACGTCGCATCCACCGGGCCGTCGCCGGTGGCCGATGCGGCTTTCTCGACGCCGTCGATGGCGAGCGTCAGATCGGCCTTCGGTGTCACGTGGCTGCCGCAGTGCACATCGAGCCGGACGAAGCGGATCCGCTGGTCGGCCGACGCGATCTCGTGGTCGACGAGTGCGATCAGATCCTCGTCGAAGATCTCTTTTTTCTTGTCGGCCAGGGTCTTGAAGCGGACGAACGCATCCTCGAGCGCGTTGTCGCCGAGATCGTAACCCAGCTCCTGCAGCTTGGTCTTGAAGGCGTGGCGGCCGGAATGCTTGCCCATGACCAGATTCGATTTGACCAGGCCGATATCCTCGGGCCGCATAATCTCGTAGGTCTGGGCGTTCTTCAGCATCCCGTCCTGGTGGATGCCGCTCTCGTGGGCGAAGGCATTGGCCCCGACGATCGCCTTGTTCGGTTGGACGTTGAAGCCGGTGATCGCCGAGACGAGGCGCGACGCCGCCATGATCTTTTTGCTGTCGATCCGGCTCGCATAGGGCAGCTGGTCGTGGCGGGTCTTGACCGCCATGACGACCTCCTCGAGGGCACAATTGCCGGCGCGCTCGCCGATCCCGTTGATCGTGCACTCGATCTGCCGGGCGCCGGCCTGGACGGCCCGCAGCGAGTTGGCGACCGCGAGGCCCAGATCGTTGTGGCAGTGCACCGAGAGCACCGCCCGGTCGATATTGGGCACGCTGTTCTTGATCTTCCTGATCAGGTCCGCGAACTCCTCGGGATAGGCATACCCCACGGTATCCGGGATGTTGATCGTGGTGGCACCGCAGGCGATCGCCGTTTCGATGCAGCGGAAGAGAAAGTCGTGCTCGGTGCGCGACGCATCCATCGCACTCCACTCGACGTCGTCGGTGTAGCTGCGCGCCCGTTTCACGCTCTGGATCACCCGCTCGTGGACCTGATCCTGATCGAGCTGCAGCTGGAACTGGCGGTGCAGCGGCGAGGTGCCGATGAAGGTGTGGATGCGCTTGCGCGCGGCCGGCCGCAGGGCCTCGGCGGCGCGGTCGATATCGCCCATCGCGGCCCGGGCGAGGCCGCAGATCACACTCTCCTCGACCCGCTCGGCGATCTTCGAGACGGCGTCGAAATCGCCCTCGGAGGCGATCGGGAAGCCCGCCTCGATCACGTCCACGCCCATCTGCTCCAGGAGCTCCGCCACCTGAATTTTCTCGGGCGTCGACATCGAGCAGCCGGGCGACTGCTCGCCGTCACGCAGCGTGGTGTCGAAAATGATGATGCGATCGTCGGTGGCAGCGCTCGCCGCGGCGGCATCGCGCAACTGCTGGGCCTCGTTCGTCGATCGGGCACCCGGGGTCGTCGATTCGGTCGTGGTCATTTCGGAACTCGCGAAAAAGGTCGGGGCAATCGGTTTCGTCACACGTCCCCTGAGCGTGCGCCGCCTCTGGCGCGCGGGCTCAGGGGTGACTAAGTCGAAGCCGCAGCCGTCCCGCGAAGGTGGTCGCACAGCAATGACCGGTCGCGAGCGCAGGCGCCGGGCCGACGGCTGTCGCCGCCCGGTCCGTCCTGTCGATGAAGCGCTCGTACATCGCTATGGCCGCATTGCTCGCTCCGGGCGGTAGCACCGCGCAACGGCAGGCCACCAACCCTTCGGCCGATGATATGGGACGAAAGTCGAGCCATTGTAAAGTCGGTTGGTCGATTTTTACGCAGTCGGACCGCTGCCGGGCGGTGGCCGGTCGTCCGGTCCCGGCACTTGCATCTGGCGCCGCCGCCTCTATGAACGAGGCAGCGATCACGAGCGTGCGTGGCGCTCATGCCCCCGACACGGCCCCCGACACCGGATGCCGCGCGGCGTCCGCTCGGTGGCGGGGCCGGCTTTCGCCGGTGGCGTCGGCGCGTCGACGTGTCTCGCCATGACGCATCATTGCGTGACGCTGCATCGAAGGACTCGATATCACCCGCTGCTGCCCCACTTTCGCTCCGGAGTTCGAGCCGGGCGCGCCAAATCGAAAGCGAGAAAGACCGACGCATGAGCCAAGTCAACGATTACAAGGTCGCCGATATCAGCCTCGCCGGCTGGGGCCACCGCGAGATCGCCATTGCCGAGAAGGAGATGCCGGGCCTGATGGCGATCCGCGAGGAGTTCGGCGAGCGCCAGCCGTTGCAGGGGGCGCGGATCGCCGGCTGCCTGCACATGACCATTCAGACCGCCGTCCTCATCCAGACGCTCACGGCCCTGGGTGCGACCGTCCGCTGGTCCTCCTGCAACATTTTCTCGACGCAGGATCAGGCCGCGGCGGCGATCGCCGATTCCGGCATCCCGGTCTTCGCCTGGAAGGGTGAGACCGAGGAAGAGTACGACTGGTGCATCGAGCAGACGATCCAGGGGCCGGACGGCTGGACCCCCAACATGATCCTCGACGACGGCGGCGACCTGACGCTCGTCATGCACCAGAAATACCCCGAGCTGATGGCCAATGTGAAAGGCATCTCGGAAGAGACGACGACGGGCGTGCTGCGCCTCTACGACATGGCGAAGAAGGGCAAGCTTCTCTGCCCCGCGATCAACGTCAACGACAGCGTCACCAAGTCCAAGTTCGACAACAAGTACGGCTGCCGCGAGAGCCTGGTCGACGGCATCCGCCGGGCGACCGACGTCATGATGGCGGGCAAGGTCGCCGTGGTCGCGGGCTACGGCGATGTCGGCAAGGGGTCGGCCGAATCGCTGCGCCATGCCGGGGCCCGGGTGATGGTCACCGAGATCGACCCGATCTGTGCGCTGCAGGCGGCGATGGAGGGCTTCGAGGTGGTCACCATGGAGGATGCGGCACCCCGCGCCGACATCTTCGTCACCGCCACCGGCAACAAGGACATCATCACCCTCGACCACATGCGGGCGATGAAGGACGGCGCCATCGTCTGCAATATCGGCCATTTCGACAACGAGATCCGCGTTGCCGACCTCAAGAACTTCAAGTGGACCGAGGTCAAGCCGCAGGTCGATCAGATCGAGTTCCCCGACGGCAAGCAGATCATCCTGCTGGCCAAGGGCCGGCTGGTCAATCTCGGCTGCGGCACCGGGCATCCGAGCTTCGTGATGAGCGCCTCGTTCACCAACCAGGTGCTGGCGCAGATCGAACTCTGGAACAACAACGGCCAGTACGAGAACCAGGTCTACGTGCTGCCCAAGCACCTCGACGAGAAGGTGGCGGCGCTGCATCTGGAGAAGCTGGGTGCCAAGCTCACCAGGCTCACCGACGATCAGGCCGCCTATATCGGTGTCGAGCACCAGGGGCCGTTCAAGAACGAGCAGTACCGCTACTAGAGGATGGCCGAGCACCCGCCCGGTCCGGACCAGGAGCCGACGGTCGACGTCCTGGACCGGCAGGTGCATCCGGCGAGCCTCGAGGCGACCCTCGACTTCGCGCGCCGGCTCGCCGTCGATCTGCGCCAGGGCGACGTGGTGCTGCTCGACGGTGATCTCGGCGCCGGCAAGAGCGAGATCGCGCGGGCCATGATCCGGGCGCTGGTGGGCGAGGCGACCGAGGTGCCGTCGCCCACCTTCACCCTGGTGCAGCGCTACGAGACCGACTACTGCCCGATCACCCATGCCGACCTCTACCGCATCGACGATCCGGCCGACCTCGACGAACTCGGCCTCGACGAAGCGGGCGACCTCGGCATCCTGATCGTCGAATGGCCGTTTCGGGCGGGTGACGACTATTTCCCGCCGTCGGCCCTCTTGATCCGCATCACCGACGAGGGTGGCGAACGCCGGACGCTGCATCTGACCTCGCCCGATGAAGGTTGGAACCATCGGCTGGCGCCACTGATCAACCCGGAGTAGCATCTGCCCCGCATGGGCAAGCTCTTCACCATCCCGGCCGAACGGCCGTTCTTGCCGAGTCTCGCCGGCCACCTGCTGCGCCTGCCACCCGAGGCGCTGGCCGACCACCTGATCCTGTTGCCCAGCCGCCGCGCCTGTCTCGAGCTCCGGGACACGTTTTTGCGGCTGACGACGGCACCGGCTCTGCTGTTGCCGCGGTTGCAGCCGGTGGGCGAGGTCGATCTCGCCGATCTGCCGCTGCCGCTCCTGGCCGAGGCGGCGGCAAGCCCACCGCCGATCGACCCGCTGCGGCGCCGGCTGCTCTTGGCCCGGCTGGTCAAGGCCAAAGCGGCGATGCCCGACGAGCAGGCGATCCGCCTCGCCACGTCGCTCGCCGAGCTCTTGGATCTCGTGCAGACCGAACGCGCGGATCTCGGCGGGCTGCGAGATCTGCTGCCGGAGGATCTGGCCGAGCACTGGCAGGACGTCGTCGTCTTTCTCGGCATTCTCGATCGGCTCTGGCCCGAGGTGCTGGCGGCGGAGGGGGCCGTCGATCCCGCCGAGTGGCGCAATGCCCGCCTGGCGGCGGCGATCGATACCCTGCGCTGCCGCGCACCCGCGGGACCGATCGTCGCCGCCGGCATCACCGGCACCGTCCCGGCCGTGGCCGATCTTCTGGCCGCCGTCCTCGATCTCGATCAGGGTGTGGTGGTGCTGCCCGGCTTCGATCCCGAAATCGAGCCCGTGACCTTCGCCAATCTCGGTCCGACCCATCCCTTCTTTGCGCTCGGGCGTCTGCTCGACCAGTTGGGTCGCGGCCCCGCCGATGTCGCCCTCTGGCCGGACCCGGCGCCGGCACGATCACCGGCGCCACGTCGGACACTGCTGGCCGAGATCATGCGGCCGGCTGCCACGGCCGAGGCCTGGCAGGAGATGGCACCGCCCGCAGATGTGGCTTTTGCGGGGCTGGCGATCGCCGAGTGCGAGACACCCGGCCAGGAGGCGCTGCTGGTCGCCCTTCAGCTCCGCGAGGCTTTGGACAGCCCCGGCCGCACCGCTGCCCTCGTCACCCCCGATCGCCAACTGGCGCGGCGGGTCGCGACCGAGCTCGGCCGTTTCGGGGTCGCGGTCGACGACAGCGCCGGTGTGCCGCTCGACCAGACGCCGCCCGGGAGCCTGTTCCTGCTCACCGCGCACGCCCTTTTGGGCGACGGCGGCCCGGTGCCGCTGCTCTCGGCATTGAAACACCCCTTGGCCAGGGGTGGACTGGCGCCGGGCGGCTTGCGCCGGCTGGCACGCCGGCTCGAACGATGGGTATTGCGCGGGCCGCGGCGGGGCAGGGGGTTGGCGGCGCTCGAGGCGGCATTGCTCGAGCGGCCCGCAGCCGACCGTCAGCCGGTCGTCGACTGGCTCGACGGCTTCGCCGCTGCGGCCGGCCCGCTTCTCGCTGCCGATGGCGGCGACTTCCCGAGCCTCGTCGCCGCCCACACGGCCCTGGTCGAATGGCTCGCCGCCGACGCGACCGGCGACTCGTCCGAACTCTGGGCGAAGGAAGCGGGCGAGGCGACACGCGACTTCATCGCCCGGCTGATGACGGCAGCGGCGGGCGAGGCCGCACCGCCCGGCCATGCATATCCGGCGGTGCTCGCCGTCCTGATGGGCGGCGAGGCCGTCCGCCCGCGCAGCCAGAGCCACCCGCGCCTGATGATCCTGGGCCAGCTCGAAGCGCGGCTGGTCGAGGCCGATACCGTCGTCGTCGCCGGGCTCAACGAGGGGACCTGGCCCAAGACGGCCGAGCCCGGCCCCTGGCTCAACCGGCACCTGCGAAAAGCCTTGGGGCTGCCGCCGGTCGAGTTCCAGATCGGTATCGCGGCGCACGACTTTTTCATGACGGCAACGGCTTCGACGGTGCTCTTGACGCGCAGTGCGAAGGATCGGGGGGGCAGCCCGACCGTGCCGTCACGCTGGCTGCAGCGGCTCGACACGGTGACCCGCGCCCTGCACTGCCGCGACCGTCTCGGCCTCGATCCCGACCGGCTGGTCTGGGCCGCCGAGCTCGATCGGCCCCAGGGCCCGGTGCGCCCCTGCGCGCCGCCGGCACCCTGCCCGCCGGCCGCGGCCCGGCCGAAAGAGCTCTGGGTCACCGAGATCGAGACGCTGATGCGCGATCCCTACAGCGTCTACGCCAAGCGCATCCTCGGCCTGAAGGAGCTCGACCCGCTCGATGCCGATCCCGGCGTGCGCGAGCACGGGGCGATCATCCACGACGTGCTCGAGCGCTTCGCCCGGACCTACCCCGGCGAGCTGCCGCCGGAGCCCGAGGAGGCGCTGATCCTGATGGGCCTCGAGGCGTTCGAGCAGTTCGCCCACCAGCCGGAGATGCAGGCACTTTGGTGGCCGCGGTTCAAGCGCATCGCGCAGTGGTTCGTCGCCGAGGAAACCGCCCGTCGCCGGCTGGTCCGCCGGATCGCGGCGGAAAGCGAAGGGGCGCTGGTGCTCGGCCCCGACGGCAGCTTCACCATCCGGGCGCGCGCCGACCGGGTGGAGCTGCGCCGCACGGGCGGGCTCGGCATCGCCGACTACAAGACGGGCAGCCTGCCGTCGCTTGCCGAGATCAAGGCCGGGCTCAGCCCACAACTGCCCCTCGAGGCGGCGATCGCCGAGGGCGGCGGTTTTCCCGGGCTGGCGGGGCCGATCGAGGCGCTCGAGCACTGGCCGTTGAAGGCGAGCACGAAGCCCGGAGAGATCAAGTCCGCAGCCAAGGCCGAAGAGCTGGAGGCACTGATCGCCACCGCCCGCGACGGCGTCGGCCGGCTCTTCGCCCTCTTCGCCGATCCCGAGACACCGTTCTTCGCCGTGCCGCGCCCCGATATCGCGCCGCGCTACAGTGCCTACGAGCACCTCGCCCGGATCAAGGAATGGCGAGGTTCCGGTGAGTGAGCGGCCGACCCGTGCTCAGGGCATGGCCGCCGATCCGACGCGGTCGGTCTGGGTCACCGCCAATGCCGGCACCGGCAAGACCCGGGTGCTCACCAACCGCGTGCTGCGCCTGCTGCTCGCCGGTGCCGATCCGGAATCGGTCCTCTGCATCACCTTCACCAAGGCCGCGGCCGCCGAAATGGCCGCCCGGATCGAAAAGCAGCTGGCGGACTGGGCGGTCGAGCCGGATGCGGCAAAGCTCGCGGCCGAGCTCGACGCGCTCACCGGCGAGCCGCCCGACCGGGCGGTGAGCGACCGGGCGCGGCGGCTCTTTGCCCAGGTCCTCGACCTGCCGTCCGGCCTCGCGATCATGACCATCCATGGTTTCTGCCAGGGGCTGCTGCGTCGCTTTCCGCTGGAGGCCGGCATCGCCCCGCATTTCGAGTTGATCGACGAGCGCACCGCGAAAGAGCTGCAGATCGAGGCGCGCCGACAGGTCCTCGCCACCTCTGACCCTGGGCTCGGCCGGGCGATCGAGGACCTGGCCGTGCTGCTGGGCGACGCGGCGCTCACCGACGCCATCGGCCAATTCCTCGCCCGCCGCCAGCAGCTGGTGGGTTTGGCCATGGCACACGGCGGTGTCGAAGGCGTAATTGCGGCGATCCACAGGCTGCTCGAGGTTCAGTTCGGCGACACCCCCGAGACGATTGTCAGCCACGCCTGCCGGGCCGAGGAGGTCGACAGCGAAAACCTCGTTTCGGCGGCCAATGCGCTGCTCGGCGCGGCCCCCACGCACGCCAAGCGCGGTCGGACTACGCTCGCCTGGCTGAACGCCGGCGAAGCCGACCGGATGACGCTCTTCGACAATTATGCTCGGCACTATCTGAAGAAAGATGGCGAACCCCTTGCTTCGCTTGGTCCGCCGACGCTCGATCCCGCGCTCTACCGGGCGCTGATCATGGAGCAAGCGCGGCTCGAGCGCGTTGTCCAGGCGCAACGGGCCCTCGAGATCGCCCGCCGTACCGAAGTCCTGCTCACGGTCGGCTATGCCGTCATCGATGCCTATGGCGAAACCAAGCGGCAGGCGGCGGCGCTCGATTTCGACGACCTCATCACACGTTCGGAGATGCTGCTGCGCGATCCGGCCAAGCGCGACTGGGTGCGCTTCAAGCTCGACGCGCGGATCGACCATCTGCTGGTCGACGAGGCGCAGGATACGAGCCCGGCGCAGTGGGCGATCATCGAGCATCTGGTCGAGGAGTTCCACGCGGGCGAGGGGGTGGCGCGTGGCCGGCGGACACTCTTCGTCGTCGGTGACGAGAAACAGTCGATCTACAGCTTCCAGGGTGCCGATCTCGAGGCCTTCGCCGCCGTACGCGAGCGGCTGACCCGGCGTTTCGCCGCTGCAGAGCGCCCGCTGCAACAAGCGGTGCTCGATCTTTCCTTCCGCTCGGGCCCGGCGATCATCGAGGTCGTCGATGCCGTCCTCGGCGATGCCGAGATCCGCGCCGCTGTCGCCGGCGAGGCCGCGGTGGCGCACCAGACCTTCCGCCGCAATGCCCGGAGCACGGTGGAGGTCTGGCCTCTGGTCGAGCCCGCCGAGCGCCCGGCGCGGGCGGCCGAGGGCTGGCAATTGCCGACCGAGCGGTTCGATGCCGATGCGGCCGAGAGCCGGCTCGCGGAGCGGATCGCCCGGACCATCGAGGGCTGGCTCGAGCGTGGCGAGGTGCTCGAAGCCACCGGTGCGCCGATCCGCGCCGGCGACATCCTGATCCTCCTGCAGCGCCGCGGCATTGCCCAAGAGCGCATTCTCAAGGCGCTGAAAGAGCACGATATTCCGGTTGCCGGTGCGGATCGACTCGAACTCACCGACAGTATCGCCGTGGAGGATCTGGTCGCCCTCGGCGAGGCGCTGCTGCTGCCCGAGGACGATCTGACGCTCGCCGCCCTTTTGAAGAGTCCGCTCGTCGGACTCGACGAGGACGACCTCTTCCGGCTCGCCTTCGGTCGCGAGACGGCGCACCTGGTCGATCGCCTGCGCCGCCTGGGCGAACAGGGCGAGGCCCCCTTCGCCGTGGCCTGGGAGCGGTTTCGCGGCTGGCTCGCGATGGCCGACTTCATGCCGCCCTTCGAGCTCTTCGCCCGGATTCTCGGCCCCGAAGGCGGCCGCCGGCGCCTTTTGCAGCGGCTGGGCCCGGATGCGGCCGAGCCGATCGAGGCGTTCCTGGCGCAGGCGCTGGCCTACGAGGAGGGGCATCCGGCATCGCTTCAGGGCTTCATCCATTGGCTGGGTCTCGATGCCGAGAGCCTGAAGCGCGACACCGAGCAGGGCACGGATGCGGTCAGGGTGATGACCGTCCACGGCGCCAAGGGGCTGGAGGCCCCGATCGTGTTTCTTGCCGAGGCGGGACCCTATCGGCCGCAGGAGGCCAAGGACCGGCTGCTGTTCGATCCCGGGACGGGTTTGCCGCTCTGGCGGGCTGGCGCGGGCGAGCGCGATCCGGTCAGCCAGCGGATCGTCGATGCCATCGGCGTGCGGCAGGCGGCCGAGCGCTGGCGGCTGCTCTATGTCGCCATGACCCGCGCCCGCGACCGTCTCTACGTTGCGGGCTGGGCCAAGCGGACGGGCGATGCCGACGGTTCCTGGCACGATGTCGTCACCCGAGCACTCGGGCGGCTTTCCGGTGTCGAGCCCGGCGACGAGACGGGCAGTCTGCGGCTGACGCGCGGGATCGCCGGCAGCGAGGCGACCGCGGCACCGACCGAACGGCCGAAACCGGCACCACCGCCCGCCTGGCTCGACCGACCGCCGCCGCCCGAGCCGGTGCCGCAGCGGCTGGTGCAGCCATCGCGCGAGGCGGCGGCGGCAGTGGCCGCGGGCTCGCCGCTCGCCACGCGGACCGGCGACGCGCGGCTGTTCGGCACCGCGCTGCATCGTTTGCTGCACGAGCTCGCGGCCCAACCGACCGATGCTCGGGACACGGTGCTGGCGGCCCGCCTCGCGGCGTGGCCGGGGCTCGATACGGCCTCGCGCCGCGAGCTTGCACGGCAGGTGAGGGGGGTCCTGGAACTGCCCGCGCTGGCGCCGGCTTTCGCGCCCGGCAGCCGGTCGGAACAGCCGATTGTCGGCAGAGTTGGCGAGCTCGTGATCGCCGGGCAGATCGATCGCTTCGCCGTCACCGAGGAGGCTGTCTACCTCGTCGACTTCAAGTCCAATCGGCTGCCGCCGCCACGTCCCGAGGCGGTACCGCCGACGTATCTCCGCCAGCTCGCTGCCTATGCCGCGCTGTTGCGCTCCCTCTACCCGGATCGGGAGATCCGCGCCGGGCTCGTCTGGACGGCGGTTCCGGCGCTGATGCCGATTCCGGCGGCCGTCCTCGCGGCATACGCGCCGGGCCGGATCGTGGCCGCTTGACGGGCGTCGGTGGCTGATCCAAGACTCGTCGGCCGAAGCGGTATGGCTGGTCCATACCGCACCACCAGCACGGATTTGGCCAGGATGACTGTGCAGCAAACCAGCGACGCCGCGTTCGACAACGACGTCCTGAAATCGTCGACGCCCGTCGTCGTCGATTTCTGGGCGGAGTGGTGCGGTCCCTGCAAGATGATCGCCCCGCATCTCGAAGCCCTCGCCGACGAGATGAAGGACCAGGTGCGGGTCGTGAAGGTCAATATCGACGAGAACCCGCTCACCCCGACGAAATACGGCGTGCGCGGCATTCCCACCCTGATGCTCTTCAAGAACGGCGAGGTCGCGGCCACCAAGGTGGGCGCACTGCCCAAGACCAAGCTGGTCGAATGGGTGCAGGAGAGCATCTGACCTCGCGTTCTCGACCATGCCTGCCGCAGCGCAGCCACCCGCCCACGCCGGACTCCGGGCGTTTCTCGACGAGCATCCGCTGATCGAAGCGGTCGATCTCCTGCTCCCCGACCTCGTCGGCATCCCGCGAGGCAAACGTCTCGACATCGCCGAGCTGGAATCGGCACTCGCGGGTGACGCGGTGTTCTCCAGCACGCTCTATGCCATCGACACCACCGGCGCCAATGTCGACCGCAGCGGCCTGGTCTGGGAGGAGGGCGATGCCGATCGGCCGATCCGCCTCGATTTCGACACCCTGGCACCGGTTCCCTGGTCCGAGACCCGTGCACAGATCATCGGCGGGCTCGACGATTTCGACCGGACACCGTTCTTCGCCGATACCCGCGCGCTGCTGCGCCGGGTGGCCGAAGGCTTTGCCGCCTACGGGCTCGCGCCGGTCACCGCGCTCGAGCTCGAGTTCTATCTCCTCGATCCGGAACTCTGCTCCGACGGGCTGGGCCAGGTACCGGTCAGCCGCCGGCTCGGCCGCCGCTCTCGCGAATGCGAGGTCTACTCCTACGACCGGCTGACCGAGGTCGACGCCTTCCTCGACACGCTCCGCCACTACTGTGCCGCCCAGGACATCCCGGCCAAGGGGGCGCTGTCCGAGTTCGCGCCCGGCCAGTTCGAGGTCAATCTGAAGCACGTGAGCGATCCGGTCACCGCGGCCGATCACGCGCTGCTCTTCAAGCGGTGTGTCAAGGCCGCGGCCGAAGCCACAGGCTATCGGGCCTGTTTCATGGCCAAGCCTTTCGAGACGTTGGCCGGCAGCGGCTTGCACATCCACCTCAGCCTGCTGGACGGCGAGGGCCGCAACGTGTTCGCCGCCGGGGACAGCGGTGAGCGACTGCTGCGCCACGGTATCTGGGGGCTGCAGCAGGCGATGAGCGAATCGATGCTGGCGTTCGCGCCCAACGCCAACAGCTACCGGCGGCTGCAACCGCTCTCCTATGCGCCGACGGCGCCCACCTGGGGCATCAACAACCGGACCGTGGCGCTCAGGGTGCCGGCGGGGCCGGCCGTTGCCAAACGGATCGAGCTGCGCTCGCCGGGGGCGGACGCCAACCCCTATCTGGCGACCGCAGCGATGTTCGCAGGTGTTCTCTACGGCTTGGCGCACAAGGGCGATCCGGGCCCGCCGATCACCGGCAACGCCTATGCCGAGGCCAACCGCACCGTGCCGACCAACTGGGCCGAGGGGTTGCTCGCCTTCGAGCAGGGCGACAAGCTCACCCCTTATTTCGGCGAGCGCTTCAAGACGCTCTACGCCGCCTGCCGCCGGGCCGAGTTCGAGCGCTTCGAGGCGCGACTCACCGCACTCGACTTCGAGTGGTACTTGTCGGCGGTCTGACCTCAGCGTCGGAGCGCTGCTTCCTCGGCGGCCGGAAAGTCGATGTGGATGTGGTTGCGGTCCGGGTCGAAGATGTTGACCTGGATGATCGGAAAGCCCGGCGGCCGGCCGATCTCGTAGGGAATGCCCGCGCCCTCCAGCCGGCCGAGAAAGGCACCGAGCCCGCTGGCGCGGATGGCGAAATGCTCGATCTTGGGGGCTATCGCCGCCGGCTCCTCGGCGACCTCGACGAGGTGCACGATCGGCTCGCCGGCGCAATAGAGCCAAGCACCACCGAACGAGAAGCCGGGCCTGGGGCCGGTCTCCAGGCCGAGCACCTCGCGGTACCAGTCGACCATGGCACCCAGCCGGCTGGTCCTGACATTGACGTGATCGAGCCGCTGCAGACCCATGGTCGTCTCCCTGCTCACTTTGCTGGCCGCCCGCGGCACGATGCCCGCGCACAGCAGCGATAGCACATGCCGCCCGCTCGCTCGATGATTGCCGAAGGCGACAAAGCAGACTACGCGGGACGACCTTCGGGTCCTGCTTCGGCAGCGCTCGGCGCTGCCGGCCGAGCCTCCTGCGGAAACCATCGATGCAAGCTCGCCTCGCCGTGGTCCTGGCGCTGGGTACCACCCAGACCCTCGCCTGGGGCTCCACCTTCTATCTCCCGGCGATCCTGGCGTTGCCCATGGCCGAGACGCTGCGGGTCGAGGTCGGCGTCGTCTACGCCGCCTTCTCGCTGGCGCTGCTCCTTTCCGGTCTCCTCGGCCCGGCCGTCGGCCGGCGCATCGACCGGCTGGGTGGGCGGGACATGCTGGTCGTCTCCAACCTGGTCTTCGCCCTCGGCCTCGGCCTGCTGGCGGCGGCCGAGGGGCCGGCCCTGCTCTTCACGGCCTGGCTGGTCATCGGCGTCGGCATGGCCATGGGCCTCTACGAGGCCGGCTTTGCCACGCTCGCCGGGCTCTACAGGCATGCCGCCAGGGGGCCGATTACCGGCATCACGCTGATCGCGGGCTTCGCCAGCACCGTCGCCTGGCCGCTGACGACCTGGCTCGAACTCACCCTCGGCTGGCGCGGCGGCTGTCTGGTCTGGGCCGCGATCCACCTCTTGCTCTGCCTGCCGCTCAACCGTTTCGTGCTCCCGAAACCCGCCCGGCCGACAGCAGCCCCGGGCGGCGGCTCGACGGCGCTCGACAGCCGGCCGCCGCGCCTGCCGGGCGAGCTGCGGTTGATGGCGACGCTTGCGTTCGCCTTCGCCGCGACCTGGTTCGTCAGCACGGCCTTTGCCGCCCATCTGCCGCGCCTTCTGGTCGAGACCGGGGTCACGCCGGCGACCGCGCTCGGCGCTGCGATGCTGGTGGGCCCGGCACAAGTCGCGGCCCGAATGGTCGAGTTCGCCTTTCTGCCGCGCCTTCATCCGCTGACGGCGGCCAGATTTGCGACCATGCTGCACCCGCTGGGGGCCGCAGCCCTCCTGCTGATCGGTGCACCCGCGGCCTTCGCCTTCACGATCCTGCACGGCGCCGGCAACGGCATTCTCACCATCGCCAAGGGCACGCTGCCGCTCACCGTCTTCGGCCCCGACGGCTACGGCTATCGGCAAGGCCTGATCGCCGCGCCGTCGCGCATCGCGCAGGCCGCCGCCCCCTTTCTCATGGCGCTGGCCATCGACGGGTTGGGGCAGGGCGCGTTGCTGTTTACCGCGGCCCTGGTGCTCACCGCCTGCCTCGCCCTTTTCACCTTGCCGCGGACCACGGCTGCACCCGCTGCCATCGGCCAGCAAGCGTCAGCGAAGCGATAACGGTCGCGCAAAGCTCGGGCAGATCGGCCTGCGAAGGCGAAGACGACCTCGCACCTGCCGTCGCCTGGTCCTCGACAAAGCGGCCCGCTCCGGCAGCCTGCGGCGCGGGCCTCGTGGTCGTGGTCGACAGGGCAGGGGCCTACTGCCCGCCACCCAGATTGTGGACGTAGACGGTGAGCATCTTGACCACGTCGTCCGGCAGGCGGCCCTGCCAGGGTGGCATCACGCCGTGCCGGGGGTTGGTGATCTGCGCGCGGATCTCCTCGCGCTCGCCGCCGTAGAGCCAGACGGCGTCGTTCAAGGCCGGTGCGCCCAACTCGTTCATCCCACTGCCGTCTTCCATGTGGCAGGCGGCACAGTGCAGCTCGAAGTGCTCCGCCCCGGCAGCGGCGAGGTCGGCATCGTGGTCGCGCCCGCCGAGCGCCAGCACGTACTCGGCGACCTCGTTGATCTCCTCGCGCTGCAGAATGCCGTCGGTCCCGTAGGCCGGCATCATCGAAAAGCGGGCATCGACGTCGTCCTCGTTCCGGATGCCGTGATTGATGGTGTAGAGGATCTCGTCGAAGCTGCCGCCCCAGATCCAGGCGTCGTCGGCCAGGGACGGGTAGTGCAGCTGGCCGCCGCCGCCGAGGCCGTGGCAGGTGGCGCAGTTGTCCTTGAAATGCCGCTCGCCACCGTGCACCGCGAAGGCGCGCAGATCGGGGGTCTGGTCGATCTCCTCGGGCGTGAGCTCGGCGATCTGCTCGAGGAACACGGCCTGCGCCTCGCGCGCCTCGGCCAGCCGCTCTTCGAGCGCGACCCTCGAATTCGAGCCGAGGATCCCGGGCAGATGGCCGCGATGCGTCGGCCAGGACGGATAGAGGATCCACCAGAGCACGGAGAAGGCGATGCAGGCATAGAATACCCAGAGCCACCAGCGTGGCATCGGGTTGTCGAGTTCCTTGATGCCGTCCCACTCGTGACCCGTCGTCTGGACCCCGGTGAGCTCGTCCCGCTCAATTTTCTCGGCCATCCTTCTTCTCCTCAGGCGGCCGTCGCAGGTCGTCGGCCGGGTCATCGAGCGGAATTCGCGCGTGCTCTTCCATCTCACGCTGTCGTTTTCGACTGGGCCAGAGCGCGTAGGCGCAGATGCCGAGAAAGATCAGCATCAGCCACAAGCCCCAGAGCGCCGCGGCCCATTCGACAAGCGTATCCATCGAGCGCGCCGGGCCTATTGCCGGAGATCTTCGGTGCGGATGTCGGTGAAATCGACCATCCGACCCAGGATCTGCAGATAGGCGATGATCGCGTCCATTTCGGTCAGTTGCCCCGGCCGGCCGTCGAGCGCACCGATCTGCACCTTCGGGTAGCGGGCGAGCAGGCCGCTGTGGTCGGCATTCGGATCGGCCTGGGCGCGAAGATCGGCCCAGGCATTGTCGATCATCTCGTCGGTATAGGGCACGCCGACGATGCGCAGCGCCCGCAGGTGGTCGGCGATGTCCTCGTAGCCGAGGTTGCGGTCGAGCATCCAGGGATAGCCCGGCATGATGCTCTCGGGCACGACCGAGCGCGGGTCGACCATGTGCGCCACGTGCCAATCGTCGGAGTATTTGCCGCCGACCCGGGCGAGATCGGGGCCGGTGCGCTTGCTGCCCCACTGGAACGGGTGGTCGTACTTGCTCTCGGCCGCCAAACTGAAGTGACCGTAGCGCTCGATCTCGTCGCGGAACGGGCGGATCTGCTGGCTGTGGCAGGTGTAGCAGCCTTCGCGGATGTAGATGTTGCGGCCGGCGAGCTCCAGCGGTGAGTAGGGCCGCACCCCTTCGACATCCTCGATCGTGGTCTCGATCTTGAACAAGGGCACGATCTCGACCAGACCGCCGATTGCCACGGTGATCAGGATCAAGATCGCGAGCAGCATGCCGCGGGTCTCGATCTTGCCGTGATGCTTCATCAGGCTCATGGCGGCGTTCCCTTATTCGGCCGGCTGCGCTTGGGCGCGGGCCGGTGGCGTGTAGCCCTCGCGTTCGGCGGCGCTGATTTCGCGCCGCGTCGTGCGGATCAGGTTGTAGACCATGATCAAGGTACCGGTGAGGAACAGCACGCCGCCGAAGGCCCGGATCACGTAGTAGGGATGCATCGCCGCCACCGTCTCGATGAACGAGTACTGGAGGAAGCCGAGGCTGTCGTAGGAGCGCCACATCAGGCCCTGCATGATGCCCGACACCCACATCGCGGTAATGTAGAGGACGATCCCCAGCGTCGCGATCCAGAAGTGCCACTCGACCAGCCTGAGCGAGTAGAGCCGCTCGGCCCGCCAGAGCCTGGGGACGAGATAGTAGACCGCGCCGAAGCTGATGAAGGCGACCCAGCCCAGGGCACCCGAATGCACGTGGCCGACGGTCCAGTCGGTATAGTGCGAAAGCGCGTTGACCTGGCGGATCGACATCAGCGGGCCCTCGAACGTGCTCATGCCGTAGAACGCGACGGAGACCACGAGGAAGCGCAGGATCGGGTCGGTCCGCAGCTTGTCCCAGGCACCCGAAAGGGTCATCAGGCCGTTGATCATGCCGCCCCAGGACGGCATCCAGAGCATCACCGAGAAGGTCATGCCGAGCACCTGCGCCCAGTCGGGCAGCGACGTGTAGTGCAGGTGGTGCGGCCCGGCCCAGATGTAGAGGAAGATCAGCGCCCAGAAGTGGATGATCGACAACCGATAGGAGTAGATCGGCCGGTTCGCCTGCTTCGGCACGAAATAGTACATCATGCCGAGAAAGCCGGCGGTCAGGAAGAAGCCGACGGCGTTGTGGCCGTACCACCATTGGGTCAGCGCGTCCTGCACGCCGGAGAACAGCGAGTAGCTCTTCACCCCGAACCACGACACCGGCACCGCCAGGTTGTTGACGATGTGCAGCATCGCGATGGTGATGATGAAGGCGAGGTAGAACCAGTTGGCGACGTAGATGTGCGGCTCCTTGCGCCGCAGCACGGTGCCGAGGAAGATCGCCAGGTAGATGACCCAGACCAGCGTCAGCCAGAGGTCGACATACCATTCGGGTTCGGCGTATTCGCGGCTCTGCGTGACCCCGGTCAGATAGCCCGTGGCCGCGAGCACGATGAAGAGCTGGTAGCCCCAGAACAGGAAGCGGGCGAGCAGCGGGCCGCCGAACAGGCTCGCCCGACAGGTCCGCTGCACCACGTAGAGCGAGGTACCGAGCAGCGCGTTGCCGCCGAAGGCGAAGATCACCGCCGAAGTGTGGATCGGGCGAAGCCGTCCGAAGCTGGTCCACTCGAGGTCGAGGTTGAGCCAGGGATAGGCGAGCTGAAAGGCGATGATCACGCCCATCAGCATGCCGACCACACCCCAGAACATGGTCGCGATGACGAAGAGCCGGACCACACCTTCGTCGTAGATGTTGTCCACGCGAGTTTGCGGGGCAGAGAGGACCGCAGCCATGTCGTTCTCCTGGTTGACGCCCCGTCACCGCCGACGCGCGCCGCATCACCGTTCACCCGGGGGCTTGGTATGCCCTGCCTGGAATGGTGGACATTGATCCAAGTCAAACCCTTGTGAGGCGCGTTGCACTACGAACAGGGTGTCTTCGCAAGCCCGACGCCGCTTCGCGGGCAACGTGTCGCGGCGACGGCGTAGTCGGCTGTCCGGAACAGCGGGCATTTCTGTTGCAGAGCGGCGGCAATTACACCAAGACGATGCGAACCCCGGCGCCGGGGGAGGCGCTCGACAGGTCGAAGGGGAGATCTGAGGATGGCGGAGGAAGTCGTACCGGTCTTCGCCCAACGCAGCATCAAAGTACGCAAGCTGGAGCTGGACCAGCCCTGGTCGTGGCTGCGCAAGGGCTGGCGAGATTGTTTGAAGACGCCGCATGTCAGCTTGACCTACGGTGTGCTCGCGGCGGTCACCGGCTACATCATCACCTGGGGCCTGTTCGCCTTCGACGCGCCCTATCTGGTGCTGCCGTTCATCGCCGGGTTTCTGATCGTGGGGCCGATCCTCGCCGTCGGGCTCTACGAAGCGAGCCGACGCACCGAGGCGGGGCAGGGCACCTCCCTCAAGCAGGCACTCGCCGCCTTCCAGCGCAACACCAGCCAGATTGCGCTGATGGGCATGGCGCTGCTGCTGTTGATGATCTTCTGGGCGCGCATGGCGGCGATCCTGTTCTTCCTCTATTTCGGCCTCGAGCCGCCGGACTTCTCCAACCTGTTCGTCGCGACCTTCCTCTCGGCGAGCAGCTGGCCGTTCTTGGTCATCGGCACGACGATCGGGGCGGGCTTTGCGATCTTCGCGTTCGCGATCAGTGTCGTGTCGATCCCGCTCCTGCTCGATCGACCCGACGCCAACATCATCGAGGCGATCGCGACCAGCGTGCGGGCGGTGCAGGCGAACTTCGTGCCGCTCCTGTTCTGGGCCGGGCTGATCGTCGTCTTCACCCTGGCCGGGTTGATCACGCTCTATCTCGGCTTGATCGTCACTCTGCCGCTGATCGGCCACGCCTCGTGGCACGCCTATCGGGATATTGTCGCCCACGACGAGAGCTGATACCCGTGCCGCGGCGTCCGTCCGCCCCTCCGGCAGCCCACTGCCGAAGGATCGGTTCGGGCGCCCGAATGTCACAGCAGCAACCGCGCGGCGGTCCAGTGTTAGGGGAGCACGACACTTGGGTAACAACAACATGGTGAAGGGCGGCGGCGGTATCGTGTTGGCCGCCGTCGGCGCCTATCTGCTCAACAGCGGGACGGGCCCGTTCATCCTCGGGCTGATCGTCCTGATCGTCGGGATCGGACTCGTCGTGCACCTGCTGTTGAGCACGACCGAGGCGGACGGCAAGGGCGACAGCGGCGCCACGGGCGGCGCGGCGTCGGGCTCCGGGCTCGCCGGGCTCGCCGGGATGTTCGATTTTTCGGGGGTGAGAAACCTGCCGGCGATGAACCGCTGGGTGGCGGGTGCGCTGATGGGTGTCCTGTCCATGGTCGGGCTGTTTCTCTACAGCCGGGCGAGCGACGGGATGTTCGGTCTGTTCGGGGCGCTGTTGTTCTTTTTCGGCCTCGCCGTGATCATCGTCTTCGTGCACCAGGCGACCGATTACTCACACGAGCATCATTCGAAGAGCGACGAGGACAGCCCCTCGGATCAAGGGCCGGCCGCCGCCTGAGGTGGCCAGCACCGGCTGGCGCGACGAAGAGGTCGCCCGCCATCGTTATCGGCAGGCTCTACGAGCGCTCGGTGGTGCCGCGCCTCGTCCATTGGGGCATGCGCAGCGAGCGGTTGCAGCCCTTTCGCGCCGCCACGGTGGCGGCGGCGCGCGGCCGGGTGCTGGAGATCGGCATCGGCTCGGGGCTCAACTTTCCGTTCTACGGGCGCGATGTCGAGGAGGTTGTCGGCATCGACCCCGCCGAGCCGCTGCTCGCCCGGGCCGGCAAGGCCGGCGGTTGGATGCCCTACAAGATCCGGCTGATCTGCCAGAGTGCCGAGCATCTGCCCTATCCCGACCAGAGCTTCGACAGCGTGGTCACCACCTGGAGCCTCTGCTCGATCCCCGATGTCGAGGCGGCACTCGGCGAAGCCCGGCGGGTGCTGCGTCCGGGCGGGCGGTTCGTCTTCATCGAGCACGGTGCGGCGCCGAGCCCCGGGCTCTACCGTTGGCAACGTCGCTTGACGCCGGCGTGGCGCCGTCTCTCCGGCGGCTGCCATCTCGATCGCCGCCCCGACCGGCTGCTGGAGCGGGCGGGCTTCACACTCGAAACCCTGAAGACCGGCCACCTGTTCGACGGGCCGCGGCTGGTCACCTTCCACTATCGCGGCATCGCCCGCCGCTGAGCACGGTTCTGCTTCCGGGCGAGTGGCCGTTTCACCTTTGCCAAGCGCTGCCGGCCACGTCATAGTCGGCGGCCGACGACGAGGAGGGGACATGCGGGAAGTGACCGTCGCGGCCACGCAAATGGCCTGCAGCAGCGAGCGTGACGGCAACTTGGCCAAGGCCGAGGCACTGGTTCGTCGGGCCGCACGGCAGGGGGCCGAGATCGTCCTTTTGCAGGAGCTGTTCGAATCGGTCTATTTCTGCAAGGAGCAGTCGCCGGACCATTTCGCCCTGGCGCATGCGTTCGAGGGCAACCCGTTGCTGGCGCGGATGAGCCGGCTGGCGGCCGAGCTCGGCGTCGTCCTGCCGGTCAGTTTCTTCGAGCGCGCCAACAACGCCTTCTTCAACTCGCTGGCGATGATCGACGCCGACGGCCGGGTGATGGGTGTCTACCGCAAGAGCCACGTTCCGGACGGGCCCGGCTACCAGGAAAAGTACTACTTCACCCCCGGCGATACCGGCTTTCGCGTCTGGCAGACGCGCTACGGCTGTCTCGGGGTCGGGATTTGCTGGGACCAGTGGTTCCCCGAATGTGCCCGGGCCATGGCGGTGATGGGCGCCGAGCTGCTGTTCTATCCGACGGCGATCGGCAGCGAACCGCAGGATCCGACCCTGGACAGCCGCCACCACTGGCGCCGGGCGATGCAGGGCCACAGTGCGAGCAACTGCATGCCGGTGGTCGCCGCCAACCGCACCGGCCGCGAGACCGCCGAGCGGACCAGCGTCGCGTTCTACGGCACCTCGTT
>Ga0081535_100208_pt1 | contig 54039 bp, 47 predicted proteins | sample HotLakmasection3_FD_71020 | JGI IMG/M metagenome (GOLD analysis project Ga0081535, IMG submission 71020) | Hypersaline microbial mat communities from Hot Lake, Washington, USA - Section #3 (SPADES assembly) (version 2) | ecosystem: Environmental > Aquatic > Non-marine Saline and Alkaline >... | reverse complement strand
CGTTTGAATTGTCTTGTAAGCAGTTGAACGGCAAACACCCTAAGCCCGATAACAAAGAAGATTGGTGGAACTTCTACATCTGGAACATTACCTCTACAAGTCGGGCGCAAGATGGGCTTTACACCTTTGATGCCGTCGGTCGGTTGCGAGATGCACAACTCATTGGTTCTGACCCTGCACGATTGAAGAAATATCTGGGAGAGAAAGAAACTACTGCCCTGGAAAATCGCCTGTCGAACAAAGAACAATATCGAGAATTTGGAGCAGTCGGGCAAGCCCTGCGGGAGCAAAAACATCGCCCTGTGCTGCTCATTGACGAAATCGACAAAGCCGATAGCGACTTCCCTAATGATTTACTCCTAGAACTCGATGAACTGCGCTTTACCATCCCTGAAACGGGGGAAAATATCCAATCCCCAGAAGCCCACAATAAACCCATCATCCTCATCACCAGTAATCGCGAAAAGCCTCTGCCAGAGCCATTCCTCAGGCGCTGCCTGTATTACTATGTCCCCTTCCCGGATGAGGCAACCCTGAAGCGCATCATCGCGGCCCGATTTGGTGAGCGGATTAAGGCGAAGCAGGAACTGGTGAGTAAAGCCGTGGAAAAATTTACTGCCATCTACGACCAACTTAAAGTTCAACCCGGCAGCCGCCCCCCCGGCACCAGCGAGCTGATCGAGTTTCTGACCGCATTAATTCAGGAGGGTAAAACCGTGCAAGAGGCGATCGCCGAACTCGACAACTTAGCTGAAGAGCTACCGCTGCTAGGGACGTTGATCAAAACGAAGGCAGATCAGGATTTGTACAGGAAGAAGGAGTTAGGAGCCAGGAGCTAGGAGGCAGAATAATTACCCCCCTCCTAACTTCTGACTCCTTTCCTCCTAACTCCCCCCTCCCATGCCCTCCCTCCAGTACCCATTCCTAGACCTTTTCCAAATGCTGCAGCAGGCTGGCATGAAGCTGTCGCCAGAGCAGTATGACCTGCTGCGTCAGGCGTTAGGCAAAGGATTTGGGCTGGAAAATTGGGACGGCAAGAACTGGAATGACCTGCGCCAGATGTGCCGGGTGCTGTGGGTAAAGCCCAGCCGTAATTACGATGCCCAGGTGTTTGAGCAGGTGTTCGATCGCTACGTTGGCCAAAAACGCCGAGACATCCAGGCCCAGCAGCCTAAAGAAAAGCAGCCCCCACCCTCAAAACCGCCAAAGCCTTTAGAGCCAAGCCGACGCTGGCCCAGAGTACCTCCTCGCAAGACGTCCGTGAGCCAACCGGAACCCGAAGCAGACTCCAAGACTCCAGTAGCGGTTAAAACGGGTGTGGCTGGGCTGCCGGAGGTCAGCAAAGCCGGTTTATCCCTGACGCCCAGCCAATTTCCCCTGCCCCAGCGGGCGGTGCTAGATAGTTGGCAACTGCTGCGTCGGCCCCTGCGAGAAGGCATTCGCCAAGAACTCGATCTGAACGCCACCATTCGCCGCATTACTGAAGATGGCTACTTTAGCGATGTGGTCATGCGCCCGGCCAAAAGCAAGCGGGCAGAGCTAATCGTACTCGTAGACGATAGCAACGTTATGCTGCCCTTCCGGCCAGCCCTGCAGCCACTGGTCGATGCAATTGAAAACCAGCAAATTACTCCCGCCAGGCTCTATCGCTTCACCACTTACCCCGATGATTATCTGTATGACTGGCAGCAACCGACCCAGGCTCAATCGCTAGACCAAATTCTCTCGCGAATGCATTCTCGCCGCACCATTGTGCTGATTTGGGGAGAGGCCGGAGCTACCCAAACGAATCCTCTGGATGAGCATCGCCAGGGGTTGTTAGCGTTTCTCACCCGGTTAAGTCCCTGCGTGCGATCGCTCATCTGGCTGAATCCCCTGCCACCCCACCGCTGGCAAGGTACTCTGGCCGCAGAGGTGGCCTACTGGCTCGATGGCCGCATGACCCACCTGAGTGTGCCCCAGATCATGGCTCTGGCGAAACAGCCTGCTACAGACGATCGGTTGTTTTTACGATCGCCGGTTTAGCGGGGAAAGAAGTATGGTGGCATCCAATCGACGAAGAACTCCTAAAGACCTGGCTGAACAACGAGTCAGCGCATTTGAGCAGCGCTACGGACGGCAGGCTACGAACCTGGCTGCCCATGCGGCCTTTCCGCTGACCCTGACGACAGATATGGTGTACTGCATCAGGGAAACCTTTCTACCCGATTGCCCCTGGTATGCGACCGCAGACGTGCTGTTGTCTGGCCTCTGCATTCCTGCCGGATATGACCTGTATGAGATGGAAGCGGCCCCCCGCCGGTATCTGCTGCGCTACCTGGGCGATCAGTTTGGGGAAAGTCGCATCCTAGAGCTGGAAAGGTTTATGGTGGCCTACCTGCGCCGCCGGTTGATTCGCGAAAACCCGGATGAGCGGGCACTGCTGCTGGGTGAAAAGCCCCACTGGACGTCTCTGGCCTGCCTGAAACCAGGGGAAGCTTACGAAGAAATTCGCCAGGCGCTAGAGCAACTGGCTTTACAAGACGCTGAAGACCCAGATAGGTTTCGGCTGGCGTCGTTGGTGGAAAGCTACGGTGACTTTTTGGCCGATCGCGGCTATCAGCCCATCCTGATCGACTGGGCCGATCGCGTTGCCGAAGGGCAACCCATTGACGAAACCGCAGACATCGCCGGACAGCTCAAAAACTCCGGGTTTGCGGTGAGCTGGGTCGCGTTTGAAGTCGCCACCGTTGCCTTTGGCGCTGCGGCGGAGCCAGACGCCCCGGCGGCGGATCTGATTCCCTTTGAGGTCAATACGGTCACGGTTAACGACCGGGGAGAGCGAATCAATGGCGAAACCCACCAGGCTTTTTATTTTGAAGAACCGCTGGCGGAGAGCGGGTCGCCGCTAAAGCTGGTCGCAGTCCCCAGTGGCGAATTGATGATGGGCTCGCCAGCAGATGAGCCTGGGCGCTGGGACGATGAAAGCCCCCAGCATTTGGTCAAACTCCAGCCCTTCTTCATCAACCAGTACCCGGTGACTCAGGCCCAGTGGCGGGCGGTTGCCGCATTGCCCCAGCAAGCGCGAGATTTAGACCCTGACCCGTCTAACTTCAAAGGCGATGACCGACCTGTAGAGCAAGTCTCGTGGTACGAGGCCGTTGAGTTTTGTGCCCGCTTGTCAGAGCATACCGGGCGCACCTATCGCCTGCCTACGGAGGCCGAGTGGGAATATGCCTGTCGGGCCGACACCACGACCCCCTTTTACTTTGGAGCCACCATCACCACTGACTTAGCCAACTACGACGGCAGCGTATTTCTCAATGAATCAAGAGGGACAAACCGAGGCAAAACCACTCCCGTCGGTGAATTCCCCCCCAATGCCTTTGGTCTGTACGACCTGCATGGCAACGTGTGGGAATGGTGTCTGGATCACTGGCATGACAATTATGAAGGCGCACCAACCGACGGCAGCGCTTGGCTTACTGATGATGAAGAATCTGGTCGAGTCAATCGCGGCGGTTCTTGGGACGACCTTCCGAGGAATTGCCGTTCCGCGTATCGCGACTACGGCTCTCCCGGCGTTCGCAGCTACTATATCGGTTTTCGGGTTGTCTGCGAGGCCCAGGACTCTTAGTTTCCTTCTTCTTTTTTACTTTCTTACCTTCTTCTAAGCGAGCGAAGCGAGCGCGATCGATTTTTTTGAGGAATTAGGAGAGAGAGTCCCGCTTTTAAACCTCATCCAGATTCAGAAGTGGAGTTTTGCCTCCGACCCAACCTCACCGCCTGCGGCAGCCTTCTCAAGGAGAGGTTTACTCACAATCCGGTCAAAAGTTAGTCCCAAATTGAGCAGTGGCTCTGGTTCCTCTCCTTCTAAAGGCTACTGTGTACACATAAGTCCTGAAACCCTTGTTGTCAGGGCTTTTCCCTCATCTCCCAACCCCTTCTCCCAAAGCGGGAGAAGGGGAGCCGGAAAGCCTTGTCTGGCCTCCCCCTCGCCCAAGATTGGGCGAGGGGGACTGAGGGGGTGAGGGCCGAGATGTGTGTACACAGTAGCCCGCTCTGGGAGAGGGATTTAGGGTGAGGGCACCAATCGGATGCTTTTTTAGTTGGAATACTCTTACTGATTGATCAGGTGAGCTTCTAAGAACCACAATCGCTTGTCGATCGTGCGAGAGATTTCTGTGTACAAGTCGGCGGTGTCAGCGTCACCTAGCGCATCGGTTTGGTCAATCGCTGCGCGGACGTGCTTGGCATAAGTAGCATAGCGATCGGCTAAAGCGGTGACGTGATCTTCCCCATTGACCGCATCCACCGGATACTCAGGCAGGATGGAGCGATCGGCAGCCAGGCGAGCCGTCCCCAGGGCCGTACCCCCCAGGGCGGTGACTCGTTCTGCCACCATATCAACGTATTCCTCGATTTCACTTGCCATTGCGTCAAAGAGCTCGTGCAACTGGTAAAAGTCTTTGCCTTTGACATTCCAGTGGGCCTGCTTGGTCTGAGTTTTGAGGTCTAAGGTAGCGGCCAAGCTGTGATTCAAAATGGCTACAACTTGCTCACGAATGTCTGCGGATAAATCGTTGCGGGTCGGGTAGAACCGAGCTTCTGGTTTGGTCGGGGTGGTAACCATGGAAATACTCCTAATAAAGTTAGATGGGCACTGCAAACGAAACTACTGACCGGACAGCGGGATCGGCAACAGCCTCCTTTCTTTTCTAAATCATACTCGTTATGAGTACGACTTGCAACCCTGTATTGAAGTGGTCGCGTTTTACCATAGACGGATGCCGGGAGATTGTCTGTGTAGTGGGTTTACTTTTGGGGAGGGGCGATCGCTCCCTGTTGGTGGGTGGGTGCAGCCGATAGACTGCTGAACCTGGCGATTCCGCTGCAAACACTCAAAGCCCTCGCTGACCAGAGGCCAATGAGGGCTTTGAGTGCATCTTGCGCGGGTAGCCGCAACGTCGCGTGATGGCGTGAGGCAGACTTGATTGATTAATCTTCGTCGCGATCGCCGGTTTCCGTTTCGGACTCAATGGGCTCGACCGATTCGGTTTCGGTTTTAGCTTGAGCGGCAGCAGCAGCGATCGCGGCTTCTGTCGGTTTGACTGGTTCCGGCGCGGGTGCGGCTTTGACTGGGGGCGGCGGGGGTTGGGCGGCGGGGGTTTGGGCCTCAATGCCCAACTGCTTCTTCGCCTGATAGAGCAGCGTTGCCGTGCCTGTTCCCAGGGCTGACAGCGCTGACTGACCCATTTCAGTTGGCGACTTTGGCGCTTCGTCGCGGGGTTCGTTCAACCCTTCATACCAGCCACGGGTCGATTGGCCCAATGTGATGGATTTTTGCCAAAACCACTCGGCCCCGACAAATAAGAGACAAACCACCAGCCATAGGAGGACGCCCGTTTCGCGCAAGATTGCCCACGTCAGAGTGACCGTCTTTTTGTAAGTGGCTCCCGTCTCAGCATCAAAGATGATGTCACCGACTTTGCCAGCCTGGGTTTTAATTTTGTCCACAGTTGTGAGCTCCTTACGAAGGGGGCACTGACTCTATTCTAAGACCCGTTAACGACGAGCCGATGGCTGGGTTAGCCCTCTCCCCAGACTTTTTTCAAAATGGTATCGACCGGAATGTCAGCTACCTGGTTAGTGTCTGAGGTTATGCCCAAAAAGCGTTGTTCAGAGTCGCTTGCCGGGGGCAGGCGATCGCTGGGCTGATGCTGACCAAATAGCACCAAGGTAAAGACACTGAGGGCGATGCCCAGGGCAGAAACGTAACTGTCGGTGGTGAGCAGCAAGTTGGCTCCCGCCACGAGGGCAGCGGTTTGGCCTACATTATCCGGGCGCATCACCTTGGCACTGGGTACCGTCTGCTGAATCGTTTTAACGATTTCGGCGGTTTCGGGTTGTTGCAGTAACACCAGCGGCAAGCCCGGTTGGCGGCGCTGAAAGTCTTGGACAATGGCGATCCAGTTGGCGGCGGGATAGAGGTCATGGGGCTGACCCTCCGCCGGACCGGGATACATCAAGACATAGCCCTGATCGCCAATGTCCTGGCTTTGGAGCTGATTTTGCACCCAACCGATATCGCCCTGAGGAACGTTGATCGCAATCTCGGGGCAAGGCTCGAATAGGGCTAGTGGCCCGAGTAAATCATGGTATCGGAAGGCGGCGTACTGCTGGTCTTTAGCCGGTACGGTCGCCGTGAGCAAGAGATTGTTGGCGGCGCTCTGATATCCGATACGGGTAGGAACGCCGCTTAACCAGAGCATCAGGGCCGTGGTCCAGTCTTGGGTCGTGGTGAGCACGACCTCGTACTCGTGATCGCGCACAATGCCTAACAGATTGGCCCAGTCAGCCGGACTGTTATTTTTGCCAAACGGATAAGGAATGGTGGATTTGACCACTTTTGACACCCGGTAGGCCGTCGCTGCGGTTGGTTCTACCACCACGGAAATTTCGGCCTTTGGAAAGGCCTGCTTGAGATGCTCAAGCGTTGGAAAAAATAGAAGCTGATCGCTAATTCCACCCGGAACGAGAGCCAGTACTTGCATAGCTGTCCGTCTTGCTTATCCGTCCCACATTTTAGAGGAACGTGGCCGTTAAGAATGCGTTGTTGCCAACAATCCCTCAATAATTAACGGTCAGCTTTGCTTATCAGTCATGCGGGGCGAATTTTCGGGGTAGGGTGAGGGGAGAACATTGCTGAGAGGAGCGCGTGTGGTGCATCTGTTGATTCCTGCGGCTGGCGTCGGGCGTCGCATGGGCAGCGATCGCAACAAGCTGCTCTTACCGCTGCGCGGGCAACCGATTTTGACATGGACTCTGCAAGCCGCCGCCGCTAGTCGGAGCATCGAGTGGATTGGGCTGATTTGTCAGGCGGTGGATCAGCCCGACCTGCTCAACATTTTGGCCACCACGGCGTTGTCTAAACCCGTGATGCTCATCCCCGGCGGCAGTACGCGACAAGCATCGGTCTACAACGGGTTACAAGCGCTGCCGTCCTCGGCGGATCAGGTGCTGATTCATGATGGGGCGCGCTGCTTAGCCACCCCTGCTCTGTTCGATCGCTGTGCCGCCGCGTTGCAAACCTGCCCCGGCTTGATTGCCGCCATTCCCGTGAAGGACACCATCAAGGTCGTGGGAGACGATGGCGTGATTGAGGCGACCCCCGATCGCAGTCGTCTGTGGGCCGCGCAGACGCCCCAGGGATTTCACGTCGCCCCGCTCAAGGCTGCCCACGACCGGGGCAAGGCCGAAAACTGGGCCGTCACGGATGATGCGGCGCTGTTTGAAAAAGTGGGGTTGCCGGTCAAAGTGGTGCCGGGGGAAGAAACCAACCTGAAAGTGACCACCCCGGAGGATTTGAAGATTGCTGACAAGGTGCTGAGCGATCGCGAAACCAGCGCGTAAGCTGTGAACAGTCTGGGAGCGTTAGAATTCGAATCGGGCATGCGGAGACTAGCACTTCAGGCCCGGTTGCCTGACAGGAGAGACCCGAATGGAACTAAAAGCAATTCCCCTAACGATGCCGGAGGGGGCAAATTTGATTTTGGGGCAGTCGCACTTTATCAAGACCGTTGAGGATTTGTATGAGGCGATCGTGGGCATCTCGACCCAGGTGAAATTTGGTCTGGCCTTTAGCGAAGCCTCGGGGCCTTGTTTGATCCGTCGGGCGGGTAACGACCCGGAACTGGAATCCTACGCGATCGAAAATGCTCGCCTGGTGGCCGCCGGACACACATTCCACATTTTGCTGAAGGAGGCCTTTCCGATTAACTTTTTGAATGCCATCAAAGCCTGCCCGGAAGTGTGTGGTATCTACTGCGCGACGGCGAATCCGGTGCAGGTGATCGTGGCAGAGACGGAGCAGGGGCGCGGCATTTTAGGCGTCGTGGATGGGGCTGCGCCGCAAGGGGTGGAGGGTCCCGAAGATATCACCGCGCGGCAGGATTTTTTGCGGCAAATTGGCTACAAGCTGTAGTGGGTCGATGAAAAAGGGCGCGATCGCAGCCAATAGTGCGATCGCGCCCTTTCGATGGAATGTCTGCAGAACGTCGAAGCGGTTATGGCTCTGCTGATGACAGCCTCGGTCTCCCGCCGGACGGTTTAGAGGTCGCCACCTCGGGCCGCCAGTAGGAAGACAATGACCGGACCCGCAATCACGATCATCGCTAGCATGGTTAGCTGAGCAATCAACTCAAAGCTAATACCACTGAAAAAATTTGAAATGAACTCCATGGATCCTCCCAGACAACAAATTTGGCCTTTCCAAAAGCCTGACTGCGCTATTTTATCCGCTGTTGGGAACGCATATTTAACTAACTTTACAAAATTCTAAGGGAGGAACCCCCTTTATCCCATGGCACATTGGCAATGCATTCAAGGCTGTGGCGCTTGTTGTCACCTCGACCCCGGCGATCGCCCCGATCTGGCCGACTATCTCACCCCCGACGAACTGGCTCATTATCTGAGTCTGGTGGGGGCAGATGGCTGGTGCATTCACTATGATCAGTCGCAGCGGCTGTGCACCATTTATGACACACGGCCCGATTTTTGTCGGGTGCAGCCGGACACCTTTAGCCGCATGTTTGGCATTGAGCCCGCCGAGCTGGATGAGTTTGCGATCGACTGTTGTGAGCAACAAATTGCTGGGGTTTATGGCAACCAAAGCGAGGAACTCGAACGGTTTATCACCACGGTTGACGGGTCGGCAACTGACTAGAGCCCTAAGTTCAGTATGGCTAGACACCGGGTTGCCGTATCGGCGTGTTAGCCCGATCAGCGTGACAATATCGCCAAAGCCGGAATACCGCTTCAAAACCTGACGATCGCGGTGTCGGTCATGCTGTTGAAGATTGCCCAGTCCCGCTTGGCAATCTTCCAGCAGGCGGCGCGATGTCCGCTTTCACAAGCGGTGGCTACAGGACTAGGGCGGCGGCGATCGCCTCTAGACAGTGTCGCCCGCAAAGTGAAGAATGCCCTGAAATTTCGTTCATCTGACGAAAAATTTGGTCTAATACGGTTAGATTTATTCTTAAGCAACCGTTAAACACCCCCCCTTTATCGATAGCTCCGTCGAGTAGCCCTAAAAGCCGTTTTAATCTCTCCTACTTTCTCAATGACTTATTGCTTAGGCATTCATGTGCGGCAAGGTGTGTTGCTTGCGGCTGACTCTCGCACCAATGCAGGGGTCGACTATATTTCCTCCTACCGCAAGCTATTTGATTATTCGGTGCCGGGCGATCGCACGCTGATCCTCTGCACCTCAGGCAATCTCTCGATCACGCAGTCAGTGTTGCATTCCTTAGAGCGTGACCTGATTGTCAATGCCGAAATCAATCTGCATTCCCTGCCGACGATGTACGACATTGCTCGCTACATCGGCAACTGCATCCGCAACTTGCAGGAAGTCGATCGCCCCTGGTTACAAAAAGACAAAATTGACTTTCAGTGCAGCTTTTTGTTGGGCGGTCAGGTCAAAGGTGAGGAACCGCAACTTTACTTGATTTACAGTCAGGGCAACTGTATCCGCAGCACCCCCGAAACGCCATTTTTGCAAATCGGCGAAACCAAGTACGGCAAGCCCATTCTCGATCGCACCCTGACCTACGAATCGGCGATCGAAGATGTGGCGAAGTATGCCTTGCTCTCGATTGACTCCACGATGCGATCGAATTTGTCGGTGGGGCCACCGGTCAATTTGATCATGTATCACACCGACAGCTTTCAGATTGGGCACAAAGCCCGGTTTTACGCTGGCGATCCTTACCTGATCAAAATGCGCAAGCACTGGGAAGTAGCGCTGCGCGAGGCGGCGGCGGGTATGCCTCCGATCGAATGGAACTTGGCGGCGGTACCCGATGGTCCCGATTTGACCGATATTTCAGAACCTTAGACGAATGCCACTGAGTTAAGGCCGGTGGGCAGTGCCACCCTACGGCTGGTCCTGAATCCCAATTTTCCATACCTGAGCGACCAATTCAGACCAGGTGGAGCCCCTCTGGCCTAATCCGGTAAGGGTTTTCCAGAAACCTGACGCCACGTAACTTTCAGCCTCATCAGGGCGGCGATCGCGATGTCCTGCCGCTCAAACACGAGTAGATAACCGGTCGAGTAGGCTTCCTAGCCTGCCCCCCTCACTCTCACCGGCTCCAAAACGCTCAGTCACTCAGGACGGCCAGCAGGGCCAGCCAACAAGAGCGCATTATCAGAGCAGCATTTAAATCCCCTACAGGATTAGCCTCTGACAAGGGGGCGGCGACAGCGGGGAGCCCCGATTCGGTAGCGCGACTCTAAAGCATCGGCATAAATTGTTCTTTGCCGCCATACTGCATCGATCCCCCGCTCCCGACACATTCTTGTATCGGCATTAAGCTTTCCCCGAGGGTATCCGCTGTTACGGTATACAGGTCGTGTAACCCAGTATGAGTTATTCGATTGGCTTGGAGAGAATGCATGGCCTGCTTGGATACTTACGATCCCGGCGATTTTTATGACGAACTGTTTCAGGCGAAGGGCACCCCTCGCCCGGCAGCAGCCGAACTGGTTCGACGCATCCAGTCGCTGCCGCTCAAAGAACTGCAGCGGCGACAGGAAGCGGCGCAAAAAATGCTCTTTAAGCTCGGGGTGACGTTTAACGTTTACAGCGACAATCAGGGCACCGAGCGGATTTTTCCCTTCGATGTGATTCCCCGGTTCGTGCCCTACAGTGAGTGGGAATGGCTCGAAAAAGGCTTGAAGCAGCGCATTGAGGCGCTGAACTGCTTTATTCACGACATCTATAACGACCAAAAAATCATTAAGGATCAGGTAATTGCGCGGGAGGCGATCGAGACGGCTCCTGGCTATTTGCGGCCCTGCATGGGGTTGCAGCCGCCTAAAGGCATTTGGTGCCACATTACGGGGACTGATCTGGTCAAAGATCAAGACGGTCGATGGTACGTCTTAGAAGATAATTTGCGCTGCCCCTCCGGCGTTTCCTACGTGTTAGAAAATCGGCGGGTGATGAAAAGCTCCTTTCCCGGCTTTTTTGATGCGCTAGATATTCAGCCGGTGGACGACTACGCCAGTCAATTGCTGGAAGCGTTGCTCAATCTCGCTCCGTCGAATTTGTCGGATCCCTGTGTGGTGGTGCTGAGTCCGGGGATTTACAACTCGGCCTATTTTGAGCATTCCTTTTTGGCGCAGCAGATGGGGACGGAACTGGTCGAGGGGCGTGACTTGGTGGTCACCGATGGCTATTTGCAAATGCGGACGACCAAAGGATTGCGCCGGGTCGATGTGATCTATCGCCGCATTGATGATGATTTTTTGGATCCGCAGGCATTTCGGGCGGACTCGATGCTGGGCGTCTCGGGACTGATGGAGGTGTATCGCAAAGGCCGGGTGGCGATCGCCAATGCTCCGGGCACGGGCGTCGCCGACGACAAAATGATTTATGCCTATGTGCCAGAGATGATTCGCTATTATCTCGGCGAAGAGCAAATCCTGCCCAATGTGCCGACCTATCTCTGCGAAGATCCGAAACAGCGGGAGTATGTGCTGGCTCACCTGGATGAGTTGGTGGTCAAAGCGACCAACGCTTCGGGGGGCTACGGTATGTTGATGGGGCCACACGCAACAGCGGCAGAGCGGGCGGTATTTGCCGAAAAAATTCAGGCCGATCCGCGCAATTACATTGCCCAGCCGACGCTGAAGCTGTCCCGCGTACCGACCCTGATCGATGGTCAGTTTGAAGGCTGTCATGTTGATTTACGTCCGTTCATTCTCTACGGTCGCGACGTTTATGTGAATCCGGGGGGGCTGACCCGAGTGGCGCTGCGGCGGGGGTCGCTGGTGGTCAACTCGTCGCAGGGCGGCGGTAGTAAAGATACCTGGGTAGTGAAGGAGGGCACATGCTAAGCCGAGTTGCCGATTCGATTTATTGGATGAATCGCTACGTTGAGCGGGCGGAAAATGTCGCTCGGTTTGTCGAGGTGAACTTGAACTTGCTGCTGGATACGTCGGTGGCGGGCATGACCGAACAGTGGGAACCATTAGTGACAACGACGGGCGATCGCGATCGATTCAAAGCGCGTTACGGTGACGCCAGTGCCCACAACGTACTCAAATTCCTCACCTTTGATAGTGAGTATTCCAATTCCATCCTGTCTTGTGTGAAATCGGCGCGGGAGAATGCGCGGGCGGTGCGCGAGACCATTTCGTCAGAGATGTGGGAGCAGGTCAATTCCTTTTATCTCTGGGTGAAAGAGGCGGCCAACACGGAAATCTCCGCCGAACAGCTTTACAGCTTTTACCCCGAGGTCAAAACGGCTAGTCACTTATTTGCTGGGGTGATGGAGGCGACGATGGCCCATAATGAGGGCTGGAATTTTGGCCGGTTGGGGCGGCTGCTAGAGCGGGCCGACAAAACCGCTCGCATTCTCGACGTGAAATACTACATTTTGCTGCCTTCGGTGAGGGATGTGGGTACGCCGTTGGACGAGTTGCAGTGGATTGCGCTGCTGAAGTCGGCGAGTGCTTACGAAATGTACCGAAAGCGGCAGCGGCGGGTGACACCAGAGGGCATCACCAAGTTTTTGATTCTCGATCCGGAGTTTCCCCGGTCCATTCAGTTCTGCCTGTTGCAGGCGGAGCGATCGCTCCACCAAATTACGGGGACAACCATCGGGAGCTGGTGCAACAGCAGTGAGCGCACGTTAGGACGGCTGCGATCGGAGTTAGAATACATGACCCTGGACGAAGTGTTCGACATGGGGCTGCATGAGTTTCTCGACAAGCTGCAAACCCGTCTAAACACGGTAGGTGAGCACATCTACGAAGACTTTATGGCGGTGCCACTGGCCTCTTGAAAGGACGATCGCTGTGCTTTATCACATTTCCCATACGACCCGCTATCACTATCCGCAACCCGTCAAGTTGGGGCCACAAACGGTGCGGTTGCGGCCTCGCAGTGACGGTAGCCAACACCTGCAGCAGTTTTCGGTGACGATTTTGCCGCCGCCCGACAAGCTCTCCGAAATTTTGGACATGGAGGGCAATGTTTGCCTGCGGCTGTGGTTTCCCGATGCTGAAGTCACAGAACTCAAAATTCACACCGAAGCGGCGGTCAAGACCTTTCGCGACAATCCCTTTGACTATTTCAGCGAGCCCTGGGCGATGACGGCCCCGGTGGAATATCCGCAGGCGATCGCGACGCACCTGGCCCCCTATTTGCACCCGGCGCTCTCTACGTTGCCGAGTCCTGCGGTGGTGGAGATGGCGCAAACCCTGCTGCATGATGTGCAGGGGAATGTGGGGTTATTTCTGGCGCAGCTCACCCAGACCATTTATCAGGATTTCCAGTACTTTCATCGGCCTGATGGGGATTCGCAACCGGCGGGGATCACAATGCGTCAGCAAGCGGGGTCCTGTCGCGATTTTGCGGTGCTGTTTATGGAAGCCTGTCAGGCGGTGGGGTTGGCGGCCCGGTTTGTCAGCGGTTATCAGGAAGGGGACGAGGCCCAGGAGAGTCGCGAACTCCATGCCTGGCCTGAGGTTTACATTCCCGGTGGGGGGTGGCGGGGGTTTGACCCTACCCACGGCCTGGCGGTGAGCGATCGCCATGTGCCCCTGGCCGCCGCCGCCCATCCAAAAGATGCCGCTCCCGTTTCCGGCACCCTGCAACCGGGCTATTTCGCTCAATCGACGCTGGAGTACGAGATTCAGCTATCGCGATCGCCCGAGTGAGGATGACGGCTGGGGCGTTCGACCAATCGCTTGTCAGGAGTCGTTGCGGTGATGGCGAGCGGGGGCTTGAGGCGTTGACTGACAGACCACCCGGCGGCTAAACCTCATCTAGTTTCAGAAGTGGAGCTTTGCCATCTGGCCCGACCTCACCGCCTGCGGCACCTCTCCTTACCAAGGAGAGGTTTAATTAGATTCTGGTGCCTCTCCTTGGCAAGGAGAGGTGAGGTGAGGTTTTCCCGAGCAAGCACAACTCCAGTTTTCAATTTGGACGTGGTTTAGCTAAGCATGGGCAGCGGAAAACCGCAGGGTGGCCTGGTTATCGATGGGGCGATGCCGCCCGGCGGCATCCACTGCCCCAAAGGCTTGGAACACGCGATTGAGCTCAGGGGGCAAGTGGGCATAGTCAAACAGACCATCCCCAGCGGAAACCGTTGCCCAAAAGTCTTGCAGCTCGGGGGCATAAAATTCCGCCTTCTCCACCGGCAGGTTGAACGGCGGACTGGTGAGAAACTTGACCATGAAATGCTGGGAGCGATCGCGCATCCACTGGCGCGAGGTGGTTTGCAAGTCGGGCCAGTCGGGCACTGCTTGAACGCGCTGGCTCTCGATCGCGAGCTGCATGGCCCCAGTCGGTTGGGGCGTGAGGGTCAAAATGCGGTAAGGGTGGGGATAGCTGACTAGAGAGCCCGTGGTGATTTCCCAGAGGTCGCCGGCTTGGGCGATATCCTGCACATGCAGATGCCCCGTGAACAGCAGCTTGACGCCCCCCTGCCGCAGTCGGCGCATCAGTTCGTCGCGATTTTTGGTGATGTAGCGGCGACCCATGGGATGGCGCGACTGACCGGGCAGGTGTTCCAACACGTTGTGATGAATGGCGACCATCACCCATTCCAATCTCAGCTTTTCCAGCATTTGCGTGAGCCAGTCGAGTTGCGCCCCATCCACAAAGCCCGAGAAAAGTTGCTGCCCCTCGTCATCAAAGGCAATGGAGTTGAGGCCGATCAAATGTGCGCCGGGTGCCAGTTCCTGGTGGTAGTAGGGGCGATCACCGCTGTAGCCAAAGTCGCGATAGAGCGGAGGAAACTCCGCCAGACCGATGGTGCGATCGCTGCCGTCCCGCGTAATAATGTCGTGGTTGCCCGGCACCACATAGGCGGGAAAGGGGAGTTGCCGTAGCCGGTTGACCAGCCAGTCATGATTTTCGCGTTCGCCGTGCTGGGTCAAGTCGCCGGGCAGCAGCAAAAAGTCGAGGGCTTGCGTTTCTAGCGATCGCAAAATCTGTTCCATGGCGGGAATGCTAACCTCGACCAGATGAAACCGCTGGGGGGTGGGGGCGATGGTGTGGGGTCGGGCGATGTGCGGATCGCTGATAATGGCAAAGCGCAGGGGACGAACCATCATGTTGTGACGCGGGTAAACCGTGAAGAAACTTGGCTCCAGCGTAGCCTAAAGCTGGCGTGAGCAAATGCAGGCAAAATTACTCTCAGCGACCCGCCTGCCATCACGGACGGCTCCCCGACTCGAAACGACCCCATCCCATCTACTCATTCACTCATCCACCTCGATCCGCAGATGATGTTCTCGCCGATCTGTTTAGAAGTGGTGATGAACGCGGCAGATTCCGGTATTCTGGCAGCCAGGTTCACAAGCGGGAGCGTTTACCTTGGGGTCTGAAGTGCTAGAGCCAGCAGCCAATGCTCAAATCAATGCCGGGCGATCGTGGCAGGGAAAAGCCATCCTGACGTTTCACCAGCGGGGCGATCGCACGGTGCCCCAGGTGCAAACCCAGGCTCCCCTCAAGGTGCAGCGACCGTTCTATCCTGAAGGGCCAGGGGTCTGTCAGTCAGTGCTGTTGCACACAGCGGGGGGCATGGTCGGGGGCGATCGCCTTAGCTACGACCTGCATCTGGAGCCGAACACCCATGCCCTCGTAACGACCGCTGCCGCCGCCAAAATCTACAGCGATCATCCGGAACCAGCGACGGTGAACGGTCATATCCGCGTCGAGTCGGGCGCTTGTCTGGAATGGTTGCCCCAGGAGGCGATCGTATTTGAGGGGGCGCAGTATCACCAAACTTGGCGGGTAGAACTCGCTGCTGGTGCTCACTGGCTCGGGTGGGATATCTTGCGGCTGGGGCGCACCGCGCGAGGCGAGCGGTTTTGTCGGGGGGAGGTGCGATCGCGCTTCGAGGTCTGGCATGACGACCAACTCATTTGGGTCGACCCGCAGCGGCTCGTCGGCAGCGAGGACCTGTGGCGCAGTCCCCATGCGCTGAAGCAGTGTCCCGTCATTGGTACCCTGGCCTGGGTCGGCACCCTGCCCGATGTGGCACTGGTGAACGCTGCCCGCGATGCTTGGGCCGCTCTTCCCAATCCGCGCGGAGAAGTGGGGGTGACTCGCCTGCAACGGGGACTGCTGTGTCGCTATCGGGGCCATGCCACCAGTGAAGTGCGGCGCTGGTTTGTCGCGGTTTGGCAATTGTTGCGGCCTCACTACGGCGGCGACTTCACCACGGTGCCCCGCGTCTGGCAAAGATAACCCTGTCCTCAAGTCAAGACTTTAAAGCATTTTTGAGCGTATCTTAATACTCTGATTGATGGCGATCGCTTCAGAATTAACCACAAACTTTGTCGCCCAATCCGCGCTTGGCGTCTGGTTTATACCAATTCTGTACTTCGCCGCTACACTTAGCCCTCACCCCAAACCCCTCTCCCAAGGTTGGGAGAGGGGCTTTGAAGGCACAGGTTTTGTAGCCTGAATTTGGAGAATTGGTATTAGCGGCAAATCTTTCAGCATTCATCGCGACGGCTTAAGTATTTGTAGCAAAGGCATCAGCATTAGCGGCAAACCTTTAAAGGTTTGTCGTTGGGGGAGTATGTTGCGGAGCTCGATGCGGCTGTTCGCGTCTGATGGCCCAGAATCCCGGTTTCTTTGGTCGCAGTTCTCCCGACAGGTCAAACCTGCACCAGAAACCGGGGTTCTATGCGTTACCTGCTACGACAGGGTGCGCTTGCGGGTCATGACGCTGATGTATTCGCCGGTGCGTCCGGTGGGTAGGGGTTCGCTCCAGGCGAGTCGATCGCAGTAACCGAGCACTTCTAAGCGGTGGATGGTGGCGGCGATCGCGCCATAGTCGCCAATCAAGAGATGACGAACGGTCTCCTGGCTAAAGGAGGGTAGGTTAAAGCTGGCAGGGGCATTGCCCCCACCGCCGGATGATTGAAACATGCGGGTGTCTCCGTTTTCGGGTTAAGGAAAACGGGGAACGTGTCTAGCGTTTCCCAAATGAGGCGCAACGAAGAAGCTAGATCATAAAATGATCCTAGATATCTCGTCTTACCACTGCTAAGTCGGGATGTTCAGGGGATTTGAGGAGCTGCGAACTCCTCTCTTCCCCGCCTAGAACCATTCCCCGTGGAAAAAATAGTACAAGAAGCGCTCTTGCCGTACAACCGTATTTGTTGATTTGTTGACGAGGGGGCGTTGGCGTAGTTGCTTCGTGGGGCGATCGTCCTCTGGACCCCCTGCGGGATCGCTTCTGATAAACAGAAGTCAAAGAATTTCTCCCTCTTCGCACCACGTGGCTATAACTAAGGGGGAAATAGGCAGACATCTTTCCACCTAAACACCCAAATAGGGTAGTTAGGCTGACATATTTCCATCTAATCACCCCAATGAGGGGATTAGGCTGACGTATTTCTACCTAATCACCCCAGTAGGGGAGTTATGTGGAATGCGTCAGTCCAATAAATAGTTAGGCTTACGGGTCGCAACATTGCATCAGTTGATCAAGCTAGCCTAAAGCATGTTTTGGCATTTGATTTTTTACAAATTATTTCAAAATCGGACAAGGGTACTATAGTCTAGTGTCAGAAAGCTAAAATTTGCGCATGACTGCTCTATGGCTAGTGTGGACAGGCAGATACTCCGCAGCTTTTGACTAGGAACTTTATGACACGAAGAATCTCAGCATCCCAGCTGCAAAGCAAGTTGCGGCAAGCTCAGCGTAAAACTCAACAAGCGATCGATAAATATAATCGCGAGGTTAAACGCTATAACCAGCAGGTCAAACGAGTAGTTGATGACTACAACCGAGAGGTACGCACTTATAACTCGCGTGTCCGAGCAAATCGGCAACGAATTAAACGTGAATTAGCCAAATTGAGTGGACAACCTACCAAGAAAACGCAGTACGTTGTATACCGTACTTCTGTTAACTCCTTATATGAGGCATATACCCATTTAGAGCAGCAATCTGAGACGCAAAATTTTGATCCAAGATACAATCGATTTCTCGATCTCTCTGAGAGGGAAACTGCAAACAGCCTGGAAGTTCTCAGTCTACTATCCGGTTTGGAGCCTGATTCAGCGGAAGCCAGTAGGGAGCAAGATGCAACGCTGCTAGACGAGCTACGCAAGATCTCTGATGACCTCGACGGTCGGTGGCAAGGTGCGGTTTATGCCCTTAATCCACGTAACCCTGACGCAGCAAGGCATTTCTGCACAAGCGCACGTGAAATTATTAGCCAAATACTTGAGCTTAGAGCGCCAGATGCAGATGTCATTAGCTCAATGCCAAGTTGTGATAGGACAGATCAGGGAAAGCCAACGCGAAGATCTAAACTAAAATTCTTGCTAACCCGAAAAGGCATGCTAGAAGATGTCCTTGAGGAGTTCGTAGAGCAGGACATGGAGAATATTGTTCAACTCTTTCGCGTATTTAATGACGGCACTCATGGCTCTGCTGGAACGTTTAGTTTTCAACAGCTCAACTCAATCAAAAAAAGGGTTGAGGATGGCATAATGTTCCTTGCTGAAATTGTTAGCTAGCAAGATAAATAACTCTCGCGTCGTGGAGTGAGTGAAGATGCTTATAGTGCTTTAAAGATCTGGACTGCTGTTGTCTAGGAACATCAGATGGCAAGTAGCCCCATGCTCAGCCGAGTGAATTCCGTCTAAAATTGGTGGTTCCAAAGTTTATCCCAAGGCTAGCCTTAAAATCCTGGAATACATTCACTCAATCCAAAAGATTGCCCCTAACTTTGCTATAATTCATCAGATCTCTAAGTTCGTCTGCGTGAAGTTTATTGATTTATTCGCTGGTGCAGGTGGTTTGTCTTGTGGTCTGGAGATGGCCGGTTTCCAAGCCATACTAGCTAATGAGCTGGTAGAGCAGTACGCAGAAACCTACAAGAAAAATAACCCTGGTGTAAAGGTTGTCGTTGGTGATGTTCGTCAGGTGTGCGAACTGAACTTGAAACAAAATCTTAGTCTCCAGACTGGTGAATTAGACTTATTGGCAGGTGGCCCACCCTGCCAAGGCTTCTCAGTGAATGCACCTATAAGGACGCTTGACGATGAACGCAATCATTTATTTAAAGACTTCCTTAGAGTAGCTTCTGTCTTACAGCCTAAAGCTGTCTTGATTGAAAATGTTACTGGAATTATCCAGCTCTGTAAAGGCACAGTGGTTGAGCAAATCTATAATGTGCTCCAATCTTTAGGATACACTGTCGAGCATCGAATCCTGTTTGCTGGACATTACGGTGTACCACAAATGCGCTTTAGGACTATATTCATCGGCATTAGGCAAAGTAAAAAAGGAATTGAGTTTCCAAAGCCTACCCATAACGCTAAAGCAATAGCAAATTTTGCAGGGGCAAAAGAGCTATGCTTTAATGTTCTTCCTCTATTTGCTTCAACTCTAAAGAAGTACACAACGGTATGGGACGCTATTTCTGACTTGCCACCTATCGAGAGTGGAAGTAGAAATGAAGTACTTGATTATGCAAAAGCCCCACAAAATGAATATCAAGCTACTTTACGGCATTACTCATACAAAGTCTGGAATCATAGTTGTGCAAGTTTAGGAAAAGTAAACTTGGAAAGATTAAAATACATTCCTCAAGGTGGAAGTTGGCGTGACATTCCTTATGAACTCTTGCCTGCTGGAATGAAAAGAGCACGTCGCAGTGATCATACTAAGCGCTATGGAAGATTGCATCCTGATTCTCTATGCTCGACCGTACTAACTAAATGTGACCCTCATTGGGGTAGTTTTTTTCATCCAGAACAAGATCGAATAATTTCGGTGCGCGAAGCAGCTCGTATCCAGTCATTCCCAGATCATTATAAATTTACAGGAAGCATTACCCAACAATATGAGCAGGTCGGTAATGCAGTTCCACCGCTCATGGCGAAGGCTATTGGAGAATCAATAAAGTCAATGATAGGTGGCTAAAAGATGGTGCAAAGACCCAAAAAAGATATTGTCGAAATATTTGGATATGCACCAGATGATCTGTCTAATGTAAGCCGAAGTTTGTGGAACTTGGGAGCATGTCCTTTCATCGAAAAGGCATGTACTAAGACAAACCACGATCAAACTATTATCTATGGCACATGTAGCGTTACCTCTCCTTATGGAGACTGCATAATTTGTCCTAACCGTATGTATGAAAACCGATATGCTTCGCTTAAGAGAGTGGCAATCGATGCATTTGGAGATAGCTTAGAGTTTTTAACTTATGAGGAATATATTCCCCGACGAAATGATTTATCAGAATGTGTCGTTGCTTTGGGTCAAACATCAGGGAAAGAAGTAAAACTAGGGACAAGTCTGTCTATGGATTGGGTATTAGCTAGAGTTGACAATGGAGATCTTGTTGAGTACGTAGGTATTGAAGTCCAAAGTATCGATATTACCGGAAACTATCGTGATAACTGGTACGCCTATAAAAATTTAACTTCGTCAGACACGCTGATTCCCAAATCTGGACATGGCATGAATTGGGCTAATGTCCACAAACGTTTAATTCCGCAGCTAATTCGCAAGGGTCTTATTTATTCAAGATCAAATTTGGTCGCGAGCGGTTTATACTTTGTGCTACCAAATATTGTGTATCAAAAATTTGAAGAAGTCATAGGGGCTGATATTCCGCTAGTGAATGAATGTGCACCAGATGTTTTGACCGTTCACACTTACTCCTTATCTAGTCCAGTTGAACATGGGCAACAACGTCATCTTATTCTTGAACGAGAAATAAAATTTAAACTGGAGGAGTTTTCAGGTCGATTTATAGCTGGTGCAAATCTACCATCAGGGGAAGATTTGGATAATGCTGTACGTCGTGTGCTCGGTTTAGTCTAGAAGCCTAACACTGCGTGGCAGCGGACGGACAAAAGTCATCGGTTGGGTGTTATGTATTAATTGCCGCCGCTGCACTTCACCGTTAGGCGGCTTTCAGTTGTCTGTGGGGCAAGGCTTAAAACTTGTTTGAGCGTTGCTGATTCAATGAATGATGAGCGGCTCAGACCCTTGAAAGCTCATCCAAAATTACGCCAAATCATCTACGCATTCAGCAACGCCTTGATGGTTTCTAGGGGCTTCACATGGAGACGATGAGCTGGGAGCCGTCGGGGGTTTTGGTCACATCGATGCGGGTTTCAAAGGCTTCACGGAAGTGGGGAATGTGGGTAACGGCGAGGATGCAGGCAAAGTCGGCGGCGATCGCATTAATTGCGCCAATGAGGCGATCGCAGCCTTCGCGGTCTTGGGTGCCAAAGCCCTCGTCAATGATCAGGGTGCGTAGGGGGGTGCCGGAACGTTGCGCCAGCAGCCGAGCCAGCGCTAACCGAATGGCGAAATTGACCCGAAAGGCTTCGCCGCCGGAGTAGGTCTCGTAGGGGCGGGTGCCCTGGGCGTCGGCGATGACGATATCCAGGGTGTCGATGAGTTTGCTTTGCCGACTGCGCCCCGCCCGCTGGGTCAGGAACTGCACGTGCAATTGATGGGCGCTGAGCCGTCCCAACAGGTGGTTGGTTTCGGCTTCGAGTTGGGGCAATAAATGCTCGATCAGCAGGGCTTGTAGGCCGTTGCGGCCAAAGGCGGTCACGAGTTCTTGATGGACGCGGTAGCAGCGTCGGGCTTGATGGAGGTCTTGTTGTTGCTGGGTCAACTGGGTTTGCAACTGGTCGCAATGGGCGAGCTGTTGGTGGAGTGCGCCAAGGCGGGAGAGCAGTTGTTCGCGCTGGTGTTGGCGATCGCGCTGCTGTGCTTGCAACGCGGCCATGTCGGCCTGCACGTCGGGACAGGCCTGAAGTTGGGCGGTGAGCTCTTGATGTTGGGTGGTGAGGGTCTGGCGCTGCTGGGCCAGCCGCTGCTGGGTTTGGGTGAGGTCGGCCAGTTGTTGCTGGAGTTGGGGCTGTTGCTGCTGGGCTTGCTGCAACTGCTGCTGTTGTAGGGTCCAGGTTTGGGCGGTTTTGAGCTGGGCGCGAATGGTTTGGTGCTGCTCCAGGCTATAGCCCAGGGCGGCTAACTGGCGGTCTAACTCGACGATCGCCTGCACTAAGTCCGATTCGGTGAGGGCGGCGATGTCGGCATCAAGGGTGGCGATGTCGGCCTCCAGTTGGGGGCGACGAGCCAAGAGTTGGGCTTGTTGCCGCTCGGCCTGGCGAATTTCCGCCTGGCGAATTTCCGCCCAGCGCAGGCGATCGACCTGTCCCCGAACGAGGGCATGATCGCGTTCGTCGTAGGCCAGGGCGGCCAGTTGTGTGGCGAGCTGCTGTAGTTCTGCTTGCAGGTCAGGGGCATAGTCGCGTTCTTGCAAACACCGCTCCAGGTGCGATCGCTCCTCGGCGAGAGAGGCCAACTGCTGCGTTACCGACTCGCTAGAGTTGAGCTTTGCCATGAGGCTGCCCCGCTGCTCCAGCACCTGACCGTAGCCCGCCAGTTCCTCCTCAAGTTCGCGATATTCCTGGCGCAAGACCTGAATTTCTCGCTCTGACACCGCCAACTGCTCGCGAATTACCCAGATTTGCCGCTGCAGTTCTGCCCTTTCCGTCTGGTGTTTTTGCAGCACATCTTCCCAGTTGTGCTGGTCGAGGGGGCGATCGCAGACCGGACAGGCGGCATCGGGCTGTTGCAACAGGGCGAGCTTTTGCTCAATCTGGCCCAGTTGCCCCTCGTAGCCCCGCTGTTCCGCCTGCAGCCGCTCCATAAAATGCCGCCGCTCGATGCCTTTTTCCCGCACTTGTTCTTGATAGGCGCGTTTGGCGGTCAGGTCTTCGAGGGTGTGGCCGACGGCCAATACGGCCTGCTGCAATTGGGGCTGCTGGGCCTGTTGTTGCTGCAACTGCTGCGCGGAATCGTGCAGGGCCGTCAGCCGAGCAGCAAGTTCCGCCTGGGTTTGATCAAGCTGGCGCTGTAAGGTTTGCTGACGCTGGCGCAAAGGACTCACCTGGAGCTGACGCTGATCGAGCTGCTGCAAGCGATCGCGGGCCTGGGCCAGGGAGGCCAGAGCTTCATTCACCGCCGTCCGCTTTTGCAAAATGGGCTGCAAGTCAGCGAGCTGCTGTTGCACCCGCTCCAACTCGTGGGTGTGCTGCTGGCGGCGGGCCTGCAGGGTCTGGGCCTGGGCCTGATGTTGCTGATAGCGGCGATCGCGATCGGCCTGGAGGGCCTGCTGTTGTTGAAATTGGGCGGAAAACGCCTCGTCCTGGGCCTCTAGCTGCTGCAATGTGGCTAAGCCGGTGGCAATCTCATCTGCCCGAGCGAGTATGGTCTCCAGGTGTGGTAACTGATGCGTTAGCTGCGCGATTTCCTCGTCCAGACGTTGGGCATCGCGGGTGAGATGGCTGAGCTGTTGCTGTAGCAAGACCTGGGCCTGCACTAGGCTTTGCCGCTGCTGCTGCTGTTGCGCCAATTGGGCCAGGGTGTGCTGGTCGTGGGCATCCGCCGTTTGCAGGGTAGCGAGGCGTTCCTCCAGGGCTTTCGCTTCTTGCGCGATCGCGCTGCGCTGCTGGACTTGTTCCTCTAAGGACTGGACGGAAGATTCCAGCAGGGCCACGGTTGCCTTGGCCTCACGGGCCCGGTCTTTGGCCTTGTCGGCCAGTTCGTCGTACTGCCCTAGCTTCAGCAAATCTGCGAGGATCTGCTTGCGCTCGCTAGGCCGTTTCAGCATGAATTCATCCGCGCGCCCCTGGCGTAAATAGGCGGAGTTGACAAAGGTTTCGTAGTCGAGCCGCAGGGTTTGGCAGATGAGCTGTTGGGTGGCGCGCATACCTCGCTGCGTCAGGGGCCGAAAGCCCTGCTCGGTCTTGATCTGAAATTCTAAGGAGCCGCCCTGATTGCGCCGCCGCGATCGCACGACGCGATAGAGTTGCTGCTGATGTTCAAAGGTCAAGTCTACCTGGGCTTCCAGCGTGCCCAGATGCACTACGTCGTCTTCAGCGACGGTGCGGCTGTGGCCCCAAATCGCCCAGGCGATCGCTTCTAGCAGCGACGATTTTCCCGAGCCGTTAGGGCCAGAGACACAAGCTACCTGCAACCCGTCAAAGTTGAGCGTGGCCGCACGATAACTCAGAAAGTTGCAGAGCGTTAGTTGCTTCGGGATCATGCACGCAACCGATGGACTGTCTTTCTAAAATAGCAGTACGCTCGATCTAAAGTACAGACGATCTTGAGAATATTTGATCTTCCGAAACATTTTGAGGTTTCTGATAGGAACCGACTGAGAATTTGGGGGCTTCCGGTCGAAGTGCGATCGCCCTCAGCCCGGCTTTTGATCTGTTCGAGCTGCCTACAACGCTGTCGCTAGTAGCCAGAAACTGGGAGCAAGATGCCGGAAGCACTATCTATTTCAGATAATTCCCAGGCAGTAGAGGAATGCCGATTGGGCCGAAAAATAATCGCCCGATCAATGTCACTTCACTAGGCGGTGATGACCGGATCTTCACCCCGGCTCAGCCCCCTCATTGCCGCCGTTATTCCCGATCAAATTGCGATTTTTGAGCCGATTCAAATCGGCGGTTGGTTGGGGCCGCTGACGAAACCTGGAGCCCATCCGCGACTCCACGGGGAGAATTTTACCTTTCGCATCTGAGCCGGGGCCGGAACTTGAGCGAATGACCACTCAGCACGATTACCCGCCGATTAAGTAGGTGGACATCAATAAACGATGTCGTAGGGGGCTGTTAGGCGCAGCCGTCACGCACCATGCCACAGGGATTTGATGCGTGACGCTGGTGCTAACCCATCCGACAAATAATTAAGCCCAGCTACTTACCCCTTAAATTGGTAGGTGTTCGCACATCATTATTCGTAAGCTGATGGCTAAGTTACGGTTGGGGCTGGAGTGGTTTTTGAATCCGGATCATGTGCCGCTGTTGGTGGGGTTGAAGCAGGGGTGGTTTGCCGATGCGGGGCTGGAGGTGGAGTTGGTCGAACCCTCGGAGCATGTGGATGCGATCGCGGAACTCCAGGCTGGCACTCTCGATATCGCGGTGACCGAGCCGGTGCATCTGGTGGAAGACCGCAGTCAGGGGCACGCGGTGGTGGGGTGGGCGCGATTTTTGCATACCAATGGCGGCGTCATGTACTTTGCGGGGCAGGGCATCAATCGCCCTAAAGACATGGTGGGCAAGCGCTTGCAATATCCCGGTGCACCGTCACCGTTGGGTAAGGCGATCGCCCAAACCCTGATCGAGGCAGATGGCGGGCACTTCCCTGAGGATGCCATCACCGCCGTCGACAATGGCTTCTTTCACACCGACGCCCTGATTGAAGATAAAGCCGACCTGGCAACGCTGGTGTTCTACAACTTTGAAGTGATCGAGGCGCGACAGCGGGGATATGACGCCCAGTTTTTTGCCCTCAAAGATTGGGGCGTGCCGGATTTTTGCCAGTTAGTGCTCATTGCAACGCCAGATCTGCTGGCCCAGCGGCAACCGGATCTCCAAGCCTTCTTGGCCGTACTGCGACGGGGCATCGACTTCATCCACCAACAGCCCGCCGCGGCTCAGGCGATTTACGACGATCGCACGGGGGCCTATTCGGGGGATGCGATCGGGCGGGCGATCTACGACGCCACGGTGCCTTGTTTTACCCACGACTTTTCCATGAGCGCCGACTATTACGATCGCCTGCAAACCTGGATGTACCAGACCGGGCAAATTTCCCAATGCTTACCTGCCAGCGAATACTGGACCAACTCCCTGGCGCTGTAATCGTCCCTGCCGGTGTGACGTGGCTCCCCTCAGCGGTTGAGTTGCAGTCGTGGGGGGTGCCAGCGGGGGGTGAGGCGTCGCCCCAGCCAGGTGCCCCAATGGAACAAGGTGGTCGCCCAGAGAGACCCGGTGGCCAAGTACACCAGCATGGCAATCACCCCCAAGCAGAGGCTCTGGTAAAGCGCAAAAGAGCGGCTGTCGGGGGATTTGGGATGGGCCAGTTGCCGTCGCGATCGCCAGCCGCAGTACAACACAAACCAGCCCAAGCTCACCGTCGACCAGATGACCGCCGTCCAGAGGCGCACCGCTTCGGTGGGGTGGGGCAGTAGCAGCACCCGAAAGACGAACTCTTGCAGTAGCGCCGGGGCCAACAGCGCCAGGGCTGCGCCCTTGATCGACAAGCCGGGGGCGCTCTGATCTGCGAAGAAATCCAGGTCGTCGCGATGACCATAAAGGCCGATCCAGCGGGCGATCGCAAAGGCACCCAACCCCACCAGCACAATGCCCAGGTCGCGCCAACTAGGCCAACGCAACGCCTCCATCACCCGCGAAAAAGCGGTGGGAATGACCACGTATTCTCCGAATAGTGCCGTCGGGGCCAGCGGCAAAATGGTGGGATCTTGCCCCCCCACTTGATTGGTGCGCAGAAACCACATCTCGGCTCCGTGGTTGAGCAAAATCGCCGCCACATTGTCAAAGGCCACCCGTGGGATGACGGTACGCCAACTCAGCAGGTTATTCGCCAAAGTGTTGACGTTGCCGGCGTCGCTGTCTGGTGCAATGCCCGCTAGCACTTCGGCGTTTGCTTGCCAGTCGGGGCGAGCGATGCCCAGGGGCACCAGTTCCCGCTGGAGGCTTTGGCCCAGAGAAATGAGATCTTGAAACAGGGCGGTTTGTGGATCGTCGGGGTGCTCGTTCAACCAGGCGGTGATTGAGGGGGTTTCTGCCACCCGCTTTCTGATCACCCGAATGGTTTCATAAAGGGCCTGACTGGAGTCTTGCACACAAGATTGGGCGGGGGTCACGATCGCTGCCCCCGTGCCGTCCCCGGTGCGATAACGAGCCATCATCACCACCAGCTCTCGCTGGAATTCGGCAAAGGGATCGAGGGTCACCTCGCCAAACTGATAGACGTGACTCAGCGAAGGAATCTTGACCAGCGCATCGGCAATGGGTCGGGTGCCCAGCCAGCCCCGTTCTAAATTGCCGGTATACTCAGCCCACAGAGTCCGCCCCGCCACAATGCCCTGGGGATTGTGGGAATACACCTGGTTGTAGATGATTTGCAGCCGTGGCGCTTGGGTAAATGGATCGCGCACCACCTCGCCCATGCCGAAAGCGTAGTGCCCCGTCACTGTGCCCGGTACGGAATGCGGTTCGGCTTTGTTGCCGCCGATGCCGCCAAACAGATGGATGACCAACAGGCGATCGCCCATTTGCCAAGCAGCCCACCCGCTCGCGTCCTCAGCCGACGTAATGAAGACCGATTGAAGGGTGCCCTGGCGCTCGGGGGTGTCGCGCCAGTTGCCAAAATTGATGTAGTTCAGACTCTCGTTCGGTCCCGTGATGACGGTTTGTGGCTCTAGCTCAAAGAGGCGACGGGGGGCGATCGCCCGCACCCCAAAAGTGCCGTTGCTAAGCTGAGCGCCATAGATATACCAACCGGCAGTTCCCGCTGGCGAGTCGGCCAGGCCCTGGGTCGTCGACTGAAAGACGCCATCTTCTCTGGGTGGCACTTGCGGCCAGTAAACGGCTTCGACCCGCCCATCAAACTGCTGGGTGTCCGGATTGTAATGTTGAACGCGTTGGTAGTGGCTGGGGCAGGGCGACTCACTGGGACAGTCCGCCGCCGGGGGGTACGAGTCGTCCGGCCCGAGCACCCGCACCAGGCTGAAGAAGCGTTCTGGGATTTGCATCGGGATGGCGGCGATGGTGATGGTGGCAGTAGCGGGGTCGACGGTCAGGCCGCTCTCGGGTAGGGCCACGATCAGGTCATCCTCCGGTCGGGTACCTGCGAGGGACTGCAAGGGGCCAACTTTGGACCAGCCATTGAGCCGAGTGGGGTGAATGCGCCCGAGTTCGATGCTGGCGATCGCCCCTTCATCAAACTCGATACCCCGCGTTACCAGCTCCCCATACTGTTGAATGGCGGCGTTGTCTTGCCACTGCAACCGCACCCGGCGACCAATCAGAGCCCCCTCAGGACTGGTGTAAATCTCCATCCACACCCAGTCCTGAGGATCGGCTTCGGCGGCATCTTGATCAGGCAAAATCAACCGCCCCGACCAGGTTGCCAATGGCAGATAATCCGCTTCGGGTAACTGCTGAGCCGGAAAGTCCATGAGTTGCGCAAAGGGCGCTACTGAGGTATCGGTTTGAGCGCTTGTCGGCTGCCACTGAGCTAGCCAAACAATGACAAACGACAACACCGCCAGACCCATCAGCAGCGATCGCCGCCACCGTCGTCCCCCTTGAATCATCAACTTTGTCAACGCCATGCGCAAGCAACTTCCTCAAGGCTCGGTGAATTTTCAAACTCAGAAACCATTCTGCTCAAAGGTATCGCGATGTGGACCATGGGGAGCCAAAAAGGTGGGCTCAACCAATATTTTCTCTCAACAAGCGGCATGGGGAATGCAGAATTTTGAATTTAGAACGCAGAGGGTATCATGCCAAATTGAACCTCGCTTGAGCGCGTGACCGCAGCCGGCCCAGTGGTGTTGAGCAAACCGCGATCAAGGCGATTTATCTGTCTCACCATCCTTCGGCTCCGCATCCTTTGACCCCGTTTAGGATGCCCCAATCCCTTTGCGCCGTGCCCCCCTCACACTCTCACACCCTGCCCCCCTGCCCCCCTCACGGCTCTAACCCATGACTCTTGCCAATCACCCAGCTCCGGCGAAAGTAGCGGGCGAGACTGGACTCATTCAACGTCAGGCAGATGGGGCGACCGTGGGGACAGGTTTGGGGTTTGCGGGTGCGCTGCCAGGCATTGAGAATCTGCTGCATTCGGTCGGGTGCCAGGGGCGTACCGTTGCGGATGGCAGTGCGGCAGGCGATCGCGACGAGCGCACCGTCGAAATCATCCGCCTGACTGAGTTCCCGCAGGGCATCGGCGCAGTCGGGGCGATCGCGTAAGGGGGCGGGCACCGTGCGCACCGTCCACAGATCGGGGCCAAAGGCTTCCACCGTCAGGCCAAGGCGCTGGAGCTGTTCGACTTGGGGCTCTGTCAGGTGGGCCAGGGTGAGCGGGGTGGGGAGTTCGACAACTTCCCAGCGATCGCACAGTTCCTCGTACAGCACCCGCTCGTGGGCGATGTGTTGCTCAATCAGGCACAGCCCCGCCGGATGCTCCGCCAGGATGTAACGGCCATGCACCTGGGCGATCGCTTTCAGCGCGAGTGGTCCGGCGGCATCGTCCTCCTCGTCGGCACTATACTGGCCCCCCGGTTCCGCTAGCTTGAGTAACTGGGTGAGCCGCTGCTGCCCCTCACCGGGCGATCGCTCAATCTGCGACCCTTGCAAAATGTGTTGAATTGCGGCGGCGATCGCGGTGCCCCAGTGCTCCAGATGTTGCAGGTAAACCTTGGATTTGTCGGGGGCGCGATGCCAGTCGATGTGGTGGGCAGCGGCGTGCAGGTGCAGAAAGATGACCGGAAAGCGATCGCGGGGCAGCGATCGCCGTAGCGCTGACAGGAGCTGTTCCGGGAGTTCGGGCAGGTCCACCAGACGACCATTGAGGGCGGTGAAGATGCCGTCGGGGCGGCGACGATGGCAGCGATCGGGCAAGCCCATCAGCAGGTAGAGCTGGCCCTCCGCATCCGGCAGGGAGACGGTTTGCTGGGTTTCGCGCAGGTCGGTGACATCCAGGCGGCGCAGCACTTGGGGCAGCAGACTGAGGGCCGAGGCACCGGGCCAGAGGGTAAACCAGGGGCGATCGTCCAGCAGGGCTTGCCAGGTCAGGCCCGGATGGCACAGGGCCAGGTGGTGAATGCTTTGTTGCATGGCGCGGAGTTGCGATCGCTCCGGCCCCCCGGCCTGCTGCCGCGACGGCATGGGGTAAAAGAGATCTTCGACTAGCACGCGGGTGCCGGGGGCCATGGCGACGGGGGTGACCTGGGTGGGACGACCCGTGCGATCGCAGGTCAGGCAAAAGCCGCTGTTGGCCGGGGTTTGGGGGCGGCTACATAGGGTTAGCCGCGACAGACGACTCAGGCTATGTAGCGCCTCCCCCCGAAAGCCCAGACTGTGAATGTTCCACAGGTCGGCTTTGTGAGAAAGTTTGCTGGTGCTGTGGGCGGTGGCGGCCTGGCGTAAATCTTCGAGCGCGAGGCCAACCCCGTTGTCGGTGACTTGAATTTGCCAAGGCTGCGATCGCACTTCAATGACGATGCGGGTTGCGCTGGCGTCGATGGCGTTTTCCGCGAGTTCGCGCACCACTGCCGCTGGCGAGTCGATCACCTCGCCGGCAGCCATGAGCTGAATGATGTCTGGTGGCAGCGGTTGAATACCGGCCATGGGGGTAGACCCTGGCAAACAAAAGGGTGAGCGCAATTGGCCCACCCCCCATGCTAGCGAGAATTGTGATTGTAACTCCCTGGATGCTGCTTGATGCTGCTGGAGTTAGAGAATCTGAGACAGGAATTTCTGCGTCCGCTCTTCCTGAGGATGATTGAAGAACGTATCTGGCGTATTTTCTTCCACTAGGTAGCCGCCATCCATCAGCACGACGCGATCGGCCACTTCCCGTGCAAAACCGACTTCGTGGGTTACACACACCATGGTCATGCCCTCGTCAGCCAGCTTGCGCATCACGTCCAGCACCTCGCGCACCATCTCGGGGTCAAGGGCGGAGGTCGGCTCGTCAAATAGCATCACCTTGGGCTGCATCGCCAGGGAACGGGCGATCGCCACCCGCTGCTGTTGGCCTCCGGAGAGCTGACCGGGGAACTTCTGCGCCTGTTCCAAAATGCCCACCCGATCAAGGAGTTGCATCGCCACTTCCTGCGCTTTGGCTTTGGGCCAGTGGCGCACCCAGATGGGGGCCAGAGTCACGTTTTGCAACACAGTCAGGTGGGGAAACAGGTTGAACTGCTGAAACACCATGCCCACTTCGCGGCGGATGGTTTCAATGTTTTTTAAGTCGTGGCAGATGGTGATGCCGTCGACTTCGATACTCCCTTTCTGATACGGCTCCAGCGCGTTAAAGGTACGGATAAAGGTGGATTTACCGGAGCCCGATGGCCCCATGACCACCAGTACTTCACCTTTATAGACGGTCATGCTGACGCCTTTGAGGACGTGGAAACCGTTGTCGTACCACTTTTCGACATCCCGCGCGACGATGACCGGTTCGCCGGTCTGGTCAGTTACCGATACGGTTTCTGTTTGAAACTGAGTCATGGGTCAAATCTCTAGGAAGCTAAAGGGAGTTGTCAGGACGATAAGTGAAATCGACGGGGCCGGAGGCATTCAGCGATCGCCTACAGCGCTTTCTGGCCGGGTGAGGAACAGCACTTTTCCTGAGCACAAAGGCTTAAGGGCATTGTTTCACCTCACTAGCTTCAAGGACGCTGTATACATATTGTGCATCACGATACCTGCCGCCCGATATCCAGGCTGTTAACTGTTACACGAAGCCACTAATGTTCCGTGTTGAGCTTTTCTTCAATTTTGCGACTGCCCAGGGACATGGCGTAGCAGAAGAACCAGTAGATAATCCCGATGAACAGGTACACCTCCGTATAACGGCCCAGGTAGTTGGGGTTTGCCAAAATGGAGCGGCTGATGCCCAGCAGTTCCGCCAGGCCCACGATCGCGAGCAGCGTCGTGTCTTGAAACAAGCTAATGAACTGCCCCACAATGGCTGGAATCGCCACCTTGAGGGCTTGCGGCAGCACAATCAAACTCAGGGTCAGGGGGGTGTTCAACCCTAGCGAAGCGGCGGCTTCTTGCTGGCCTCGGGGCACCGCCTGCAAACCGGCGCGGACGTTTTCAGCCAGATAGGCCGCACTAAAAATGGTCAAACCGATGATGGCGCGCAGCACGCGATCGGGCCGCATGCCTTCCGCTAAAAACAGGGGGATCATCACCTGCCCCATGAACAAAATGGCAATCAACGGTACGCCACGAATCAGCTCAATGTAAGCGATCGACATCCACTTCACGACGGGCAGGCTACTGCGACGCCCCAGCGCCAAAATCACCCCCAGCGGGAAACAGAGCGCAATGCCGCTGACCGCCATCAACAGCGTTAAGACGAGGCCTCCCCAATCATTGGTGTTGACCGGATCAAAGGAAAAGCCGACCAGGCCCAAGAGGAGTCGCAAGATTGCCAAGGTGAGCAGAAAACCGATCGCAAAGGCCCAAAATGTCACCTGAAAGCGCCGGGGAATGATGACAAAAGCCGCTGCCCAGAGTAAGCCCACGATCGCGACGGACACCAACCAGGCCACCGGGGGAATGAAATACTGCATCCAAAAACTCGGCAGCACTAATAGCAAAGTGGCGGCAGCGGCGGCGGATAATAAGACCGCCACGATTTGGCCGGGTTTTGCCAACCGCTCGTTGATGACTGGCACCAACTGGGTCACGAGCTGCCAACCCACAGCTAAACCGGCCACCAGCGTCATCAGCCAGGACAGTAGGCTTTGGTTAAAGGGGCCACCCCCAATCAGCCAGATCGACACAAAGTAAGACACAAACCAGAGCGAAGAGAGCCATTGCCCTAAGCCGGTCATGCGGCGTCCCAGGGTCCGCCCGGCCCAGGCTGTCGCGGCAACGATCGCCACAATCAGCAGCAACTTGGGACTGCTGGGTCGAGTCGGCGGAAACAGCACAAAGCCCGCACAGACGACGGCAAACCCAATCAGCACATTGCGGCTAAACAAGGTTGCCAAGTTGCGGGCCAGAACGCCCCAAGACAGTCCCGCTAAGGCACACACCATGCCCAGCAAGACCCACATGCGCCAGTACTGATCGCCGGGATATAGGCCGGTCATGAACAGCCCGATGTTATTGGGAATGACGGCCCATTGAGCGACGGTCAAGGCCCAACTTAAAAGGCCATAGACGGCATAGGCTAAGACGCTCAGGACAACAATCGTGAGCAGACTGTTAAACCAGTCGCTGAACAGGTTCTTTTTGAGCCAAGCGCCGGCGCTGAGTCGTTTTACTTCAGGAGCGACGGACATTTTTTCCGGCGTAGTCGTGGTCATCGCTTAACGCTCCTTAAACTGCACAGTCTTGTTCAAAGTATTCATCCCCAGGGTGATCACCAGGTTGATGATGAGATAGGTCGCCATCAAGATCAAAAAGACCTCGATCGGGCGACCCGTCTGATTAAAGGTGGTATTAGCGACGGAATACAGTTCGGGATAGGCCACGGCAAAGGCCAGCGAGGAATTTTTCGCCAGGTTCATAAATTCGCTATTCAGGGGCGGAATAATCACCCGTAGCGCTTGAGGAAAGACCACCAGCCGCATCAATAAGCCGGAGGTGAGGCCCAGCGATCGCGCCGCTTCCCATTGCCCCTTCGACACCGACTGAATGCCCGCCCGGACAATTTCGGCAATAAACGCGCCGGTATAAAACACCAAGGCAGTGAGGGCGGCCACGTATTCCCGCGAGAGCCGTAAGCCCCCCGTCGCGCCGCCCCCTTCTTGGGCTTGCGGGGGTTGCCATCCCAGCGCCAACAAGAAGATCAACAGACCCACTACGGTCATAACGCCCAAAATGGTGAGTTGGGTTTGTCCCGTGTCTCCCTGTTCTACGATCTTCTTTGTGCGCCATTTCCAGACAAAAGCGCCAGCTATGACCAGGGTAATCAACACTACTAGCCAGGCCAACGTCGCACTGCTAGAGGGCCAGGGAATGTAGACCCCCCGTTTGCTAGCGATTACAAAGTTGCCAAGATTCAGTTGTTCCTGGGGGGTGGGGAGGACGCCATAGACTGCGAAATACCAGAAGAACAGTTGCAGCAGCAGCGGCACATTGCGGGTCAGCCCCACGTAGGCGCGACTAATCTTATGCACCAACCAGTTTTGAGAAAAGCTCGCAACGCCTGCGGTAACGCCGGTGAGGGTGGCTAGTAAGACGCCAATGAGGACCAGATTGAGCGTATTTACCAGACCGACAAACAACGCCCGACCGTAGGGATCATTGGGGCGATATGCCAGCGCACTTTCGCCGATGCTAAAGCCTGCGGGACTGGACAAAAAGCCGAAGCCGAAGCTTGCCCCCTGCTGCTCTAGGTTGGAAGTCAAATTGGCTAAAAAGTAGCCCAGAATAACTGCGACTACGATCACTGTCACAACCTGGAAGGCGATTTTCCAGAAGCGATCATCTCGTAGTAATTGCTTGAGGTTGATTTTTTTAGGCTCGCCAGCGTTGCTAACCATGAATGCAAAGTTTCCAGCGGAGGAACACGGGCTCCGTAGTTTGCCCGAGAATGCTTAGAACTTTATGACAAAAACTACCTCAAGGAAAGTTGTATTTGTTACGTAGTGATACAAAGGGGATCTGGGGGTGAGGGTGGCGAGGTGGTTAGTGAGGTAGGTGGAGAGCTTGGAGGTTGCCTCTCGTAGTCGATCAATCCTTAATTGGGGTTTACTGTCGGTTGGGTGAAACGGGGTGAAACCTAACAATGAAAAGGGTTCTGTTGAGTTTCGCTAGCGCTGTAACGGAGCCTTAGCGCAGCCATACCCAAAGGGCTATTGCCCGGAGGGCTCTACCCGCATGTCACTGAATTAAGGCGGGTGGGCAGTGCCCACCCTACGGCAGGCATTAGCGATGATGGAGGTGCAGGGTCTAAGGTGGAATCCTTCACAAAGGTAGGTAGACTTCCGCCACGGAGTACTAGTCTGTGCCAGTAGTGGCAGGCTGCAAAACAATCATCACCTGCTCATGCAGCGTCGCAATTTTGGGATAATTGTCAACCGCCCGTTGATAGCGCACAGCCGCTTCACTCGCTTCATCCGACTCTAACGGCAGCAAGTCATGGGCTTCTTCGAGCAAGCCATGAATCTCATTTGGGGAAATGGGTTCTTTCGAGGCGATCGATTCATCAATGCGAGCGATGAACTGCGAAATTGGACGCAACCACTCAAACCATTCGTCGCTAATTACTAATTGAAACAGTTCCATCTTGGAAGTAATGGGACCGTGAATGCGCTCATAGCTGTCTTGTTCAGCGTCCAACAGCGCTTTATGTAGCCTCAACATCAAGGGGCGCAGGGCTTTGAGTTTTTCGAAGGCGGGCACGGAGCCAAAAGTAGAATCAGTCATGCAAACAGGCGGACATTCGACAGTCTGTATCATCTTGTCATATCCTGCCGAGATGATTACGGCCAAGTATGGTCAAGATCTACGCCCATACCCAGGGGGTAATTGCCGCTCCTCGGCTTTAGGCGTTGAGAGCAATATCCCACGATGACACAGGGGCGTTTCCCCAAAGCGAAACCGAGGGTCAGAGCCAGGGGCATGGCCTAAGCTGAGGGAGGGGGAATCGCCCCAGACCTGCCCCCTCACGGGGTTAATTTTCAGGCTAAATCATGTTTGGCGTAGCGATCGCGAGTAGCGCGATCGCCCCCTGTCTGAGCACCGACTGAGCCCGTTACACGGCTTCCAGCCCAGGCATCGCCATAGTGTGAAAATTTGCATCGAATCCCGTATCAAACTCTTTTGAGCCGCTAGTTTTCAAGCAATGGGTAGATAGCCGTATTGCTTTGATGATGAATACAGGACTAAGCTACCGACTTGGTCAGTCTTGATCCAACCGTGCCAACGTCCGATGTCGTACCTTAGATGTGGGACGTTTACACACATACAACACATACATAAACTTCTCTCGGCCATCGTGGCTTGACATCATGTTAGATGCACTCATCGTACTTTCATTCATTATTGCCGGGGCGGGGATTGGCTTTTACGCACCGGAACTGTTGCCCCAGGGCACGCTGAACGAAGTCAGCAGCCTCGAAGGGCTCAGTTCGGTGACGGCAGGATTTGGCGCTTTGTTTGGCACGGGTATCGGCCTGGTCATGCAAACCAGCTATCGCCGTTTAGAGACTCAAGTGCGAGAACTGCCTCCCGAGCGGCTATTGAGTCGAGCGGTGGGGCTCGTTATTGGTTTGCTGATCGCCAATTTAATGCTGGCTCCCTTGTTTTTGTTGCCGATTCCCGGTGAGTTTGGGTTTATCAAACCGCTGCTCGCCGTCATGGGTAGCGTGATTTTTGCCGTGTCGGGCATGAATCTGGCCGATACCCACGGGCGATCGCTCCTCCGCCTGATCAACCCCGGCACGATGGAATCGACCCTAGTGGCTGAAGGCACCTTGAAGCCTGCCAAAACTAAGCTTTTGGATACTAGCTGTATCATTGACGCGCGGATTGAAGGGCTACTGGAAACCAATTTTTTGGAGGGCCAGATTCTGGTTCCGCAGTTTGTCTTGCAAGAGTTACAACAGGTTGCCGACGCCTCTAACGATCAAAAGCGGGTCCGGGGGCGGCGGGGGTTGGATGTGCTCAACCGCATTCGAGAAGCTTATCCCAGCCGCGTGGTGATTTCCTCCATTGACTATACCGATGTCCCCACGGTGGACGCCAAGTTGGTGCGGCTGGCACAGGAACTCAATGCCATGCTCCTGACCAATGACTTTAACCTCAACAAAGTTGCCAGCTTTCAAGAGGTAGAAGTGCTGAATATCAACGAACTGGCCCAGGCGATTCGCCCGAACTTCTTGCCGGGAGACGATATGGGTTTGCGAATTTTGAAAGAGGGCAAAGAACCGCAGCAAGGCGTCGGCTATTTGAATGACGGCACCATGGTCGTGGTCGAGGAAGGTCGCGACTTTATCGGTGATGAAATCGATGTCGTCGTCACGGGCTCGTTGCAGACTTCGGCGGGACGGATGATTTTCGCTCGCCCCAAGGATTCGGTTTTGGCATCTTAGGCATGAGGATCGTTTAATATCCAATTTTGCGGGGCAGATATCTGGTCGACCGTGGACAGCCGAGACGGCTATTCCAACTTGCCGAATTGCCATTCTTTCGCGATGCCTGACGCGATCGCCTTATCTGAAAACAGCCCCCATAGCGAACCGCCAAAATCAGTAGATGTCACAATAGAAGTGTGCTGAAACAAGGTATCCCCATGCCTAAAGAAAAGAACTATTCCTGGAAAGGCAGTCCTAATGCGGGGCTGGTGCTGGCGTTAGTGGCGCTGGGAGCCGGAGTGCTGCTGATTTTGGCAGGCTTTAGCTAAGTTGGAATGCGATCCCCGATCGCGGTCTTAGCCTCTAAATTTGCTCATGTGCTTCTACAGGCAGCGACGGGGGCCGCCGCTCGCCGCTGCTTAGGCTGTGCCCGTTCCGTAGCGGCAAAAATTTCCCTGCCCGGTTTGGCAAAACGATTTTGCTTGCCAACGGACAGGGAAAATGTTGGGTGGCGTAGTCGTCAGGTGACTACCGGGTTAAGTTGCCCTTAGTCACCATCGTTGCTGCCACCGTGGGGACGAGAGTTGCCAGGGTCGCAACCCTCCGAGCCGTTGCCCCGTCCCTGGTTACAGTTGGAACCATCGTCGTCGTCGTCGTCGTCGTCATCATCGTCATCGTCGTCGTCATCATCGTCATCGTCGTCATCGTCGTCGCCTTCTGTGATCACCGTGTTGGTGTCGGTTGTGGTTTCGACGGTCGTTTCTGTCGTAGTGTTAGTCGTTTCCTCGAAGAGGCCGACGACATCCACAATGTACTGCGAGTAGAACATCTCCACCAAATTCATGCTAGCCATAGCCTGGTAGAGATACGAGCACGCCTCGGCACGGGTCACCATCTCAAACAGGTTTAACTCGGTGGTGGTGGGGTAGCTGACGAGGATGCCTCGCTCCACCAGGGCCGCCACAATCCCGCGATATTCCACCGGGATGGTGTCGGCGTCAGTAAAGACGCTGAGGATTTCTTCGACAGTAGTGGTGGTGGATGTGATTTCGGTGTAGCCCAGCGATCGCGCTAGCATCACCCACATTTCCAATTTGGTCAGCGTGGCTTCGGGGTTGAAGGTATCGTCGTCGAGGTCAATCCACCCCTCGGCGTAAGCTTCTTGCAAGGCGTCATAGGCCCAGTAGTACTGCGAGACGTTGCGAATATTAACCACTTCGCGAACGGCAGTTTTATTAAATGCTTTGGTGACCATTGCCGCGTAGTGGGCTTTGGTGAGATAGGAGTTAGGCAAAAATTCGCCATCGGGATAGCCGGAAACCACGTCTAGGGACGCTAGGCGATAGATGAAGCCGCTAGCCCAGTAGTCAGTTGCGAGGTCAGTATAAGTGACTTCAGTCACCGTGGTGGTCGTGGTGGTTTCACGAATGTATTCCGAGTCTACGCGATCGCCGTCATCATCATCATCATCGTCGTTGTCGTCATCATCGTCATCGTCATCGTCGCCGTCATCATCATCGTCGTCGTCATCATCTTTGAGTTGATCTTCCGGCAACTCGGCGACCTGGAGCGAGGAGGTGTTGGCCTCTAGGGTAGAGGCGGCAGCCGCATCGGTGAGCAGTGACAAGGCCGCGAGGGGAGACAGCAATGGGGCCAGGAGCGCTAGCAAAGTGGCTAAAGACGTGCTGTTGAGTAGCAAACGATACAAAATCTGACTCATGATTTAGTTACCCACATTTTGGTGAAAATTTCCAGCAAAATCCGTCAAAAACTGCCAAGAGTAAGCGTTTTTGCAGATCAAGTTGGACCGCGATCGCAATTGCAATCGCTATCAGCAGCGCGCCCTGCCTTTGAAGCTATTGACCAAAAAAACTTAGGAGTGTTCCCCAAAAAGATCCCGTGTCATGGGTATTTAATATTGCCAGGAGTAGCGGAACTTACGTGGGCGATTCTTCGTCCGATCCGCGCCAAAACTGCTTGAGGATAGCGCCGGGCGATCGGTCCCAGGTATCGCGGTGGTCGTAAATTTTGCCGTCTTCATTCAGCGAATAGAGGGAATAGCCATCGAAGAAAATACGCGGCTGCCAGGGCAAGCGCAACGTACCGCGCACCGTCCAGTCGGCCCGAATGGTGCGCTCAGCCTCGACGCGCACGTCATGCAGGTCAAAATGCAAATCAGTAAAAAAGAGGCGACCGTGAAACCGCAGCGTCCAGAAAATGATGCGGTAGTTGAACTTGCCCTTAAACTGGTTGACCGGATCTTTGAAAAAGATGTCGTCCGTGTAGAGATCGTAGGAAATATCTTGCTCAAACAACGTCGGCAGGTCTGTCCGCAAGGTTGCGAGAATTGGCTCATAATCTAGCGCGATCGCCATGTTTCGTCCTCTCAGTCCGCTAAACTGCTGAATGAGTGTTGTCATTATCCGTCCTATCTCCATCTTATGGTTAAGGCCTTTAAGACTTGGATGCTTGCGAGTCTGCTCGGAGCATGCCTGCTATTTGGATTCCCTACGACTGCCCACGCTGAGACTTCCCCTATGATCGCTGCACTACCTGGTTTCAAAGCTCTTTTTAGCGGCTCTCGACCCAGCAATATTGGGGTCAAAGAAGGTCGCCTGGCCCCCTGCCCCAAAAGCCCCAACTGCGTTGTCAGTCAGGGCGATGAGGATGCCGAACACGCGATCGCGCCGCTGATCTTTGACAGTGACATGGCCTCTGCGGTGGCGAAATTGCGTGAAGTGGTCGAAGCCCAAGAAGGGAGTAACGTCATTGAGCAAACCGACACCTATCTCTATGCTGAATTTTCCAGCAAACTGATGGGCTTTGTCGATGATGTGGAATTTTATTTCTCCCCTACGGTGCCGGGGACCATTCATGTGCGCTCGGCTTCTCGCTTAGGTCAGTCAGATTTGGGCGTCAACCGCAAACGCATTGAGGCCATTCGCACCGCCTTTTCGGCGTAATTCAGGCGTAACCCGGCTCGCCAATTCACCAATCGTAGGGGCGAGGCATTTTCGTTGTTACGGGCTGGATAATCCGAGCTGTGATGCAGAAAATGCCTCCGCCCCTACCCGCATGTTGATGGATGAATCCGTATGTTGATGGATTGCCCAGGTGGGGGAATTAACCCGATTGCCCGTCCGCGATTGCCAATTCCCGATATCCGGTCTGGTCATCCACCCGCCGCTGAAATTCCAGCCCTGCTAATGCCCCAACGACAATTTCAGCGGTGGTGTAAATCAGGCAACCAGTCATCACGTGACCGCCCCGGGTGTGGCCGTTTTCATCCGCGATCGCCAGATGCAGGTGCACCCCCTCTAGCGACACCGTGCCCACCAGCGACACGATTTCGAAACGCCCGGTGAAGGTGGTGGCGCTATCCTGGCCCGCAAATCGTAAACTGACCTGCCGTAAGCTGCCCACCGTCGTCAATAGGCAACCTGCTGCGATCGCGGACCTTTCCGTGAACGTCTGGAGGCTTTGCTTGAGATCGGCTCCGGGCGAGAGCCGCAAACAGTAGGGGGTAAGCCCCGTGGCAGTGAAGGCGCGATCGGTCATAGCAATGGCTGCGGTTAACTCACTAAAATTCCCCAAAGGACATGGCGGCCCATCGTTTTCATCAGAATAAGCGATGAATCGCGGCTACCATGAGAAAATCCGCCGCAGACCGCCTGCTGGTCGGCCCAAGATTTCACAGTTGCCATCGCACCCATGGGTAAGGCCCTTACTTTTGAGAACAGAGTCGTCGCCGTCACCGGCGCATCCGGCACGATGGGCCGGGCCTTGATCGCAGAACTCCTGCGTCAGGGAGCCAAACCAATCGCCCTCACGACGTCACCCCAAGCCAGCTTTTCCCCTGAGATTCAGGTTTTGTCGTGGCAGGCGGGTCAAGAGTCGGCACTGCGATCGCACTTCCATGACGTGGATATTTTGATTATCAACCACGGCATCAATGTGCATGGAGACAGGACAGCCGCAGCGATCGCTAAGTCCCTGGAAGTGAACAGCCTATCAGTGTTGGCCCTGATGGATACGTTTATCGCCGCCACGGAAACCGCCACCGTCGCCGCCAAAGAGATTTGGATCAATACCTCCGAGGCGGAAGTCGGCCCCGCTTTTAGCCCCCTCTACGAAATTTCAAAGCGGCTCATCGGCGATCTGATCACCCTCAAGCGCCAGGATGCCCCCTGCACCATTCGCAAAATTATCCTTGGCCCCTTTAAGAGCAATCTCAATCCCATCGGCGTCATGTCGGCGGACTGGGTCGCCAAAACAGTGATTACGCTAGCCAAACGAGATTGTCACAACATCATCGTGACGATCAATCCCCTCACTTACCTGGCCTTGCCGATCAAAGAAATCGTCCAGTCCATTTACTTTCGCTTGTTTTCGCGCGGAACTTAGGGGTTGCTGAATGGCGGTATGATTTTGCCCCCCTGCCCCCCATCCTATCCTTGCGGCACAAGTCGACCAAAGCTATGCCAGACAGTAATTTCGGCCTACGCTTGGGGAAGGGATTTAGGGTCGGGCTAAGGGTGGGTGAATTTACGCCGAACAGTACTAATTGGCGTTGGGTTGAGCCGGACGATAGGGCAACTCAAAAATGTTGTCGCCGTCGACTTTGGCCTCGGCTGATTCGTCAGTCTCTAACCCCAGCGCCACCATGGGATTGTTGAGAGCATCGGCTAGATTAGCCATCGCGTAGCCCATCAGCTCATTGGGATTCAACAAAATCCAGCCCTGCGCGGTGAGTTCGCGCAGCTCAAAGTGCAGGTGAGGCCCCGTGGAATTGCCCGTGCTGCCTACCAAGCCCACGACTTCGCCCTGTTTGACTGTCTCCCCAGGCCGCACCAGAATGCGGGAGAGGTGAGCATAGCGGGTTTCGAGGGAACCCTCGGCATGGCGCAAAATCACCGTCAGGCCGTAGCCACCCAGATAGTCGGCAACATGCACCTCACCATCCTGAGTCGCGATGACCGGGGTGCCTTCGGGCGCACCCAGGTCAGTTCCCGTGTGGAAGCGGCGATCGCCAAAAATAGGATGGACGCGCCAGCCAAACAAGGAGGTAATGGGCGACGGAATCGACAGTGGAAAGACAAACTCTTCTGCCCCCCGTCTGAGCAAGTTTAACGAGCGCAGTCGGTCGTTGAAATATTCGCGGCTGATGACCGTAGTGTTGCCAATGGTCACGCCATTGCCACCGACGCTGACCGGCCCCACCGAAAACTGAGCCCCCGCACCATCGGTCGCGCTGCCATAAGCTGGACCGTTACCGCCGTTAGCGATCGCCCCACTACCATCCGTAGCCCCCCCATTCGTGCCGCAACTCGCAGACGGTAAAGCCTGCCCCTGTTGCAGCCGAAACTGACAGCCTCGCGAGCGATCGGAAAAGACAATAGCGGGCGTATCCCGTGAGGGCGTTGCGCCCAAACTGTAATCAGTCGGGTCAATAAAAACGTGGTTGAAAGATTCCGAGGCAGAACTGCCCCCGCGCACCGAGTCGACGGTGGGTACACTCTCTGACACTGGCGCTGACGCTCCGGGCGTCGTCTGAACTGCCGGGGCCGCAGGCTCAACAACCGGCGCTGACACCGCAGGCGTCGGCTCAGGGGTGGGCGATGCCGTCACTTGTGGCGTCAACAGTGACTCCGCAGACGTTTCTACCGGTGCTGCTTGAGGCGCAGACTCAACCGGAGTCGGGGCGTCGATTTGCAGTTCAGTATTGGCCTGTGCGGGCAAGCATCCCATCGATAAGGTGACGCTGATAGCACCCAACCAAGACACCTTCTTCAAAAAAGGGCTCAACTGAGCGTTGATTTCGCTGGAGAATTGCTCCGGCTGCATGTTAGCTGCTCCGTCAGACACCACAATAAACCTCAGACATTGTAGCCCAGGCTAATCTCACCTGGCTTTAAAGATCGCACGAATTCTTCATCGCCGCGATCGCCACTCACAATCAGGTCACCCCTTAAAGAGACGCCCTTGACGACTGCAGGGTGCCCATCTACGGTAACTTCTTTTCCGCGATCCGCCAGCCTTTGTTGGTAAGCCTGCAAAAAAGCCTCGTCGCCGTACTGCTGCCAGTAGTAGAAGCCCTGTAAGAGGCCACGCAGAGCGATCGCGGCTAAGTCCTCCAAGGTTTTCACCCTGGCGATCGCCAGATCCGGTAAAAGCTGACGCACAGAAAGCGCCTTCTCCGGGAGCGGATTATCCCAATTTAGCCCTAAGCCAATCACTACTTGCTGAATTTGTGATTCAGAACCTCCTGTAGGAGCACATTTAACGCGACTCTCCGTTAAGATACCTCCCACTTTACGGCCCTGACTGACCAAATCATTCGGCCACTTGATTTGTAGGGGAATGCCCAGATTGCCCAGACTAGCGGCTACCCCCCAGGCACTCGTGAGGGTTAATAAATTTTTGTGAGCCAGCACCATTTCCGGTTCTAACACCAGCGACAAGTACAAGCCCCCTCTGGCGGAAACCCAGGTACGCCCCCACTGGCCTCTGCCCGCCGTTTGCTGAGCGGCGATGACGACCGTGCCCGCTCGATGCCCCCGATCCACGAGTTGCCACGCCGTTTGATTGGTAGACGCCAACTCATCGTATAGATGGATTTGCAGTTTTGGGCGCAAGGCCACAAATTCTGGCAGACTCCCCAGATCAGCAGAAGCTCGGGCCAGCGCGGCAACCAGAGATTGATAGTTCACCACTTCACTATAAATTGAGTCGTGCCGCAAATCTCCATTTGTTGAAGACCCTCCGAGCTGCTGACAAAGGGCAAGGGTCACAAAGGTAAACATTCATCGCTACACTTGCAGAAAACCTTTACTAGCCCTGAATGCAAGTTGAGGAGACCTCATGACCACGATTCCGTTTGCCTCTAATTCATCCCCTTTGGAGATCAATGTTCAGACCTTTGGTCAGCGTCTCCAGACTGGGTTCGATAATGTGCAATTAATTGATGTGCGAGAGCCCTGGGAAGTTGACAGGGCCGCGATCGCGGGTTTTGTCAATTTGCCTTTGAGTACCTTTGGAGAGTGGGAATCCCAAATTCATCAACGGTTTGACCTTGATACTGAAACCATTGTGATGTGCCATCATGGCATTCGGTCAGCCCAGATGTGCCAATGGTTGCGACAGCAGGGCTTTACCGATGCAAGAAATTTGGTCGGTGGCATTGATGCCTTTTCTTGCCAAGTCGATGCCTCAATCCCCCGCTACTAAAGTAATTTAATTTCACAGTGGGGCAAAGTTTAGCGATCGCACGGGGACTCACCAACGGACGGCAACGCGAAAACGCAACCTTGTAAGTAGCTGGGCTGATTCAACTGTAGGATGGGTTAGCGATAGCGTAACCCATGCGGGTGTTGGGTTTCGTTCCTCAACCGCAACCTACGGCGTCTTACGTTTAATGACAACTGCCTACTTATTTAACAGATGTTGTCCTCAACTCCAGAGGTTAAGCCGTTTTAACTGATTGCGGGCTCCGAAAGTGAGTTGCATTAAAGTAAGTTATATAAAATGTGGGGTCCCACAGCGGATCTCAAAAGGGGTACAGTGTTTTGGGGATGAACCAGCAATTAACTAAGTGGATATTGAGATCGACGCTGATGGCAAAATGCGATCGCACCGTGCCATTCTCCTTATCTTCTGCCCCCCCCATGAAGCTATTAAACGTAGTTAAGGATACTCTATGGTTGAACCAAGAGCGTTGACAGAGGAGTTTGCCGTATCTCCTCAATTAACCGAAGCTGATTTTGCGACATTGGCAGCAGCAGGCTATAAAACCGTCATCAACAATCGGCCTGATAGTGAGGAACCTGGGCAACTTTCTGCGGCAGAAGCAGCCAAGATCGCTCAGCAAAACGGGCTGAACTATGTGCATATTCCAGTCAAAATCCCGGAATTGACAGCCGAAACGGTTGAGCAGTTTGGAGCCGCGTTAGAAAATTATCCAGGGCCTTTTTTGGCACATTGCAAATCGGGCACCCGCAGTTGCATCCTGTGGACCATGGTCACTGGGAAACAAACCCCAATGACCCTTGATGAGCTCATGCAATGTGCCGCTGAAGGTGGATATGACCTGACCAGAATGCGCCCTTTGATTGAACAATATATGAATGCGGCATAGGCTTCCTCTGCAATTTATCGGGTGAGCTTAGCCAGGTGCTAACCCCTCAATTGAGGATGCTCGAAAGGGAGTCGTTGCCATTAAAAAAGCATCCAGCTAAAAACTGGATGCTTTTTGCTTTTGATAGCGATCGCCTACGAATCGATATCGATGGTCTTAAAATCAGCGTCACGGCTTGCCGAATGCTCAGTATTGATAGAGCCATTGCGCTTGTTCATGAATTCTAAAAAGACCTGACTTAGTTCTGCAACCAAAAGAGTCGCGATCGCGGCATCATCAATCCAACCGATAATGGGAATGAAGTCAGGCGCAATATCGATCGGTGAGACCAAGTACAGCAGTGTTCCACCAATCAAAAACCATCGATATTTAGGATGGCGAATCGTTTGCTTATACCAGGTATAAAAAGGCTGAACCAAATTTTCCATGAGTTGATGCTTTCCATAAATGCTATGTCTATCTTGTCAAAAATATCCGTGCGCTCACAGTGCTGAAATCTCACTCATTGTTAGGGAAAGCCGCACGCCTGCTCCGGGGAACTCGAATACCGCATTGCTGAAGTTCGTGGGGTACCCAAAAGGCTCTAAAGCCTTTGTTCTCAAGCCGAGTTCTCAAGCCGAGTGGTGTTACCTCACTAGACAAGAACATGCTGTACACTTCATGACCTTTGACCCAGCCCTGAAGTCAGAGGGTGCTTGATCTAATCGCGAGTTGGGTAAAACTGCTCATGGGGCATAAGCTAAGGGATTGGCGGGAAAATAATATTCCGGTTGACGGCAGTGGATGAGTAGCTGGGTGGATGGGGCAGTTTCATCTCTGAGTAGGGAATGAGGATCAAATAACACCCAAATTGTTTAGGGCAGGCATCTTGCCTGCCTGGGGACAGCCGAGACGGCTATCCCAACTTATTCAATTTTCATGCCTAGTACTCGGCAGCATAAGTCTCGATACCGATCCGCCCACCCTGCGGGAAGAGCAAAGCTCTACAGCCCCCGACCCCTTCTCCCAAAACTGGGAGAAGGGGAGCGAGTGGCTTGAAGTCCCTCTCCCAATGTTGGGAGAGGGATTTAGGGTGAGGGACAATGGGTAAGCAAATTTACGCCGAGCAGTACTAGGTACTTTTATTTCGAGCGCGTCTCTAAACCTCCTCGCCCTCAGCCGCCCAGAGAGCAGCCGCAAAATTTACTTGAATGCCCTCACCGCCAACCGGTTTGAATTGTTGGCTTTGCGCTGACTAGCTGAACAGGCCTGAGCAGGTATTGGCACTGATCAAGCAAGCGCCTGAATAGAATTGAGTCGAAACTAGGCAATTTTGGGTGGTGTTTCTTAAAATGTCGCATGACTCTCTAAAATTGGAATGCCCTGTTGCCATCGGGTACTCCAACGAGACGCGATCGCCAACAGGACAAGACCTATGACACTAGAATTGCTCCAGTAGTGTCGATGGCATGAGTGAGGAGGTGCTTTGTGAATATTACAGAACTGTTTGCCCGTGGTGGTATCGCCATGTGGCCGTTGCTGTTTTTATCGGTTCTGGCACTGGGCACCATCATCGAGCGCATTTGGTTTTGGTCGCGGATCTTGACCAAAGAGCGTGAGGTGTCTGGTCGGGTGCTGGAAGCCGCCCGCCGCGAGTGGGCAGCGGCTAGTGAAATCGCCCAACGAGCCAATAAGTTGCCCATGGGGCGCTTTTTATATTCGGCGCTGTCCCTAGATCGGCCCGATCCGGAGGTGTTTCGTCTGGCGTTGGAGACTTCTGCAGACGAAGAGCTGACGGTCATGCGCAAGGGCGAAAAGATTTTAGAGGCCGTCATCGCGCTGGCTCCCATGTTGGGGCTGTTGGGCACGGTGGTGGGTCTGATCAATTCTCTCAGCTCCATTCAGCTGTCGGATTTAGCCAGCGACAGCACGACCGGCACCGTTTTAGGTATCGGTGAAGCCCTGATTAGCACCGCCGCAGGGTTGGTCATTGCGATCGTCAGTTTGGCGTTTTATCGCTTATTTCAAGGATTTGTCTTTGGTCAGGCTAAGGTGTTTCGGCAATCGGGCAGCGAGCTAGAGCTGCTCTATCGTCAGGCCTGGTCAGCGCAGCACCGGTCTACAGAAGTTCTGGAAAGCAAACCGGCAGAGGTGGCAGCTCCCCATGAAAATTGATTTACTCGATTCCTCTACAGAGGACGTCAGAATTGAGATCATCCCCCTGATCGATGTCATTTTTTGTATTTTGACCTTCTTCATTCTCGCAGCGGTCGGTCTCACTCGTCAGCAGGCGATTGATCTCGATTTGCCCAATGCCAATACGGGCAATCCGCTGCCCCCTCAAGGCATCGGTGCGGAAGCGCTGCAGCGAGAGCGATTGTATGTCAGTGTGGATGCGATCGGGCAAGTCTATATCGATCAACAGCCCGTCACCCTCGACTTGCTCTATGACGTGTTGCAGCAGCACCAACAAGTGTCGCCAGAAGGGCTGATTGTGCTGTACGCCTCGCGGGATGCTCGCTATGAAGACGTGATCCAGGTGCTCGATTTGCTTCGCTCGGTGGGGGGCGATCGCGTGGCGTTGGCGACCCTGCCGGGTGAGTCGCTTGATTCACAAATCCCAGGGGCCGAACCTTTGCCAGGTCAATCTCCCTTTGGTGAAGAATCGGGGGAACTCAGCCCCTTCCCCTTGCAGAGCGATCCTGCTCAGCCGGATATCGAGGGCTTTGAGGCCCCTGACATTTTTGAGCCATTGCCGTCGGATCCGTCCGATTCTCCCGAGCAGTTCGCGCCACCGGCATCCCCCGAGGAAACGGAATAACTGGCTGGGGCCGTCAACTGGACCCGCCGCTCAATCCCTTTCCTAAATGCCCTTGAGCGGGGGTATCTCCAGCCGCAGGTTGGTGCTTTCGTGCCATATCCTAAGTAGATGGGCTCAAGTGTTTGTCGGATGGGTTAGCGCCAGCGTAACGCATCAAATCCCTGAGGAATGGTGTGTTGCGGCTTCGCCTAACAGCACCCTACAAGGTCGTTTATTTATGTCCACTTACTTAGAGCGATCGCCCCACAGCCCCATTCCCGCCCTTCAGGGCCGAATGCTGGCGTTTAATCTCAACTCATATCAGATAGCTTAATGCGCGGATCGACGAACGTGAGGGCGATATCGGCCAGCAAATTGCCGATGATTAAAATGACGGCACCCATCATCAGACTGGCCATTACCAGATATAAATCTTGCGCCTGCACCGCCTGCAAAATCAGTCGTCCCAGACCAGGCCAGTTGAAATAGTTCTCGGTAATAAACGCCCCCGCCAAAATGTTGGCAAACTCAAACCCCAGTAGCGTAATCATGGGGTTAATCGCATTGCGCAGGGCGTGAACGTAAATGACTCGGTCTTCGGGCAGTCCTTTGGCGCGGGCGGTGCGAATATAGTCTTGACGCAACACATCGAGCAGTTGCCCTCGCATGATGCGTTGCAGCCCAGCATAACTAGTAATACTCAAGGCCAATGTCGGCAAAATCAAATGCCAGCCCACGTCCAAAATTTTGCCAAACCAATTGAGATCTTCGTGGTTAATGCTGGTGATGCCACCAATGGGAAACAACGGTGCCGTGATTTGCGCAAAAAACAGCAGCAGCAAACCAGAAATAATCGTCGGAATGCCCTGACCCATATAACTACCCACCCGCAACACCTGGTCAGTCACTTTATTTTGCTTCACAGCGCCGACAACCCCCAGGGGAATGGCGATGCCCCAGGTCACAATAATGGACGAAATTGACAGCAACAGGGTATTCGGAATCCGTTCCCACAACACTTCGGCAACCGGGCGCTGGTAGGCAAAGCTGGTGCCAAAGTTAAAGTTGTTAACCACCTGCCAGAGCCAACGAAAATACTGTTCCCAGACGGGGCGATCGAGCCCAAATTGTTCTTCCAACTGTTGGATGGTCTCTGTCGAAACTTGCGGATTTTGGCGATAGAGATCCAAAAAGTCACCAGGCGATAGCTGGATGATAAAAAAGCTGAAAATCGAGGCCAAAAACAGCGTTAATAGTGCCTGCAAAATTCGCTTAAAAATATAAAGACTGGTTTCGCTCGTAAAAAAGTTTTGAGCGAGGTACCAGACTTCGACTGGCGATCGCTGGGGACGAGAGGGTTGAGACGGAGTCATACAGCCACAAGACGAATGATGAACCCATGTTAATACTGCACCAGACTGATCACGGGTACCTGGGGTAACTTTTTGCGACCTTCTAGGGCCGACAATTCCACTACGAAGCCAAATCCCGCTAGCTCACAACCCGTTTTGGCAATCAGTTCGGCTGTGGCCACAGCGGTGCCCCCAGTCGCAATCAAATCATCCACCACGACAATCCGGCTACCTGCTTCAAAAGCGTCTTGATGCACTTCTAAGCGATCGCAGCCATACTCTAGTTCATACTCGGCGCTATGGGTAGGGGCGGGTAGCTTGCCCGGCTTACGGACGGGGGCAAACCCAACATTCAGGCGATCGGCCAGGGGCATCCCAAAAATAAATCCCCGTGATTCGATCCCCACCACATAGTCTGGCTGCATCTCACGACAAGCAGCCTCTAATTGATCAATGGCGTGCCTGAGCGCTGCCGGATTGCCCAAGAGCGTCGTAATGTCTTTAAAGGAGATGCCAGGTTTAGGGAAGTCAGGGATTTCTCGAATGATCGACTTAAGATCCATAGCAGGGTTAGGAATAGCCATGAAGGAGGAGACCCTATCTGTACGTAAAGCAACGTGATTCTACCACTGCCAGCTATGCCCGACTGCGTTAGCCCCAAGGCGGCGATCGGAATGCGCCGGTCAAAAGGCAACGTTCGGGGCTTGAGAAGTCAGCCTGGGGAAGACACACCAACGCCCAACCCCCTCCATCCCTGCATATCAATCCCTTTCCGGCGGCGTAGAAAAGTTCTCAAACCAACCCTGTTTCCAAAAGAAGATGAAGAGGACGATCGCGATCGTTCCCATTACCCCCAAGCACCACGGATAGCCCCAATACCAATTGAGTTCCGGCATATTCAAGGGTGAAGCCTCAGGATTGAAATTCATCCCATACACCCCAGCAATAAACGTTAGCGGAATAAAAATAGTCGAAATCACCGTCAGCAGCTTCATCACATCATTCATCCGATTGCTCACTGACGACAGATATACATCCATCAAACTAGAAGACACTTCACGATAGGTTTCCAATATGTCCAGTAGCTGGATGATATGGTCGTAAACGTCCTGGAGATAAATGCGATTTTCCTGAATCAAAAAGTCACTGCCATCGCGAATCAAACTATTGACCACGGTACGCTGAGGCCAGATATAGCGTCTAAGCATCAGCAGTTCCCGCCGCAAATCGTGGATTTTCTGCAGCGTTTTGCGAGTCGGGTGTCCCACCACCTCATCTTCTAACGCTTCAATATATTCTCCATACTGCTCCAATACAGGAAAATAACCGTCTATCAGGGTATCCAGCAGGGTATAAGCCAGGTAGCCCGCCCCCCGCTGCCGCAAGAGGCCCAAGTTGCGTTTGAGGCGATCGCGCACCGGATCAAACGGATCCCACAAACTCTCTTCCTGCATCGTCAAGAGCACATGATGCCGCAAAACAAAGCTCACCTGCTCCGCCGTAAATCCATGTCCTCGTCGTGCAGGGCGCACCATATGCACGATCATCAGCAAATGGTCTTCATAAAATTCCAATTTGGGGCGGTGGGGCACATTCACCACATCCTCTAATAGCAGTGCATGCAGGCCAAAGATACCGCCCACTTGACGCAATACCTCCTCCGTCCCAAGTCCCCGCACATCGAGCCAGCACACCATGTTCTGCTCCAGATAGGGCAGACACTCTTCTGGCGTTTGCAACCGCTTTTGCACTGACTGCTCAGCGTCATAGCTGATCAACACCAACTCAGTCGGCTCCGCATCCTCAGGAATATGCAACGTTCCCGGCAAACTGCCCGGCAAATCATAGTTGTAGTCCAGCAGGTCCATTTCCGCTTCTTCATTCTCAGGTTCTTGTAACACAGGCAAGGTGACCTGCACGGCCTGACCAGTTCCGCTAGCTGACTTGGACCTTCTTAGCTGTCGTTTTCTGCCCATATCCTCTCCTTCATGCGTCCGCCTTGAGCATAAAAGAGAAGGGGGAGAGACGTCCCAAATTTTTATCTCAGCAACAGAAATCCGTCCCACTAAATATCATTGTCATCAACTTTACAACTTCTCAGTTGAAAGCGTGAATTTACGGAGTCTTAACAGAAAGTTCACAAAAGCGAGCGCTACTTTGTCAAAGCAATATAAAACCACTTAAGAGCAAATGCTATCACTTGTAGATATAAATACAGAATGATGTAAGGCGAGGTGCTTTTAGGAGTTAACTCCCTCCAAAAAAGATCAGGCTTTGCAAGAGTTCTCTTTGGAAATCAATACTAACTACCTTGAATCGACGTTAAATTCGATTCCCCTTCAACTTAAGCCGACTTTAAAATTCTTGAGGCCAATTTAACATGAAGATTCAAAATCTTAGGATTCAAAATAATCGTTACTTTATTCGGGCTATTGCGAGCTTGACCTGGGAAGACTGCGCCCGTAAAGCCCAGGAAATTTACTTCGAGGTTCCTAATCGATATGGACATTTGCTTGCCTGTAATCCTGATGCTTTTTTTGTGGCCTGTAGTATCCCAGCCATGTATTACGGTGAAAAGAGAATTTATATGGAAGAAGCTATCTGCCCGGAACTTAAAGCGAGTATGCAGTCAGCACTGACATGGATTTATCAATGGTTTCGAGTTGGGAATCCAAACTTAAAGTTGGACTGTCCAGTTCGCGATCGCATCGAGCCTCTAATTCCCCCTCGACGGACGGGTTCTTTCTTTACAGGGGGAATTGATTCTTGGGCAAATTTACTGCAAAATCATAGTCAATATCCCTCGTCACATCCTCGACATATAAAAGACTTCTTTATGGTCTACGGTTTACAGCGTATTAGACGTCATAATTTTGAAAGAGCAGTCGTTCAGTTCCAAAATATAGGAGATTCTTTAGGTGTTGACTTCATTCCGGTGTACACCAACATTTATGCCCACCTTATCAATGAAGATGTAAATTATAGCTTTTGGAAAGATGCTTATAACGGTGCAGCCTTAGCAGCTATTGGACACGCCTTTCATCAACATTACGATACTATTTCTATTGCTTCTAGCCATGATATTGCTAATTTAGTGCCTTTAGGAACCCATCCTAATCTCGACCCAAATTACAGTAGTTATAATCTTCGTATTACTCACGACGGCCTCACTCTATCGCGCCTAAGTAAGACAAAATTAGTTTCTCAGTCAGAGATCGCACTGCAGAACTTGCGTGTTTGTGATGATCCCAACATCCCAGATAACAAGCAGAACTGCGGTGCTTGTGAAAAGTGTGTACGGACAACGGCAACTCTAGAGGCGCTTGATTGTCTGAAAAAAACTGAAGCTTTTCCATATCAGACCGTAACTCCCCAAATTGCTAATGGTGCTTATGTCAGAAATACAGGGATTGAGCAAATCTATCTTGATCTCATACCTCTATTAGAAGCTCGTGGTAAACGGGAAATAGCTCAGGTCTTAAAGTCAAAAATACGCCGTTTCAATCTTGAACGGTTGGATCAAAAACTTTGTGGAGGACTTATTTTTGGCTTCGCTAGACGGTTGAAATCCCTACTCTCCCGTCAAGCAAATAGTATTTTAGAGAGTGAAGTTGAAATTAATTTGTCTCCATCCTACGAAGAATAAGCTGCTTATGATTTGAAAGTCAAAGCTTTGGTATTCGGGATTATTTACTTGACTTAATTTCCAATAAAGACTTAGTTGTAGCAGCGACTAACGTCAAAATCATAGATTCCGATTTGTAACCGCCCCAAAAACTACACTGGCTGAGCGAAGTCGAAGCCAAAACCCAGCTAGAACTCCCCTTCGACTCCGCTCAGGGGACGGTTACTCCGATTTCAACTTTTGTTTCCCAGAATCAGCCTATCCTGCTGGCTTACATCAGTCATTTCAAAATACCAGGTCGTGCAAATTGAGCTTGGCGTATAAACTCTAAGGAGAGATTTATAGATGAGTCTTGTTATGTTTAATTGTCAGTTTTACACTTTAATTATGATGTTCGGATAAGCTTTACATGTTCACAAGAAGATTAATTAATGAGACACCTTTTAGGTGAGCTTATTTGCTTGTTCTTTAGATTACTAACGTGTGTCCAAGATGAATACTTCTAATGTCCTTCCCATTCAAGAAAGCACGTCTGAATTGCTTGAACTATTTTCAATTCCTCTGTTCAAGTTTCGTTCGCCGCACTGTGAAAAATTAAATAAAGAACTTAAAGAATTAATATTATCTCTTGAGAAGCAAGATTCAGGAGTCCAGATCACCAATATAGGAGGCTGGCACTCACAAAAAGATTTGCTTTCTGAAGAACATGATTGTGTATCAGTATTGCGCTCCCATATTTTGACGGCAGTTGTAAGCATGACAGAGCAAGTACTCGGCATTCATGGCCTAGAAAATCTTGGTCAGTGCCATGTTGAAGCCTGGGCCAATATCAATCGTTATGGAGACTACAATAGGTTCCATGATCATAAAGGGAGTATCTGGTCAGGTGTTTATTACGTCGATATTGGCAAGGATCATTCCGAGCAACTAAGCGGCGGAGAACTGATATTTGAGCCTCAAGGTTATGTGAAAACCAAAGAAAATGGCGAAGGTTGTCGATATGTTGTCGAGCCCGAGTCAGGATTAATGGTTATTTTTCCATCTTCTTTTTGGCATAAAGTTATGCCTTACCACGGTTCATCCAGTAGGATCAGCATTGCTTTTAACTTGAAATTTTCTAATCTTGAGATGCTTGAGCATGAACACCCGGATACCCGAGGATGGCTCCGTAAACATTTTCCGGGACTATTCATTCCCATTGATTATTGCCGAAAAAAAATCAAAAGCTTTATCAAGAGTCTTCTATCGCATGTCTGAGTGTCTACTGCAGACTGAGCTATTCTGATCAATTCTCCCATACTCAGTTGGAGCCAGATTAGTCTGTACATAACACCAGATGAACCTTAGAGTTTTACTCAGTATTGGAATGATTTGGGTAATTAGTCACCGCAAGAAGAGGGTGCTATTGCGAATGAGGGAAAAATCGGTAGAGTAAGAGGTATGACGATTCAGCCGCCCCTCGACCTGAACCTGCCGAAGATCGACCCAGAAGAGCAAG
>Ga0081535_100204_pt1 | contig 54395 bp, 46 predicted proteins | sample HotLakmasection3_FD_71020 | JGI IMG/M metagenome (GOLD analysis project Ga0081535, IMG submission 71020) | Hypersaline microbial mat communities from Hot Lake, Washington, USA - Section #3 (SPADES assembly) (version 2) | ecosystem: Environmental > Aquatic > Non-marine Saline and Alkaline >... | reverse complement strand
AACCCTGAATTTGAGACCTTCTACACGAAGAACATTTTGTTGAACGAAGGTATCCGGGCTTGGATGGCACCGACCGACCAACCCCATGAGAAATTTGTATTCCCTGAGGAGGTTCTCCCCCGTGGTAACGCTCTCTAGTAATTCCTATATCGGCGGGCGCGACCAGCAATCTTCAGGTTTTGCCTGGTGGGCTGGTAATGCACGTCTGATCAATCTGTCTGGTAAGCTGCTGGGCGCTCACGTTGCTCACGCTGGCTTGATTGTGTTCTGGGCGGGTGCCATGACCTTGTTTGAGGTCGCGCACTTTGTGCCCGAGAAGCCTTTGTATGAGCAGGGCTTCATTTTGATTCCTCACCTGGCGACCCTGGGCTGGGGAGTCGGTCCTGGTGGCGAAATCGTCGACACCTTTCCTTACTTTGTAGTCGGCGTACTACACCTGATTTCTTCTGCGGTTTTGGGTCTAGGCGGTATTTACCACGCCGTTCGCGGACCTGAGACGTTGGAAGAGTATTCTTCCTTCTTTGGCTACGACTGGAAAGATAAGAACCAGATGACCAACATCATCGGTTATCACCTGATCCTCTTGGGATTGGGCGCTTTCCTCCTCGTGCTGAAGGCCACCTTCTTCGGTGGTGTCTATGACACCTGGGCACCCGGTGGTGGTGCGGTTCGGGTCATTACCAACCCCACCCTCAACCCCGTCAAGATTTTCGGCTACGTGCTGGCATCTCCCTTTGGCGGTGCGGGCTGGATTGTCGGTGTCGACAACATGGAAGACATCATCGGTGGTCATATCTGGGTCGGCCTGCTCTGCATTAGCGGCGGCATCTGGCACATTTTGACCAAGCCTTTTGGCTGGGCTCGTCGGGCTTTCATTTGGAATGGTGAGGCTTACTTGTCTTACAGCTTGGGGGCCCTGTCTTTGATGGGCTTGATTGCCTCCTGTATGGTGTGGTTTAACAACACCGCTTACCCCAGTGAGTTCTACGGTCCGACCAACGCTGAATCGTCTCAGGCTCAGGCTCTCACCTTCCTGGTGCGGGACTTGCGCTTGGGTGCCAACATTGGTTCAGCTCAAGGTCCCACGGGTCTGGGTAAGTACCTGATGCGTTCCCCCACGGGTGAGATCATCTTCGGTGGTGAGACCATGCGTTTCTGGGACTTCCAAGGTCCTTGGTTGGAGCCCATGCGGGGTCCCAACGGGCTTGACCTCGACAAGCTCAAGAACGACGTTCAAGACTGGCAAGTGCGTCGCGCTGCTGAGTACATGACTCATGCGCCCAACGCTTCCATCAACTCGGTGGGCGGCGTGATCACGGAGATCAACTCTGTGAACTTCGTGAACCCCCGTCAGTGGTTGGCAGCGTCTCACTTCATCCTTGGCTTCTTCTTCCTGATTGGTCACCTGTGGCACGCTGGTCGGGCGCGGGCGGCTGAAGCTGGATTTGAGCGGGGCATTGATCGGGAGTCTGAACCCGTATTGGCAATGGGCGACCTTGACTAATGTCAAATTAGTCAATAGTCAATGCGTTGGCTGATTAGTTTGAAAGCCCCTGCGATTTTCGTAGGGGCTTTTTATTAAGTAGATATACCTAAAAACTTTTGGAGCGGTCCCAGCATCAGCAATGTTCAAGCATTAGCAGGGCTGATTTTACAGGGCGATCGCCCTCACCCCTTTTGAATGCATTGCCCTCTAGAATTTCATGCCGCCAAAAACCGATCGCCTCACTCACAAAAACATCCAAATTCTTGGTTGGATTCTGTTCATTGGCTCAGCCCTCTGTTTTACCGTCTCTACCTGGCGCAGTGGTGATGTCATCGGCACGGTGGGCAGTCTACTGTTCTTGGTGGCCTGTTTTGTCTTTTTATGGCCCCTGGTGCGCGATCGCGATTGAAGGCAGGGAGAGGGATGAGGGTGGCAGGGTATGAGGGTGGACAATGTGGACAATAAGGTTTGTAGGCGCAGGGTTTAGGTCGCGGGTGCAGGGGCGGAGCCTGTGCGCTCTAGGGTCACCGGCACGACCAGTGATGACATCACAAACAAGCCTTGCCGGGAGAACGCGGTTTTGAGTTCCCCACGCGGCATCAATTTTGGTCGAGGTGGGCGTGATACAGTCCGACGATCTTCTTTACCACTTGCTCAATCGTGAGGCCGTCGGTGACTAGTTCGATCGCGTCTTCAGCCTTTTGTAAGGGAGCCACGCTGCGGGTGCTGTCTTTGCGATCGCGCTCATCAATGGCCTGCTCCAGAGCTTCTAGGCTGATGGGCGGCTGATTTTGCGCTTCCAGATCGCGCTGGCGACGGCGAGCCCGCTCCTGCACAGACGCGGTCAAAAAGATTTTTAGCTCCGCCGCCGGAAACACCTGAGTCCCAATGTCCCGACCTTCCATGACCACTCCACCCTGTTCGCCATAGGCCTGCTGCTGTTGGAGCAACACTTCTCGCACGATCGGTTGTGCCGCCACTGCCGACACCTGCGAAGTGACCTCAGGGCTACGAATCGCCTGGGTGACTTCTTCATCGTTGACCCAGACGCGAGTGATCCCCACAGTGCCTTCGGTTTGCGGCGGTTCGGTCGCGAGGCGCAGGTGGCAATCGGTCAACATCTCGGCAACCGCCACTTCATCGGCGGGGTCGATGCCCGCTTGCAGCACTTGCCAGGTCACGGCCCGATACATGGCCCCACTATCGAGATACATGAGGCCGATGTGGTCAGCCACTAAACGGGCCACGGTAGATTTACCCGCCCCCGCTGGGCCATCGATCGCCACAATCGGTTGCCGCGATCGCAGCAGAATGTTGTCAATTAGCCGTGTTTTGCCTAAATGAGCCGCGATGGCAAGAAGTCCCATTGTTTTTACCTGGTCTAAGGGTTGCAAAGTTTTTGGATGTACCAGTTCAACATACTGAGGTTGAATGGCGGGCACGGATGTGAGGGCCGCCAAAGCTGGCTCAATCAGCCTTGGGCTAAGCCGCTCACCCTGCGCAAACGCCGCTTTCGCCGCTTGCAAAGCTTGGTACAGCGTAACTGCCTGAGTCCGTTCCTGATCCGAAAGGTACTGATTACGAGAGCTATAGGCCAGCCCATCGGCCTCACGCACAATGGGGCACCCGACGACCTGCACCGGCCAGTTCAAGTCAGCCACCATCCGCTGAATGATAGCTAACTGTTGAGCATCTTTGCGGCCAAAATAAGCGCGATCGGGCATCACCAAATGGAACAGCTTCGCGACCACTGTCGTGACGCCGGCGAAATGTCCGGGTCGATAGGCTCCACACAATCGTTTGATCATGCTATCGACGGGGACAACCTGGGTGAGTTGAGTCGCATCGCTGGCGGCATCGCCGTACAGCGCTTGAGGTTGGGGACAAAAAATGGCATCAACGTCGGCAGACTCACATTGCTGGATATCTTGCTCCAGCGAGCGGGGATAGGCCGCCAGATCTTCTTGCGGGCCAAACTGCAAGGGATTGACGAAAATGCTGACGATGACCCGATCGTTCTCCTGTCGGGCTCGGCGAATCAAGCTCAAATGCCCTGGATGCAGCGCTCCCATCGTCGGCACCAACCCGACCGAAGCGATATGGGGATAGTCATCATCAGCCTCTGGTTGCCGCCATAGGGCCAGACAACTCTTCAACCCTGCCACTGTTTTTAGGACTTTCACCGATTTTTACCCCTGCAAATCGTCAGTGATCGAGCTAATCTCTGCTGTGGTCTGTCCTGGCTGGCGAGGCCCTAACCCTGCCCCCATAAACCAAGCCGTTGCTAGAGGCAGAGTGCGATCGCCCCTGCAGAGAGGTAGAGTCTCCCCATCGCCAGCAACATATGTTTACACTCAGCCACAAACCCTATACCCTACCAGACTCTGGCAGCGACCTTGTGATCAATTCCGCAGCCCTCGGTTTGGTTGCATTTCCTTGAGCATCTGGCGTTTCAGCGCCCTGCCAGCAACGGGCGATCACTGCCCCAAAAAACTTTATTTAAAGGCTCAGAGCGTCATCGGGGGCTTCTCAAGACACACCACTCAGATTCAGCAACACCGATGCTGACGGTGCTTCCACTTTCCTTCTCCATGATTACGAATTTTTGCCATCTGCGCCAAATGCCCAGCACTGGACACTTGCTACGCTCTGTAGTCGGGCCATAGAGCTGTGATTGGGGACTGAAACCCTCGTATGGCATTCAAGCAACCAGTTGTGCTGATCAGGATTGCGATCTGTAACCAGGGAGCCGATCAATGGGTTGAATTTGCGTTAATCAATCATTTGTTGATCAAGAAACTACGGTTTTCAGGGACAACACTAAGAAAAACCAATCTTGTTGAACTAAATCAAGTTTTTTCCAAATTAATAGTGATAATTTGAATGACGTGTCGACATGATGGATTATGAACTCGCGATTTCTCGGGATTTCTGGTGGTTTCGCGATCGCGTCCCTGGCTATCGGAGCAACGCCCACCCACGCCGCTGACGCCGTCGACCCAGCGATCGCCGTCCCTGCTAGCGACTCATCCTGGGTGGCTCAAGTCGACCCCGGACAAGATCGTTTCCCCGAAGAACCGCGATTTCCTGAGCCGCTGCCAGACGACGACACCGAACCGCCCCTGCCAGAACCTGAGCAACCACTGCCGCCAGGGGCCGAGACGCCCTTTCCGGTGACCGATGTGGTTGTGGTTGGCAGCACAATTTTTGCGCCAACGACCCTGGAGGCGATCGTCGCCCCCTACGAAAATCGCGAAGTCACCCTGGCGGAATTGCAGCAAGCCGCTGACGAAATTACGCAGCTTTATCTCAACGACGGCTACATCACTTCACGCGCCGTCATCAGCACCCAAACCGTCGTCGATGGGGTCGTGCAAATCGACGTAATTGAGGGGGAGCTAGAAGAAATCGTGGTCGAAGGCACCGACAGCTTAGAAGACTACGTGCGGGTGCGGGTGGCGCAAGGGGGCACCCGTCCCTTAAATCAGGCGGCATTGGAAGATCAGCTCCGGTTGCTGCGGGTTGATCCCATGTTTGAGAGTGTCGAAGCCAGCCTGAGGGCAGGGAGTGGCACAGGCCAAAGTCGCCTGATCGTGCGGGTCGAACCAGCGGATACCATCGGTGGCTCGATCTACAGCGATAATTATTCGTCCCCCTCGGTGGGCAATGTGCGCATTGGCGGTAGCCTGCAGTTTCGCAACTTAGCGGGGTTGGGCGACACCTTGTTTGGCTCAGCAACGTGGACCACCACCGCGGGCTCCAAAGTGTACGAATTGGGCTATCGCGTTCCCATCAGTCCGATGAACGGGACTCTGTTGGTGCGGATGACGCCCAATGAGTTTGAGATTACTGATCCGAATCAACCCACGTTTGACCTGGGAACGGAGGGATCAACTGATATCTACGAAATCAGTGTGCGGCAACCGCTGATCCGCACGCCACGGGAAGAGTTTGCCCTGTCATTGGGCTACCGCTATCGTGAGGGCTCAACCCTGATTTCTGGCATCATCACCGATGCGACCACCACCCATGTGCTGAGTTTTGGTCAGGATTATGTGCATCGCGATGTAAATGGGGCTTGGGCGCTACAGTCGCAGTTTCGGTTAGGGGAGGAAGACGCCAGCGATACCGCGATCGCAGCGGGCCGTTCCGACAGCTTTTTTAGCTGGCTGGGGCAGGTGCAACGAGTCCAGCGGCTCAATGCGGATCATCTTTTGCTGGTGCAGGGTAGCTTGCAGTTGACCCCCGATGCTTTGCCAGGGTCGGAGAAATTCTTTGCGGGCGGCGGTCTTTCAGTGCGGGGATATGACCAAAACCAGCGCTTTGGAGATAGCGGTCTACGTTTTTCGGTCGAAGACCAGATCGTGATTACCCGCGACGAAGACGGCTTGCCCTTCTTTCAGATTGCGCCCTTCTTCGATGGGGCTTACGTCTGGACGGCTGGCGACAGCACCGCCGTCACTGACAACAACTTTTTGTTAGGCACTGGCGTGGGCTTTTTGTTCAATTTTGTCGAAGGGCTGAATGCGCGGGCTGATCTGGCGTATCCGCTGATTGATATTGAAGAGTTAAGTACTGATGATCCGCCTGGATTACGGTTTTATTTCAATCTGGGGTACCAGTTTTAAGAACACCCCGCCCGGCAATTAATTTACCAGACGGGATGAGACTGTGACTCTAAAGCGCAGGGCTAACGATGGCGTTAAAGCACGCCTAAATTAGCTAGACCTAAAATTGCGCCTGCGCCCAGTAGGTGACCGAAGCTGGTGGTGCCCAGGACAGCGGGCAAGCCAAAGCCACCAAACAGAGAGGGGGAGGGCAATTGCGGCCCTTCGTTGGGATATTTGATGGTGAATTTGCCGATCGCGATCGCAATGATGTTGCAGACAATCATCACGATGGCCACTTTAGGGCTCCACTCTGGGGTATGAGGCACTGCCGCCAGCAAAGAAAGATAAGTCAATTTAGTTTCCTCAGATAAATCATCAGTAGGACAAAGGCGACACTCCTCGGCTAACCGTGAAGCAACGACTGCGAGCAGCATTCACCCTAGTCAAGATTTTTGATGACTGGTCAAGACAAATCACATCCTCGTTGCAAGAATTTACAGAAAGGTCGCTAGGGGCCGGTGGGTGGAGTGGGGAGGTGGACTGGGTGGGTGGAGTGCTGGGAAGCTAAGCTAAAGGTTGGCAGGTGGTGGCTGAGCATCACGCTGTCGCCTTTGAAGCCCTCTTGTTTGATGAGTTTGTATGGAACGTGGATTGCTATGGCTGCCCCTGTTGGGGGTGTTTATCTGGTTGGCCTGGGCAGGCTGGAACGAATACCAGAAACTCGAGGCTTATAAACAATGGGCTGCTGAGTTTGAGCGGGCTAAATACGACATCTATGCAGCCTTGGGGCAGCAAGGCGATCGCCTGGTTTGGGGAGCGCCGACCCGTCAAGGTCCCGTCGGAATGCAGGAAATTTCGCTGCACGGGGTTCAGCACATCACGCTGTATGGGGCCGCGGAGCCACTACCGTCGACGGCAGTGGTCCCAAAGGGGTGCACTGTGGCCCTGGCGGTGGAGCTGGCGGGGGGCGATCGCGGCTGGATTCCCTTTACGGATGAGGAGTTGGCAAGGGCTTGGAAAAATCAGTTGCAGACTTTGCAAGAGTCGCTACAATCAACGCCACAGCCTTAAAAGTCACTGCACTTGGCGAGGTTCGCTTGGCTGAGTGAAGCCCTTACTCTTTCTTCTGCGGTTTGCGCGATCGCCCCATGACTAACCTTGCTACGCCCTCTCCTGAAGAACTGTCCGAGCGCCGCCGCAGCCTGAGAAAACAGCGCCGTATCCGCAATCTGCAAAACATTTGGCGAGTGCTAGCAATCTCGGGCCTCGCAGCGGGGGCATTTTGGCTCATTCGCCATCCGTTTTGGTTGCTTTTGCGCGGCAACGAGCAGGTGATCATTGAGGGCAATGAAATGCTGGCCGATGCCGCCGTGCATGAGGTGCTGGCGTTGGAATATCCCCAGCGCATCTTTGACATCGAACCGGAACAACTGATTGAGCAGTTAAGCACCCAGGCCCCCATTGCCCATGCGCAGGTCAGCCGTCAGATCTTTCCCCCCCGCTTGGAGATTACCGTGCAGGAACGGTTGCCCGTGGCGGTGACGGTGCCGTCTCGCCCAGGGGCTGCCGCCGCTACAGACGAAGCGACGCCCACCACGCACGCCGGGCTGCTCGACTCTGAAGGGCACTGGATGCCGCAAGATACCGCAGTGGGGCTCAACCGCGAGTTTAAGATGCCAACCCTGCGGGTGCGGGGCTTTCATCCTCGATACCAAATTCAGTGGCCGCAGCTCTATCAAGCGATTCAAACCAGTCAGGTCAACATTCAAGAGGTGGATTGGCGATCGCCCAATAACCTGATCTTGCAGACCGAGATTGGCCGTGTTCACCTGGGAATTTACGACCCCCGACGGTTTTCTGAGCAGCTCGCCATCTTGCCACGGTTACGAAGCTTGACCAATAATCCCAATGCGCCAGCCGTCGATTATATTGATCTAGCGAACCCGCAGGTGCCGGCGGTCAAATTAACCCAACCGCCCGCGTCCGCCGCTGAAACGCCTTAAAAATCATGAAGTCCCCTGCTGCTTGATGAAATTCAGATGGAATGGGGTAACTTTTGAGGCTAGTTTGAGCCAGTTGCGATCGCGCCCAATTTTGGGTGAAAGCAGCCGTAATACCCGCTATTTCAGGCATCCTATAGTTTGTTTGGTTTTTCCACCGAAGTACTTTATAGTTGTCTAAATTGTACGGGGTAGTGCTTGCTCGAAATATCGTCCTGCGTAGGTATAAGAGGTTAATGTCTTCCAATTCAGCGCCGACCGATTTCGATGACAACGACTTTGTGATGAATGGTGCCCATGTTCCAGTTGAAGATGGCACCCCATCGATGGTAGAAGACTTCCATACTTCTCTAACTCAGATCTCCAGTACGATTGAAAACAGCAGTAATGATCCCAGAGTAGCTCCTGGAGAAATGCTCCTAAACGGTGAGACTGTGCCCAGTAATATTGCAAAAATCAAAGTTATCGGTGTTGGCGGCGGCGGCTGCAACGCAGTCAACCGCATGATCCATAGTGGCCTTTCTGGAATTGAATTCTGGACAGTCAACACAGACGCCCAAGCGTTGCTTAACACCGCCACAGAAAACCGCTTGCAAATCGGGCAAAAGTTGACCCGAGGACTGGGAGCTGGTGGTAATCCGGCAATTGGTCAAAAAGCGGCTGAAGAGTCGCGCGACGAAATTGCCGCTTCTCTAGAAGAGTCGGACCTTGTCTTTATCACCGCTGGCATGGGCGGCGGCACCGGCACCGGGGCGGCTCCTGTAGTGGCAGAAGTGGCTAAAGAGTCAGGGGCGTTGACGGTCGGGGTAGTCACGCGGCCCTTTACGTTTGAAGGTCGTCGCCGCACGGGCCAAGCTGATGATGGTATCGAAGCGCTGCAAAGTCGCGTCGACACTTTGATCGTGATTCCCAACGATCGCCTGCTGTCGGTGATTTCTGAGCAAACGCCCGTCCAAGAAGCCTTTCAATCAGCAGATGATGTGCTGCGGCAGGGGGTTCAGGGCATCTCTGACATCATCATGATTCCCGGTTTGGTGAATGTTGACTTTGCCGACGTCCGGGCTGTGATGGCGGACGCTGGTTCGGCGCTGATGGGCATTGGCATCGGCTCCGGCAAGTCGCGGGCTCGCGAGGCCGCGATCGCCGCCATTTCTTCTCCCCTATTGGAGTCTTCGATTGATGGTGCTTCTGGCGCTGTCTTTAACATCACTGGTGGGGCTGATTTGACCCTGCATGAGGTCAACGCTGCCGCCGAGATCATTTATGAAGCGGTGGATCCAAATGCCAACATCATTTTTGGGGCGGTGATTGATGATCGGATGCAGGGCGAAGTACAGATTACAGTGATTGCTACCGGGTTTAATCTAGAGCCCCACAGCAACCAGATCGAGACTGCCCGCGTGACCCCGCTCAAGCGCAATAATCTCACTCCCCCTCCTTCTACCTCGGAGCCCAATAGCGGTCCCGGCGGTTTAGACATTCCCGAGTTTTTGCAGCGGCGACGTCCTAACCGCTGATTCTCGTTTATTTCTGAAACTGCAAAAAGACCTCTCCCTGTTGGAGCAGGTCTTTTTGCTATGAAAACCAGTCGTTTTACTCAGGAGAGGCTTTGTGGCGCACTTGCAAACTCCCCCCGTCGCCATGACCGTGGCTGGATCTGATAGCGGTGGCGGAGCCGGTATCCAGGCGGATCTCCGCACCTTTGCGTTTCATCGGGTGCACGGCACCAGCGCCCTGACCTGCATCACGGCGCAAAATACCTGTGGTGTGTTTCGGGTGGATGCCCTACCGCCCGCCGCCGTGGTCGCTCAGATCGATGCGGTAATCCAAGATATTGGCGTGCAGAGTGCCAAGCTAGGCATGTTGTTGAATGCGGAAATTATGGCGGCAGTTGCCGACTGCATCGCTGCCGGTCAGGTACCGTCCTGGGTGATCGATCCGGTGATGGTGTCGCGCACGGGTGCCCAGTTGATTGATGATGGGGCGATCGCTACCCTCAAGACTCGCCTCGTACCCCAGGCCACCGTCCTCACGCCCAACCGCTATGAAGCCCAAATCCTTAGCGGTCAAGCAATCCACACCCTGGCGGACATGGAAACGGCGGCGCGGAAAATTTTCGATCTGGGTTCCCAGGCCGTCCTGGTCAAAGGCGGCGGCATGACCGGTGAGCTGCGCGGTGTAGATGTTTGGTACGACGGCACCGAAACCGTGACTCTCACTACCGCTACGGTCGATACCCAGGATACCCACGGCACAGGATGTACGTTGTCTGCGGCGATCGCTGCCAACCTCGCCCTCGGCCAAGATGCCCTGACGGCGGCTCACAACGCCAAAGATTACGTTACCGAAGCGTTACGATATGCTCTCCGCATTGGCAAAGGCCAAGGCCCAGTGGGGCATTTTTTCCCGCTAATGGAGGGGGAAGGGTGATTGGGTGCTAAGTTTTGGGAGGCGTTTTAAATTTCAACGCTCCCAACACATAACCTAAAACGATTCCCAATCGGGACAGTGCTCGGCCTCTGGTCCGTAGGGATACATGGCGCACACCAGCATGTGGCCGTTGTGAGCCTGACCGTAATAGTGACGGCAACCGATGCAGGTGGGGTGGTCGTTGAGCACCGGGTCAACGTGACTGGCAACCGGGGCCGACATGGCCTCAATCCAGCTTGCTAACGCCATTGCCAGGGGTTCCACCAGGGGGTTGATGAACTCGGAGAACTCTTCCGAAAAGCGCTCAACTTCTTGATCTAAAACTGTTTCCCAGGGTTCAAGGGATTGCTCCAGATCGTCCGCCCACTGCTCAAGCACGGGGCGCAGTTGTTTTTCCATCTCTTCCGCGAGGGAATCTGCCGTTTCGACAGCGCCCTGCAAGGTTTGCTCGGCCCAGGTTTCCGTTTGGCGAGCAGTTTCCTCAAAAAAATCGGTCAGTTCTCGGGTCCAGGTTTCAAAATCACTCATTGACTACTCTGACGCTTCAAGTCTTCTAGTTGCTGCCGCATAGATTCCACCTGTCGCCGCAAGGCTTCGGCTTCGCGGGCTTCGGCGGTAGCTTCGGTGTCGTCCAAAATTTCGATGCGGCGAGGTTCTTGGGCTGGGGGCTCCGATCCTGTTGTCGCGCTTGCTTGCGCCTGCTGCATCATTTTATTGAACAATTGTTGCGCTTCGTCGGCGGTGAGTTCGCCGCGTTCGACCAATTCGTTCACCACGGATTTGGTCTGTTCCCGCAGTTCCTTGAGAGTGCCGCCAGCTTTTTCGCCGGCATAAGAGGCCGCCCCCACTCCCAGGTAAAACGCTTTTTGCACGAGGTCTCCAAAACCTGCCATGGGCGATTCCTCAGAAATAAGTCATCTCTAGGATAAAGGTCGGCAACTCGGAACGGCTATTGGGGGTAACCGCCAGCGATATGAAGGGTTTGCTGGAACGATCGCCCAAAACGCAGGGCAAAAATCAAGAGACCCGGAGTCCACGCCTGTCACAAGCATCCCGTAATGCTGCTACCTTCCGGTCCTGACATGGTTTGGGCGTTGTGACCGCATGGGTCCAGGTCACTTACACCATAACATCAATCGCGGGTTTCCGGTCAGGGGGGGCGCAGTTTTTGCGGGGCGATCGCCGATCTGCCAACCTCTGAACAGGCATCCCAAAACTCCGGTTTCTCGGGTTGAGTGAGTCCCAGTTCTGATGCTCAGCGACGAAGAAACCGGAGTTTTAGACCCCACAACGATCCCTGCGAGGCGAGCGATCGCGAGGCGAGCGAGATGGACCATGCCGCTACACAATGGCCCAAACTATCGAAAAACTTCGATCTACTTCGGTCTATTTCGGTCTATTTCGGAGGAGTGCCTATCGTTGCGGATCGCTGGGGCCGAGTGCCCCTTTCTCATTGGCATTGCCGGGATTCGCACAAGAGAATAGCGGCATGGGTTGCTCAATGTGCCCGTCTACTTTGGAGATTTTCGAAAATGCAGTCACGCTCTCTCAGTTTCGACCAGCCAGCTAGCGATGGTCGCTTGTCGGCCTACATTACCCACATTGGCAAATATTTGCCGGGTGAGGCGATCGCCAACGATGAAATGGAGGACTACTTGGGGCGGGTGCATCAGAAACCGTCGCGGGTTAAGTCGCGCATTCTCAAAAGCAACGGCATTCAACAACGTTACTACGCGCTGGACAAGCAGCAGTGCACCACCATCAGCAACCGTCAGATGGCGGCGGCAGCGGTGCGGGATGTCTTGCAGCAGTCGGGTCTAGAGCCTCGCGCAGTGGATTTGCTGGCTTGCGGCACCACCTGGCCTGATCAACTCGTGCCCGGTTTTGCCAGCATGGTGCATGGCGAACTGCCGGAACTGGCCCCCTTGGAGGCGACTTCGCATTTGGGCGTGTGTTGCGCGGGGGTGGCGGCGCTGAAATATGCCGCCTCGCAGGTCCAGCTAGGGCAAAAGCGGCAGGCGATCGCGGTAGCGTCGGAGCTGGCTTCCCGACTGTTCAAGCACACCCGCTTTGAAGCGGAGGCGGGTACCCAGGCGGGGGAAAACCTGCCGTTTGATACGGAGTTTTTGCGATGGATGCTGTCGGATGGGGCGGGGGCGCTGTTGGTGAGCGATCGCCCAGCGCCCCAGGGACTCAGCCTCAAAGTTGAGTGGATCGAGTCCGTCTCCCACGCGAACAACCATCCCGTCTGCATGTATGCCGGGGTCGAGAGTCCTGACACGCTCCAAAGCTGGATGGATTATCCCTCCCAGGCCGAAGCGGCGGCCCAGGGCGCGATTAACCTGCGGCAAAACATTCGTCTGCTGGACCAGGTGGTGCAGCTCGGGGTGGAGGGCTGGCTGCGGCTGATTGAGGCAGGGCGGGTGCGGCCTGACGAGGTGGATTGGCTGCTGTGTCACTACTCGTCGCACTTTTTCCGCAGTCAGATCATTGAGCTGTTGGAAAAGGCGGGCTGCATGATTCCGGAGGAGAAGTGGTTTACAAATCTCTACACGCGAGGGAATACAGGCTGTGCGTCGATTTATCTGATGCTGGAGGAGTTGTTTAATTCGGGTAAGTTGCAGCCGGGGCAAAAGATTTTTTGCTTTGTGCCGGAGAGTGGACGGTTTACGACGGCTTACCTCATGCTGACGGTGGTGGGTGCGGAGGAGATCCCCCCAACCCCCCTTCAAAAGGGGGGCACTGAGACACGGGCGATGATGAGCCCCCTTGAGAAAGGGGGCGGCGACAGCGGGGGATCTGCGATCGCTGACTCTTCTCAACTAATGGGTCAAGCTGCGGCAGATCGGGAGATCCCCCCAACCCCCCTTGATAAGGGGGGCACTGAGGTTGCAGTGGGGAGCAATCCCGTTGAGTTGGGGAGCGGCGACAGCGGGGGATCTGCGGAGAGTACTTCGGCGGAGCTCTTGCGGCAGTTGATGTTGGTGTGGCTGACGTTTGAGCGGGAGTTGCGATCGGTGCCGATTGTGAATCGCTTGAATCAGGGCACGTTCACGCTGGCAGACTATAAGGCGATGCTGCGCAATCTGCGGCCTCAGGTGGTGGATGGGGCGCGGTGGATTACGCGGGCGGCGTCAAATATGACGAACTTTGAGCTGCGATCGCACCTGATCACCCATGCCCGCGACGAGCACCGCGACTTTCAAATGCTGGAGCGGGATTATGTGTCGGTCGGCGGCGACGTGAACGAAATTCTCAACGCGGAGCAAAACATTGGCTCGGAGGCGCTGTCGGCCTTCATTTTTCAGCGGGCGGCTCGCGAGAATCCGATTGATTTGTTGGGCAGCATCTTCATTGTGGAGGGATTGGGCAATCGCTTGGCCGGACAGTGGGCGGCACAGATTCGGCAAACGCTATCGCTGGACAAATCCCAGGTGTCTTTTTTGAGCTACCACGGCGAAAACGACGAGGCCCACGTCCAAAAGCTCGATGCCTTTCTCAACGCGGACTGGATGACCCCGGAAATCGCTGCCCGCATTGTGAAGACCGCTCAAGTCACGGCTCGCTTATATCGTCTGCAACTAGAGGAGATTCAATAAATGACTTACCTACCGGAGCCGCGCGATCGCCAGGATCCCAACCATTGGGATGCGCTGTATTTCGACCAGGGCATTCCCGTTGACCCGGTGGCTAAAGCCTATATGGTCAAGGATTTGAAAAGCTGGTCGCGCAACTATTTACTGATTCCGATCAAGGTCGTTGCCAACATCAGCATGGGCATCATCATGACGGTGAAGCGGTTGCTGCCCTTCCAGTTCCGTTCCTACTGGCTGATGCACCGGCTGGCGGTGGGGTTCCTCAACACCTTCGCCACGCCGGAAGCCTGCTACCTGATTGTGCGGCACCTGGGCATCGGCTCCAACATCGTCAATTTTTTGATCGACAATGGTCCGGCCCCGACGCTGCCCCGCTCCACTCTGTATCCCCGGCGGGTGGAGGATTTGGCCGCTAACGCCTTTCTCGAACACGACATCATCCTCTACAACTTTGTGCTGGACTATCACGCCGCGCAACGGGCCAATCCCGGTTGGCTGGAGGAGGTGCAGCGGCGGGGCCTGGATTTCAGCAGCCTGCGGCCTTTAGAAGTGGAGGTGGACATGACCCGACGGGGCTGGTTGCAAGTGCTGGATATGGAATCGGCGCTGGAACTGTTCAAAATCTGCTATTCCCTCTGCGTCACCAGTCGAGAGTTTCAGCGGGCGGTGCTGTCGTTGCAGTTTGACGAAAGCTTTGCCCAGTATTTCAGTCAGCTCACGGGCGACTACCGCTGGAACCATGTGGTGACGAACCGCCACCCCCTCGCCCCCAACAGTCCCTTTGCGGCGGCGCGCGATCTGCTGCTCCACGGGGTGCTGTCGGAATATCTGCACCGCTATTTGGAACTGGCGGCGGCGGCTCCAACCCCAGCGATCGCCCAAACGCCTGTGGTTCATCGTGCTGAAGAATTGAGGAGGCCATAAAGTCCCAACCTTTGGCCAAGAGCGCACGGCTGTGCCCCGACAGAGAAATCCCCATTTGGGGGTTAGTTCACCCGCGCGATTGAACGCGATCTCGCGGCCCCGATGGAAATCACAGTTTCCTCTCAGATCAGGAGTTTCAACCATGTATACCAAACCGACTCCGGCCTTTATCGGCGCGTCTTACTGTGCCATGTCGATTGGCATGGCGGCCTATCTCACCGGCCTGTGGCGCACCCCGTCGATGGGGCTAGGCGAAAAAGGCTTCTACTTCATCGTGTTGATGTATGGACTGTATGCGGCGATCTCGGTGCAAAAGAGCGTGCGCGATCGCAGCGAAAACATTCCCGTCACAGATTTGTATTACGGCATTTCCTGGCTATCGACCATCCTGTGTATCTCGTTGCTGTTCATCGGCTTGTGGAATGCCAATTGGCCCGTGAGTGAAAAGGGCTTTTACGCCATGGCCTTTTTGCTCAGCTTATTTGGGGCGATCGCGGTGCAAAAAAACACCCGCGATGTCGCTGGCCTCCACCGCCTCGCAGCCAATCTGCCCGTAAGCGATCGTCCGTTGCCAGAACGCAGCAAAAAACCCTGAATCGCGGTTGACTGCGGCCAATGAAGCGGCGATCGCTTGTGAGACGCCATTTCTCTGGGCAAGGGCCGTCAAGTCTCGTTTGAGATGCGCCCACCACCCTTGCCGTCGGTTGACCTCAATCCGCTCCCAACCCATCACTAGAGGATCGAAAAAGTCGATAACCCTTAAAAAGTGGAATTCAACGAGATCTATGAATACGGCAGAAGCGGTCGGGCACTCCTACGAAACCACAAAGTTAACAATGAATTTTGCGGCAATTCATAGCTGATTTTGTTGAAATCTCAATCAAAGCCCATGACGAGAATTGAACTCGTGACCTCACCCTTACCAAGGGTGTGCTCTACCGCTGAGCTACATGGGCAGGTGTGGATGGGCCGAGCTGGATTCGAACCAGCGTAGGCATAGCCAGCGGATTTACAGTCCGCCCCCATTAACCACTCGGGCATCGACCCGCCATCCACGATTGTTAATCCTAACATAGCAACGTCCCAAACTAGGGAAAAATCATGGAAGGATCGCTGCCATTGGGGCAATGGGGCGTCGGTGCAGCGACCCAGGCGGGCACGTAGGGCTGCCGCAGTCCCCTGCCAGCCAGTCCAGAGGCGGGTTGTCAGCGATGGGCGATCGCGACTGGATTCTCCCGCCCCAAGGTAAATTCGTCGAACTTGACCACCTCAGAGTTGGGCTGGCGAGTGTCGAAGTAGTAGCTAGCAACCGTACCCGACTCCGTTGTCAAGATGCTGAAGGCGGTGATGTCGTTGCTGGCGAGGTAGGGGAGCGGCTGGTCCTGATCATCAACGAGGGGCGCGAGGGTCGGCACCACTGGCTCCAGGCCGTTAGGGTCGCCCTGAGCGGCGTAATAAATCTGCTGGTAGCCGTTGAACGGGGGCGCATCGGCGGCGGGGGGAACCTGCCGCGGGTCTCCTTGCCAAAAGGCTCCGTAGGTATTGCCAACATTTGAGGTTTCTAAAAAGTGCAGGCCGGTCGGGCTGACAAAGCGATTCCATAAATGGGAATGACCGTAGAGGACCAGATCGACCCCGGCGTTTTCCAGCAGGGGCACCAGGTCGCGCATGATGTAGTCGTCTTGAATCGGATACTCATAGCGCACCGATCGCAGCATGCCGTCGGGGTGGCGATCGTACAGGGCCACCGGATCCGTAAAAGGCGGCACGATGTTGTCGCCCAGGCTATGGGGCGGATGGTGCAGCATCACAATTTTGTACCGGGCCTGCTGAAACGCCTCACTGGCGAGTTCAGTCTGCAACCATTGGTACTGCGGGCTGCCCGCGCTAATCGGTTCAAAAATATGCTGACCGTGGCCCCAGGCAATGGGATTGCCATGATCCGCCAGGCGTTCTTGAAACCGTCCGCGCACGTCGGGTTCCACCCTGGGAAGACGCCAGATATTGGTGACAAATAGGGAAATCAGGCGAACCTCGCCGAAGGATGTGGCGTAGAAATGGCTGGTGGGGCGATCGCTGCCGGGCACAGTACTCTCGGGTAGCGTAAACAGCTCGTCGTAGGAGTCCGTGTTGAAGGAGTGATTGACAATCCACTGCTGGCGGATCGCCGGATCGCCCGTGGCATTGAATAGCTCTGGCCGCGAGTCATACACAGCGGTGGCCGCCGCCCGCGGCACCGGGTCATTGAACTGCTCGTTGAGCGGCGCGATGGGGGAATCGCGACCCATTACTTCATGGTTGCCGATCGCGGGAAACAGCGGTGCATGCTGAATTAACTCGCCCCCGTGGTAACGCTGATTCGCCAGGGTGTAGTCAGCGCGACCTTGCAACGCGGGGAAAAAAGCGGCTCCCACGGCATCATCAAACCATTCCGAGGCGCGATCGGGCACATTGACCAAATCCCCCGCCATGAACACGGCATCCACCTGCCCGACCGTTTCGGCGACCTTTTGCAGGTTGGCCGCCGTCATCGGTTTGGACTGGTGATCAGAGGTCAGCAATATTTTGAGCGGGGTATTCGGCGCTGGGGCTGCCGCCAGGGAAAACACGTCGCTGGTCATGACTGTGCCGTCAGCCGCGACGCTCTCAACGCGATAGGGGAACCGTTGCCCCGGTGGCAGTCCGGTAACTTCAGCTTCATGTCGCCAAATTGGGCGAGGGGTAGGCTCCTCTGGCGCTGTGCCCGTGGGCAAATTCGAGGCGCTGTCTTCCCGCAGGCGGGAAAGCTGGCGGGTGGTAGCGGGCACCGATGAGCTATCCCCTGTCAGTTCATCGGCGGCGGATTGGCCGTAAAAAACGGTGTGTCGCTGTCCAGCAAACTCGGTGAACCACACTACCCGCACCGAATCGGCGGTGGGCCGTTGTAAAAACGGATCGGTGAGTAAGCCAGTCATCGGCGAGTCTTCTGTACTCAGTGGCGAGAGTTGCGCCTCTAAGGTAACGACGATCAGCGCCGCCAGGGCCAGGAGGATGCCGGAAATGAGTAGGGTCAGATCTTCACGCCGGGTCATAGTAAGTAGTTGAGGACAGAAATAGGAATGTTTGAGGCAATTTTGGCAATTTTCAAACACATCGGGGCAGGCGTTCGGCGGCAATTGGGCGATCGCTATGACCGCAGTCCAGCTTCAGCATGCCCGGATTTTTACGTTTTGATAAAGGTCACTGTGGGAACTGTCCAAAGCCCGATCGCACGGGAGGCTGGCTCGCTATCGTGGGGGAAGTCTTCCCCATTGGGGATGACTGAGCGATCGCTGGTGGTGTTTTGTAATGTAGGCAAGCAGTTTGAAACGTGAAGGCCGATCATCTCCCACTCATTTGAAGGCACTACCGCCGTCGGGGGTGTTTGTGGTGCTCATCGCCGCTTCGCTCTTGGCGCATGGGGTGGTGTTGGGTTTGCCGCTGCCCCAAAGGGATGCCATGCAGGAGCCGCCACCGTCTGAGTCAGCAGGTGAGGCCGCGATGGATGTGGCCATTTTGCCGAGGGGCACTTTGGCCCAGCCTACCCCGGCGGCTCCAACGCCCTCAACGACGGCCAAAGATCAGCATCCGCCAGCGGCGAAAGTGCCACCTCAAGCCGATGAGCGATCGCCCCAAACGGTTTCCCCGCGATCGCCCGTGCCGCCCGCCGAGGTGCCGCCCGTCCCCGATCCATCGCTGCCGCCTTTGCCAGAGGAGGCCCCTGAGAATGCTCCCCTGGTTGACCTGCCCATCGAGACGGGCACCCATTCCCCCGCGCCGCCAACCTTAGACGAGCAACTCCAAGACGCCACCGCTTATCAATACGATGGCCGCAAAGCGCTCAAGCAGACTGAGGCTTATCAAGCATCGACTAACTGGGTGGCGGGGGGCCAAATCCTCCCCGAAAATATCGCCCCGCTCGAATTGCCCTATCAACTGGGCGAGCAGTGCCTGGATCCGCCTCCCGAGTCGGGGCTGCTGGCGGCAGTGCTTGATGCCGAGGGCAATTTTGTGCGCGGCCCCGAAGTGATTGATTCCACCGGCTATGCCCTGCTGGATGAACAGGCCATCGCGATCGTCCAAGAAGATGGGCACGTCTTTCCCGATCGCAGCGAAGTCCGGGGTTACGTCACTGAGATTGTCGTGCAGTATCCGGCTAGCTGTCCCTAACGACCGCTGGGCAATTACTGGGTCGCAGCCTTCAAGGTTCCTCCTCTGGGTGGGGACATGAAGAGGCTCTTTGACGTATCCTGTTCACTTTGAACAACGGGACAAGGCTTGATAACCCAAATTTAAGCTATAGCTCTTAATGTGCTAATCAAGTTAGAAACCGATTTCGATATTGATTGTGTGCATCAGGAGCGATTACTCGTTATGAGCTATGTGGGCTGGTGTTCAGCAGCGTTAGCACGCTCGCGGTTTAGCGTTTTGACGACGGTTTTGCAGCAGTGAGAAATCGGCGATCGCGGCTCGGTTTGGCATCTTGAGCATTGAGTTTAAATCTGTTTGGGTGGTTGACGTAGCGGGCGATCGCCGCCGCAATTTGTCCCCCTATGATGGATTGGTTATGAAAATTGCCTTCTTTAGCACTAAACCCTACGACCAAGTTTCGTTCAAAGCGGCTAATGCAGCTCACGATCATGAATTGGTCTTTTTTGAGCCCCGACTCACGCCTAAAACCGTCGCCCTTGCTGAAGATTTTCCGGTGGTTTGTGTCTTTATTAACGATGAGCTGAGTGCAGAAACCCTGGGGGCGATCGCCCGCATGGGAACCAAGGTGATTGCGCTGCGCTGCGCCGGATTCAACAACGTCGATCTCAAGGCCGCCGAGGAACTAGGGCTCACTGTGGTGCGCGTGCCCGCCTATTCGCCTTATGCCGTCGCCGAACATGCGGTAGGCTTAATTCTGACCCTTAACCGCAAGCTCTATCGGGCTTACAACCGTGTGCGCGATGACAACTTTGAGTTAAATGGCCTGCTGGGATTTGATATCCACGGCAAAACGGTGGGCGTTGTCGGCACCGGCAAAATTGGCCTCTGCTTTGCCAAAATCATCCACGGCTTTGGAGCCAAGCTGCTGGCCTACGACGTTTACGAAAATCCGGAGTGTCTGGAGTTGGGCGTACAATACGTGCCGCTGCACAAATTAATGGCGCAGTCCGACATCATTTCCCTCCACTGTCCGCTATTGCCCGCGACCCATCACATCATCAATGCCGAATCGCTGCAAAATCTCAAAGCGGGAGCCATGTTGGTTAACACTAGTCGGGGCGGGCTCGTCGATACCCGAGCCGTCATCAATGCCCTGAAAAGCGGGCAGCTCGGCTATTTCGGTGCGGATGTCTATGAGGAAGAAGAAAAACTGTTTTTCCAAGACTACTCCGATCGCATCATTCAGGACGAAACCTTTCAACTGTTGCAGTCATTCCCTAACGTAGTGATTACGGCGCACCAAGCTTTCTTTACGAAAGAAGCTTTGAGCAACATCGCCGAGACGACCCTGACCAATATTGACGATGTGGCAGCGGGACGCGCATGTACCAACACGTTGCGGGCCAAGGCTTAAGGCGATTTTTAGGAACAACAATAGCGGGCTGTGGTGTATGACACTGCGCTTTAGCGGAGCCATGCCCATCGGGTTATATAACCCCTACGACTAGAAAATTCTTGTCCAGAATTCTCCTCAGGTTTTGACAAGGCAACAGGATGGGCTTAATCTTGCAACTGATTGCCCCCATCGGGGAGAGAGGCCGGCAACCGATACGTGGCGACTCGGAAAGGGGCGACAAAGGGGTCTGGGCCTGCCCCGCGATCGCCCCTTAAGCCTACTAAGTACACATAAGTTGTCTGTAATGACTTGCCAACAATCTAGCCCCCTTTTCTGGTATGCCCGGAGGGCTTTAAGCCCCCAAATTTGGGGGACTTTGAACTTCGGTCTTCCCCCAGAATGGGGGGGACAAAGGGGGCAAACGCAGCATTTTGAGGGAGCAATCGAGATGTGTGTACTGAGTAGCTCCTGAAGCTGGCCTACTCAAATCGCCTGCTCCCCTCTAATGTTTTTGACCATACGGCACTGAATAGAATTTGTGAGTGTATGTCCAAGCCTGGAAGCGGCAGCTAATCATCGTTTCATCTCGATCCTGCAATCGCCGGAAGTTTTGCACTGACCGGGCCATTCAGTCTGTATTCCCCCTTCTGTATTCGCATTTCCCCCTCAGCAAAACGGCGGGTGAGCACTACCTCAAAACGGGCATTTTTAACCAATTGCGCGGTCGATCATTAAACTCATTTATTAAATAAATCAGTGTATGTCTATGCCCTTGATCCCTATCCAGATGTTAGAGATAAAACCTTAGCGATCGCTAAAATTCCTGACCGAGATTAAATCAGTTCTGCCGTTTTCGCAGGCGATCGCCGTCCTACTATCCAGAGGAATGAGAATCATTTAAAATCCAACTTCCGCAAAGAATAGACCTGACCGGGTAAGGGACAGCCGAGACGGCTATCCCAACTGATTGAATTTCCATTCCAGGGAGTGATGGCGATCGCGGCGGATCGATGACCAAACGATCTAAGACTCGCTTTGCCACCCCCTAGAAGTCCCTCAACTGACCGTTTTTTGAAGGTCGCGGCCATGAGTTGAGGGCTGGCTAATAGCATTCTTCCTGCCGCATGAATTGCGCCCTAATGGGCTCAATCCCGCCCTGACGAAACTTCCTGCGCTAGGAATAATCACAGCGCCCAGGCACCTCTAACGGTCAACGGGGCGAAGAGGCAATGTCTTGACATGGGTAAACAAATGAACGAAGGCGATCGCTAATCAACGTCTGCCCCGAGCAAAATTATAGAGAAAATCTTAAAATCCCAAATCCATTAGGGCTCAAGATCGATGAAAAATTTAGCGATTAAGTCTCATGGAATACAGCCAAAGTCCTCTCAGTTAAGGAATCAATAGCGGATACTTATACTTGAAGCCAAGTTTTTCTGGTTTTAGGAGGATGTTTAGTCATCGAAATCACAGAACCCAACTTATGCAACCTGGATTTTAATAGAAATTTAACTTCTTGGCAGGTTGTTATGTTGGTAAACAGTTTAAGTTGACTTGGTTTCCAAAAAATGAAATTCCCCTGATTCAAAAACCATCGAAGTTGGCTGTATTGCTCATAACCAAAGCTTAAAATTATCGGTTTAGCCTCAGTTTTATTGAGATTGACCTAAATCGTTAGCCGCCAAGATTTTTTGACCTGATCAACTTGTTGGAGTGTAGAGAAATGGTAATGACATCTTCTCCCCAGACGAAACCCCTGTCTGATGAAGAGTTGCGCAAGATTGATGCCTACTGGCGAGCCTGCCACTACTTGGCCGTCGGCATGATTTACCTGCGAGACAATCCTTTGCTCAAAGAGCCCCTCAAGCCAGAGCACGTGAAGCACCGCCTACTGGGTCACTGGGGGGCGTCACCCGCTTTGAGCTTCACGTACATTCACTGTAATCGCCTGATCAAGAAGTACGACCTCGACATGATCTTCATGGCGGGACCCGGCCACGGTGCGCCGGGGGTGTTGGGGCCGGTCTACCTGGAAGGCACCTACTCGGAGATCTATCCCGATAAGAGCCTAGACGAGCTCGGGATGCAGAAGTTCTTTAAGCAATTCTCGTTCCCCGGTCACATTGGCAGCCACGTCACGCCAGAAACCCCCGGCTCAATTCATGAAGGGGGGGAGTTGGGCTACAGCCTGTCCCACGCCTACGGCAGCATTTTGGACAATCCGGACCTGATCACCTGCTGCGTCGTGGGGGATGGCGAGGCAGAGACCGGGCCACTGGCCACGGCCTGGCACTCCAACAAGTACATCAACCCCATTCGCGATGGGGCGGTGCTGCCGGTGCTGAACCTGAATGGGTACAAAATCGCCAACCCCACCATCCTGGCACGGATTTCGCACGAAGAGCTGGAAGCGCTGTTTCGGGGCTATGGCTATACGCCTTACATCGTGGAGGGTAGCGATCCGGCTGAGATGCACCAAAAGATGGCCGCCACGATGGAGCTGTGCATTAACGACATTCGCGGCATTCAGCAGGAGTGTCGCAACAGCGGGAATGCGGTGCGACCTCGCTGGCCCATGATCATCCTGCGGACGCCAAAAGGGTGGACGGGACCGCAGGAAGTCGATGGTCATAAAGTCGAAGGGTTTTGGCGGGCGCACCAGGTGCCCATGGGAGGCATGCACAGCAACCCTGAGCATCTCCGCCGTTTGGAAGAGTGGATGAAGAGCTATCGCCCCGAAGAGCTGTTTGACGACAATGGCTCGCCCATGCCAGAACTGCTGGAGCTGTCTCCCACCGGCAATCGCCGGATGAGTGCCAATCCCCACGCCAATGGGGGACTGGTGCGACGGGAGCTGACGATGCCAGACTTTCGGCAGTATGCGATCGCCATTCCTGAGCACGGCACGGTGGAATTTGAGAACACCAAGGTGCTTGGTTATTTGATGCGCGACATCATGCGCGACAACCTCAACAACTTCCGGCTGATGGGGCCAGACGAAACCGCCTCCAACCGTTTGCAGGCCGTGTATGAAGTCACCAAAAAAGCCTGGATGGCCGACTTCTACCCCGAAGATTTAGACGGCAGTGAGCTGTCGCAGGATGGTCGGGTGATGGAGATGCTGTCGGAGCACACCCTACAGGGCTGGCTAGAGGGCTACTTGCTGACGGGTCGCCACGGCCTCTTCCACACTTACGAAGCGTTTGCCCACGTGGTGGATTCCATGTTCAACCAGCACGCTAAATGGCTGGATATTTGTAAAAACCATGTGCCCTGGCGGCGATCCGTTTCGTCGCTGAACATTCTGCTGTCCTCTTTGGTGTGGCGGCAAGACCACAACGGCTTTAGCCACCAAGACCCGGGCTATGTGGATCTGGCGACGAACAAGAGCCCGGACGTGGTGCGGGTGTACTTCCCACCGGATGCGAACTGCTTGCTGTCGGTGGCGGATCACTGTTTCCGCAGTGTGGACTACATCAATGTCATCGTGTCCGACAAGCAGAGCCACCTGCAATACTTGCCGATGGATGAGGCCATTCGCCACTGCACCAAGGGCATCGGCATTTGGGATTGGGCCAGCAATGACGATTGCGGCACTGAGCCGGACATTCCCGATATTGTGATGGCGTGCTGCGGCGACATTCCGACGAAGGAGTCACTGGCGGCGACGGCGATCCTGCGGGAAGAGTTTCCCTACCTGAAGGTGCGCTTTATCAATGTGGTAGATCTGTTTACCCTGGTGCCCGATACTGAGCACCCCCACGGGTTGAGCGATCGCGATTTCAACTCCCTCTTTACCACCGATAAGCCGATCATGTTCAACTTCCACGGCTATCCCTGGTTGATTCACAAGCTCACCTATCGCCGTCAGGGCCAAGAGCGCATTCACGTGCGCGGCTATAAGGAAGAAGGCAACATCAACACGCCGTTGGAACTGGCGATTCGCAACCAGATTGACCGCTTCAACCTGGTGATTGATGTGATCGATCGCGTACCCAAGCTGGGTTCCGCAGCGGCCCACGTCAAAGAGCGGATGAAGAACCGCATCATCGAATGTCTGACCTATGCCTTTGAGCACGGCACCGACATCGAAGAGGTGACGAACTGGAAGTGGCCTTATAAGGGCAACGATTTCTGCCAGTAAATTCTGGCGGTCATGCCCCCTTGTCGCCGGGTCACGGCATGCCGTGACCCTGGGGGGATCGACGATGTAGATGACGCGATCGCACCTCACAGCAAGCTTCAGCAATCCTTCACACAGGAGTAGCAGACCGTATGAGTACGGCAATCAAAACGATTCACGCGCGCGAAATTTTGGATTCTCGCGGCAACCCAACGGTAGAAGTGGATGTCACCCTGGCGGATGGTAGCCTGGGGCGGGCGGCGGTGCCCTCTGGGGCGTCTACGGGCATTCGGGAGGCGAATGAATTGCGCGATGGTGACAAGCAACGTTATCTGGGCAAAGGGGTGTTGAAGGCGGTCGAGCACGTGAATGGGGCGATCGCGGCAGCCCTCGCCGACCTGGACGCCACCGATCAATCCGGCATCGACGCCCAAATGCTGGCCCTGGACGGCACTGAAAACAAGTCAAAATTCGGGGCTAATGCCATTCTCGGCGTGTCGATGGCGATCGCTCGGGCGGCGGCACTGTCCCAACAGCAACCGCTGTACGCTTACTTGAGCGACGGCAGCGCCACCCTCCTGCCGGTGCCCTGCTTCAACATCATCAATGGCGGTGCCCATGCCGACAGCACCGTGGACTTTCAGGAGTTCATGATTGCCCCCGTGGGCGCAGCCACCTTTTCGGAGGCATTGCGGATGGGGGCGGAGGTCTACCATGCGCTGAAGTCCACGCTGAAACAGAAAGGCTACAGCACCGGGGTCGGCGATGAGGGCGGCTTTGCCCCCGACCTGAAATCGAACGTGGAAGCGATCGAGGTAATTCTGGAAGGGATTGAGGCGGCAGGGCTGAAAGCGGGAGATCAGGTGGCGATCGCCCTCGATCCCGCCACCAGCGAACTGTATCAGGAGGACGGCACCTATCTGTTTTACAAGTCTGACCAGAGCAAGAAGTCGGCGGCGGAAATGGTGGACCTGTGGGAAGGCTGGCTCAATCAGTACCCCATCATTTCCCTCGAAGATGGGTTGGGTGAGCAAGACTGGGAGGGCTGGCAGTTGCTGACTCAGCGGTTGGGCGATCGCCTCCAACTCGTCGGCGACGATGCCTTTGTGACCAATCCCCAGATCATCCAACAGGCGATCGCCGATGGGGTGGGTAACTCCACCCTGATCAAGGTGAACCAGATCGGCTCCATCACCGAAACCCTAGAGGCCATCAAGCTGTCGCAGGACAATGGCTATACCTGCATGGTCAGCCACCGCTCGGGCGAAACGCCGGATGACTTCATCGCCGACCTCGTCGTCGCCACCGAGACCGGACAAATCAAGTCCGGTGCGCCCTGCCGGGGAGAGCGCCTAGCGAAATATAATCAACTGCTCCGCATCGAAGAAGCCCTGGGCAACCAGGCCCGTTATGCCGGACTCGCTGCCTTTAAAGGCAAGCAGCTGGTGGCTTAACCGTCCCTCGCCAATACCCCGTGGGGTGGGCACTGCCCACCCTACCCGCCCAGCCGCCCAGCCTGATCAACTCTCAAACCGAAGCTTTGGCATATAGCAGAGCCCTGCCAAAGCCCCCAAACTGCCATTAATTTATTGGTGATCCTTAAATGTATTCGTGATCCTGAGTCGCCGATCAAAAACATCCTGTAGGGTGGGCTTTGTACTCTTAACCGGAAACGAGCAGCGAGAATTGCACCTGAGGTTCCTTGTATGAATGCCGTAGCACTCTGGCAACGTTACGAAGATTGGCTCTATTACCACAACGGGCTCGATCTGTACGTTGACATTAGCCGCATGGGCTTTGATGATGCCTTTGTCGAAAGCCTGAAGCCGAAGTTTGAAAAGGCTTTTCAGGATATGGAGGCCCTGGAGGGAGGGGCGATCGCCAACCCCGACGAAAACCGCATGGTCGGTCATTACTGGCTGCGGGACCCTGACTTGGCCCCGGACGATCTGGGGCAAGCGGTCATCACCGTCCTCAACGACATCGAAGACTTTGTCCAACAGGTGCACGCGGGCACCCTCAAACCGGCAGAAGCGGATCAGTTCACCAACATTCTCTCCGTGGGGATTGGGGGCTCGGCCTTGGGGCCAGAGTTTGTTGCCAAAGCGCTCGCGCCCATCAACCCCCTGATGAACATTTACTTTATGGACAACACCGATCCCGCTGGGATTGACCTGGTGTTGGATCGATTGGGGGACGACCTCAAAAGCACCCTCGTCATCATCACCAGCAAGTCGGGCGGCACCCCCGAAACCCGCAACGGCATGTTGGAAGTGAAGCACCGCTTTGAAGCGCTGGGGCTGGATTTCCCCTCCCACGCGGTGGCCATCACCATGATTGGCAGCAAAATGGATGAGTTGGAGCGCTTGGAAGGCTGGCTCGCGGAATTTCCCATGTTTGACTGGGTGGGGGGGCGCACCTCGGAGATGTCGGCAGTCGGCCTGCTCTCGGCGTCGCTGCTGGGCATCGACATTCGCTCGATGTTGGCCGGTGCCAAAGAAATGGACGCGGCCACGCGCATCCCCGACCTCAAAAACAATCCGGCGGCCTTGCTGGCGCTCTCCTGGTACTATGCGGGCAACGGCAAAGGCGAAAAGGATATGGTTATGCTGCCCTACAAAGACAGCTTGCTACTGTTTTCTCGCTATTTACAGCAGCTCGTGATGGAGTCGCTGGGCAAGGAAAAAGACCTCAATGGCAACGTCGTGCATCAGGGCCTGGCGGTGTATGGCAACAAAGGCTCAACGGATCAGCACGCCTATGTGCAGCAACTGCGGGAAGGGGTGCCAAACTTTTTTGCCACCTTTATCGAAGTGTTGAAGGACCGACAGGGCGAATCCATTGAAGTGGAAGCCGATGCCACTTCCGGTGATTTTCTCAATGGCTTTTTGCAGGGCACGCGGGCAGCACTGTACGACAACCAGCGGGAATCGATCACCCTCACCGTTCACGAAGTCACGCCGCGCATGGTCGGGGCGTTAATTGCCCTGTATGAGCGGGCGGTGGGGCTGTATGCTTCCCTGGTGAATATCAACGCCTACCATCAACCGGGGGTCGAGGCCGGGAAGCAAGCGGCGGCTTCCATTGTGGAGTTGCAGCGTCGGGTGTTATCCGTGGTGCGATCGCTCGATCAGCCGTTACCCCTGGCCACCGTAGCGGCAAAAGCCGGAGCCGCTGACGACATCGAATCGGTCTATAAAATTTTGCGCCACCTGGCCGCCAACGATCGCGGCATCACCCTTGTCGGCGATCGCCGTCAGCCTTCCCAGCTCAGGGTGCAAGGTTAGACGATGGGCTAGCTGCACTGACCCGCGATCTGGATTTCGTTTTGCCTTCATTTTGTCAATCACTCAAGGAGACCCCTATGGTTGCTGCTGACCCCTTAGCTAATTGTCCAGTAACGATTGAGGACGATCGCACCGGCTTGAGCGTCGAAACGCTGCGCCGAGCCTTGACCGATCACCTCTATTACATTCAGGGCAAGCTCCCTGAGTTTGCCTCCCCCAATGACTTTTATCTAGCCCTCGCTTTTGTGGCGCGCGATCGCCTGATGCCCCGCTGGCTTTACTCGCGCCGCAATTATTTAAATCCCGAAACCCGCATTGTTTCCTATCTGTCGGCGGAGTTTTTGCTCGGTCCCCACCTGGAAAACAACCTGATCAACCTGGGCATTCAAAATGTCGTGCGGCAGGCGGTGGAGGAGTCCAACCTGGACTATCGCGCCCTGATCGACCAAGAAGAGGAGCCCGGCTTGGGAAATGGCGGCCTGGGACGGCTGGCGGCCTGCTATATGGATTCGCTGTCGAGTTTGGAAATCCCCGCGATCGGCTACGGCATCCGTTACGAATTTGGCATCTTTGACCAGGATATTCGCGATGGCTGGCAGGTCGAAAAAACCGACAAGTGGCTCCAGTTTGGCAACCCCTGGGAAATTGCCCGCCCTAGCGTCGCGGTAACGGTGAAGTTTGGCGGCCACACCGAACCCTATGTCGATAACGAAGGCCAGTATCGCGTGCGGTGGGTGCCCGACCAGGTGGTCAAAGGCATTCCCTACGACACGCCGATCACCGGCTACCAGGTCAACACAGTCAACACCTTGCGGCTGTGGAAGTCGGAAGCGCCGGAGTCCTTTGATTTCCAAACGTTTAACGTGGGCGACTACTACGGGGCCGTCAACCAAAAGATTGTTTCTGAAAACATCAGCAAGGTGCTGTATCCCAACGACGAGCAAGTTCAGGGCAAAGAGCTGCGCCTGATGCAGCAATTTTTCTTCGTGTCCTGTGCGCTGCAAGACATGATTCGCATTCACCTGACCAGTGGTCGACGACTCGACTCCTTCCACGAAAAGTTTGCGGTGCAATTGAATGACACCCACCCGGCGATCAGCGTCGCTGAGCTGATGCGCCTGTTGATCGACGAGCACTACATGCAGTGGGATGCCGCCTGGGAAATCACCCGCCGCACCTTTGCCTTTACCAACCACACCCTGCTGCCCGAAGCATTGGAGAAGTGGTCGGTGGATCTGTTTGGCCGCATTTTGCCGCGCCATTTGGAGATCATCTACGAAATCAACCGCCGCTTTTTGGATCAGGTGCGGTTGCGCTTTATGGGCGACGAAGAGCGGATTAGCCAACTGTCTTTGATTGATGAAAGTGGTAACCGTGCGGTCCGCATGGCAAATCTAGCCTGTGTCGGCAGTTACTCCATTAACGGGGTGGCCGCCCTGCACACAGAGTTGGTGAAAACGACCATTCTCAAAGACTTTTACGACCTCTCTCCCGAAAAGTTCAACAACAAAACCAACGGCGTGACCCCTCGCCGCTGGATAGTGCAGGCTAATCCTCGTCTGACGAATCTGATCACCAGCAAAATCGGTGACAGCTGGATCAAACATCTGGATGATCTGCGGGGCTTAGAAGGCTCTGCCGACGACGCTGGATTCCGCTATGAATGGCGGCAGATCAAGCTGTCGATCAAGCGCGACTTGGCCGATCACATTCGTACCCGCACGGGCATTGTGGTCAATCCCGAGTCGATGTTCGACGTGCAGGTGAAGCGGATTCACGAGTATAAGCGGCAGCATTTGAACGTGTTGCACATCATCACGCTGTACAACCGCATCAAGGCAGATCCCAACGTCGAGATTACTCCCCGCACCTTTATCTTTGGCGGTAAGGCGGCTCCGGGGTACATGATGGCGAAGCTGATGATTAAGTTCATCACTTCGGTGGGCGATGTGGTGAATAATGACCCCGATGTGCGCGATCGCCTCAAGGTAGTCTTCCTGCCGGACTACAACGTCACCTTTGGGCAGCGGGTGTATCCAGCGGCGGAACTGTCGGAGCAAATTTCCACCGCCGGTAAGGAAGCCTCGGGCACTGGCAACATGAAGTTTTCGATGAATGGAGCCCTCACCATCGGCACGTTGGATGGCGCCAACATCGAAATTCGCGAAGAAGTGGGCGCGGAGAACTTCTTCCTGTTTGGTCTCAAAACGACTGAGGTGCAGGAACTCAAGGCCAATGGCTACAATCCCTGGGATTACTACCACAGCAATGACACCCTAAAAGCGGTGATGGATCTGGTGGCCTCGGGGCACTTCTCCCACGGCGACACGGAACTCTTCCGCCCCTTGCTGGATAACTTGCTGCACCATGACCCGTTCCTGCTGCTAGCGGATTATCAGTCCTACATCGATTGTCAGGATGCGGTCGGCCACGCCTACCGCGATCAGGATAACTGGACCCGCATGTCGATCTTGAACGCCGCCCGCACCGGCAAGTTCTCCAGCGATCGCTCCATCCGCGAATACTGCAACGATATCTGGCATGTGAAGCCGCTACCCGTAGTCGTGCCGGACTATGACCAGGCCAAAGCAGCGCTGAACGTCTAAGGTTCGCGATCGGGCTTGATTCCATGACTCCACAGGGGCGCATGAGGGTGCGCCCCTACCCAGTCAGAACAGCGATCGCCCCCTCAGTAGGGGCTTAGCAGTGCCAAGCCCTTAAGGAATCTTCGTGCTCTGGATATCGTCAGCGGACACGCGCCCCCGCCCTCAGACCGCCGGTGCAGGTACCACATCACCATCGGCAGTAGGGGATGTCGCCTGCCAAGCCACCCCAGTAGCCACCGCCTCAGTCGCGGGCAGCGGCTTGCGGGCAGTGCTGAGCTGGTTGAGCAAAAACACATCCTGGGTGCGGACAGCCTCGAATCCGGCGTAGCCCAACCAGGCATCTAAGTTGCCCTGGCCGTACTCCCGGATGAAGGGTTCTTCAAAAACGGTGTTGAGCCAGTCGATGGTGCGCAGGGTTTGCTGATTCCCATCCAGCACCAGCATTTGTCCACCAGACCGCATGATCCGAAAGCTTTCCTGCAAGATGGTTTTCGCCACCACTGGCGGCGTTTCGTGAAAGAGCAGTGTGGCGCACACCACATCAAAGGACTCGGCATCGAGTCCGGTCGCCATCGCGTCGCCGTGACGAAAGGTGATGTCTAATCCAGCATCGTGGGCTTTGTGCTGTGCCACCACTAGCATGTGGGGCGACAGGTCCAACCCCACTACCTCAGCTTGGGGAAAGCGGCGCTGGAGCATGAGCGTCGTCGTGCCGGTGCCGCAGCCCAGATCCAAGATGCGCCGGGGACTGCCCGGAATTGCGTTGACCAAACTTTCGCGCACCCAGGTTTCGCTAGGGGGCAGCACGTACTGGGTGACGGGGTCGTAGGTCACCGCCGCATCAATGTTGAGGTAGCCGTTGTCGATGCCGTGAAAGCGGCTGGTTTGGTAATAGTGGGGATACGTCACCTGGGGATTGGCGATCGCTGCCGTCTCGGCTTCCCAATCGATGCTGTTGCGAAATCGCAGCAGCGCTTCTTGATCCATCAACTGCCCAAAGAGGGGGGCCAAAAATTGGTCAAACAGGCTTTTTACTGGAGTTTCCATGCTTCAGTCGGCAACAAGACGACAGGGCGACTGCTTTCCTAATTTAACCCCTGAGAGAAAAATTGGCTGGATGGGCGGAGGCGATCGCTACTCTACCAACCACTCAACGCTGGTCCAAATTCTATTGAGTGCTGGGGCGGGCGATCGCGATCCTGTACAAAGGGCACCTATGACTTCGATACAATAGAGCCACCTACCCATCCCTCTCTTATATGGTTGCGCTATCCCAAACTCCTCTAACGCCTGACGAGTATTTGCAGCTCGAAGCTGAGAGCGCTGTTAAGCACGAGTATGTTGACGGCGAAATATTTGCGATGGCGGGCGCAAGCGATATCCATGTCACGATTGCGCTGAATGTGGCAACTTTACTCCGCAGTCATGTGCGCGGTACGAATTGCCGCGTTTACATTGCCGACATGAAGGCGCGGATTGAGGCGCGTAACTGCTTTTACTATCCTGACGTGATGGTGACGTGTGATGCCCGCGACACGGAAACATCGACTTTCAAGCGGTTTCCTAAGCTCATCGTCGAGGTGCTCTCTGACTCCACTGAAGCCTTTGACCGCGGCGACAAGTTTACCGATTATCAAGCCCTCGATACGCTGGAGGAGTACGTGATCATCAACACCCGGCATCAGCGGGTCGAGTGCTTTCGCCGCACCCCTGACCATCTTTGGCTATTGCAAACTTATACGGTTGAAAGCGAGAATTTTGAACTCCAGAGCCTTGAGTTTACCGATGCGATCGCGGCTCTGTATGAAGATGCTGAACTGGAACCGACGCCACCCCGCCCGGAGTGACCGAAACGCGATCGCCCTACTTCGCCAACCGTTCAATGCTTGCCCCAATTTTTGGTGGGGTGATTGGAGGGCGATCGCTGTGTCAATCTCTGGGCTGAGCCACTAAGAGGCATCTAACCATCAGATAAGGCGTCCGCTTGGTATAGCAAGGTTTCGAGGTTGTGAATGAGGGGTTGTAAATCTGTAGTGACGATTTGCCAGATGATGTCTAGATTGACATCAAAGTAAGCGTGAGCAAGGCGATCGCGGGTGCCTGCAATTTGCCGCCAGGGAATTTCAGGGGATTGAGCTTGAACTTCTACCGAGATGTTTTTTGCCGCTTCTCCTAGAATTTCGATCAGGCGAACAACGGCGAGGGCTAGCATTTCGTTCGTGTTCAAATCTTGCCGAGTACGGCCTCGGGTAAACGCTGCGATTTTCTGTGCTGCTTCCAGCATGTGGCGCAGGCGAATCCGATCTTCAACGGTGAACATAAATTGTCTGAGCTTGGGCCTGCACGGCATCGCGAAAATATTGGCTCAGGTCTTGAGGGGTTCTGAGATCGACTGGGCGACCGACAATCTGGGTGAGTCGGTCTTGAATATCAATAAAGGCAAAACCGGGAATGTGACCTGGTTCAAACTCGACTAACACATCGACATCGCTGTCAGGCCGAAAGTCATCGCGCAAAACAGATCCGAAGAGTGCCAGTTTGTGAATGTGATACTGCTGGCACAAATCGGCGATCGCCGCTGAGGGGATTGAGATGGGTAATGTACTGCGATCGCTCATTTTCTGACTACTCCTCTAACCGCTCAACGCTTGTCCCAATTTTAGCGGGGCAGTTGGAGGGCGATCGCTCAAGAGACACTCTAGCCAGTAAATACAAGGACTGAGGCAGACAATATTTGGGAGGCGATCGCCCCACTCCGCCAACCGCTCAAAGCTTGCCTCACTCAATCTATGGCAGCAAATCGGCAACGGCGATCGCGGCTTCAATACCTGCTATAGAAGAGACCATTTGCTCAGCCGAATATTTCTGTTTCATGCAGTAGCTAAAGCCGTATTCAGCGGCATCATCCGCTACTGGGTCGCGATAGATTTCTAGCTGGCGGTTGTGAAGGTTCAAAATCCAATATTCAGCAATCCCTGCTTTAGCGTAGAGGCTCCCCTTTACCTTGCGGTCGTAGCGCAGCGAGGTATCAGCGACTTCGACAATGAGAAGTGCCGTTGTGGGATGAGCGTCGGCATAGTCGCGAATGGAACCGGGAACTACGGCAATATCGGGTTCGGGTTCGGAGATGTCGCTAATGACGAAGGGCTTTTGTTGACGAATGTAGTAGTCTTTGCCGAAACCAGGTCTCAGAGCAGTGTCAATGAGGTCAATGGCGATCGCATGGGGACTTTTCATCGCGGCCATGTCAATCACCTGCCCCTCAATGAGTTCGACCCGCCGACCTTGGAAAAAGTTCAGGTCTGCGAGTCGATAATATTCGTCCCGCGTCCACAAATGCACCTGCGGTTCCGTCGTAGGTAACATAGGCTGTCTCATCAATACTGATAGCTGAAGTTTAGCGTGTGGGAGGCGATCACCGACTTGCAGCATGACTGTGGCAGAGCAGTCACGTCAGGGTGCACCTTCGTAATCGACGCAAATGACCAATCCAGCAAGAATTTCTTGCATCAGGTTTGCTTCTAATTTTCCGAGTAATCTGACGAAGCGTTGAGTTGATAAGCTGCGAACTTGCAGAACGTTGGCAGCAGAGTCTCTTATGAGTCCGTTGGCTGGGCTAGTGGGGAGTTTGACCATGAAGGGGCGGCGATCGAACTTATCTTGCCAGCTTGTAATCGGGATGACGATGCGCAGGGGAATCGGCGCAAAAAGATCGGTGCTGATGACCACAACAGGTCGCGTTTTTTGAATTTCTTGACCACGGGTCGGGTCAAGGTCCACCAGCCAAATTTCGCCCCTGCTAGGATTCGGCATCAGGAAACTCCCAGTCTTCGCCGTCGAGTACAGCAAATTCGGTCAGTTCGGGATCGGTTTTGAAATCTTCGGCTGTCTCTGCAATGAAAGGTTCTAAAAGCTGATGGCGTTGGGACAAGGGCAAGCTCGCGAGTGCTTGTAGAGAAGGCTTGGCGGTTCCTGATTGGGTCAGCAGCTTTTGCCGTAAGAATTCAGTGAATTCGAGGACTTCCTGTTGCTTATCGGGAGGCAGTTGGCGCAGAGTTGCAATCAGGGTTTGCTCCAGGTTCGCTTGGCTCAACATCACAAAAATCTCTATAGAGCTACGTTTAGCTTAGGACAGTTTGCTTGGGGCGATCGCTCAAGAGACACTCTAGCCAGTGAACACCAGGACTGAGACAGACAGGCGATTTCCCCACTCAACCAACCGCTCAACGCTTGTCTCAAGGTCGGTTAACTGCCGCAAGATATTGCTTGACACTAGCTATCCAACTATCAAAGTCATAATGAATGCATCGTTTGACTTCAGGATATTCTCTAAGCAAAGTTGTTCTGGTTAGCCTTGACAACTCCTTCCAATTGTTCTCAGGTAATAAGTAAGTAGCATTACCATAAATAGGCTTTTCTAAGACGGCGATTTCAACATCTTTGAAGAGGAAGCAAATATATCCTCTGAGCTCATTTCTGCCCACATAGCTCTCGCTTGGTTGAAGTTCGTAGATTTTTTCAATTCTTTGCTCATCAAGCTTATTCTTGAAAATACTCTTGCAATAATCAAGTAACAATTCCTTAGATTTTTTTGCGCTAACATGGTCATATTCCTCCAACAGCTTCCAATCTATATAGTTTACCTTGAGCTTCCCGATATTGAGTTTTGAATTACCTTGCTTACGAAGAGCATTTCCTCCCTGCTTCTTTAATATCTCAAACCTCCCGCTCAATTTTTCCACAATTTCGAGCCTTTCAGTATAATCTTCAAGTTTGCTCGCACAGCGGTTTCTTATGCAGTTCTCCGCAGGTGAAAGATATTTGAAGTCTCGATAATAGCTATCCACCTCTTTTTGGTATTCAGTGCGAATCTGAGTAAGCCTAGGAGAACTTTCTAGATCACTTAGCTTGTTCCTCAGAATTTCTTTCTTTCTACTGAGCAGAACAATCCTATCAATATGATTTTCGAACAAATTCATTATTTTAAAGCATTGAGTATCGGTAATCGCATCACCTATTCCAAAAGCATACGTAAGAAGATTTGCTATTCTGACTAAGGAAAAATAACCATATGAATTGTTTTCGTCTTTTGTTTTTTTGTAGATTGAAGAAAGTTTTTTGAATTCTTTGAAAATGTACTCTTTTTCCCCTTTGATTTTGGCTGGAAAAAGTTTTTTCTCAATATATATCTCCTTAGCAGGCTTTGTGTCAAAAAAATATTCCAAAAAAAGCCTGACCAGCTTCTCGTTTTGGTCTTCGTGGCTTTCCCCGAAACCCAAAGAATAGAAAGTATCGAAAAAATCTGTGCCAATCTTTATTCTGTTAACTTCTTTGGAGTGATTTGCCTCTAGATTTTCGATCGCTTTCTTAATGTGTTGCTTGACAGATTGTAATTCACACATCAAAAGGCAAGTTTCCTCGTATAGCTTTGAGTGCTTATAAATTTCTGATTCATGTAACGTAACTGGATATTTTGGTGGATCAGAAATAATATTATAAATTTTAACTTCTTCTGCTGACAAGTTCGAAGAAGACGACTGTTTTATTTGCCGTAATAGCTCATGAACTTGCTTCCATTCGATATCAATCTGACCATTAAAATAATCTTCGAGCGTCTTTTGAAGGTTTTCAAAATCTGTCATTATCTTTAGGGTATAAAACTTGTAATAGGAGGATGATCTTTGGAAGTTTGAATTTACCGATAGTCGAGTAGAACGATTATCCTTTTCCAGGATTCCCAAATACATTGGAAAATCTGTGTGGTAGGCGTTATCACCTGCTCAGTCTCCTCAAAATTTTGCTAAAGTTCGACTATGATAGCCGTAGAACAAGGTTTTTTTAGAAATGAATTGCGAGAAGAATGCTTGAAAGGGTAGATTGATTGCTCTCCACAAAAATCACTCCGGCAGGCTATCCAGTTCATCAGAAATAGCTCCCTGCAAGTCTTCATCGCAGTGGGTGTGCAGGTGAATCACCGACGCCAAAATTTCAGCCAAGATGTCTGCTTTTTGGTCGTCTTGTAGATTTGACACCTGGAGTTGATGCATTAGTTCCAAAACTCGACTGCACTCATCACCGAGTTCTTGCATGAGGGTCTTCAAAGTGGCGTTGTTGATGGGCAGCGATCGCTCATGCAGTGACATCGTCATTTCTCTTGGTATTCTGGCACAGCATCTTTTTGCCAAAAGAATGGATAGGAATCTGATGAGTCAGCTAAGTTAGCTTTCACAGGGTTTTGGCGAATGTAGTTCCACATGGCGGTGAAGGCGCGATCGTCGCGGACGATGTGGTCGTAACGTTCGGGTTGCCAAATTGTGCCGATATGGGGCATCACTTTGGGGATTTGTTTAGCGCTGTAGCTTTTGATGCTGTGCATAATGCTGCTGAGCGACCAGTATTCGTCTTCGGTTTTGGGCAGCGGTTGGATCAGCATGTGAACGTGGTCGGGCATGACGACGAGGGCAAACAGTTCGTAGCGCTGGGTATTGAAGAAGAGGCAGACGTCGAGCACGACTTGCTGAGCGGGTGATGAGAGTTGGAGCCTTTGCCAGGTGTTGAAGGTGATGAAGTAGATTGAGCCATCATATTCCCAGTGGGGCAGCATTCTCTGGGTGATTTTGAGTTCTGGCTCTTTCATGGTTGGAATGTGAGGTGTTTTTTTAGAATGCCCTGCTCCTTACCAAAAGCTTGAAAGAACTCTTGTCGGGCGGGCCTCTGGCCTGCTATTTCAGAGACTGAACGGCCAGGATGGCCGTTGCACAAGAGGGTTATTTGTGGGGAGTTGAAAGGTAGATGCTTGAAAGGATAGGGCGATCGCGATTCTCCACCCTGCTCAAACGCGATAGAAAACCCGTTGGGTAGGCGTCCTCGCCTGCTCCACCTCATCGAAATATTAAAGAACAGCCAGGATGGCCAATGCAAAAGAACGGCCAGGATGGCCGTTGCACAAGAGGGTTATTTGTGGGGAGTTGAAAGGTGGAAGCTTGAAAGGATAGGACGATCGCGATTCTCCACCCTGCTCAAACGCGATAGAAAACCTGTTGGGTAGGCGTCCTCGCCTGCCTCACCCCACCGGAATATGAAAGAACGACCAGGATGGTGAAAAAGAACGGCCAGGATGGCCGTGGCAACAAGAGGGTGATCGGTAGGGAGTTGAAGGGGGGATGCTGGGCAGGGTAGGGCGATCGCGACCTTTAGCATTCGGCATCACACCCCAGAAAATTGGCAAGATCCTTCATAGTGATATAGAGAACGACAGTCGAAGCGAAAGCCTAGAGGGTGGTTAGAGTTAATAGTTCTCAATTTTGAATTTTGAGTTAATTCAAAACTAAGAACTCAAAATTCAAAACTTCTATTCATATTTTCCATTACACCTTCACACCCATTCCCCTACACATCTTGCTAGCCGAGGAGAGAGCCGAATGCAACCCACCAACCCGAATCAATTTACCGAAAAGGCGTGGCAGGCCATCGTGCGGACGCCGGAAATTGCCAAAGAGTCGAAGCACCAGCAGATCGAGAGTGAGCACCTGATGCGGGCGCTGCTGGAACAGGAGGGCTTGGCGACATCCGTGTTCAACAAGGCCGAGGTGAACGTGCAGAACCTGCGCGATCGCACTACCGAGTTCATCAATAAGCAGCCCAAGATCAGCAATGCGGGCGGCTCGGTATACCTGGGCAACAGTCTGGACAAGCTGCTCGATCGCGCCGATGGTCACCGCAAAGACTTGGGCGACGAGTACATTTCCATCGAGCACTTGCTGTTGGCCTACGCGAAGGACGATCGCTTTGGTCAAGCCGTGTTCAAAGAATTTGGATTAGACGAAAATAAGCTCAGAGGCATCATTAAAGACGTGCGAGGCAACCAGAAAGTGACCGACCAGAACCCCGAAGGCAAATACGAAGCGCTGGAAAAATATGGCCGCGACCTGACGGAACTGGCGCGGTTGGGCAAGCTCGACCCGGTGATTGGGCGGGACGATGAGATTCGCCGCACGATTCAGATTTTGTCGCGGCGGACGAAGAACAACCCGGTGCTGATTGGGGAGCCGGGGGTCGGTAAGACCGCGATCGCGGAAGGACTGGCCCAGCGCATCATCAGTAAGGACGTGCCGGAGTCGTTGCGCGATCGCAAAATCATCGCCCTCGACATGGGTGCCCTGATTGCCGGAGCCAAGTATCGCGGCGAATTTGAGGAGCGCCTGAAGGCCGTCCTCAAGGAAGTGCAAGATTCGGAAGGGCAGATGGTGCTGTTCATCGACGAGATTCACACCGTCGTCGGCGCGGGGGCGACCCAGGGCGCAATGGATGCCGGGAACCTGCTGAAGCCGATGCTGGCGCGGGGCGAACTGCGCTGTATCGGCGCGACGACCCTGGACGAGTACCGCAAGTACATCGAGAAAGATGCCGCTCTGGAACGCCGCTTCCAGCAGGTCTTTATCGATCAGCCCACCATTGAAGACACGATCTCGATTCTGCGGGGTCTGAAGGAGCGCTACGAAGTCCACCACGGGGTGAAGATTTCCGACAGTGCCCTGGTGGCGGCGGCGGTGCTGTCGACCCGGTACATCAGCGATCGCTTCTTGCCCGACAAGGCGATCGACCTGGTGGATGAGTCTGCCGCCAAGCTGAAGATGGAGATCACCTCCAAGCCGGAAGAGTTGGACGAAGTGGATCGCAAGATCCTTCAGCTCGAAATGGAGCGCTTGTCTCTCAAGAATGAGACCGATGCCGGATCGCTGGATCGACTGGAACGGTTGGAAAAAGAACTGGCGGACCTGAAGGAAACCCAGTCCGGGTTGAATGCTCAGTGGCAGTCGGAGAAAGACCTGATCGACGACATCCAAAAACTGCGGGAAGAGTTGGATCACGTCAACATTGAAATTCAGCAGGCGGAGCGCAACTACGACCTGAACCGCGCCGCCGAGCTGAAGTACGGCAAGCTTACCGACCTGCAACGCCAGCTGGAGCAGGCGGAAGAGAAGCTCGACAACGCCCAAACTACGGGTCAATCCCTGTTGCGGGAAGAGGTGACGGAGGAAGATATCGCCGAAATCATCTCCAAGTGGACGGGCATTCCGGTGAGCAAGCTGGTGGCGTCGGAAATGGAGAAGCTGCTGCACCTGGAAGACGAACTGCACCAGCGAGTCGTCGGGCAAGACGAAGCGGTGACGGCAGTGGCGGATGCGATTCAGCGCAGTCGCGCCGGACTGGCGGACCCCAACCGTCCCATTGCCAGCTTTATCTTCCTCGGCCCTACGGGGGTCGGTAAGACGGAACTGGCGAAGGCGCTGGCGACCTACATGTTCGACACGGAAGACGCGATGGTGCGGATCGATATGTCGGAATATATGGAGAAGCACGCCGTCGCTCGCCTGATCGGGGCTCCTCCTGGATATGTCGGTTTTGAGGAAGGCGGTCAGCTGACGGAAGCGATTCGTCGTCGCCCCTATGCGGTCATCCTCTTCGACGAAATCGAGAAGGCCCACCCCGATGTGTTCAACATCATGCTGCAAATCTTGGATGATGGTCGCCTGACTGATTCTCAGGGACGCACAGTGGACTTCCGTAACTCGGTGGTGATCATGACCAGTAACGTCGGTTCCCAGTTCATTCTGGATCTGGCGGGCGATGATGAGAAGTACGACCTGATGCGCGATCGCGTCATGGAGGCGATGCGCTCCAACTTCCGTCCTGAGTTCTTGAACCGGGTGGATGAGCTAATCATCTTCCATAGCTTGCGGCAAGAGCAACTGAAGGAAATCGTCAGGCTGCAAATCCAACGGCTGGAGCAGCGACTGGGCGATCGCAAGATGTCCCTTGTGCTCTCCGAAGACGCGCTGGATTGGGTGGCCCAAGTCGGCTACGACCCGGTCTACGGTGCCCGCCCCCTCAAGCGCGCCATCCAGAAGGAGCTAGAGACACCCATCGCCAAGGGCATTCTGCGGGGGGATTTTGTGAACGGCGATCGGATCTACGCCGATGTGGAAAACGAACGCCTCGTCTTCAAACGCCAAGCCCCCGAACTCGCCACGGTGTAGCACCCTGACTAAATGGCATGAAACGCTTGATGCCCATTGTGCAGGAATAGGCAAAACACCTGTTCCTGCTTCACTTATACAACCAATAAAAAATGCAACCAATTATTCTCGACCATAAAGAAAATATAGTTCTCATACCCGATTCTTCAACAATTCAGAACTGCCATGCTGCACAGCATTTAAGAAGCGGAATATGGTCTATAGCAAAGGCCATCCGTGGCAGCGAAGTTAGTATGTTAACAACTAGTAAACTTGCAGGAAAAATTAGGTTTGCTATTGACAATAGTTTTGAAGTAGGTCTTACGGGCTGTTACTTTCACTGGTTTGCAACCTCGGTTGTAAACTATGCTCGCTTGGTAAGCTTCATCGGCTTCATGAATAGTAACAGATGGAATTTGGAAAGACTGAGCGATAATCCGAATCAGAAGAAAGTAAAGAAGCACTGTGACGAATATGTTAAGCGTGTGATTCCTGAAGCCATAGTTATTTGGAGAAATAAAGTTTCCGCTCACTTTGCAGCTACCGCACCTTGGAAAGATAATTTAGGAACTTTACAAGATTCAATATTCAATCCTATTGCATACTCAGAACCATATTTTCATGCCAGCCTTCACAGGCTTTCATACGGTGAGTATCAATCGAGTCTTCAGAGTTGGGCCTTGTCTAAAGTATTTGAAGAGCTATCGCCAAGATTCTGGCCGGATTTGAGAATTCCATCTCTACCAAATGTTGATAACGAGAGCTGTTAATTCACTTCAGATCTTTCTTGAAACTGTTGCGGAATCGAACCTTCAAGCTTCACCTCGAAGAATCTCCTGAATTTCACTTTCCTCTACAAACTCAGTCTCTTCACCTTCTTCGATCGCCTTGGCGAGACCGACATCTTCTAACGCTTCGAGGATTAGCTCATAAAAGACTTCCCGCTGTTGTTGCAGCATCTCAACCAGCACTTCCTTCAGCAATGCTTTGGTCTGATCGTCATTTAAGGTGAGCTGCATTCGGCACTCCTCGTCGAGTTATCTGTCCATTTTACAAGGATCGCATCTACGCTAAAGGGAAGTGTGATCTCTTCATCTGCCAACGCCAACCCCCAGAACTCGCGACTTAAAGGAGGAGCAAGCTTTGCCAGAAGTCAGTCGTTTTTTCGGCATTATTGTTGCCATGTACTACAACGACCACACGCCCCCTCACTTTCATGTGCGCTACGGCAAACAGAAGGCTATCATCGAAATCGAAACGCTTGCCGTTTTAGAAGGTAAGCTCAAGCCCAGAACGCTAGGGTTGGTCGTCGAGTGGGCCGCCCAGCATCAGGCAGAGCTACAACAGAACTGGGATTTAGCGCGGCAGCAAGCGCCTCTGAACAAAATCGCACCCCTGGAATGAGCTATGTTACAAGACATTATTGCGGTTGAACCGAAAGACGATTACACGCTGCATCTTGTCTTTGAAGATGGCGTGAGCGGGGATTTGCAAATTTCCAAGTTGATCGATTTCACAGGCATTTTTGCCCCTTTACAACAGCCTGATTTCTTCGCTCAAGTCAAAGTGCATCCCGAACTGGGAACGGTTTACTGGCCTAACGACGCTGACCTTGATCCAGATGTGCTGTACTCATATCTGAATGCGGATGAGCCTAAACTAGACACAGCAGAGATGATGTCTTGAATGGAGAGTCGGCATGGTCGAAATGTCGCAAATTGAAGCGTTAAGCCAGCAAATTGTGGAACAGTTCCACCCTGAGCGCATCATCTTGTTTGGTTCCTATGCCTATGGCGAACCGACTCCCGATTCAGATGTAGACTTGCTGCTGGTAATGCCTGTGGAAGGGCATCCTGCTCGCAAAGCCGCCGAAATTCACTGTCAAGTCAGACCGAAGTTTCCCGTCGATTTGCTAGTCAGAACGCCTGAAATGATTCAGCAACGTCTAGAATTAGGCGATTTCTTTGTTAAAGAAATTTTAGATCGGGGGAAAGTACTGCATGAAACAGCTCACACAAGAGTGGGTTGAAAAAGCTGAAGGCGATTTTAGAACGGCAAGACGAGAGCTACAGGCTGGGCAGTTGCCGAATTATGATGCTGTCTGCTTTCATGCTCAACAATGTGCTGAGAAGTACCTCAAAGCCGCTCTGCAAGAGGCTGACATCGCTTTCTCAAAGGTTCATAATCTAACGCTGCTGCTAGACCTTTTGCTGCCTATTGAGCCAGAGTTGGAAGAACTACGTTCTGCCTTGGCGACCCTAACGACGTTTGCCATTGAAGTCCGATACCCTGGATTCTCAGCGGATCAAGCTGTTGCTGAAGAGGTCTACAGTTTATGTGAACAAGTCAGGCAAAGCGTTCGACAGTGCCTAATGCTGTCATAGGCAAATGGCTACAGATTGCCCGCCATCTACCGAGCCTTTATGGCAGACGCGGACGTGGCCTCTCCAACCGTCCTGAACTTGATGCTAGACGTGTAAAAGAAGAACTCCGGCTTTTTTAAAAAGCCGGAGTTCTGGGCAACCTAGAGGTGCTGGGGCGATCGCCCCTACGCTGATGGGAAGTGCGATCGCTAAAGCTCGCAATGCCACAATATAAGGGAAAGGCGATCGCCCCTAGCTTCCCAGGCAAACCATGACTGTCAGCAAGCACTACGCCTCATTTACCCCCGAGGAATATTTGGAGATTGAGCGCATCAGTCTTATCAAGCACGAATATGTGCAGGGGCAAATTGTGGCGATGGCGGGTGCCAGCAAGGCCCATGTCATCATCACCGGTAATCTCTCGGCGCGGCTGGTCAACCACCTCCGAGGTTCGGGTTGCCTGGCCTATGCTGCCGAAATGAAAGTGCGTTTGCCGGAATTGAATCTTTTTTACTACGCCGACCTGGCCGTGACGTGTGACGAACGTGACCGCCGCTCTGACGAAGCGTTTATTCTGTATCCCAAGCTGATTATCGAAGTTTTATCCGACTCAACAGAAGCGTTTGACCGAGGCGATAAGTTTATCGACTATCAGTCCAATCCGCTGCTTGAGGAGTACGTATTGATTCATCAGAAACAGCTTCTAGTCGAGCGGTTTCAGCGTCGAGCGGATAATCTCTGGGTGCCTGAGGTCTTTCGAGCGGGCGATCGCGTGGAATTTGCCAGCATCGGTTTCGTCTGCGACCTTGCCGATCTCTACGAGAACGTGGATCAGCTGCGTTAGTGGGCGATCGCCGCTACGCTGCTGGGGAGTGCGATCGCCCTGTGGACAGGCTTGCGCCAACGCCTCCTTCTTCAAAACAATCATTCCAAAAAGATTTGGTCAAATACAGAACGCTTGATTCTGAAATTGATGCTTTGGAGTCGTTGATAAAGGTCTTCCAGAGACAAAGAATCAATTTTTCCCTCAGACATCAGCTTACGAATAACCGCTAGCGTACCTTTGACAATCAGCCCCAACTGCATTGTCCCTCGTCGAGCCGCAGCATCATCGAGCAACACATAATCAGCGTTCAGTTCAATTGCTCAAGCGATCGCCTCTGATTCTCCGGAACCTAATTTGCGCTGTAAACCGTTTCTTAGAGAAGATAGGCACGATTGCCTGACTTGCAGCCTTTCCAAAGACATGAGTTGCTGAATCTTCTCACTAGCAGCATCCGTCTTGGCAGTGAGTTCAGCTGCGACCGCCGGAGGAACCCAGAAGACCATTTCATCATCAAGAAACACCTCTAGATAGTCCAGTTTCGCAAGGAAAACTAACGGTGAAGTATTGAAAACGACCTGCACAGAATCACCAGGACTTTTCAATCGCGACATCTTCGTCAGTCAAATAAGAAAACTCAAGCCCGAGTAAATCCAGCGTCTTGAGAAAACCATCAACCTCCATCCCCATTATCTCAGCCGCTTTTTGCAAGCTGATGACCCGCGCAAACAACGCTCCCAATACAAATAGAAAATCCTCTTTTTGCTCGATCGCTTGAAAGATCGGCACCTCTGAAGCAATTTCCCGTGTCTGTGGCGTATTCATATCGCAACCAAACGCTGCTCTTAGTTTAAGTGCTTTCCCTGGGAGGTGATAGCCCGGATTGCGCTTTCATCAACGAACTCAGTCTCTTCGCCTTGCATAATCGCTTTTGCTAAGCCGACATCTTCAACTTTCTGGCGTAGCTTCGCCAACACCGTGTTAGCATCCAGCACCTCGCCGCGATCGGCAGCCTCTATTCCAACCTCAATTTTGAGGCGCGTTTGTTCAACCCAGGTCCAATATTCCGGTTCATCCTCTGCTGACTGTTCTGTGACCACTTCCGCCAAAAGCACCAGTGCCATATCTAGCGCATCTGCCATCGACGCATAGCCCCCTTGTTGTGAAAGCACCTCAAGAACGTGGCTTTGCTCGGTACTCAGCGTAATCTGCATGGCATTTGAGGGTAAAGACATTGCTGGCTCTAGTTTAGCCAGGTTTGGAAACACAGCGATCGCCACTCTGCCTCCAAACTGGGTTAAGCATAGAAAGATAGCTATGTTTGGTCAGGACTGACGTGGGATGATTAATTTTTTTGTTTTATCTGTAACGTTTAGTAGGTAGCCACGATGCCGACAGGGGAATACTGCAATAAAGCTGCCTGAAGTCTAAAGAATCTGTGCCGTAGGGAAAAGTCCGAATGGGGATTTTGCTCCGGAATCAGGATAGCCCATTGGAAAGATGTAGAAGCGCCATTCTAAAAATCAATCAATTAATTGATATGTGATCTAAACCACGCCTAAGTTGAGAACTGAAGTTTTGGTGATCGAAAAAACCTCACCTCACCTCTCCTTACGAAGGAGAGGTGCCGCAGGCGGTGAGGTTCGGGCAAATGTTAAAACTCCACTTCTGAATCTAGATAAGGTTTAAGGTGCGCTTTAAAGCTCAATAGATTGCTGATGTTAACGGGTTCTTACTCTCAAAATGTCTTCCGATCGCGCTATGGCAAATCAGCTATCTAAAAAGACAAAACGAGTCTCCTCAACGTTTGCCTTCTTAGATAGATTCCGACCCAAACGATTGGGCAATCAAATTGGCTATGGGTACCTGGTCGCCATTTCGGTAGGGTGGATTGGCTCCCTGATTGGCATCATGGTAGCGGATTATTTTCAAGGCCAAGGGATTTTTCGGCTTTTGGATGCCCAGGCGCAGACCCGTTTGTTACTAGAATTTGAGGACACCGCCACCCAAGCTCAACTTCAGGCAACTAGAGTACTTGTCTTGAATGATCACAGTGACGAACAGCAGCAAGCTTGGGCCACACTGAGCAAAGAATTAGCGGCATTATCCAGCCTGCGTCAAGACCTGGATAATTTTCTGGGGGGACAGCCCGCCTGGCTTGCCAAAGAGGCGGAGATAATGGGGGCGTTGCTAGCCGATTATGAAGCAGCGCTCCAGCAATATCAAACCCAAATTCGTTTGGCTACGGTCAACGGCGAGGCTGCGGAGTCGGCAGTGGACGTTTTATCGATGGAGGTGATCACTACCCTCGATCAGCTCCATCAGGATTTAGCCAGCCTGATTCAAGTGGCCCAAAATCAAGAAGTGATGGCTACTGCAGTGATGGAATCATTGCAGGGACTCGAAAAGCTCATTGTGATCGCCAGCATCACCGTTGCTGGATTATTGGCAGGGGGCATGGCGTGGCGGACGACACGGGCGATCGCCACGCCCATCGAAAACATCACCCAAGTAGCTCGCAAAGTTACCCATGATGCTGATTATGAGGCTCGGGCTCGGATATTTTACGAAGACGAGGTGGGTACTTTAGCCCGTTCGCTGAATGAACTGGTTGAGCGGGTGGCGGAACGGACCCAGGCCTTAGAAGCATCGGCGCAGATGGCGATCGCGCAGCGTCAGGAAATCGAAACCACCTTACAGGCGCTCAAAAAAGCCCAGTTGCAACTGATCCAGTCAGAAAAAATGTCGTCTCTCGGACAGCTAGTGGCGGGCATTGCCCATGAGGTGAATAATCCCATTGGATTTATCCACAGCAACTTGACATACCTCCAGGAATATAGCGACACCTTATTTGCCACGGTTGATCTTTTAAAGGCCCGGCTGCCCTCAATCGATCAGGATGTGGAGGAAGCTTTGGAAGAGGCTGACTTAGCGTTTATTCGGCAAGATTTACCGAAAATATTAGGGTCAATTCGTAATGGCACTGAACGCATTAATAGCTTAATTCTCTCGCTCAAAGTATTTTCACGACTACAAGAGTCTCAGGTAAAATTAGCTAATTTAAATGATGGGCTGGAAAGCAGCTTAGTATTGTTGGGATATCGCCTCAAAGCCCAATCCCAGCGTCCTGAAATTCAAGTGAGTCGCCGTTACGACAACTTGCCAAACATTGAATGTTTGAGCAGTCAGATGAACCAAGTCTTTATGAATATCATGAATAACGCGATCGATGCAATTGAGGAAAGATGGCATCAATCGCCCAGTAATTGGCAACCTGAACTGCTGCTTAGTAGCGAATTAAAATCAGACAGTATCTGGATTCAAATTGCCAATAATGGGATTCCCATTCCTCAGACAGTTCAGGAAAAAATATTTGATCCGTTTTTTACGACTAAACCCGTTGGCAAGGGGATCGGTTTGGGGTTGTCTGTAAGCTATGAAATTGTGTGCAAAAAACATCAGGGTGATCTCACCTGCGAGTCTCCGTTTACGGGAGATATGGGGGCTCAATTCTGTATATCGATTCCCTTATCGTTGTCTGCGGCAACCCTGGATATCGACGAAAATAGCTTGTTGATGGCGTGAGTCAGCTATTCTCCCAAGTGGCGAAAGACTTTCAGAGGCTTGACCGATTGCTCACAATTCATAGAGAGAAAACTCTGCATGGACGAGTACTCGGCGGTAAGTAGATGGGCTTAATTATTTGTAGGATGTGTAAAGCCCTTCGGGCATGGCTGCGCTAGAGCACCAGCGTAACGCATCAAATCCCTGTGGCATGGTGCGTTATGGCTTCGCCTAACAGCACCCTACGACATCGTTTATTGATGTCCACCTACTTATAAGTCTCGATACTGATCAGAATTCCCTCTCCCAAGTTTGGGCTACGGTGTACACATAAGCCTTGGGTCTGTCTTTTCCGGCTTAATGGCCCCCTTTTCTGGTATGCCCGGAGGGCTTTAAGCCCCCGATTACGGGGGACTTTGCCGTTATGTCCCTCCCAGAATTGGGGGGCGGAGGGGGGCAAATGCAGGATTTTGGGCTTTCATTCGAGATGTGTGTACACGGTAGCCCAAGTTTGGGAGAGGGAATTAGGGTAAGGGCTATGGATGTGCGAATTTACGCCGAGCAGTACTAGCTAATTGAGTTGATGCGGGCACGGTAATGCTTGCGGCTGAGGGCTTCTGGATTGAATAGATGACACCCCTAGTGCTCTGTGGCCGTCATCTTCTAACCCTTGTGAAGGCTCATCTACTTGGAACTGTAAACCTTGCACCGGTAACCAAACCATTGTTAACAGAGTGCCGATTTGTGACGTTTTCTACTCACAGCAAGCGGTCTACCTAATCGGGGAGCCAAACGTAGGGATCGCCCGCTACCCGTACCCCGGATTCTTTGCCATAGCGGATGACGATGACATTCGCGTCATCGCGCCCGACATCCAGATAGCCCGAGTCCCACAAATCAAAGCTCGTGACGCCGGTTACTTCTAAATAGTAAGCGCCGGGTTCCAGGGTGATGGTGTGGTCGCGGCGGGTATTGTTGGCCCGAAACAGCAGGCGACCATCGAGATAAAGGCTAGCCCAGTCGTCGCCTTGGGCGATGAACCGCAGGGTCACTGGCCGCTCGATGTGAATACGATCGCGCGGCACCACAATAATCGGATAGCCAGGAATCACCACCGGCACTCGGATAGTGATATCGGCCAGATTCATGGGCTGGGCGTGTATTAGTGTCGTCGTGGGTAGAGTTGCCCCGGTGGTGCAAAGGGCTACGCCTGCAGTTAGCAGAGTGAATAGGTACGATCGCCCCCACTTTTTCGCAACGATGGGTTGAACCATGGGATGATCCTCACAGACAAACCGGGATGCTACCAGCATAATCGGTGTGCCTGTGAGGGGCGATCGCGCCTAGACCAGTTTGGGGATTAGCCGACTTTTGGCCCCATGCCAATGGCTCCGGCATAAACGGCTTGGTCACCCAGTTCGTCTTCGATGCGCAGCAGGCGATTGTATTTAGCAATGCGCTCACTGCGGCTGAGGGAGCCCGTTTTGATTTGTCCGGCCCGCGTCGCCACCGCCAGATCCGCGATCGTGGTGTCTTCCGTTTCGCCTGAACGGTGGCTGATCACCGACGTGTACCGATTACGGGTCGCCAGGTCAATGGTTTCGAGGGTTTCGGTCAGGCTCCCAATCTGGTTGAGCTTGATCAAGATGGAGTTCCCGACCCCTTCGGCAATGCCTTTTTGCAAGCGAGTGGGATTAGTGACGAACAGGTCATCACCGACCAGTTGGGTTTTGCTGCCCAATGTTTGGGTCAAGGCCGCCCAGTTGCACCAATCTTCCTCATGCAAGCCATCTTCAATGGAGACGATGGGAAATTTCGCCGTGAGGTCGGCGAGGTAGTTGATCAGCGTCTCCGGTGAATGGGTGGCCCCATCGTAGGTATATTGCCCGTTTTGGTAAAACTCACTGGCAGCTACGTCAAGGGCCAGGGCCACCTGTTCGCCGGGCTGGTAACCGGCCTGCTCGATCGCTTGCATCAGCAATTCCAGCGCTTCCTGGTTGGAGCCTAAGTTAGGCGCAAAGCCCCCTTCGTCCCCGACCCCGGTGAGCAACCCTTTGCCCTTGAGCACTGTGCTCAGGCTGGCAAACACCTCCGCCCCCCAGCGCAGCGCTTCGCCAAAAGTCGGCGCGCCCACGGGCACGATCATAAATTCTTGAATGTCGACATTGTTGTCGGCATGGGCACCGCCATTCACGACATTCATGAGCGGTACGGGGAGCAGGTTGGCGAGGGGTCCCCCCAGGTAGCGATAGAGGGGCAACCCAACTGCCGCCGCCGCCGCTTTAGCGTTGGCGAGAGAAACCGCCAGAATAGCATTTGCGCCGATTTTCGACTTATTCTCCGTGCCGTCAATTTCCATCATGATGGTGTCGACGACGGACTGCTCAAGGGCATTTACCCCGATGAGTTCAGGGGCGATCGCCTCTTCCACATTTTCAACCGCTTTTAGGACTCCCTTACCGCCATAGCGGTCAGCATCATCGTCTCGCAGTTCATGGGCTTCAAAGCTGCCAGTCGACGCCCCACTGGGAACTTGAGCAAGCCCGGCTGCGCCCCCAGCCAGATAAACCTCAGCCTCAATGGTCGGACGGCCACGGGAATCTAAAATTTCACGGGCGCGAATATCCTCAATGGAGGTGTCTAGTTCGTCAAACATCATCCCCGGATGCTCCATAGGGTTTGCAATTGGGAAGGTCTAAGTAGCTGGGCGTCATTAAACTGAAGATGATCTTGGGAGTGGCGGGGGGAAACTCCCCGGCCTGAGGGCCAGCCCCCAAACCCCCTTCTACAAATAATTTGGCCTATCTACTTACTCGTGAACCGAGATGGGGGACGGTTGACCAGGCGACGCTAGCGAACAGTGCCGAGCGATCAAACCGCACCCACTGACAGCTCCCGACCAGTAAGCATACGCTGATCTCAGCCCGTCACGACGCGCTGGCAGGGATTTCTCCTGATTTTTTTGGGCGATCGCCGCCGCCAACCGCTGTTCTGTCAGAACCTGATGACATGTCGCGCCCACTCGCTAGCAAAACTCGCAGTCACAATATTGGGGTTCTGTATAGCGGCTTTGCAAGGTTCATGGGCAGGTTGACTCAGGGATTGCAGAACGGCGCTCGAGAGTGATGCGAATTTAAGGATGAGAAAAACCACAGGGCTCGATGTTCCCGCATAACGTCAGTTCGACGGGCTGATTCCGCCCTCTCTCCAAACCTCTCTCCCAAAGGGAGAAAGGCTTCAAACCCTGATTTTTCCGTTAGCCGGATGAGGAACTCAACCCAGCATCCCAAGCTAGGTCTTGGCATCGAACTCACGTCGCACAGGGCTGATCGCTCCCCTGCTGTCGCCACCCCCCTGAACAAGCTGCCGATTATAAGTAGGTGGGCATAAACAAACAATGTTGTAGGGTGCTGTGAGGCGAAGCCGTAACGCACCATTCCCCAGGAATTTGATGCGTTACGCTGGCGCTCTAGCGCAGCCATGCCCGAAGGGCTTTACACATCCTACAAATAATTAAGCCCATCTACTTACACATCTCGATTGCCACCTCAACAGGCGCATTCGCCCCCCTTAGTCCCCCCAATTCTGGGGGGAGACCGGAGTTTGAAGTCCCCCAGAATTGGGGGATTAAAGCCCTCCGGGCATACCAGAAAAGGGGGCTAAACCACTGGAAGCAGTCAGCCAGAAACTTATGTATAAGCGGCAGCTTGAACAAGGGGACTATTCAAATGCTGTATAGATTGCGCAACGCTCAAGCAGATGGCTTTTCAGTTCGCAAATTTATCCCAAAGCACTATTCACCTTGAGAGCATTCCCCATGCCGCCTACGGGATCTACAGGCCCTTGGGCAAGGCGGTGGGTTTACCATTCACGCTGGTGACAATGCGGCCCCAGCCGGCCTCATGACCCATGTCCCAATAAATCCGCTGCATGGTGCTGTAAGAATACGGGTCAAACGCTCCCCAGGCATGGATTTCGTAGGAGTCACTGGCCCCATAGCGAATGCCGTAAGGGTCGTGAACCAAAAACCTCCGCTTGACCGGGTCGTGCCCCACGATGACCACGATGTGACCACTGCTTTTGTAGGCCACCCCCGCCACGACAGGAATGCCATAACTCAAAGACAGCATGACATCTTTCGAGGAAAGCGAGCGGCTGAAATAAGAATCGATGCCAATTTCCTTGAGCGCTTTGGTTTGGGCGACATGGTCAATGGTGTCGCCATACTTGGCAACAATCCGCATGAAGACCGATTCGGGTTCGCGGTAGCCCTTGTTTTTGGCGGCTTTGGTCAGCGCTCCCTGCAAGAGATAATCGGCCAGCATACAGTTGCTGGTGGTGTTACATTGTCGCCAACCCGCCCCAAACACCTTGGCGTCATTGTCGTTTTGCTGAAAATAGGGAACTTGCAGCTTGATGAGCTTGGTGGTGTCGAGGGGGAGGGAGCCACCGCTTGGCCCGGTTGCTTCCCCTTCAATCTCAATGTGGGGATCGTAAGCAAAGACCTTTTGAATTTTAGTGGTGCCATCCATGGTGGTGAACGGCGACGCCAGTTCCATAAAGACGTGCTGGTTGCGATCGGGCGCGTATCGATAGATAAAAAATTCGTGGCCCTCAGGTAAATAGATTTTTTCTTTATTACTTAAGTCGGTAGAAGCAATAGGCTCTGACTTTAAGAAGGTATTTCCTAGCGCTTTGGCCTTAGGCATCGTCTGTCTCCTTGTGACCTGGGTAGACCCCCATCCACCAAGTTTGGCTTAGATTTTTAAAAATAAGCCATCAAGATTGCAATGACTTAACTTTTGCGGGCGGTAATTGGCGGTTAGGCAGAGCTTTATGCTAAAAATCGCCCTGCTCTCAGGCTCCCGGCCCTGGCGATCGAACTGGATATATCGGTTGCTCCGGTAGGAATCACCCGCATCTCCTCCTTTTCATCGTTGGGAGCGTCTGCCCGCCTCATAGGGCATTGCGCTCAGGGCGCATCCCTGTGGCTCTAGACTAAGCATCTCAATCGATTAGCGCTAGCTCCCCCTAAGCGTCGGGATTGACGCGCAAATCGACTGCTAACTCATCTTGTAGCCAGTTAAACACCTGTTGACGTTCCCCCTCGGTCAGATAAAAGCACCCGGTGCGACGCAGGCGATCGTTAATGTCTTCCATATCGGCTGGGGTAAATAAGCCTGCCGTATTAGCAATGTTACACAACAAATCGTCTCGCCCCTGTTGATCCAGGTTGTCATAACGATAGCGGGCGATCTGCTTGCTCAAGCGATAAAAGGTGGGGTTGCCCCACTCTAATCGCTGTTTGCGGTCTTCTGGAAGCCGCTCACCGGCTGCAATTTTGGCGTAGTCGGTATCCAGAATATTTAAATGGATGATTTTAGGGGGCTGAGTCACAAGCGATTGAATCCTAATATCTCCATAAAGCTCTGAAATCAGAGTTATGCGCCCAAGGCGGTGTGTGAGGACTATCCGCAGTTGAACTTGTTGACAGCATAGTGTACTTCATTGTCAACTGTCGGGTCTCTTCAGAAAATCCTCAAGGTCTCAGATCCGCCGCCTGGGCTATCCCTAGCGATAGAGGAGCCGCTCATACCAAAATATTTCACACCGAGAACAGAGGCGGCAGGTTGGATGGTGATGCGACAAAGGAGGGGCGATCGCCCCATGCCCCCTCACAGTTTCCACCTTGCTAAAGGACGACCGACGCAACCTCAACATTACGGATCGTTTCGCCCAGCCCATAATTGTTACGACGCTGTGATAGTTTCAAAACTGTTGAAAGGTAGAATTCCGTTACGGGGAGAATCACACGTGCTGGCATCTTCTAACCATTCCGCTGAAGGGATCGAATCGACTCGCGAAGCTTGTAGTGATTATGTCGCTCACCTACAACTCCACATGACCTTACAAGCCAGAAATTTAGTGCCTTCGCTGGTCCAAAATAGCGATCGCCGGGAGCACTTACTGCATCAGACCCAGGCCGATCTGGAAAAAATGATGTCTCGGCAAGGGTTCTAAGCGCCGACGTTTAGCCTCATTGCTATAGATAAATAATGAGTGCCGTGCAGTGTAGAGGCTTCACGGCACTTCCTGTTTGGAGAGTGAAAATTTCGAGGGGGAAAGCCTGTGGGCTCTGAGTCCTCCAGCAGGCGGCAGCTTACAGGCGCAGCAGCCAGAGCCCGGTAAAGGTCATGCCCGAGTCGTCGGGACGCACCAGCAAAAAGTGTAGGCCTGTTGCCTGTTGCTGACGATCGCTAAAGTTGCGCCCAGCGATCGCCACCTGCTCATCCTCAAACGTCGTCAGCACCCAGCGATCGACCAGACCCGCTTCGAGAATGACGCCGTCGGGTGCGCCGGGAATATAGGACAGGGCAGCGGGTTGCTGCTCGTCTAGCCACTGGCAGAGGGGCAGGGCACGCCGACCCGCATCGATAATAACCCCCGGTATCGACGCCGTACTGGGTAGCCCGACTTTTAGGGGCAACCATTCTGTCGGCACCGATTGAAACGGCATCGGCTCATAAATCAGGCTTTCTTGGAAGTCCTGAGCCGAGAGACTGCCGAAGCGCCACTGCTCTCCCCACAGGTTTTCCGGAATGGGGATCGGGGCGGGACGGTCTAGGGCAATCGGCTCATAGGGCTCGCCGGAATAGCTAGGCTGAGCAAGATACCACTGCGATCGCTGCACTAACCACTGTTTGATCGTCGGGGTGGTGCGCGTGGGCTGCACGGTCAGGCCGAGCGGTTGGGCAGCAGTCTGCAACAGCAACACACACTGGGGCCGAAAGACCCGGATTTCGTCGGGAACTTGACCCGACTTTTGCCGTGCCGTGTCGAGCTGCTGTTGCAGCCAGCGACTATTCACCCCTTTTTGCGGAGCCGTCGCCCCATAAGTGAACTGAAAGTCGCGATCGCAAATCAACAACTCCCACAGGGGATTGCCCTCGGCATCTTGCAGCGGTCGACGATAGCAGTCTGCTTCCCAAATGATCATG
>Ga0081535_100203_pt1 | contig 54475 bp, 57 predicted proteins | sample HotLakmasection3_FD_71020 | JGI IMG/M metagenome (GOLD analysis project Ga0081535, IMG submission 71020) | Hypersaline microbial mat communities from Hot Lake, Washington, USA - Section #3 (SPADES assembly) (version 2) | ecosystem: Environmental > Aquatic > Non-marine Saline and Alkaline >... | reverse complement strand
CGCCCCCCCCCCCCCCCCCCCCCCCCCCCCCCCCCCGGGCGCGCGAGAGGGCCCCCCCCCGCCGCTACCAATCCGCCGGCGCCCTCCGCGACGACCTCGAGCGCTTCCTCGCGGGCGAGGCCGTCCACGCCCGCGCCCACGACGCCGTGTACCGCTTCCGCAAGTGGGCCCGCCGCCGCCGCAAGCGCCTCGCCGCCGCCGCCGTCGCGCTCGTCGCCCTCGCCGTCACCGCCGGCCTCGCCATCAACGCCGCCAGCGAACGCGCCGTGCGCGAGCGCGCCGGCGACATCGTCACCGTCCCCCTCCGCGCCCTCGACACCGAGCTCTCGAACGAGCGCGTCGTCTCCCTGAGCGACTACCTCACCAGCATGGCCGCCGTCCTCTCCGAGGAGATCCCCGAGGCGCCCGAGTTCGAGGCGCAGGTCCGATCAAGCCTCGGCCTCGCGCTCACCCGCGAGTCCACGTTCGACCGCGCCCAAGCCGAACTCGCCCGAGCTCTCGACCTCTGGCGCCAGGCCAAAGGCGATCGCTCCCCCGAAGCCGCCCAGGCCCTGCACGACCTCGCCCGCATGCACTGGAAGGCGAGCGACTACGCCGCCGCCGAGCCCCTCTACCGCGAGGCCCTCGCCATCCGCCGCGACCGCCTCGGCCCCCGCGACCTCGAGACCGCCCGCACCGCCCACCACCTCGCCTCCACCGTCCTGCGCCTCGGCCGCTTCGACGAGGCCGTCGCCCTCTACGAGGACGCCCTCGAGTCGCGCCGACAGGCCCTCGGCCCCGACGACCCCGCCGTCGCCAACACGCTCAACGGCCTCGGCGAGTGCTACCACGACAGCCGCCGATACGACCTCGCCCTCGACCGCTTCCGCGAGTCGCACCGCATCATCGCCGCCGCCGCCGGCCAGCGCGACTGGCGCACCGCCAGCGCCGCCGCCAACATCGCCCGATGCCTCGCCGCGCTCGGCCGCACCGACGAGGCCCGCCCGCTCCTCGTCAGCGCCCTCGAGATCACCCGAGACTGGTGGCCCGAGAGCGATCCCCGCGTCCTCCGCACGCGACTCGCCCTCGCCGCCGTCGACCACGACGCCCACGCCGCCGCCGAGGTCCTCCGCGAACTGGAGCGCCGCCTCGGCGCCGATCACACGCTCGTCGCCGAGGCCGCCAAGACGCTCGCCGAAGCCGCGATCGTCGCCGGCGAGCCCGCCCGCGCCGCCGAGGCCGCCGCCCACGCCGCCGATCTCTTCGCCGCGCGCGACCCCGCCGGCTGGCGCGCCGCCGAGGCCAGGCTCATCGAGGCCGAGGCCCTCCTCGCCCTCGGACGCGACGACGACGCCGCCGAGCGGCTCCGCCGCGCCCGCACCGCCCTCACCGGAACGCTCGCCCCGAACGACCCGCTCCGCTCGCGCCTCACGCGACTGAGCGTCGGCGACGAAGCGCCGCCAGACCCGCCGCGCTAAGCAGCGCCGCCGCGCCGGGCGCCGGAACGAAGCTCGCCCCCTCGAGCGAGATCACGTACGAGCCGAACGCGCCCGCGCCGCTCCAGCCCTCGATCGGCATCGCGCTCCCGTCCGGCCCCGAGACCTCGCCGACGCCCGTGAAGTTGAAGATCGGCGTCCCGCTGCCGTCGAGCGGAACGTTGCCCGCGCCCGAGATCGCAAGGAAGTACCGCCCAGGCGCCACGATCATCGAGCCGCTCATGTCCGTCGCGAAGCCCTCGAACGCCGAGCCGCCCGGGACCGGCGACGTCGAGCTGTCGTCGTTCGCCAAAATCCCGCGCCCGGTCGGACCAAACAGCCAGAGCTGCGTGTCGAACATCGTCGTCGTGAACGTGTCCGACGTCACCACCGCGAGGAACAGCTCCGGCTCCTTGATCACGATCTCGTAGACGTCCTCGAAATCGCCCGCGCCGCGCGGGCCGCCCAGCGACCCCGTCAGCTCGCCGCGGATCGAGGTCAGCGGCCCCGATCCGCTGACCGTCTGAGCCGCCGAGGGCAGCGAGCCCGCGTCGGAGGTCTCCGTCCACTCAGGTCCGGCCGCGGCCGTCGACGCCAAAAGTCCAAGCCCCATCGCCGCAATGCAACGTTTCATGACCATCTCCCTCCGAACCCAATGTACCGCCGCCCCATCCGCGATCCACACACGCCCGCCAAACCAACCGCAAAACGGCCCCGGCCCGCGGGATCGATCCGCGGGCCGGGGCCGAGAATGTCAAGCGTCAGGGGCGTCAGACCGCTAGCGGCACTCGCCCCAGGCGCCGATCAGCACCGCCAGGTCGCTCGAACCCACGATCCCGTCGCCGTCGAGGTCCGTCGCCGGGTTCCGCTGGCCCCAGGACCCGACGAGCCGGGCCAGGTCCGCCGAACCGACGATCCCGTCGCCCGTCACGTCGCCCGGGCACACGATCGAGCAGGCGCCGGGGCCGAAGAGGTCGCCCGAGGGCCACCCGACGCCGGCGGCGTTCTCGATCAGGTTCACCGCGTCGACGAGGTCGTTGTAGATCTCGCCGTCGAGGTCCGCCGTCGGGATGTCAAAGCCGCCCGAGCTCCCGTTGAAGACGGCGCTGAGGGTGACGCCGTTGTCCATGCGGATGAGCCAGGCCCACGTCCCGGGCAGGAGCCCGTTGTGCACCCGCACCGAGCCCGAGCGCCCCCACCCGGCGCCGTAGCTGTTCGTCTGCTCGTTCTCGTTGAACATGTAGTCGATCTCGTCGAAGGTCAGGAGCGTCGAGCCCGTCATCGTGGTGAAGTCGCTCACGAAGCGGGCCAGCTCCTCGACCGTCGCGACCCACCCGCCGTGGGCGTCCATGTTGTCGATGTTGTAGCGCGAGTACGGACGCAGCTCGTAGGGGCGATCGTCGCTCATCACGCTCGGGTAGTGGCGGAACATGAGGTCCTCGTAGTTCACCTCGTCCGGATGCCGGTCCTGGGCGCTCGTTCGGCCCAGACGCATCGTTCCCGCGCCGATCGGGCACAGCACGTACTGACGGGTGAAGCTCTCGTAGCTCTGCCCGCTCGTCAGCTCGATCACGTGCCCGAGAAGCCCGTACCCGAAGTTGCTGTACTCGTAGCCCATCCCCGGCAGGAACAGCAGCGGCTGGTCCTTCGTCGCGTCGATGATGTCGTCGAAGACGATCGGGAGCGGGATGCTCAGCTCGTCGGCGATGGCCACGTCGTCGAGCATCGGGTCGAGGTCGCGGTCCCACCCGCCCTGGTGCTTGAGCAGCATGTCGATCGTCACGTCGTTCGGGATCACGTTCGACGCGCCCCACCCGGAGTCGTCGAAGCCGTCGATCTCCCCGAGCGTGGTGTCGAGGTCAAAGAGCCCCATCTCGACCGCCTTGAGCGTCGCGACGGCGGTGATCGGCTTGCTCACGCTCGCCACGCGGAAGCGGTGGTGAGGCTGCGTCTTCCACACGCCCGGATCGTCGTAGGTGAACGCGCGGTTGTAGACCAGACGCCCGTCCTTGGTGATCGCCAGCGCCCCGCGCTGGAACTTCCGCGAGGTCATGAACGATTCCATCACCGCGTCGAAGTGCGAGATGCCGGGCTGGGGAACGCCCGTCGCGGTGAAGACGGCCGGCGCCTTGCGCTCGACGTACACCGAGCCGAAACCGTGCTCGTACTGCGCGACGCACGCCGGCTCGAACTTCGTGACGTTGTAGTGCGCGTCCGCCACGTCCTGGAACTGCTCACCCGACTGCCCGTGGTGCGCGAACCAGCGCGACTGCTTCTCCCAGTTCGGGCCGTCCGGGCGGACGAAGACGACCGCGAAGCGCACGTCGCCCTCGCCGTAGCCCGACATCGCGAGCACGCGGTAGCCGGCGCGAAGGTGGGTCTCGACCTCCTCCTGGTAGTCTTCGGGGCTCAGGTCGAGGAACGTCCTGTACGTCCACTGCTCGTCGTTGCGGACGAACGTCGCGGCGAAGCGCCGCGCCGAGCCGTCGCCCGAGCCCGTGATCCACACGGGGCGGAAGCCGGCGCTCTCGTAGTCGTCGAGCGTCGTCTCCATCTGCGCCTTCGTCTGGCGGTGGACCGCGCCCCAGTCAGAGGGCGACGTTCCGTCGTTGACCCAGAGCGAGGCGTAGCGCTCGTTCGGGTAGTCGCCGGAGGCGTCCAGGGAGATCACGCGGTAGCCCTGATCGGCGAGGTCCGTCCCGTCGGCCTGGTGCTCGGCGCTGGTCTGACCGTGCCTCGCGGCCCAGTCGTTGTGCTCGTCGTCGGCCCAGACGGCGGTGTACCGCGCCGAGGCGTCCGTGCCGTGAGCCGCGATCGCGATCGGGCGGTACGACGCCGGGAGATCGTCGTCGTAGAAGTTCTGGTACGCCTGGGGCGTCATCCCGTGACGCATGATGTAGTCCGAGGCGAGGGAGACGGGCGCCGAGGCGGCGAGGGCCAGCGCGGCGGCGACCGCGACGGTGGTCGTGCGGTGGGTGAGTGAAGCGGGCATCGATGGTGACTCCGTGCTGACAGGTGGAAGCGAGCCCTCGGCTCGCCACCGTGTCTGCGCCGGTCCCCGCGATCTCTCAGCCCGGGGCAAAAATCGGCCGGATCAACCGTCCTTGGTCGGGAGGACGCGCTCGACCACCCGCAGGAGGACGAGGATCACGAGGGCCGCGCCCGCGGTCAGGCCCGCCAGGGCGAAGAGCCCGGATCCCGCCGCGGCCCCGATCGCCGCGCACACCCAGATCCCGGCGGCGGTCGTCAGCCCGTGCACCTCGCCGCGACTCTGGATGATCGCGCCCGCCCCGAGGAACCCGATCCCCCCCACCAGCCCCGCCAGGACGCGGATCGGGTCGAGCTGCACCCCCGGGAGGTCGCGGAGCGCCTCGACCATGTCGAGCGCGATGAGCATGAAGGCGGCCGAGCCCACGGCGACGAGCATGTTCGTGCGGAGCCCGGCGTCGCGGCCCCGGCTCTCGCGCTCGAGCCCGATCGCGGCCGAGAGCGCGGCGGCGACCGCGAGCCGCGCGAGAAGGCCCTGCCACGTGTCCGGTGATTCGATCATGCAACCGCTCCAACGCCAAGAACTTCAGCGGGAGCAGTGTACCCGATGGGCGTCCCGGGCCGCCGCTAGAGCGCGTGCGAGCCGAGGGTTCGGGAGGCGTGCTCGCGGGCGGCGTCCGCCGCCGCGCCGATCCTCTCGGGCTCCGTCCCGCCGCCCTGGGCCTTGTCGGGCTTGCCGCCGCCCTTGCCGCCGCAGGCGCCCGCGGCGACGCGCACCCAGTCGCCCGCCCTGAGCCCGCGGTCGATCAGCGCCGGCGGCACGGCGGCGGCGATCGAGACCTTGCCCTCCTCCTCGTCGGCCGAGAGCAGGATGACCGCAGCGTCCTCGTGCCTGGCGCGGACGGCGTCCATCGCGGCGAGCAGCGCCTGCCGATCCGATCCGGCGGGGATCTCGGCGACGATGATCTCGCCCTCGGCGGACTCGGCGATCTGCCGGGCCGCGGCGACGGCGGCGTCGCGGCCGGCCGCGGCGGCCTGCTTGCGGGCCGCCTTGATGCGCTCGGCGAGGGACTCGAGGGCGGCGCGCGCGCGGTGCTTGAAGGTGAGGGGGAGCGTCTCGGCGTCGATGCGCTCGGCGAGGTCGGTCACCTCGCGCTGCAGGGCTTCGCCCTCGAGGCTCCTTGTATTTTGTATACGAGACTCGAGCCGCTTCGCGCGGTCGATGGCGTCCTGCGCGGCGTCTCCGGTGAGCGCGACGACGCGTCGCACGCCCTTGGCGACGGCGGTTTCCTCGGTGATCGCGACGGCGGTCGCGTCCTTCGTCGAGAGCAGGTGCGTCCCGCCGCAGAACTCGACGGAGAACTCGCGCCACTTCGGGTTCTCCGGGTCGTTCAGGAGGTCGGCGACGGGCGCGCCGACGGAGACGACGCGGACGGGGTCGGGGTAGGTCTCGCCGAAGACGGCGCGGACGCCGGCGATCGTCCGCGCCCGAGCGAGCGGGGCCTCGGCCCAGTCGACCTTCAGGTTCTGGTCGATGCGCTCGGCGATCGCGCGCTCGATCGTCGCGAGCGTGTCGGCATCGAGCGAGCCAGAGGCGGAGAAGTCGAATCGGAGGCGATCGGGGGCGACGAGGGAGCCCTTCTGCTCGACGCCTTCGCCGAGGGCCTCGCGGAGGGCGAGGTTGAGGAGGTGGGTGGTGGTGTGGTTGGCGGCGACGGCGCGGCGGCGGCGCTCGTCGACGCGGGTCTCGACGGAGTTCCCGACCTTCACCGCGCCCTCGGTGAGGCGGCCGACGTGGAGGACGTAGCCGGCGACGCTGACCGTGTTCTCGACGTCGAAGAGGATGTGGATCTGTCCGTCGCCCGTGTCGACGTCGGCGTGGAGCGTGCCGAGGTCGCCCACCTGGCCGCCCATCTCGGCGTAGAACGTCGTGCGGTCGAGGATGAGGGCGACGGGCTCCTCGTGGGAGTCTTCGAGGTGGTCGACGAAGCGCTCGCCCGTCCAGATGGCCTGGACGTGGGCGGTGGCGCGGGGGCGCTCGAACTTGAGCGAGTCGTCGGTGGGCTGGACGCCGCGCTTCTGGAGCTCGGCGACGGCCTCGGCGTCCATGTGGAGGGCCCTGGTCTCGCAGCTCGCGCCGGCGCCGCCCGCGCGGGAGCGCTCGCGGGCCTCCTCCATGAGGCGCTCGAAGCCCTCGACGTCGACGGTGAGGCCGTGTTCGGCGGCCATGATCTGGGTGAGGTCGATGGGGAAGCCGTAGGTGTCGTGCAGCTTGAAGGCGTCTTCGGCGGCGATGCGTCCCGCCTGCGCGGCCTCGGCGAAGTGGGCGGCGCCTTGCTCGATGGTTCGGCCGAACGAGACCTCCTCGTCGCGGATGACGTCGGCGACGCGCCTGGGGTTCTTCTTCAGCTCGGGGAAAAAGTCGCCCATCTCGCTCACGACGGTCGGGACGAGTTCGCAGAGGAAGGGGCCCTTGGCGCCCAGGGTCTGGCGGCCGTAGCGGACGGCTCGGCGGAGGACTCTGCGGAGGACGTAGCCGCGGCCCTCGTTGGAGGGGTCGGCGCCGTCGGTGATGGCGAAGGTGAGGGTGCGGATGTGGTCGGCGATGACGCGGTAGGCGGTGTCCTCGGGGGAGTCGAGACGATCGGTGTAGGGCTGCTCCGCGCCGGTGGCGTTCTGGATGGCGGCGAAGATCGGGGTGAAGAGGTCGGTGGCGTAGTTGGAGCTCTTGCCCTGGAGGACGCGGGTGATGCGCTCGAGGCCCATGCCGGTGTCGACGTGCTTGGCGGGGAGCGTCTTGAGGCCCTGAGCGCCGGGGGCGTGGCGGTCGAACTGGATGAAGACGAGGTTCCAGAGCTCGATGACGTGCTCGTGGTCGGCGTTGACGAGGGAGGCGCCGGGGGTTTGGCGGCGCTCTTCGTCGGTTCTGCCGTCGTAGTGGATCTCGGAGCAGGGGCCGCAGGGGCCGGTGTCGCCCATCTCCCAGAAGTTGTCCTTCATGTCGCCCGGGAGGACGTGGCTTTCTGGCAGATGCTTGAGCCAGAGCTGCTTCGCTTCGAGGTCGGGCTCGAGGCCCTCGGCCTCGTCGCCCTGGAAGTAGGTGGCGTAGAGGCGGGAGGGGTCGATCTTCCAGACGTTGGTGAAGAGGTCCCAGGCCCAGTCGATGGCTTCGGCCTTGAAGAAGTCGCCGAAGGACCAGTTGCCGAGCATCTCGAAGAAGGTGTGGTGGTAGAGGTCCTTCCCGACGTCGTCGAGGTCGTTGTGCTTGCCGCCGGCGCGGATGCACTTCTGGGAGTTGACGGCGCGGCGGAGCCTGGCGAGGTCGGAGTGGGGGTCGACCGTGCCCTGGAAGACGGGCTTGAACTGGTTCATTCCCGCGTTGGCGAAGAGGAGGGTGGGGTCATTGTGCGGGACGACCGGGGAGGAGGGGACGAAGGCGTGGTCGTGCCTCTCGGCGAAGTAGTCGATGAACTGCTGGCGGATCTGGTTGGCGGTCGGCGTGGGCATTGGTGATCGCGCTTTCTTTTGGGCGAAGGGTGAGTATAGAGGGGGCAGCGCGGAGGTTTCGGGAGCCGCCACCCCCCTGCTGTCTCCCCTTTGGAACGGGGAGAGGGAGGAAGAGAGTCGGGCGGCGGCTGCTGGCGGTCGCGCTTCGGGAGCGCGGGGAGGCGACGCTCCCCGCTGGCCCCTCTGCCTCGGGGAGAGGGGGATTGGAGGCGGCGTGGATCGGGCGTGGGTTCGGCGGCGGATGCGGGAGGCGGACCGGGCGGTGGGCCGGTTCATGTCGCGCGCGGGGCATCGGGTGGAGCGGGTGATGCTCGGCGTGCTGTTCGTGTGGTTCGGGCTGCTGAAGGTGTTCGGGCAGGAGTCGGCGACGAGCGTGATCGCGAAGACGGTGTACCTGGGGCCGCCCGAGATGACGGTGCCGGTGCTTGGCGCGTGGGAGGCGCTGATCGGGTTGTGCCTGTGGTTCCGGGCGACGCTTCGCGTGGCGATCGGGCTGCTCGTGGTGCGGCTTGGCGGGACGATCGTGGCGTTCTTCGCGGCGCCGACGGACACGCTGTTTCACGCGTTTCCGTGGGCCCCGACCATTCACGGGCAGTACCTGGTCAAGGACCTGTGCCTTCTCGGGGCGGCGCTGGTGATCGGGGGAACGGTGCATGTGACGCACCGTGGCGGGGAGGAGCGGGTGGTGGGGTGAGTCGAGAGCGGGCCCGGGGATTGGGATCCCTGGGCTTTGGGAGTCACTCGAGTTCGACAGGGTTTTCGATCGCGCCGAGCTGGTCGATCTCGATGCGGACGCGGTCGCCCTCGCGGAGGTAGCGCGGGGGGTCCATGGCGTGCCCGACGCCGGAGGGGGTGCCGGTGAGGATGAGCGTTCCGGGCAGGAGGGTGGTGGCGGCGGAGCACTCGGCGACGAGGCGGGCGAGGGGGAAGATCATGTCGCTCGTGCTGGCGCGCTGGACTTCTTCGCCGTTGAGGGTCGTGGTGAGGGTGAGGTTCTGGGGGTCGTCGATCTCTTCGAGCGGCGTGACGTGGGGGCCGAGGGGGCAGAAGGTGTCGAAGGACTTGCCGCGGACAAACTGGCCGCCGGCGCCGTCCTTCTGCCACCAGCGGGCGGAGACGTCGTTGGCGACGGCGAGGCCGAGGACGGGGCCGGCTTGCGCGAGGGCTTCGTCCTCGGGGACGTCTCTGCACGCGCGGCCGATGACGATGGCGAGCTCGCCTTCGTAGTCGACCTGTTCGCGGTCCTGACAGATTCCGGGGATGACGATGGGCTCGCCGGAGAGGATGCCGCTTGCGGGGTTCTTGGTGAAGAGCATGGGCCTTTCGGGGAGGTCGCTCTTCATTTCCCTGGCGTGTTCGGCGTAGTTGCGGCCGACGGCGAGGATGTGGGCGATGGGGAGCGGGGCGAGACCGAGTGGGGCGCGGTCGATCGCGATGACGTGGCCCTGTCGGATGAGGGGGAGGGTCACTGCTGCTCGGTCCTGAGGTTGAGGAGTCGGAGGTCGTCGTCGCCGGCGCTCATCTGGGCGCGGATCTGGCGGTAGCGCTCCATGTTGGGCGGGGCGGGGAAGAGCTGGTCGAAGTTGGGCACGGTGGAGCGGCCGAGGGTCTGGAGGGGGTCGTAGGCGGCCTGCTGGAGACCCGTGGGCGCCTTTCGCCAGAGCTCGGCGGCCTGGAGGAAGCCGAGGTTTCCGACGGTGAGGACGCGGGCGAGTCCTTCGCCGGCGACGTCGACGAATCGCTTCTCGAAGAAGTCGCCCATGCGTGAGCCGCCGCCGGCGGGGGTGTCTCGGTTCTGCTTCTCGAGGTAGACCCGGTGGACCTGCGAGGCGTAGGCGAGCTGGGCGTTGTAGACGTCGGGCTGGCTGCGGAGGAGGCCTCGGATGTAGGCGTCGAAGAGGGCGCCGAAGATTTCCTGCTCGGCGATCTGGGGGGAGCCGAGCCGGGTGATGAGGTCGCTCTTGATGAACTCGGCGAGGGGGAGGGAGAGCTCCTGCTCGAGTCCGAGGTCGTTGTTGATGTTGAGGCCGTCCCAGTTTCGGAGCTTGTCGTAGTAGTGCTGGGCGAGGGCGATCTCTCCCATGCGGTAGTAGAGGCGGGCGACGTCGCGGAGGTGGTTCTCGTATCCGGAGCCGTAGAGTCGGAAGTGCCGGTCCTTCTCCTCGAAGAAGGTGGCTCGCTCCTCGAGGAGCTCGATGGCGTCGCCGTAGGCCTCGACGAACTCGAGGTTGTACATGGCGAAGTAGGAGCCTGAGAGGATGTCGTACTGGACGTCGCCCCAGCGGAAGAGCTCCTGGACGGCGTGGAGGACGAGGCGGTCGGTGTTGGTGATGTCGAAGGTCTCGCGCTGCTGGCGGGTGGAGCCCTTCTCGACGCCGGTGGCGGCCCAGTAGAGGGCGTGGGCGGCGGGGTGTCGCCAGTCGAGGGGCCCGAACTGCTGGATGTAGCGCATCATCCGCGGGAGCTCCATGTTGTACTCGACGGTCAGGAGCCGCTTGCGGACGAAGTTCAGGACCTCGCGCCAGGCGTCGGAGTAGCGCTCGTCCATGATGAGCTCCTCGACGACCTGGTTGCGCTGGTCGTCGGGGAGCTGGATCTGGAGTTCGCCCTGGAGGTTCATCTCGGAGTAGAGCTTGGCGCGAAGGATCTCGACGTAGCGGAGGAGCTCGAAGTCGAGCTGGAGGCCGGCCTCGGACTCGATGCGCGTGACGAGTTCCTCGGCGTGCTCGTGGCGCGTGAGGAGTTCGGCGCGGGTGCTGGCGGCGGCGGCGATCGACTCGAGGGCGCGGATGCGGCGGTCGGCGGAGGCGGCGCGCGTCGCCATGGCGATGGCGAGGTCGCGCGGGGCGTCGGGGCGCGCCTCGCGGAAGCGGGCGAAGTAGGCCTGGACGTCGGCGTCCTCGGCGAGGGGATCCGGCGGCGGCGGTCCCATGACGATGGACCAGTGCCGCGCGACCTGCTGCTTGTAGTAGTGATTGGCGTCGTCGGTGAAGCCCTGGATCTTGTGGAGGTAGATCCAGGCGAGCTCGCGGTAGAGCGCGGTGGCGTTGGGGTTCTTGGGGATGCCCTCGTCGCGCAGGATTCTGATGCCGGCCTGGACCCATTCCCAGCGCTCTTCCGGGGTCTGGGTGGCGACGGAGATGTTGTAGGCGAGGTTCCAGCCGTGGAAGGCCCAGACGCGGGGGAAGCGCGGGGTGAGGGTGGTGATGGTGCTCGCGACCTCGATGGCGTCGAAGAAGCGTCCCTCTTCCTTGAGCTGCTGGACGCGGAGCCAGAGGACGTTGACGAAGAGGCCCTTGAAGGCGCCGAGGGCGACGCCGACGGCGACCTCGGGCGGGGCGCCCTCCTCGGCCTCGACGGTGTAGGAGAGTTGCGCCCGGCCGGCCTGGGCGGCGATGCTCGGCGTGAGGACGGAGGCGCCGGCGAGGGAGGCGACGGCGGCGGCGGCGGCGATGAACTGGATGTTTCGGTCGCGGGACATGGTCGTCCTTCCGCGTGCTCCGCGCTTAGTGGCCCGAGTAGGTCGCCAGTTCGCGGTTCTTGAAGATCGTCGCGGCGGCGGCGAGCGTCGCGGCGGTGAAGGCGAGGATGGAGGCGCCCGCGACGGCGAACTCCGACCAGGAGAGGATTCGTCCGTCGACGAGGCGGTCGACGGCGTCGAGTGAACGATAGCCCGTGAAGACGCCGGCGATGGGCGTGGCGATGGCGCGGATGACGACGCGGAAGGGCGAGAGCTCGCCGTCGATCGTGGTGGGGCCGTAGACGTCGAGGGCGCCCGCGAGGAAGCCGGAGGTTTCGGCGGCGAAGAGGACGAGGAAGGAGAGGAGGGCGGCGACGGGGAAGCTCAGGAAGGTGGCGGCGAAGATTCCGGCGGCGGCGATGAACCCGAGCTTGATGAAGAGGGCGACGGTGATGCGGAAGAAGTTGGCGGTGTATCCGCCCTTGGCGTAGAGGACCTGGAGTCCGTCGGGCGGGAAGCGGACGGTGAGGTCGTTCGGGAGCTGGCGCGTGGGGTCGCCGTTGTAGATGCGGACGCGGAGCTCGCCCGTGTCGGAGATGACGCTGGGTCTGAGGTCGAGACGTTGGGCGACGTTGAGGGGGGCGTCGATCGAGACCGGGACGTTGGCGCCGGTGGTGGAGTCGACGAACTCGAAGAGGAGGGCGAAGACGTCGGTCGGGCTGTTGGCGCCCGCCTGGACGGTGTAGCGGAGCGTGATGGGCCGGCCGAGCTCCCGGGCCTCGAGGAGGTCGGTGAAGACGTACTCCTTGTCGTCGAAGGGGGCGATGGAGGTTCGGCGGGCCTCGAGCTGCTCGATGACGGCGGGCAGGAGGCCCTCGGCGATGCGTCGCTGCTCGGCCTCCGAGAGGACTCCCGCGTCGGCGGCGGCGGTCTCCTGGACGCGGCGGCGGAGCTCGGCCTCGACGACCTCCTGGGAGACGGGCGGGAGGAGCGGGGTTCGCGCGGCGCGGGCCGTGAGGACGCGGGCCTCGAGGATGAGGCGGTCCTGGGTGGGCTCGCCCGAGCCGTCGGCGGCGACGTAGGGGGCGATCTCGCCGCGGGCGGGCTGGGCGCGGAGGTACTCGGTGAAGAGGAAGATCCCGGCGGCGGCGACGGCGAGGAGGGCGGCGTTGACGGCCATGACGCCGAGCCACTTGCCGAGGACGTAGTGCCAGGCTCGGACGGGCTTGACGACGGTTGACCAGATGATCTTGTCGCGCTGCTCGAAGGCGAGGGTGGCGACGGAGAAGAACATGGTGAGGAGCGCGAGGGACCAGAAGGCGCCGGCGGTCCCGTTCTGGAGGAAGGTCTGGACGCGGAAGCGGAGGGGCTGGGCGTCGTCGAGGAGGAAGGGGAGGGCGGCGAGCCAGCCCATGAGGAGGAGGATGAAGACGAGGGAGATCTTCATGCGGACGGCTTCCGAGACGACGGTGCGCGCGACGGCGAAGACGGGGTGGGAGCTTGAGAGGAGCGCGCGGGCGGTCTCGATGAAGATCGTGAAGCTGGCGGCGAGGGTCGCGAGTCCGGCGAGGAGGACCGCGAGGGTCTGGACGCCGAAGAGCCCGAGTGGGACGACGACGGCGGCGGCGAGAAGGGCGATGGCGAGGTAGGTGAGTCCGGCGCCGAGCCAGATGACGAGGAGGGTGAGCCCGACGACGGAGGCGAGCCCGATGGCGACGCCGAGGTTGGCGTCGCGGGAGCCGAGGGCCTCGAGCACCGCGTCTGGATCGACGCGCGGTTCGAAGCGCTGGTCGCGGCGGGCGACGACGGAGTCGGCGTCGCTCTCGGGCGCGTCGGCGTCGTCGGGGGCGTCGTCGGGGAGGGTTTCGGCGGCGGTCTGCTCGGGGGGCGCGGCGGCGGGGTCGGCGGGCGCGTTGAGGATCGTCCACCAGACGGCGAAACCGATGGCGGCGAGCGCGACGACGGCGATGGCGGCGGCGATCTTGAAGCGCGGGGATCGCTGGAGCTGGTTGGCCTTGGCGAGTCGGTCGGAGAGGCTCACCGGCGCCGCTCCGGGGCGTCGTCGTCGTCGCGCTCCTCGCGCGGGGCGAGGAGGTCGGAGATGAGGGCGTCGTCGGCGCCCTCGGGAGGGGCGGGGGCCTCGGCGGGTTCGGCGCCTCCGGGCGCGTGGTCGTAGGCGGCCATGAGGTCGTCGATGACGGCTTCCTCGGGCTCGGCGGCGCGGGGACCGGGCGGCGGGGGCGCGGCGTCGGCCCCGGCCTGCGGCGCGGCGTCGGGCTCGGCGGGCTCGGCGGCGGGCTCGGCGGCGGTGAGGCTCTCGATGACGTCCTCGGGGCGCTCCTCGGCGTCGGCGCTTCGGAGGAAGGCGGCGGTGGCGCCGCCCGAGAGGGCGCCTCCGGTGGCGAGGTTGGTGGCGCGGGCGCGCTCGACGATGTCGATGAAGAGGTCCTCGAGGCGCTGGCGGGGCTTGGAGACGCGGTGGAGGGCTCGGCCTGCGCGGGCGCGGAGGAGCTCGTCGATGCGGGCGATGGTGTCGTCGTCGAGCTCGTCGGTCTCGAGGAGCGTGTGGGCGCTGGCGGTGAGGAGTTCGTCGGGACGGCCCTCGGCCTGCTTGCGTCCGCCGTAGAGGATGGTGAGGCGGTCGACGACGTCCTCGACGTCCGAGAGCTGGTGCGAGGAGAGGAGGATGGTCTTTCCTCGGCGGCCGAGCTCGATGATGAGGTCCTTGACCTGCTTGGCGCCGATGGGATCGAGCCCCGTGGTGGGCTCGTCGAGGATGAGGAGCTCGGGATCGTTGATGAGCGCCTGGGCGAGGCCGATGCGGCGCTGCATGCCCTTGGAGTATTCCTTGATCTGGCGGTGGGCGACGGCGGAGAGGCCGACCATGTCGAGGAGTTCGTCGATGCGGCGCTTGCGAGCGGCGCGGTCGAGCTCGAAGAGCTTGGCGTAGAAGTCGAGCGTTTCGCGGGCGTTGAGGAAGGGGTAGAGGTAGGACTCCTCGGGGAGGACGCCGATGCGGTCCTTGACGGCGACGTCGGCGGGCGGCTTGCCCATGACGGCGACGCGTCCTGAGGTCTTGTGGAGGAGGCCGAGGAGGATCTTGATGGTGGTGGACTTGCCGGAGCCGTTGGGTCCGAGGAGGCCGTAGATCTCGCCGCGTCTGATCTCGAGGTCGAGGTTCTCGACGGCGCGGGCGCGGGGGCGCATCCAGAAGTCCTTGAAGACCTTGGTGAGACCCTGGGTGAGGACGACGATGTCGGCGTCGGGTCGCGGGGCGGGATTGGCGTTGGCCTGGGTCATCGTGGACGTTCGGCGTTGCTTTCTCGGTTCTCGCGCTGGGCGTCGATGAGGGCGTCGCGGCGCTGCTGGAGGGTCTGGGCGGCCTCGGCGGCGTTCCGTTCGGCCTCGGCGCTGCGGGCGATGTCGGGGTCGCGGGTCAGGACGAGCTCCATGGCGGACTCGGGGGGCATGGCGAAGACCTGCGCCTCGGCGCGGGCGACGAAGGAGCGGTAGGCGTCGGCCCACTCGCTCGAGACGAAGACGGCGGGGTTGTCGCGGTAGAGCTCGAGCTTGGCGGCGAAGCGGTCGGCGGCGGCCTGGGCGCGGGTGACGACGTTGGTGCGGTACTGCTCGGCGTCGGTGATGATGCGGGTGACCTCGCCCGAGACGAAGCGTGGGCCGTCGGCGCCCTGGACGGGCTCGCCCGTGAGGATGGCGTCGATGCGGGCGAGGACCTCTTCGGCCTGGTCCTCGCGGTTCTGGTCGGTGAGCTGCTCGAACTCGTCGATGAGCTCGATGAGGGCCTCGGCGGCGCCGCTGGCGACGGCGGAGAGCTGCTCGCGGGCGTACTGCTCGGCCTCCTCGCGGGCGCTCGAGGCGGCGGCGGTCTGGCGGGCGACCTCGTCGAAGATGTCCCTGACGAAGCCGGGGGGCGAGCGGTCGTCGAGGGTGACGCGCTCGATGATGATGCCGGAGTCGAGCTCGTCGAGGGTGCTCTGGGCGACCTCGCGGACGCGGCCCTCGATGGCGGCCTCGCCCACGAAGGTCTCCTCGAGGGCGGACTGCTTGAGGAACTCGTCGATGGTGAGGCCGGCGACGGTGCGGACGACGCCGCGCTTGACGGCGGCGCTGACGAGGTCGCGGACCTCCTCGGGGTGGATGTTGCGGACGAAGGAGGCGACGCCGCCCTCGTCGACGCGGAAGACGACGGACCACTGGGCGTGGACGATGGCGCCGTCGGCGGTGAGGATGGAGCCGTCGCGTCCGGGCTTGAGCGTGCGGAGGTTTCGGGCGGTCGGGGGCTGGGGCTGATCTCGGCGCGGGAAGAAGTCGCGCGCGATGCGGATCTCGTTAGCGCCGGTGTGGACGGTGATGAGTTCGCCCACGGGGTAGGGCATGTGGAACTGCTGGCCCGGGGGGAGGTCGGACTGGTTGATGGCGCCGAAGGTGAGGGAGACGCCGCGCTCGCCCTCGCCCACGGTCTCGAAGCCCGAGAGGACGAAGAGGGCGAAGAGGACGACCATGACGAGCTGGATGACGCGGTAGGTGATGCGGAGCGCGTCGGCGAGGGACTTCTGGGCCGGGTCGAGGGCGTAGCGGTCGAAGACCGCCTCGGATGGCGGGTTCGATTCGGGCCTCCTCGGGTCGAGGAGAGCGTCCTCGGTCATGGGCCTCTGCTGGTCGTCCGGCATCAGGAGCCCTCCTCACCGGCGGCGCTCTCGGCGCGGTCAAAGGGCGGGATTCGACCGGACTGGGCGGCGGCCTCGAGAGCGGCGGGGCTGAGGATGCTCATGCCGGGCTGGGTGGTCGGGATGATGATGGTGGTGCGCTTGGCGTAGAGGTCGCGGAGGAACTGGAGCTGGGCGTCGAAGACGGCGAGCTCGGGGGCCTCGGCGAGTCGGGCCTGCCAGCGGGCGGCCTCGGTGTCGCCCTGGACGCGGATCTGCTCGGCGCGGCGGGTGGCGAAGGAGCGGATGCGTTCGGCGGCGGCCTCGGCGCGGAAGCGGATGGTGTCGGCGTCGGAGCGGCCGGCGGAGGCGGCCTCGGCGGCGAGGCGTTCGCGGGAGGCCTTCATGCGCTCGAAGACGCGTGCGGTGGTCTCCTCGGGAAGGACGATCTGGTTGATGCCGACGGTGAGGGCCTCGACGCCGTAGTCGGCGAGACGGAAGCCGTCGCCCGCGGCGCCGGCGTCCCCGGCGAGTCGGGCGAGGACGCGGTCCTCGAGCTCGGGGAGGCGGGAGTCGCCCGCGGGGGCGAAGAGCTCGCTCATGCGGAAGCGGCCGACCTCGCTCATGGCGGACCGGAGGAGGGAGGTGATGGTGTTTTCCGCGGCGCGGTAGTGCTCGCGCTCCTCGGAGCCGGCGCCGCCGAATCGCTGGTAGAAGAGGAGCGGGTTGGCGACGCGCCAGGTGAGGAAGGCCTCGACGACGATCTGCCGGTCGTCGGCGGTCTGCTGGGTCTCGGACTGGGTCCTGAGGAGTCTGCCGCGGGTGTCGTAGACCTTGACGGACTGGATTGGGTAGGGCCACTTGAAGCCGAGGCCGGCGTCGGAGACGACGGAGTCGGCGTCGGCGCGGGAGAAGGTGGTCACGACCGCGCTCTCGGAGAAGCGGACGGTGAAGGTGCTCATGAAGAGGATGAAGGTCAGCGCGACGACGAGCGTGACGGCGATGGTGATGAAACGTCGGCTCATGGCGTGGTGCGGCTCCGTGCGTGGCCTTTAGAAGTCCCGTGCTTCCTGGACGGCGAAGGGGTCGGCGAGGTTGGACTCGAGCTCCTCGAAGTTGAAGCGGATGTCGCCCCGGGCGAAGTCGGTGATGAAGAGTCTGGCGTCGCCGACGGCGGCGGCGATGGTCTCGAGGTACTGGCTGGCGATGTAGGGCTCGGGCGCGGCGCGGAAGAGGGCGACGCGTCCGTTGTGTCGGACGGCGCGTCCGCGGGCGCGCATGTGGCGCTCCCAGCGGTCGGCTCGTGCGGCGGCGATGAGGACGGCGGCGTCTCCGCCGGCGGTCTCGAGGAGGGTCTGGATCCGCGCTTCCTGCTCGGCGACGCGCTCGGGGTCGGCGGCGGTCTCGCGGAGGTTCTCGAGCTCGAGGATGAGGGCGTGGATCTCGCGGGCGAGGGCGGGGTCGCCCGCGACCTCGGCGAGAGTGTCGATGGCTTCCTTGCGGGCCTGCTCGATCGCGGCGAGGCGGGTCTGCTCGGCGCTGACGACGCCTTCGAAGGCCTTGGCGACGTCCTCGTCGGCGGGCGGGTGGGCGTTGGCGATGCCGGCAAAGAGGATGCGAACGCCCGCGCCCCGGGGCTCGCCGGTCTCGGGGTTGATCGCCCCGAGGGAGGCGAAGGCGACGCGGAGACGCGCGAGGAGCTCGGCGTTGAGGCGGTCGCGGTCGGGGCCGATGACCTCGTCGAGGCGGAGGCCGGAGGCGTACTGGAGGAGGACGCGCGAGGCCTGAGCGCGGAGGAGGTCGCGGCGCATGCGGTCGGGGTCGTCGCGGTCGGTGGCGTCGGCGGCGAGGCGCTTGTAGGCGTTGAGGTCCTCGACCTCGTACTGGACGACGGCCTCGATGACGAGGAGCGAGAGGTCGCCCTCGGAGGCGGTGACGGCGCTTTCGGGCTGAAGGATCGTGAGGGTCTCGTTGCCGTGGGCCTCGGTCCAGAGGATGGCCTGGAGGGCGTGGTCGTGGCCGTCGGCCTCGTGGCTGGCGTGGGACTCGGCGCCGATGACGAGCTCGGAGACGTGGAGGGCGGGGTAGGTCTCGAGGGATTCGAAGGGCCAGGGTCGCTTGAGGTGGAGACCGGATTCGACGGCGCGGGCGATCTGACCGTGGCGGAGGATGAGGCCCTTCTCGTCGGGGGCGACGACGGCGAGGGCGGTGAGGAGCCAGAGGAGGAGGCCCGCGAGGACGGCGAGTCCGAAGACGGATCGGGAGAGGAGCTGGTAGAACCAGGTGGCGGAGACGTCCCAGCCGAACTGGTAGTTGATGGCGTCCGAGATGGACTCGGCGATGCGGTCGGGCGCGGAGACGAAGCCGAGGATTCGCGACTCGAAGGCTGGCCTCGGGTGTTCGCCGGCGCGTCGCGGCCGGTAGATGTTGAGGATGAAGTTGAGGACGATCTCGACGCCGATGACGATCATGAGCGCCGGGAGGACGTGGATGATGGCGGCGTAGAGGGCGTCGGTTCCGAGGTAGGCGACGCCGTGGGCGACGGCGACGGCGAGGCCGGCGATGGAGGCGTTGACGGAGTGGACGGCGCCGGCGCGGAGGTTGATCCAGACGGGCTGCTGGGCCATTCCGGCGACGAAGCGGGCGAAGACGAATCCGATGACGGCGACGCCGAGTCCGACGGCGACGGCCCATCCGGAGTGGATGGGGACGTTGAAGGTGTCGGGGCTGGTGACGTCGCGGGCGACGTTCCATCGCATCCAGCCGACGAGGAGGAGGGCGGCGGCGATGGCGAGTGAGAAGGCGGGGAGGAGGTAGGCGTGCATCCAGGCGAGGCGCTTGGCGGCGACGCGGAGGTCGCCCTCGGCGTCCTGGAAGACGGAGGCCTGCTGGGCGGTGGAACCGGCGTAGGCCTCCGCCTCGGCGTGCTCGAGTCGCTCGAGCTTGTGCTGGTGGAAGACGAGGAGGAGGCCGAGCCAGGCGGGGACGCCGAGGATGGCCATCCATGCGGCGGTGGAGGCGAGGGGATCGCGTCCGAAGATGCCGTAGGCCAGGAGGGCGAGAGCGAGGATGATCTGGGCGCCGAGCCCGAAGAGGCAGACGCTGGTGGCGCGGGAGTAGGCTAGCGCATCGGCTCGCATGTTGGTCCTCGTGATGGCGGTGCGTCCGGGGCGCCTTGGCCCTCAGTGAGCGTCGGGAGGAGGAGCGGTGAGGCGGGGGTCATTGTGCCGGCCTTCGCGGGGTTGTCCAGCGGTCGCGCGGTCGCGTGGTGCGTCGCGGCGCGTGTGAGCGTAGGCGACCGGCGCGGACGGCGCCGGGTGAGGCCTCGTTGAAGTACGCATGAAGGGGGCCTATGTTCTGATCGCTTTCGGGGAAAGGGTCGGTCGGGCTGGATCTTTCGTTGGTTCGGCGCGTCAGGGCTTTGCGAGGGACGGCGCGATCGGCGGTCCCGGCCGCCGGCGCTGCGGGAGTCATCATGTTCGGCCAGCTCCTGAACATCGCGGGGAACACGTTCATCGAGGCGATCCGCCAGCCGGTGTACTTCGTGGTGATCACGGCGGGGTGGCTGCTTCAGATCCTGAACGTGGCGCTGTCCGGCTACACGATGGGCCTGACGGACGAGTCGGAGGTGACGAAGGACGACAAGATGCTGCTGGACGTGGGTCTGGCGACGGTCCTGCTGTGCGCGACGCTTCTGGCGGCCCTGATCTGCACGTCGGTGGTGAGCCGGGAGATCGAGAACAAGACGGCGCTGACGGTGATCGCCAAGCCGATCGGTCGCCCGGTGTTCATCATCGGGAAGTACCTCGGGGCGACGGCGGCGGTGCTGGTGGCGGGGGTGATCCTGTCGGCGTTCTTCCTGCTGGGTCTTCGGCAGGGCTCGATCTCGACGGTGCGCGACGGCGTGGACGTGGTGGTGGCGACGTTCGGGCTCGGGGCGCTGGCGCTGTCGATGGGCGTGGGGGCGTGGGCGAACTTCTTCTACGGGTGGGTGTTCAGCTCGACGACGATCTTCCTGATGGCGCCGGCGATCGTGCTGGCGTGGGCGGGGACGCTGCTGGTGGGCGAGGGGTGGACGCTGCAACCGATCGGGACGGAGTGGAAGCCGGACGTGATGCTGACGGTGGCGTCGGTGCTGCTCATGCTCCCGGTGCTCTCGGGGGTGGCGCTCGCGGCGTCGACGCGGCTTGGGCAGGTGATGACGATCGTGGTGTGCGCGGGCGTGCTGCTCGGCGGGCTGCTCTCGAACCACGTGTTCGGTCGGCGGGCGATCGACAACGTCCCGATCGCGCGCGTGGCGGCGGTCGAGGTTCTGAGCGACGACGACGAGGACTTCCTTGATCCTCGAGATCAGTGGAAGCTGACGCTTGAGCTGAGCCCGGAGCTGCCGGTTGGGCGCGGGGACAGCGTGTACTACGGTCCGGCGCCGAGCGGGCTTCGGCTGGCGGTGCCCCCCCACGACCGGTTCGAGGGCGACCTTGGTTCGGGCAACGACGTGCTGACGGCGCCGGGGAGCGTGACGGTGGAGCGGCTCGGCGGCGAAAAGCTCGACGAGCTGACGATCGTCAACGCGGGCGGGCTCGAGGTCGCGCGGGCGCCGATGGAAGGCGACTTCCTGTTCCTTCGCCCGACGGTGTACAACCCGGCGATGCTCGGGCTGTGGGGGATCGTGCCGAACATCCAGTTCTTTTGGCTGGTCGACGCGGTGACGCAGGGGCACCAGATCCCGGCGGGGTACGTGGGGCTGACGGCGATCTACGCTCTGCTGCTGGTGATCGCGCTCAACGGGATCGCGGTGGCGCTGTTCCAGCGGCGCGAGGTGGGGTAGCGGTCAGGCGGTCGGGACGTTCCGTTCACCCCGGCGCTCGTCCCGTTCGTTGTCGGTGGGTCGTGGCGCGGGCTTCGCCTGCACCACGGCGCTGGGGCGATCAGATGGCGTCGAGGTCGGCGCCGCCCGTGAAGTGTTCGGGCCTGGTCTTGATGAAGCCGAACCAGAAGAGACAGAAGGCGGGCCAGGGGAGGCCGATGACGGCGGTGCAGCCGAGGCCGATGAGCGCGCCGGTGGCGCCGGACTGCTGCTGCATCTGCGTGAACTGGGCGTCGGGGTTCTGCTCCATCCAGACCTGGATGGCCTCCTGCGCGTCGAGCTGGAGCTTCATGGCCCAGAGCGTGGAGATGATTCCGATGACGGCGTAGGCGAGGAGCAGGTGGCGGGCGACGTGCTTGCGGAGCAGGCACAGGATGCCGCCCGTGAGCAGGAGGATGGATCCGATGAGCCCGATGACGCCGACGACGTAGGTGATGGCGGGCGGGTTCATGAGCACGTCGGGCGCGCCGCCCTCGAGTCCGCCGAGGAACTGGCTGTTGAGCCACCCCTGAGCGGGGATGAAGGCGCCGCAGAGGACGCCGAGCGTTCCGAGGACGATGGAGATGATGCCGACGGGCTTGACCCAGCCTGGGAGCTGCGGCTCGTCGTCGAAGAGGTCGGCGGGGTCGGCGACGAAGACGTCGCCGCCTGCTGGAGCCGGATCGGCGTAGGGATCGCGGGGATCGGTCATGGGTGTTCCTACCGCTAGAGCTGCCTGAGGAAGCGGACGTCGTTCTCGAAGAGCATGCGGATGTCGGGGACCTTGTACTTGCCCATGACGAGGCGCTCGATGCCGAAGCCGAAGGCGAAGCCGGTCCACTCCTCGGGGTCGTAGCCGACGGCCTCGAAGACGGCGGGGTCGACCATGCCGCAGCCGCCGAGCTCGATCCACTGGGGCTCCTGGCCCGGGCGGAGGGCGAACTTCATGTAGAACTCGGCGGAGGGCTCGGTGAAGGGGAAGTAGCTGGGGACGAGTCGGACGTCGGCTTGCTCGCCGAAGTAGGCGCGGGCGAAGTGGAGGAGGGTTGACTTGAGGTCGGCCATGGTCACGTTCCGGTCGACGTAGAGGCCCTCGAGCTGGTGGAACATGAACGAGTGGGTGGCGTCGACGGTGTCGGGGCGGTAGACGCGTCCGGGGGAGATGATCTTGATGGGCGGGTCGCGCCTCTCCATGGTGCGGATCTGCACGGTGGAGGTTTGCGAGCGGAGCATTCGGGGCGCGCCGGTTGAGGCGGGGTCGTCGACGTAGAAGTTGTCGATGGGCTCTCGGGCGGGGTGGCCGTCTGGGATGTTGAGGGCGACGAAGTTGTGGTGGTCGTCCTCGAGCTCGGGGCCGGTGGCGACCTCGAAGCCCATGCGGGCGAAGACGCTCACGAGCTCCTCGCGGACGCGGGTGACGACGTGGCGGCGGCCGAGGGCGGGGTCGATCCCGGGCTCGGTCATGTCGATGGCGGGGCCGGCCTTGGCGGCGGGACCGAGGGCGGCCTTCTTCTCCTCGAAGGCGTCCTCGAGGGCCTTCTTGACGGCGTTGAGCTTCTGTCCGACGGCGGGCTTGTCTTCCCTGGGGACGTCGCGGAAGCCGGCGGCGGCCTGCTTGACGCGTCCCTTGCCGCCGAGATAGGCGAGGCGCCAGGCCTCGAGGGCGTCGGCGTCCTGCGCCTCGGCGAGGGACGCGAGGCCGTCGGTCTGGAGGTCGTCGAGGTTTTCGAGCATGTCGGGCATGATGGCGAATCGGCCTCTTTTCGGTGTCGACGCGAGGGGGGCGACGATACACGAAAAAAGACCCGAGCCGCACATGGCGACCCGAGCCTTCGTGGTCGTGAGCCGGGGAGTGGTTACTCCTCGGAGGCGGCCTGTTCGCCGGCGGGTTCCTCGGCGGCGGGCTCGGCCTTGGCCTCGGTCTTCGCGGCCTTCTTGGGCTTGAGGACCTTCTTGGCGAACTCGGCGCGGCGGTCGGCGGCCTTGCGGCGGTTGCCCTTCTGGCCGCGGATCTCGGGGCCGTCCTCGTCGCCGACGAGCTGGAGGACGCAGAGCTCGGAGGCGTCACCGATGCGTCGCTTGCCGAGGCGGACGATGCGGGTGTAGCCGCCCGGTCGATCGGCGAAGCGCGGGGCGACCTCCTCCATGACGTGCTTGACGAGCTTTGGGCCGGAGCGGAGCTCGCCGTAGCGGTTGCGCTCGACCTGGTCCTCGTTGTCGGCCATGATCCGGTCGGTGAGCCTGGCCGCGACGAGGCGACGGGAGTGGATGTCGCCCTTCTTGGCGCGGGTGATGAGCTTCTCGACGAAGGGCTGGACGGCCTTGGCCTTGGGCACGGTGGTGGTGATCTGGCCGTGCTCGAAGAGTCCCGCGGCGAGGTTGCGGAGGGTGGCCCGGCGGTGGGCTTCGGTGCGTCCGAGTTTGAAACCGGCCTTGCGGTGGCGCATGACTTGACTTCCGTCTGGCTCGGGCCGGGGGTGAACGCTCCGGCGCCGGGTTGGGGCTCGTGAGGGTCGCCTTGGGGCGAGCCGCACAGGGTAGCAAAGCGAGCGGCCCGCCGCCAGACGGCCCGCTCGTGGGGTGTTCAGGGGCGGGTCAGCCCTCGGCGCCGGAGGCGACGCCCTCGGGGAGTTCCATGCCGAGCTCGAGGTCGAGATCCTGGAGCTTCTTCTTGACCTCGCGGAGGGAGGTCTTGCCGAAGGAGCGGACCTTGAGGAGGTCGGCCTCGTCGCGGCCGACGAGGTCGGCGACGGTGTGGATGCGGGCGGACTCGAGGCAGTTGCTCGCGCGGACGGAGAGCTCGAGCTCGCTGATGGGCATCTGGAGCTTGCGGATGAGCTCGTCGTCGACGGAGGCGGCCGCGGCGGCCTCCTCGGAGACCCGCTCGGCGCCGACGTCGGAGAGCTGGACGAAGGGGTTGAGGTGCTTGCGGAGGATCTTGGCGGCCTCGACGAGGGCCATGTCGGGGGTGACGGCGCCGTTGGTCCAGATCTCGATGGTGAGCTTGTCGTAGTTGGTCTTCTGGCCGACGCGGGTGTCCTCGGTGCGGTAGCGGACGCGCTGGACGGGGGAGTAGATCGCATCGACGGGGATGACGCCGATCTCCTGGTCGTCGGTCTGGTTCGCGATCTGCTCGGCGGCGGGAACGTAGCCGCGTCCCTTCCTGACGGTCAGCTCCATCTCGAAGTCGACGGCGTCGGTGAGGGTGGCGATGACGAGGTCCTTGTTGACGATGGTGACGTTGGTGTCGGCCTCGATGAGGTCGGCGGTCACTTCGCCCGGGCCGGTGGCCGCGACGCGGAGGGTTCGGGGCTCGTCGCCCTCGAGCTTGACGACGAGGCTCTTGATGTTGAGGACGATGTCGACGACGTCCTCCATGACGCCCTTGAGCGAGGAGAACTCGTGATCGGCGCCCTTGATCTTGACGGAGGTGACGGCGGCGCCCTCGAGGCTCGAGAGGAGGACGCGGCGGATGGAGTTGCCGACGGTGGTTCCGAGTCCGCGTTCGAAGGGCTCGACCGTGAAGCGGCCGAAGTTCTGTGAGGTGAACTTGGGATCGGGGACGACACGAGCGGGGAGCTCGAGACCTCTCCAGCGTGCGCGCATGATGGATGCCTTTCGGGTCGTCGCAGGGTGTCGTGACGTGACGCCCGGCCGACCATCGGGCTGATCCGCCCCTGCGACGCGGGCGGACCCCCCTGCTCTTCGGCGGGGAACGGGAACAGCTGATCAGGCGGCGCGGTTAGACGCGGCGCTTCTTGGGCGGGCGGCAACCGTTGTGGGGGACCGGGGTGTGGTCCTCGATGGCGGTGACGCGGAGCCCGGCGGAGGCGAGGCCGTTGACGGCGGCCTCTCGGCCGGGCCCGGGGCCCTTGATGCGGACCTCGATCTCGATGACGCCCATCTTGACGGCCTTGGCGCCGACGGACTCACCGGCGCGGGTGGCGGCGAAGGGCGTGGACTTGCGGGAGCCCTTGAAGCCGATGGTGCCGGCGGAGTCCCAGGCGAGCGCCTCGCCGTTCATGTCGGTGAGGGTGACCATCGTGTTGTTGAAGGACGCCTTGACGTGGGCGATCCCCCTGCCGACGTTGCGGCGGACTTTCTTCTGCTTCTTGGCCATGGGCGGTGTGGTCCTCGGTGGTTGGTCGGGGGGCGATCAGCCCTTGACGCCCTTCTTGCCGGCGACGGTCTTCTTGCGTCCCTTGCGGGTGCGGGCGTTGCAGCGGGTGCGCTGACCGCGGACGGGCAGGCCGCGGCGGTGGCGCTCGCCGCGGTAGCAGCGGATGTCGCGGAGTCGCTGGACGTTCTGAGAGATCTGACGGCGGAGGGCGCCCTCGACGAGGTAGCCGGCGTCGATGATGCCGGCGATCTTGGAGATTTCCTGCTCGGTGAGCTGGCGCGTGGGGGTGTTGGGGTCGACGCCGGCCTCGGCGAGGATGTCGTCGGCGTGCTTGGGCCCGACGCCGTGGATGTAGCGGAGGGAGTAGCGGATCTTCTTGTTGGTCGGGATGTCGACGCCGGCGATGCGTGCCATTGCTCAGGCTCCTGTCGGTACGGGCGGGCTCAGCCCTGGCGCTGCTTGAAGCGGGGGTTCTTCTTGTTGATGACGTAGACCCTGCCCTTGCGGCGCACGATCTGGCAGTCCTTGGAGCGGCGCTTGACGCTGGACTTGACTTTCATGGCGAAGCCTTTCGGGTGGGTCGGGCGGTCGGGGGAGAGATGCGGGAGCGGACGAGGGGATCAGTGACGGTAGGTGATGCGGGCCTTGGTGAGGTCGTAGGGGCTCAGCTCGACGGTGACGAGGTCGCCCGGGAGGATGCGGATGTAGTGCTTTCGCATCTTGCCGGAGACGTAGGCGAGGATCGTGTGGTCGTTGGGGAGGCGGACCTTGAACATGGCGTTCGGGAGGGCCTCGACGACCTCGGCTTCGAGGGTGAGCTTGTCGTCCTGCTTGGGCATGCGTCCCTTCGTGAAACTCGGTGAGTGTCGGACGGGTGAGGGTTTCGATCGGGTCTCGGCGAGCCGAGCCGGAGATTGTATCAGATCAGCGGTCGTGTGGCGAGGGGCTCAGGCGCCTCCGCGCGGTGAACGGACTCGGCCGGAGGCGGGGGCGCCGGGCTCGGCGTCGCCCAGGAAGCCGGCGTAGTTGCGCATGAGGAGGTTGGCCTCGATGCGCTGGATGAAGTCGAGGCCGACGGCGACGACGATGAGGAGGCCGGTCCCGCCGAGGAAGTTGGAGACGGAGAAGGGGATGTTCATGGCGTTCTGGGCGACCATGGGGATGACGGCGATGACCGCGAGGAAGCCCGCGCCGACGTAGGTGACGCGCTCGAGGACGGTCTCGAGGTACTCGGCGGTGCGCGGGCCGGGGCGGAGGCCGGGGATGAAGGAGCCGTAGTCGCGGAGCTGCTTGGCGACGTCGTCCGGGTTGAACTGGACGGTGGTCCAGAAGTAGCTGAAGAAGTAGACCATCGCGATGTAGACGATGAGGTAGGGGAAGGCGCCGACCTGGAACTCGTCAGAGAGGAATCGCGTGGTGGAGAGCCACCAGGCGGGGGATTCGGCGGCGTCGGCCTGCCCGGCCATCGCGGAGAAGAGGATGGAGGGGAAGATCATGAGGGAGGAGGCGAAGATAATGGGCATCACGCCGCCCTGGTTGATCTTCAGGGGCAGGAAGGAGCGCTGACCGCCGAAGACGCGGCGTCCGCGGGTGTGCTTGGCCTGCTGGACGGGGATTCGGCGCTGGGCGACGGTGATGAGGACGGCGCCGGCGGTCACGAAGAAGAAGAGACCGACGACGATGATGACGCCGGACCAGGGGAGCTGGGGTTCGGTTCCGGGGTCGATGCCGTAGACGTCGCGGAGGAAGGGAAGGGCGCCGATGGGCGAGTTCTGGAGGATCCAGTTCACGGCGCCGGGCATCTGGGCGAGGATGCCCGCGGTGATGATGAGGGAGACGCCGTTGCCGATGCCGTACTTGTCGATCTGCTCGCCGAGCCACATGAGGAAGGTGGTTCCGGCGGTCATGGCGGTGACGGCCGTGATCCACCAGAGGGGGTTGTTGGCCCAGTTGGGGTAGACGAGGCCCTGACCGGAGATGTAGGAGAGCCACCCGACGCCCTGGATGATGCAGAGCCCGATGGTGGTGTAGCGGGTCCACTCGGTGATCTTCTGCTGGCCGGTGGGGCCTTCCTGGCGGAGCTGCTTGAGCTTGGGGGAGACGGAGGCGAGGAGCTGGAAGATGATGGCCGCGGAGATGTAGGGCATGATCCCGAGGCCGAAGATGGTGGACTGGCCGAGCGAGCCTCCGGAGAAGATGGAGACCCAGGAGGCGAGGCGCCCGGCGGCGGTTCCCTCGGTGGCCTGGAGCTGGAAGAACTCCGCGAGCGAGGACTGGTCGACGCCGGGGATGGGGATCCAGAACCCGATGCGGTACACCATCAGCATGCCGATGGTGAACATCACCTTGTTTCGGAGTTCGGGGACCTTGAAGATGTTCAGGATGGCCTGAAGCATTCGGAGTGGTTCGCCTCGTTGGGGGTTTCCGTGGCGGGTTTCTGGGGCGGGGGATCGTTAGGCGTTGCGCTTCTTGTGGGCGAGCCGAGCCTTGTAGTTCTTGAGCTTCTTGGTGAGGTTGGAGGGGGTGAGGTCGCCGGAGTCGCGGTTGATGCCGCGGACGCGGTCGCGGCGGGTTCCGGTCTCGGTGACGGAGCCGCCGGCGGCCTCGATGTGCTGGCGGGCGGAGGCGGTGACGCGCTCGGCGGTGACGTCGAGCTTGACGGCGAGCTTCCCGCTCTCGCCGAGGTCTCCGAGGATCTTGAGGGGGAGGTCGCTCGACTGGATGACGCCGGCCTTCTGGAGGGCCTCGGCGGTGACGGCGCCTCCGGAGGCGAAGTCGGGGTGGGCGACGATGTCGCGGAGGTTGGCGATGCGGAAGCGAGTGGCGAAGTTGACGTTGTTGAAGCCTCGCTTGGGCATGCGGCGGAAGTAGGGCATCTGCCCGCCTTCGAAGGCGGCCTTGCGCGAGTAGCCGGAGCGGGATCCGGCGCCCTTGTGGCCTCGGGTGGAGGTCTTGCCTCGGCCGGAGCCTCGGCCTCGGCCGACGCGCTTGCGGTCCTTGTACTTGCCGGCGAGGGCGGTGATGTCGTGGATCATCATGGCCGGGAATCCTGGGGAGAAGGGAGGCGGGTTGGGTCGCCTTCGGTGATCAGCTGTTGTCGCTTGCGGAGTCGGTCGGGGTGGAGTCGGCGCGGTCGGCGCTCGGGGGGCCGTCCTGTCGCCCGCGGCCTCGACCGCCGCCGCCGCCGCCGCCGCGGCGACCGCCGCGACCGCGTCCGCGGTCCTGCCCGATGGTGTTGACGGGGGCCTCGAGCTTCTCGCCGGTGGACTGGGCGGGGAGGAAGGCCTTTCCGCGCTCGAGCATGTCGTCGACCTCGGTGGCGCCGAGCTCGACGCCGCGGCGCTTGGCGACGGCCTGGGGCTCGGAGAGCCGTGAGAGCCCGTCCATGGCGGCCTTGACGACGTTGATCTTGTTGGTCGAGCCGTAGCACTTGGTGAGGCAGTCGGTGACGCCGAGCATCTCGAGGACCGCGCGGACGGGGGCGCCGGCGACGACGCCGGTTCCCGGGGAGGCGGGCATGAGCTTGACCTGGGTGGCGCCGTAGCGGCCGATGACCTCGTGGGGGATGGTGGAGCCGTGGAGGGGGACCTTCTTGAGGCCTCGCCTGGCCTCCTTCTGGGCCTTCTCGATGGCGGGGGGCACCTCGTTGGCCTTTCCGTAGCCCCAACCGATGGAACCGTTGCGGTCACCCGCGACGACCATGGAGCTGAAGCTGAAGCGCCGTCCGCCCTTGACGGTGGCGGCGGTTCGGAAGACGCCGATGGTGGTGCTCTCAAGCTGTCCGGCTTCGTCGATGAACTCGGGCATCGGGTGGTCTCAGATCGGGTGTGGCGGGCGGTGGCCCGGCGGTGTGGCGACGGTGAAGGTGGGGATCAGAAGTCGAGTCCGCCCTCTCGGGCGGCGTCGGCGAGGGCCTTGATGCGTCCGTGGTAGCGGGATCCGCCGCGGTCGAAGACGACCTTGGCGACGCCGGCGGCTTTGGCCCTCTCGGCGATGGCGTTGCCGACGGCGGCGGCCTTGTCGACGCCGGGGCCCGAGGGGCTCTCGGAGACGGTGGAGGCGGCGGCGAGGGTTCGGCCGGCGAGGTCGTCGATGACCTGCGCGTAGATGTGCTTGGAGGAGCGGTAGACGGCGAGGCGCGGGCGTTCGGGCGAGCCCTCGATGCGGCGTCGGGCGCTCAGGCGGCGACGTCGGCGGCGAGTCCACTTGGCTTTTTGCTTGTCCATGGCTTGAAACCCTTGATGCGACGTGCGGCGATTAGCTGCCGAAGGCCTTGCCCTGCTTGCGGATGATCTCTTCGCCCAGGTAGCGGATGCCCTTGCCGTTGTAGGGCTCGGGCTTGCGCTTGGCGCGAACGACGGCGGCGAACTCCCCGACCATCTGCTTGTCGGGTCCCTTGACGGTGACGACGTCCTTCTCGACGACGACCTCGAGGCCGGCGGGGATGGGGACGGAGATGATGTTGGCGTAGCCGAGCTTGAGGTCGAGCTTCTGGCCGGCGACGGTGGCGCCCCAGCCGACGCCGACGATCTGGAGCTGCTTCTTGTAGCCGTTGGTGACGCCCTCGATCATGTTGCTGATGAGGGAGCGGGTGGTGCCCCAGTAGGCGCGGTTGTTGCCGGCGTCGGGATTCTTGACGTCGATGACGACGGCCTTGGGGTCGTCCTCCACGCGGACGGCGACCTCGGGTCGGTGGGTCATGGTGAGCGTGGCGCTCTTGCCCTCGACGGTGATGGTGCGGTCGTCGGAGACCTTGACGGTCACGCCCGCGGGGATCTCGACTGGCTTCTTTCCGATGCGGGACATGGCCCGTTCTCCCGTGCGGCGTCTGCGGCCGCGCTGGTGGACTCAGTTGATGGTGGCCAGGAGCTCTCCGCCGACCTGCTTCTCGCGGCACTGGCGGTCGGAGAGGACGCCCGAGGAGGTGGAGACGATGCAGATCCCGAGACCCTGCTGGGGGCGGGGGAGCTCGGCGACCTTCCGGTAGACGCGGCGTCCGGGGGTGGACTCGCGCTTGAGCATGTGGAGGGCGGGCTCGCCCCCGGGCGCGTAGCGGAGTCGGACGCGGATCTGGCCCTGGCGGCCGTCGTCGATGACGTCGTAGCCGTCGATATAGCCCTCGGACTGGAGGACGTCGGCGAGGCCGCGGCAGACCTTGGAGTTGAGGCACGAGACGGTCTTGGCGCGGTTGCGGACCGCGTTGCGGATTCTCGTGAGCATGTCGGAGATGGGGTCGTTCATCGACATGGGCGTGTTCCGGAAAGGGTGTTGAGCGTGCTCTCGCGGTCGTTGGTCGCGACGGGGTTCACCAGGAGGCCTTGCGCATGCCGGGGACCTTGCCCTCGAGGGCGAGCTTCCGGAGCATGATTCGCGAGACGCGGAACTTCCGGTAGACGCCTCGGGAGCGGCCGGTGATCTGGCAGCGCGAGACGGCGCGGCTGGAGTACTTGGGGGTGCGGCTGGCCTTGGCGACCTGGGCTTTGGTGGCCATCAGTTGTTCTCCTTGGCGAAGGGCATGCCGAGCTCCTCGAGGACGAAGCGGCTCTTGGCGGGGTCGGAGTTGGAAAAGCAGATGTTGATGTGCATGCCGTGCGTGAAGGTGGCGCGGGCCATGTCGATCTCGGGCCAGACGGCCTGCTCCTGGAGACCCATGGAGTAGTTGCCGGCCTGGTCGAAGCTCCTGGTGGAGAGCCCGCGGAAGTCCTTGATGCGGGGGGTGGCGAGGTTGATGAGGCGGTCGAGGAAGTGCCACATGCGGTCGCGCCGGAGGGTGACCATGGCGGCGGTGGGCATGCCCTCGCGGACCTTGAAGTTGGCGACGGACTTCTTGGCCTTGATGACGACGGGGCGCTGACCGGTGATGGTGGTCAGGGTCTCGACGACGGTGTCGCGCACGTTGGGCGGGAGCTTGGCGCCGTCGAGGAACCGTCCCATGTTGACGTTGATGACGACCTTCTCGACGCGCGGGCGGGCGAGACGGTTGGGGAGGCCGAACTTCTCGCCGGCCTTGTCCGAGATCTCGTCGCGGTAGCGGAGTCGGAGGCGAGAGGGCGCCATCTTGACGGCGGCGCCGCCTTCGCCCTGGCCTTCGGTCTTCTTGGTGTCGGTGTCGCTTGCCATGGTGATCTTCCGGTGGTGGTCTTAGGCCTTGGCCTTGGCGCCTCGGATGACGCCGAGTTCCTCGCCGGTGCGGGCGGCGACGCGGACCTTGGAGCCGTCGTCCTTGGTCTGGAAGCGGACGCGGGTGGGCTTGCCGCCCGCGACGGGGGAGACGTTGGAGATGTGGATGGGGGTCTCACGCTTGACCAGGGCGCCCTGGGGGTTGGCCTGGGTGGGCTTGACGTGGACGGTTCGGATGCCGACGCCCTCGACGACGACGCGGTCCTCCTTGGGGATGACGCGGATCACCTGTCCGGTCTTGCCGCGGTCGGCGCCGGCGGTGATGTAGACGGTGTCGCCCTTGCGGATGTGACGAGCCATCAGATGACCTCCGAGGCGAGGGAGACGATCTTCATGTAGCCGCGGTCGCGGAGCTCTCGGGCGACGGCGCCGAAGATGCGGGTGCCCTTGGGGTTCCCGTCCTCGCCGATGAGGACGACGGCGTTCTTGTCGAAGCGGACGGAGGAACCGTCGGGGCGCTTGGTGGGGTAGGAGGTGCGGACGATGACGGCCTTGACCTTGTCGCCGGCCTTGATGTCCGATCCCGGGAGGGCCTTCTTGACGGAGCAGACGACGCGGTCGCCGACGCCGGCGGTTCGCCGGGTCTGCTTCTTGTGGCCGGTGGAGCCCCCGAGAACGCGGATGACGTAGGCGATCTTGGCGCCGGAGTTGTCCGCGACTTCGCATCGGGTTTCTTGCTGGAGCATGGCAGCGTTCTCTCGCAGAGGCCGGCGGCAGGGCCGGCCGGTCGGTCGTGGTCGTTGGTTCAGGCGTCGGCGGTCTTGCCGACGCGGTCTTCCTGGAGGATGTCTGGGGCGAGGTCGGCGGGGGCGACGGGCTCGGGGGCGGCCTCGACGATGCGGACGAGCTTCCAGGACTTGGTCTTGGAGACGCGTCGGCAGGGGGCGACCTCGACGCGGTCGCCGAGCTTGGACTCGTTGTTCTCGTCGTGGACCTGGAGGATGGTGCGCTGGCGGACGTACTTGCCGTACTTGGGATGACGGGAGAGGTAGCCGACGACGACCTTGCGGGACTTGTCGCGCTTGTCGGACTCGACGACGCCGATGCGCGTGGCGATGTGCTTCTCGGTGGCTTCGCTCACTTGGAGTTCTCCGCGGCGAGGGTCCTGGATCGGCGTTCGGTCTTGAGTCGCGCGATGTCGCGCTTCATCTTCTTGAACTGGCTGACGTCCTCGACCTTCTCGGTGACGGACTGGCTGCGGAGGTCGAAGAGCTTGCGTGAGAGTCGGCGCAGCTCGACCGTGATCTCCTCGTCGCTCAGCTTGTGGGTCTCGGCGGCCTTCATGGCTTGGCGCTCCTGTGGTCGTGACGGTCAGTGTCCGAGGCGTCGCCCGATGAAGCGGCATCGGACGGGCATCTTCATGGCGACGCGCACGAGGGCGCGCTTGGCGGTGTCCTCGCTGACGCCGGCGAGCTCGTAGATGACGGTGCCGGGTCGAACGCGGGCGGCCCAGTAGTCGACGTCGGCCTTGCCCTTGCCCATTCGGGTCTCGAGGGGCTTCTTGGAGACGGGCTTGTCGGGGAAGACGCGGATGAGCAGCTTGCCCTGTCGCTTGAGGTAGTGCTGGCAGGCGATGCGTCCGGACTCGATCTGACGGGCGGTGAGCCAGCAGGGCTCGAGCGCCTGGAGGCCGTAGTCGCCGAAGGCGACGAAGTTGCCCTTGGTGGCCTTGCGGTCGCGGGCGCGGCGCATCTCCTTGCGGAACTTGACTCGTTTGGGCATGCGGGGCATGGGCGTGTCTCCTCACCCGTCGCGACCGGCGCGGCGGGCGGATGGTCGTGGATTAGCGGCGTCCTCGGGCGCGGGGTCGGGCGCCGGCGGCGCGGGAGGCGTTCTCGTCGAACTCCTCCTCGTAGGGGCCCTTGTAGATCCAGCACTTGACGCCGATGGCGCCGTAGGTGGTGTAGGACTCGGCGAAGCCGTAGTCGATGTTGGCCTGGAGGGTGGAGAGCGGGAGGGAGCCGAGTCGGGTGTCGAGGCGACGGGTCATCTCGGCGCCGCCCAGTCGGCCGGCGAGGAGGAGGCGGACGCCCTTGGCGCCGGCCTGCATGGCGCCCTCGGCGCGCATCTTGACGAGGCGGCGGTAGCTGGCTCGCTTCTTGAGCTGCTCGGCGATGCCCTCGGCGACGAGCTGGGCGTTGAGGTCGGGGTTGCCGATCTCGACGACGGAGACGGAGACCTTGCGGCCCGTCATGTACTGGAGCTCCTGCTGGAGGCGGTCGATCTCGGCGCCCTTGGGGCCGATGACGAGGCCGGGGCGTCCGGTCTTGAGGATGACCTTGAGCTCCTCGCGGGTGCGCTCGATGAGGATGTCGGCGACGGCGGCGAAGGGCGGGGTGCGGTTGAGTCGCTTGTCGAGGAACTCGCGGATGCGGTAGTCCTCGATGAGGAGCTCGCCGTAGAGGGCCTTGGGCGCGTACCAGCGGCTCTTGTGAGCCTCGGTGATGCCGACGCGGAAGCCGAAGGGGTGAGTCTTCTGTCCCATTACGCGTGCTCCTCGACGCCGATGGTGATGTGGCTGGTTCGCTTGTTGATGGGATGAGCCCTGCCGCGATCCTTGGGCTGGAAGCGCTTGATGGTGACGCCCTCGTCGACGCGGGACTCGGCGACGTAGAGCTGGGTGACGTCGGCGTCGTTCTGCTCGGCGTCGGCGATGGCGGCGCGGAGGGTCTTGAGGACCATCTTGGAGGCTCGGCGGGGGGAGAAGGCGAGGAGGTTCTCGGCCTCGTCGACGCGCTTGCCGCGGATGAGGTCGGCGGCGAGGCGGGCCTTCTGGGGGCTCGAGCGCTGCCAGCGTCCGACGCTCACGAAGCGGGCGACGTCCTTGGGCTCGACGCCCAGGACGGCGGCGAGGCGGCGGGCGTCCTCGGTCTTGGCGCGGGGGTGGTTGCGCCCCGAGAGCCAGTTGCCGACGGCGGACCTGGCGGCCTTCTCGGAGAAGCCGTCGCGCACAAGGGCCCTGGCGAGGTCGTCGTTGGAGACGCCCTGTTCGGCGGCGATGGTCTTGATCTTTGCGTGGTTGAGGATCACGTCTGGCTCCTGGCGCAAGCGTCCGCGGCTGGGATCAGCGGGACTTGATGCCTTCCTTCTTGTTGGTGTGACCGCGGAAGGTTCGGCTGGGGGAGAACTCGCCGAGCTTGTGCCCGACCATGTCCTCGGTGACGAAGACGTCGATGAAGGCGCGTCCGTTGTGGACCTGGAAGGTCGACCCGACGAACTCGGGGACGATGGTGCAGGCGCGGGCCCAGGTCTTGATGGGCGTGCGCTTGCCGGACTCGACCTGCTTCTCCACCTTGAGGTAGAGCTTCTCGTCGACGTAGGGTCCCTTTTTCAGCGAACGGCTCATGGTCGGTTCCTTCGGGCTGGCTTAGCGGAGCTGGCCGTAGCGCTTGCTCTTGCGCCGGCGGATGATGAGCTTGGAGGACTGCTTCTTGCGGTCGCGGGTGGACCCGCCCTTGGCCTTGACGCCGGTGCGGGAGACGGGGGCTCGGCCGCCCTTGGAGCGACCCTCGCCGCCGCCCAGGGGGTGGGCGTCGTGGCTCATGGCCATGCCGCGGGTCTTGGGGCGGCGGCCGAGGTGCCGGGACTTGCCGGCCTTGCCGAGTCGGCGGTTCTTGTGGTCGAGGTTTCCGACGACGCCGACGGTGGCGCGGCACTCGAGGAGGACCTGGCGGAGCTCGCCCGAGGGAAGGAGGATGGTGGCGTAGCGGCCTTCCTTGTTGAGGAGGCGGGCGGAGGCGCCGGCGGAGCGGCAGATCTGGCCGCCCTTGCCGGGGACGAGCTCGATGTTGTGGACGTTGATGCCGGCGGGGATGTCGCGGAGCTTGAGGGAGCAGCCGGGGTTGGGATCGACGGGCTTGTCGGAGGCGATGACCGTGGCGCCGTCGGTGAGGCCGACGGGGGCGAGGATGTAGCGCTTGACGCCGTCCTCGTACTCGATGAGGGCGATGTGGCAGGAGCGGTTGGGGTCGTACTCGATCCCGACGACCGTTCCCTTGATGCCGACGCGGTCGGCGCGGCGGAAGTCGATCTTGCGGTACCGGCGCTTGTGGCCGCCGCCGCGGCCGCGGACGGTGATCTTGCCGTGGTGGTTGCGGCCGCCGGACTTCTTGAGCGGCTCGCAGAGGGACTTCTCCGGGGCCTTTTTGGTGACCTCGGCGTGGACGTTGACCGAGGCGTTTCGGCGCCCGGCGCTGGTCGGCTTGTAGACACGGATGGGCATGGGTGCGTTCCTCGGTCGGGGGTCAGAAGAGCTCGATGGCGTCGCCTTCCTTGACGGAGACGATGGCCTTCTTCGTGACGGGCTCGGTGACGTACCCGAAGCGGGTGCGCTTGGTCTTGCCCTTGCGGTTCTGCGTGGAGACGCCGACGACGGAGACGTTGTAGAGCTCCTCGATGGCGGCCTTGATCTCGTCCTTGCGCGCCCGGCGGTCGACGAGGAAGGCGTAGCGATTGAACTCGCTCATGTGGAACGAGTTCTTCTCGGTGATGAGGGGCTTCTTGATCACGTGGGTGGGGTTCATCAGGCGGCTCCCTTGGCGGCCTCGCGCGCCTCGGCGCGGGGCGTGGAGGCGGGGCCCTTGCCGGTGCGCGAGCTGGGCCCGGCGAGCCAGGCCTCGAGGTCGGCGCGGGCGATGATCACGTAGCGGTGGTTGAGGAGGTTGAAGGCGTTGAGCTCGTGGGCGGGGCAGGCGTCGAGCCCGTCGACGTTCCGGCAGGAGAGGCGGGCGTTCCGGTTGGCCGGGTCCAGCGCGATCAGGCACGAGCGGTCGATGTTGTGGGCCTTGAGGAGGTCGACGACGTCGCGGGTGCGCGGGGCGTCGAAGGAGAGGTCGTCGATGATCTTGACCTCGCCGTCGACGAGCTTGGCCAGGAGCGCGTTGCGGTTGGCGGCGCGGCGCATCTTGACGGGCATGTCGAGGCGGTAGTTCTCGCGGGTCTTGGTCTTGGCGAAGGCGTGGCCGCCGCCCTTGCGGAGCGGCGTGCGGATCGGCCCGGGTCGGGCGCGGCCGGTGCCTTTTTGCTTGTAGAGCTTTCGGGTGGAGCCCTCGACCATGCCGCGGCTCTTGGTGCGGGCGGAGCCCTGGCGGCGGTTCGCGTGGTAGCGAACGTAGGCCTGCTTGATGAGGGCGGGGTTCACTTCCCCGCCGAGGGCGGCTTCGTCGACGGTGATGGTGTCGACCTGCTGGCCCTTCTTGTCGTAGACCGGAACGTCCATGCGTTCAGAGTCCCTTCGCCTGTGGCGCCCGCGTGCGCGGGGGCCTGTTTCGCCCTGCCCGGGTCGTTCCGTCGCGAGCGGGGCTCGCCGACCGATCCGGGGTTGACTCGGCAACATGCCGCTTTGGTGTCGCCCGGCGGTTTCCGTGAGGACCTTCCGGGCCCGGCGGCCGCTGCTCTCGAGCGACCGCGCGGGGTGTTCGTTTCGCTCAGCCTGCCGCGGCCTTCGCCTTGGCGGCCTTGCCCTTGTAGAGGCGGATCGACGGACGGATCTCGACGATCCCTCCGTTGGCGCCCGGGACGGGCCCCTTGACGAGGATGAGGCTCTCCTCGGGCATGATCCGGATGAGGTCGAGCGATCGCGTGGTGACGCGCTCGTTGCCCATGCGTCCGGCCATGCGCTTGCCCTTCTTGATTCGTCCGGACATGCCGGCGTTGGAGCCGTGGCCGCCGATGGAGCCCGGGGAGCGGTGCTTGCGCTCGACGCCGTGGCTGGCTTCCAGGCCGCGGAAGTTGTGGCGCTTCATGCCGCCCTGGAAGCCCTTGCCCTTGCTGCAACCGATGACGTCGACGTAGAGGAGGCCCTCGAGGCTCTGGGGCCCGAGCTCCTGCCCGAGCGAGTAGTTCTCGAGCTCGGACTCGTCGACGCGGAACTCCCGGTGGACGCGCTGGGGGGCGACGCCCGCCTTGGCGTCGTGCCCGATCATCGGGATGGTCTGGTTGCGCGTCTTCATCTCGCCGTAGCCGATCTGCACCGCGGCGTAGCCGTCCTTGTCCGGGGTGCGGATCTGCGTGACGAAGCAGGGACCGACCTTGATGGCCGTGACGGGGATCGACCGCTCGTCTTCGGTGTAGACGCGGGTCATTCCGATCTTGGTTCCCATGAGGAGCATGGGCGGTCCCTTTCGCGTCGCTCAGCCTGCGTGGAGGCCGGCGGGTTGATCTCGGGCACGTGCCGGGGCGACCGTCGCGGTCCGGCAGGGGTTCCCGTTTTGGGCGAGGCGTGGGCCTCTTTCAGAACGCGCCGGCGGCTCGCGTGTTTCAGCGAGCCGGGCCGAGTGGCCTGGGATCAGGCCTTGATCTTGACGAAGACGCCCGCCGGGACGACGAGGCGGTTGAGGGCCTCGACGGTGCGGGCGTTGGGCTCGACGATGTCGATGATGCGCTTGTGGGTTCGGATCTCGAACTGCTCGCGTGATTTCTTGTCGATGTGCGGACCGCGAAGCACGGTGTAGCGCTCGACGCGGGTGGGAAGCGGGACCGGCCCGGCGACTCGCGCGTTGGTGCGCTTGGCGTGGTCGACGATCTCGCGAGCCGAGGCGTCGAGGGCCTGGTGGTCGTAGGCTTCCATTCGGATTCGGATCTTGCCGCCGTTCATGCGTGTGGTCCGACCCTTTGCTTCCTGCTCGGCCCGCGCGGGCTCGATCACTGACATCCGACGCCGGGGCTGCGGACGCGGGCCCACTGCCCGGTCCCCCGACGGTTGCGCTTCGCGCTGTGGTGTGACGCCCTCCCCACCATGGGAGACGCCCCGGGAGTCGCGTTCGGCGGCTTCGAGAGCCCCCGAACGAGACGACGCCCGCGCACGGGCGAGCCGGAGAATGTAAACGATCGGTATGGGGTGTCAAGCGAGGCGGACGGCGCCGCCCGGAAAAAGAGGAACGCCCGGGCGTCGGGCCGGCGATTTTCGCGTCCCGAGGCGCGGGTGCGCCTTCAGCGCGCGGCGCTCGCGGATCGATGAGGCTAGTGTTCGGCCCGCTCCCCCCGCTCCCCCCCTGCCGCCGCCGGTTCGCCCGCTCTGGCTGCCCGCTCTCGGAGGTTCTGATGCGACGTGTCCCGCTTGATGCTGTGCGAATCGCGTTCGTTGCCCTCGCCCTCGGGGCGCTCGCGGCGACCGCCGCCGCCCAGGGCGAGCGGGTGCGGACGGCGCCCGACGAGATCGCCGGGGTGACCTTCAGCGACGTCCCCTACCGGGTCGAGTCGCTCGGCCTCTCGCTTCGGCTGCCCGTGGGGGCGACGGTGCAGAGCACGTCGACGGCGGACGGGGTGCGGTCGTTCCTGGTGTCGCCCGAGACCAACGACTGGCTCCTGCGCGTGCTTGGGCCGCGCGTGAGCGACCCGACGCTGACGACGCAAGGGGTGGCGGAGTCGATGATGCGCGAGGTGCTCGACCTTGAGGCGGGAGCGGAGCTTCAGGCGTTCGGCCGCGGCGAGCTGCGGACGGCGGACGGGCGGAAGGCGATCTTTGACCGGGTTGAGAACCTCGAATCGGGGACGCGGGGGCTCACGGGGTCGCGGTTCTACGTGCGGGTGACGCAGCCTTCGGGGCCTGATCTGGTGACGGGGCAGACGATCTTTCGGCCGGCGCCGGGGCAGCTGGTGATCCTCGAGCTGAACTGCCTGGCGCCGGAGCTGGCGCGGGTGCGTCCGATCTACGAGGCGATCGTGGCGGAGGCGGAGATCCGTGATCCGGCGGCGCTGGCGAGCGAGCGGGCGGCGGGGATCGCCGCGGGCGAGACGGTGCTCGCGGACCTTGATGAACAGACGATCCGGTCGCTGCTCCCGATCGGGCCCGAGTGGAAGCGCCTGTACCGGCCCGGACCGACGGGGCGGTGGAGCGACGACGAGGAAGTGGCGTACCAGTCGGTCGAGATCCGCGAGGGGCATCGGGGGGAGCTGGCGACGAATCGCTCGAAGCGGAGCTGGTCGTCGGCGGACCGCGAGAAGGGGTTCGTCGCGCGGCAGCTGGCGCGGTTCCTCGACGGCGAGACGCGCGTGGACGTGCTCAGCCTGTACTGGCAGTCGATCGACGGCGAGCGGGAGACGTGGTCGGTGCAGATGCAGATCACGGAGCGCTTCGAGACGGTGCGGTGGACGGAGACGGGGGTTCGCCAGGACGGCGACATCCGGGTGAGCATTGCGCAGCCCGACGGCACGGTCACGGAGAAGGCGTGGCCCGAGCCGCCTGAGGGCTACCTGACGCACATCGAGGCGCTGCTTCTGCCGCGGATTCTGGCGGATCGCGGGGTCGAGGGCGAGTTCGCGTTCTACCGGTACAACACGCAGCGGACGGACCTGTCGCTTCGGCGGGACGTCTTTGAGGCGACCGACGGCGGGTGGCGCCTGACGACGCGCTCGCATGAGGACGCGCCCGAAGAGGTGAGCGAGCTGGACCGGCGGGGCTCGCTCGAGAGCCAGCGGCTGGGCGAGGACGTGCGGGCGAAGGCGACGACGCAGAAGGATCTGCTTGGGATGTGGCGGCACAAGGGATTGCCGCTGGATTGACCTCTGCCCCGACGCGCCGCTCCGCGGCGGGTCGTGGCGCCGGGCCGGTCCCTAGTAGACCTCGAGGAAGACTCGGCGGGTGGGCTTGATGTCCCGGTGGATCATGCGGCGGTCCCAGGTGTCGACCTGCGCGAGCGTTTCGGCGTCGCAGGCGAGGTAGGGCTCGCGCATCGCGGGGGCGAGCTGGCGGGCGAGTTCCTGGAAGATGCCGAGCTCCATCCCCGCGACGCCGCAGACGTAGATGAGCCCGCGGTCGGTCATCAGGAGCGGGACGATCTCCTCGCGGTGGGTGGCGAGGCGCTGCTGGACGTAGACGCCGCGGCCGTGGGGCTGCTCGGCTTCGCGGCTGATCGCGGTGAGGTAGGTGAAGTTCTCGTGCTCGCGGGCGAGGCGGGTGAAGAGGTCGTCGTAGAGGAGGTCGGTGCGGTAGGGCGAGCCCATGACGAGAACGATGCGCGAGTCGACCTTCTTCTCGAGGAGCTCCATGATCATGCCGCGGAAGGGCGCGATGCCGGTGCCCGTGGCGAAGAAGACGTAGTCGTGCTCCTCGGGGCGCTCGGGGAGGAGAAAGCGCTTTCCGTTGGGCCCGGAGAGCTGCACCTCGTCGCCTTCCTGGAGGTCGCAGAGGTAGTTGGAGGCGACGCCCAGGAAGAGCTTGCCGGTCTCCCAGTGCTCGTCGACGGTGCGCTTGACGGTGGTGGCGAGGATCCTGCCGTCGCCGCGCTCGCCGCCGGTCGGGGAGGCGATCGAGTAGAGGCGGACCTTGTGGGGGCGGCCGCGCTCGTCCTCGCCCGGGGGGATGACGCCGAAGGACTGCCCGGCTCGGAAGGCGCCTTCGAGGGGGGTGCCGGAGACGTCGATCTCGACGTGGCGGACGAAGCCGGCGCACTTCGTTGAGCGGGTGCAGATGCGGCTGGAGGCGACGCGAGCGGTGACGGGCTCGGTGGGCCTGACGAGGTGCATGGAGACCTCGGGCAGGTCGATCGCGGGTGAACGCTCGGCGCGGGAGTTCTTCAGGGGGGTGGTCATGGGATGGGAAGGATAGGGGCGGCGGTCGGGGACCGGCGAGCGGGGGAGATCAGTTCTCGGCCGACTCGGGCTCGGGGGCCTGTTCCGCGGGGGCTGGGGCGGCCGCCGGAGTCGAGCCGGGGTCCGCGGCGCGGGCCTCGAGCTGGTCGGCGAGGCTGCGGAGGCGCTCGGCCTCGGGGCCTCGGGCGGCTCGGCGGTAGGTCGAGGCGGCGCTCGAGTAGGCGTCGCGCGCGTCGTCGAGCTGGGCGTCCGCGAGCTCGCGGGCGGCCTTGGCGCGGGACTCGAGCTCGCCCGCGAAGGGCAGTCGGGGCTGGATGTCGGCGATGGCCTGGAGTCGGTCGGCGTAGCGAGCGGCGACGGCGGCGTGCGCGGCGGCGAGCTGGGCGCTTCCTAGCTGGGCGGCGGCGAGGTAGGTCGCACTCGCGCCCGCGGTGGAGGCGGAGCGGAGGCTCGACTCGGCCGCGGCGAAGCTCGACTCGGCGCGGTCGTAGGCGTCGGCGAGCGGGCCCTGGCGGAACGAATCGAGCTCGCTCAGCAGGTTCTCGAGGTCGCCTCCGGCGAGGGCGGCCTGCTCTCGGTCGACCTGGGCGGTGCGGGCGGTTCGGGCCTGGCGGTCCTCGAGGGACTGGCGGGAGTCGCGGAGGAGCTCGATTTGGCGCTCGGCGCCCGCGACTTCCTGCTCGATCTCGCGGAGCTGCGGACGGAGCTGGTCGATGCGGGCGCGGATGTCGGCCTGTCGGGCGACGGCGTCGTCGGCGGCTCGCTGGGCCTCGAAGACGCGCTCGATCGTGCCGGCGCGATCCTGGGCGTCCTGCGTGAGGGCCTGGTCGCGGAGGCGGACCTCCTCGGCGCGATGGCCGCGGGCCTCGTCCGCGGCGCTTTGCGCGGCGGCCTCGAGCTCGTCGAGTCGCTGCTGAAGCCGCTCCTGCTCGTCGAGACGCTCGCGGCGCTCGGCCTGGGCCTCGGCGATCTGGTCGGCGATCTCGGCGAGGACGTCGTCCGGGCGGAAGTTGCCGGCGGCCTCGGCGCGGGTGTGACGCCAGAGGTAGAGGCGGGCGGCGAGGGTCTCGGCCTGCGCGAGGAGGTCGGAGGCCTGGCTCTCGAGGCGCTCGGCCTCGCGGGCGGCGAGCTCGGCGTCGCCCGCGTGGGTCTGGCCGACGATGAGCTGGGCGGCGGCGCGGGGCGACTCGGCGTCGCCGGAGAGGACGGAGGCGAGGTCGCGACGGATCCGGTCGTGGGTCTCGACGACGAACTCGTCGGGGGCGGCGCCGGGCGTCGAGTGGAGCGCGGCGAGCGTGGCCTCGGCGGTCTTGAGCGTCTGCTCGGCGTCGGAGGCGCCGCCGCAGGCGGCGAGCGGGGCGACGGCGAGAGCGAAGGCGGCGGCGAGGCGTGAACGCATGGCGGTCGAGGTCCTTGGGTTCGTCGGCGGGCGGGCGGATCGGCGAGGGGGAGAGGATAGCAAGGGGAGGGTCATCGGCGCTGGTCGGTTCGGCCGTCCGCGTCGGGCTCGGGCTCCTGGTCCGGCGCGGGGGGGCGGACCGCGTCCTCGGCGACGGCTTCGCGGTTCTGGGCGCGGATGGCCTCGATGTCAGGGGGCTGGTAGTCGATGGGGACGGCGGGACGCGGGCGGATCATGGCGTTGATCCATTCGACGGCCTGCTGGAAGGATCTGGAGTCGCGCGAGCGGAAGGCGGGTCGCCAGCCGGGGACGTCCGGGTGCGGGTAGGCGGACTGGGGCCGCGGGAGCCCGAGCTGGAGGAGCGGGCTTTCGGCCGCGCGCTCGTAGTCGATGAGGGGCCGGCCGCCCTCGAGGCGGTGGCGGTCGAGGATGACGAAGTTGGTGAGCGCGGCGGTCTCGGAGAAGGGGCGGCGGTTGTAGAGATGCGGGGGCGGGGCCTCGATCCCGCCGTGACAGTTGACGGAGCCGCAGTTGCGGGTGATCCAGGCGGCGGCGACGTTCTCGCGGAAGAGGTCGAGGGCGACGGGGAGCTCGAGCACGCGGACGTCGGCGTAGAGCTCGCGGGCGCGGAGGGCGAACATGGCCTCGAGGATCTCGATGGGCGGCTTGCGGAAGAACTCCTCGCGCTCGTTCTCGGTGCGGGGGAGTCCGGCGGCGCCGGCGTAGCGGGTGAGGAAGGCCTCGACGGCGTCCCGCTCGATGAGCAGGCGCGGGGGGTTGTCGAGGTCGAGCTCGTAGACCTTCAGGAGGTTGATCTGCTCGTCGGTCAGGAGCGGGAACTGCTCCGGCTGGAAGCGGCCCGGCGGCTGGACGCGCGCGGGGGGCGCGGAGCGATCGGGTCGTTCCGGTCTCGCGCGGTCGCGGTCGCCCTCGGGTCGGGCGCGATCGGAGCGCTCGCGGAGGGCGAGGCGCTGGTCGAGGAGCCGGCTCAGGCGCTGGGCGTCGGGGTTGGTCGGCTCGAAGTCGAGCGCGTCGTCGAGCTCGGCGCGGGCCTCATCGAGCATGTCGCGCTCCATGAGCCACTGGACGAGCAGGAGGAGGCGGGGGACGTCGTCGTCGTCGATGATCGCGCGCATGGAGCGGTAGCGCTCCTCGGGGGTGCGCTGGCGCACGACGGACTCGATGCGGCTGGCGGGGATGGCGGTCTCGATCCCGGCGATGCGGAGGACGACGCGTTCGCTGTCGCGCTCGACGAGGACGCCGAAGAGGGTCTCGCCCGTGACGAGTGAGACGCGAACGTCGCGCCCGATCTCCGGTTCGCTCTGGGCGCGGGCGGCGTGCGGCGCGGGAGCGGCGAGAAGGGCGAGGATCAGGAGGAGCGCGAGGAGGGCGGCGCGCGGGCGGTGGGTGAGCGGGCGCGTCATGCCGGCGATTGTGACGGGGCGCCGATCGGGCGTCCAGCGGCGCGGCTCAGGCGGCGCGAGAGGCGCCCTTGCCGCGCGGCGCGGGCTGGCCGTCGAGTCGGTGGACCGGGGCGACTTCGGCGAGGTCACGGGCGCTTTCGCTCACGAGGTCGGTCAGGAGGGGCCGACCGGAGGCCCCGAGGGTGATCCGCACGGGCCCCTTGATCGGATCCTTGAATCTGGCCTCGTATTCGCCGAGGCGGAGTCGCACGCCGGCGTGGATGACGCGGTGGACGGTGAGCTCGGCGTCGGTGTGAGCGGCGACGACGGCGGCGATCTTCTCGTCGGCGCGGGACATCTTGTCGCGGAGGGCGTCGAGGGTGGCGAGGGAGAACTGGAGCTCGGTCATCTGCTCGGCCTGCGAGGCGGTGAGCTTGGCCGCGTTGGCGGTGAGCATGTCGAACTGCTCCTTGGCCTTGCGGTGCATCTCGGACGCGGCGGCGGCGAGGGTTCCGAGCTTGCCCTTGAGCTCGTCGAAGTCGCGCATGGCGCCGAGGGTGATGAGGGTCTCGGAGCCGCCGGCGGAGCCGAGCTCGGCGAGTTCGACGGCGCCGCCGACGGTGGTCTCTCCTCCGATGATGGCGCCGGAGGGGGCGGCGAGGGTTCCGGCGATGGAGAGGTCGGTGCTGACGATCTCCTTGTCGATGAGGGCGTGGCGGCCCACGACGACGGCGGCGGAGTCGAGGTAGCGGGCGTGGAGGTCGCGCTCGACGTAGACGCGTCCCTTGTCGCGGGCGGCGACGCCGCCCTCGAGCCTGGCGTCGCGTCCGGCGACGACGTCGGCGGCCTCGACCATGCCGCGGATGCGGAGGTCCTTGGCGGCGCTGACGACGAAGCAGTCGCGGACGCCCTTGTGCACGGTGACGTCGCCGTCGAAGTCGATGTTGCCGGTGGAGAAGTCGACGAAGTCGTCGATCTCGAGGTGGGAGACGACCTTGAGCTCTCCGGATCGCCAGCTGAGGGCGCCGGACTCCTGGGCAACGACGGCGCCGTCGGGCCTGAGGAGGACGGAGCGGTCGAACTTGATCTGGGCGGGCTTGCCGTTGCGCGCGGCGAGGGTCTTGCCGCGGACGGTGTAGCCGTCGACGCCTTCGGTGGGCTTGACGAGCGTGGCGACGTGGTCGCCGGCCCTGACCATGGTGAAGGCGGAGCGGGTGTAGTGGCAGGCGTCGCCGGCGGCGTCGCCGGCGGACCCGCGGGCGCGGTCGGCGGCGGTGTCGGGGTCGAAGGCCTCTTCCCAGAGGAGCCGGCCCATGCGGCCGTGCTCGGGGGGGCGTCCTCGGGCGACGACGACGGCGTGGGACTGGTCGGGATCGGCGCGCACGGCGGCGAGGAGGGAGTCGATGGCGTCGCGTGACTCGGGCTGGAGCTGGATCTGCTGTTCGGCGAGGTAGGCGAGGACGGCCTCGCGATCGCAGTCGGACACCTCGACGCCCGGCGCGACGCGGAGGGTCGCGACGGTCTCGTCGGGAGAGATCTCGATCGAGATCGCGTCGAAGAGTTCGGCCATCGGGAGATTCGCCGGCGCTCGTTAGGCGGCGGCGACCTTTCCGAGGGTCTCGGTGATGCGCTGGCTCAGGACGTCGGGGGTGAAGGGCTTGACGACGTAGTTGTTGACGCCCGCCTTGATGGCCTCGACGACGCGGGAGCGCTCGCTCTCGGTGGTGACCATGATGATGGGCGTGGTCTTGTCGGTCTTTCGGAACTCCTTGACGAAGGTGAGCCCGTCCATGTTGGGCATGTTCCAGTCGACGAGGAGGAGCTCGGGTCCGAAGGCGCCGACCTTGGAGAGGGCGTCCTGGCCGTCGCAGGCCTCCTCGAGCTGGGTGTAGCCGAGCTGGGTGAGGATGGACTTCTGGATGTTCCGCATCGTCTTGGAGTCGTCGACGAGAAGGATCTTCATGGTGCGTTCCCCGTGGGTGTTTCGTGTGGATGGCGCGCCGGTCAGGCCCGGAGGGCGGCGGCGGCGGCGGCCTCGGTGGCGGACTTGCGGTCGTCGATCATGATCTCGATGGCGAGTTCGCCGCAGTCGGTGTCGCAGGGGATGACGATGCAGGGAACGTCCTTGGGCGAGGCGATCTTGTGATCCTTGCCGGTGACGACCGAGGGGCAGCTGATGGAGACGCTGCGGTCCTTGAACATGCCCTTGGCGCCGCCCGAGACCATGTTGACGAGCTCGCCGATGGCGTCGGTGAAGTCGTCGGAGTCGGCGGTGAGCTCCATTCCCGTAAAGAGCGAGGCGACGCGCTCGGCGGCGCCGGTGGGGAAGGAGAGGACGACGGAACCGGCGACGTCGCCCGAGAGGCCGATGATGCCGGAGACGTCGTAGGTGCAGGAGGCGCCCTGCTTGACGCGCGGCTCCTGCACGGTGACCTGGAGCTGGAGCATCGTCGCGAAGACGTTCTGGATGCTCTGGATGAACGGGGTGATGTACTTGGCGTCCATGCGCGATCTCCTGGGCTCGCCTAGGCGGCAGCGGCGGCGGCGTTGAGTTGGACGGCGGCGATCATGCGCTCGACGTCCACGATGAGGCTGACGCCCCCGTCGTCCCTGACGGTGGCGCCGGACACGGCGGAATCGCCCGAGAGTTCCTCGTCGAGCGGCTTGACGACGATTTCCTGCTGGCCGATCAGCTCCGTGACGACCAGCCCGGCGCGTTGCTCGTTGTGTTCGACGACGACGGCGAACCGCTCCAGCGCGGGATCGGTTTCGGCGACGTCGAAGAGTTCGCTGACCCGCACAAGCGGCAGGACCGAATCGCGGAGGCGCATGACGCGCCGCCCGTTGATCGTGCTCATCTGCTCGGGGGCGGGGCGGACGATCTCGATGATGGCCGAGAGGGGCACGGCGTAGAGCTCGCGCGCGACGCCCACCATCATCGCGGGCATGATCGCGACGGTCAGCGGGATCCGGATGGAGAGGACCGTCCCCTGCCCGGGCGTGGAATCGACGTCGATGTGGCCCTTGAGGTTCTCGATGTTGGAGCGGACGACGTCCATCCCGACGCCGCGGCCCGAGAGGTCGGAGACCTTCTCCGCGGTCGAGAGCCCGGCGGCGAAGATGAAGCGGTAGATCTCGCGGTCGGAGAGGGCGGCGAGCTCGTCCTTCGTCACGAGGCCCTTGTCGAGGGCCTTGGCGGCGATGCGTTCCCGGTCGAGGCCCTTGCCGTCGTCGCGGATCTGGATGAGGACGTGGGAGCCCTCGTGGGCGGCCGAGAGGGTGATCGTGCCGACCTCGGTCTTGCCCGCGGCGGCGCGGGCGTCGGGCGTTTCGATCCCGTGGTCGGCGCTGTTGCGGAGGAGGTGGACGAGGGGGTCGCCCAGCTCCTCGATGACGGACTTGTCGACCTCGGTGTCGCCGCCCTCGATGACGAGGCGGATGTTCTTGCCGGTCTTGCGGGCGAGGTCGCGGATGAGGCGGGGGTACTTGCCGAAGATCTTGTCGAGGGGCTGGAGGCGGGTGCGCATGACGGCGACCTGGATGTCGCCGGTGACGCGGTCGAGGTCGGAGGAGGACTGGCCGACGGCCTCGATGAGCTCGGCGTCGACGTGCTCGGCGATGGAGAGCTGGCGGGAGAGCGCGGTGACGCGGTTCTTCTGGAGCACGAGCTCGCCCACGAGGTTCAGGAGCGACTCGAGGCGCCCGACCTCCACGCGGATCGTCTGCTCGACCTTGGGCTTGGGCGCGGAGCGATCGCGGGCCGGTCCGCCCGCGGCGTCGTCCTCGGGCTCGGGATCGGGCACCGACTCGGGCGGCGCGGGGCGCTCGTCGGGCGGGGCGGGGGTCGCGGCGGGAGCGGGCGCGGCGGGGGCGAGGACGCCTTCGGCGGCGAGGACCGCGAGCGGATCGGCGTCGGGCGCGAGGGCGATCTCGGGCGCCTCGCCGCTCTCGACGATCGCGCCGAGCGAATCGAGGAAGTCGTCGATGGGCCAGGACCGGACGGTGCGCTCGCGGAGCGCGGCGGCGAGCTCGGCGAGAAGCCATCGCGCGGCGCGGACGCGCGGGAGGGCCGCGTCGCGCTGGGCGTCGGCCATCTGCGGTGCGGCGTCGGCGAAGGCGGCGATCGCGGCGACGAGACGGGCCATGGAGTCGAGGTCGAAGAACTCGGCGGTGCGCGAGAGGCCTTCGGCGGCGTCGGCGAGCTCGGCGGCCTTCTCGGGCGCGAAGGCCGCGAGCGTCTCGTCCATCGTCTCGAGCGTGGCCTCGAGGTCGTCGACCATGAACTCGAGGAGGACGTCCTTGTTGTCGGGAAGCTGGAGCGGCCGGTCGGCGTGCTCGGCCGCGGGGGAGGCCGCGGGCGCGGCGACGGGCGCGGGATCGGGCTCGTCGTCGGAGGCCGGGGCGCCCTCGCCCGAGGCGATGGCGGAGAGACCGGCGACGAGTTCGGCGGGGGGCTTGGCGAGGCTCTCGCCCGCCTCGAGCTGGGCGAACTGCTGCTTGAGGACGTCGACGGCCGCGAGCAGGAGGTCCATGAATCGGCGGTCGATGGCGACCTCGCCCTTTCGGGCGACGTTCAGGGCGTCCTCGGCGACGTGGGCGATCTCGACGAGGTTGGCGAGGGCGAGGAAGGAGGCGGAGCCCTTGATGGTGTGGAGCGCGCGGAAGACCTTGTTGAGGAGCTCGGGGTCGTCCGAGGCGTCCTCGAGGGACACGAGGTCGGCGTCGAGCTCCTCGAGCAGCTCGCCCGACTCGGTCAGGAAGTCGTTGATGACCTCGGGGTCGAATCCGTGCATCGGACGCCTCTTGCCTCGCGTCAGGAGGCGCTGGCCTTGCGGTAGCAGAAGCCTTCGGGGTAGGGCTGGGATTCGAACGCGGTCGACAGACCGCGGAGGGTCTCGGAGTGCCCGATGAAGAGCCATCCCTTGGGATCGAGCATCTCCTCGAAGAGCGAGACGACGGAGCGCTTCATGTTCTCGTCGAAGTAGATCATCACGTTGCGGCAGAAGATGACGTCGAAGACGCCGTGGCGCTTGGCGCCGAGGCGGTCCTTGAGGTTGTGCTTCTCGAAGTTGACCATCTGCCTGATGGTGGGGTCGAGGACGTAGTTCTGGCCGTTCTGCGTGAAGTACTTGTTGAGGATGGTGGGCGCGGTGGAGCGCATGGCGTAGTTCGTGTAGACGCCCTCGGCGGCGAGGTCGAGGACCTTCTGGGAGATGTCGGTGCCCAGGATCTCGATGCGCCAGTCGGCGAAGCGGATGCCGAGGGTGCGGTGGATCATCATGGCGAGGGTGTAGGGCTCCTCGCCGGAGGAGCAGGCGGCGGACCAGACGCGGAGCCGCTTGGAGGCGGCCTTGGCCTCGAGGATCTGCGGGAGCGCGACGCGCTCGAAGACCTCGAGCTGCGGGGCGTTCCTGAAGAACGAGGTCTCGTTGATGGTGATGCGGTTGAACATCTCCTGGAACTCGTCGTCGCGGTAGGGACCGATGGTGAGGAAGGTGATGTAGTCGTCGTAGGTGTCGATGTCGAGCTCGCTCAGTCGGCGGCCGAGGCGCGACTCGAGGATGTACTTCTTGGTGGGCTGGAAGCTGATCCCGGACCGCTGGTAGATGATGTCGCGGAGGCGGTTGAACTGGTCCTCGGACAGATGGACGGTCGTTGACTTCCCGGCGGCGACGGTCATGGACAAACTCCAGGTGCGGCGAGGGGGACGGGCGGCGGGGCTCAGGCGGCGACTTCGACGGCCTGGTCGACCGCGCGGAGGAACTCGGCGCCGAAGAGGCGCTCGAGGTCGAGCATGATGAGCAGGCGGTCCTCGAGCTTTCCGACGCCGGCGATGTAGTCGGACCGGACGGAGGTGATCATGCTCGGGGGCGGCTCGACGATGCCCTTGTTGATGCGGAGCACCTCGTGGACGCGGTCGACGATGAAGCCGATGACGCGCGAGGCGACCTCGACGACGATGATGCGCGAGTGCTCGTCGGCGGGCTTGCCCGTCATGTTGAAGCGCCGGCGCAGGTCGATGACGGGGATGATGCGCCCGCGGAGGTTGATGACGCCCTCGACCTCGCGGGGGCTCTTGGGCACCCGGGTGATCTGCATCATGCGGTTGATCTCCTGCACCGCGAGGATGTCGATCGCGAACTCCTCGCTCTCGACCTCGAAGGTCACGAGCTGGAGCTGATCGCCGTCGGTCTGGCCCGCGGCGACGGTGTCGGGGGAGTCGACGGCGCTGGTCTTGGCGGTCATGGGGCGTCTCCACTGGCGGGCGGCCGCAAGGGGCCCGCGAGTTCGGCGGCTCGTTCATCGGGCGGTTTGGGCGTCCGATCCAGTGGCAAAGAGGACCCGCGGGGCCGATGTCGCCCGGCGGGGTGGTCGCGTTATCCGACCTTCCGCGCCGGCGGTCGTGCGGCGGGCGCGGCGGCGCCGCCGAGCTGCGCGAGCGTCAGCGCGATGGCCGAGGGCGGGAGCGCCGCCTCGGCGACGCCCGACTGGGCGACGGCCCGGGGCATGCCGTAGACGACGCAGGTCTCCGCGCTCTGCGCGATGACGCGTCCGCCGGCGTCGCGGATGGCGCGGGCCCCGATGGCGCCGTCGTCGCCCATCCCGGTCAGGACGACGGCAAGGCACCGCCCGCGGGCGGCCTTGGCGGCGCTGTCGAAGAGGACGTTGACGCTCGGCTTGTAGAGGGCGTCCGCGGGCTCGCCCGTGATGTCGAGGACGTGCTTTCCCGCGCCCGCTCGGCGGACGACGCCGTGCGTGCCGCCCTGGATGACGTAGACGCACCCGGGCAGAAGCGGGAGCGAGGCGTCGGCGTGGACGACGGTGACGGCGGAGCGCTCGTCGAGGCGCTGGGCCATCGACCTGGTGAAGACGGGCGGCATGTGCTGGGCGATCACGATCGGCGCGCTCAGGTCGGGCGGGAGGGCCGCGATGATCTCCTCGAGGACGGGGGGGCCGCCGGTCGAGGAGCCGACGACCACGAGCTCCGGGCGCGGGCCGACGAGGTTGAGCGGGGCCTGGGTGTGGACGACGCCCCGGCGGTCGGCGGCCGAGCGCACGCCCCGGCTTCGCCCGATGGCCTTGAGCTTCTCGCGGAGCGACCCGTCGATCTTGGCGATCTCGGCGCTCGCGAAGGAGCAGTCCTTGGCGATGACGTCGGCGGCCCCGAGCTTGAGGGCCTCGAGCGCCTCGACGCTGCCCTTGGTGGTGAGGCTCGAGCACATGAGGACGGCGGGCCCGGCCTTGAGGATCTCGGGCAGCGCCTCGAGCCCGCCCATGACGGGCATCTCGATGTCGAGGGTGACGAGGTCGGGCTTGAGCCGGCGAACCTTCTCGATGGCGTCCTGCCCGTTGCGGGCGGTGTCGACGACCTCGAGGTCGGGGTCGGCGTTGATCATGCGCGAGAGCGCCGTGCGCATAAAGGCGGAATCGTCGACGATCAGGACGCGCACCGGAGACCTCCGCACGGCCGCCCGGCGCCCGCAGCGGACACCCGACAACGACCGATCATCTGGCCGCGGGCAAGCGGCTCCCGGCTCGGTATCGGCCCGTTGACGGGGGCTTTTCAGACCGGGCGGGGAAAACGCCGCCAAGCCCCGCCGGGAGAGGGGGCCGGAGCGGAGCGTCACAGGCGTCACAGGCGGACGAGCGCCTGGCGCGAGAGGCTTCTTTTGGCTTGTCCGCCGCGCGGCGCTTGCTATACTCCTAGCGACGTGTTTCTTCCCTCCTACCCACCACGCTTCCCCCAGTGTGGTGGGTTTTTTCTTGCGCTCCTCGCGGCGCGGCGCTGGGCCGGCGGGCTCGTGCCCGCGCCCTAGTCGCGCGGGCCGACGAGCTTGAGCCCGTGCAGCCCTGCCTCGGTGCGCAGCTCGATCAGAACGAGGTCGTCGGCGTCGCGGGTGGCGAAGAAGCCGCCTCCGCGCGGCGCGAGCCCGAACTCGTTGCGGAATCGCGAGAGCGGGATGGCGATCTCGGCGCCGCGCGGGAGCGCGTCGATCTCGGCGGCCCACCACTGGTTGAGCCAGATCTCGCCCGATCCGAAGGATCGCGCGTCGCCCGAGTTGATGACGAGGCGCTGGTCCTCGGCGTAGACCTGCACGTTGAGCGTCTCGAGCCGCGGGGCGTCGGCGGGATAGACGGGCCCGTCGAAGGTGGCTCTCGGACCCTGAGCGCAGGCGGTCAGCGCCAGCGCGATCGCGAGGAGCGGGGCGGGCGTCGTCGTGCGGAGGGAGCGTCGCATCGTGGGCGTATACTCGCCTCGATGGGGTGCGAGAGCAACAGCCAGAACGCGACGGCGCCGTCGCCCGGGATCGCGCCGGGGGCCGAGGCGATCGACGTGCGCGCGTTCGCGCGCGGGTTTGAGGTCGATCCGCGCGTGCCCGCGACCATCCCAGGATTCGACGCGCCGTTCTACCAGGCGGGCCTGGCGGGGTATTCCGATGCGGCCATGCGCCTGATCGCCCGCCGGCACGGGTGCCCGTGCTGCGTGACCGAGGCGCTGCTCGACCGCACGCTCCTGGGCGGCGGGCGCGGGTTCGTGAAGGCGGACCTGGGCGATCTCGCGGAGAACGTGCCGGGCGGGGCGGAGGATCACCCGCTCATCGGGCAGATCATGGGTTCCGAGCCCGACGAGATGGCGGCGGCCGCGGTGAAGATGGTGGAGCAGGGCCGACGACCGGCGAAGGCGTACCGAGACCTGCGCGAGCGCGGCGTCAGCGCGAGCGAGGCGTCGATCGAGCCGACGGAGCGGACGTTCGCGGCGATCGACGTGAACCTCGCGTGCCCGGTGAAGAAGATCCGCAAGCGCGCTCGCGGCGGGCACTGGCTCCGCGAACCGGAGGGGGCGATCGAGATCCTCCGCGCGGTGCGCGAGGCGCTGCCGAGCGAGATCCCGACGACGGTGAAGATGCGCCGCGGGTACGACGACTCGCCCGAAGCGCTCGCGAACTTCTACCGGGTCTTCGACGCGGCGCACGAGCTGGGCTACGCGTGGGTGACGGTGCACGGGCGGAGCGTCGAGCAGAAGTACGTCGGCCCGAGCGACTGGGTGTTCCTTCGCGAGCTGGTGCGGTCGCGGCCGGACCGGGTGATCTTCGGCTCGGGCGACATCTGGAGCGCCGACGAGATCTTCCGGATGATCGCGTTCACGGGCGTGAGCGGCGCGAGCGTGGCGCGCGGGTGCATCGGGAACCCGTGGCTCTTCCGCCAGGCGCGGGCGCTGATGGCGGGCGACGAGCCTCACCCCCCCACCATCGACGAGCAGCGGCGGACGCTGCTCGAGCACTTCGAGCTGTCGGCGGCGGTCAACGGCGAGCGCGCGGCGGGCCTGCTCATGCGGAAGTTCGGCGTGCGCTTCAGCGCGCACCACCCGGACGCCGAGACGGTGCGCCGGCGCTTCATCGCGGCGCGCTCGCTCGAGGAGTGGCGGGCGGCGCTCGACGAGCACTACCTCGTCGAGGCGCCCGAGGGGATCGCGGCGGGTTGACGCGCGCGGCGCGCACGGCGCCGGCCCCTGTCGCGCCTCGTGCGCTCGGTGGCGGCGCTGCGCGGGTTTGCCCTTTCATTCTCGAACGATCCGGGGATGCTCCGACGCGGCGGGCCAAGGCGCCCGCGGACTGGAGCGACGATGGCACGATGGCTGGCGGCGGCGGGACTTGCGGGAACGATCGCGGGCGCGGGATGCGTGCCGGCCCGCGACGCGACGACGGTGGTCGAGGTGCAGCGGGACGCGATCGAGGCCCTCGCGGCGCGGAGCGTGCATGACTCGGCGGCGCTCGCGGGCGCGACCGAGGCGCTCGTGGCGGTGCGGCGGGCGGCGCTCGTCGCGCGGCTCGAATCGGCCGCGCTCGAGGCGTCGTTCGCCGAGGCGACGATCGCGATCGACGGATGGGACGCGAACGCGGCCGCCTCGTGGCTCGGGCGATTTGAGCACGTGCTCGACGACGGCGCGGCGCGGCGGGCGCTGGTCGAGGAGCTGCCTGAGGTTCGGGCGCTCGACGAGGGCGCGGCCGCGCTGCTCTCGGCGCTCGCGGCCCGACGCGCGGAGACCGCGGCGCTCTACGCGGACGCGCTGGCGTCCGCCGCGGTGATCGAGGCCGTCCTGGGCGGAGAGGTCGACGGACCGACGCCGGCCGAGCTGCTTCGCGAGGTGTACGCGCAGGCGCTTCGGGGCTGGATCGATGAGTCCGAGAAGCGCGAGGCGGCGGACCGGATGGTCGAACGTCTGCTCGGCGCGGGACACGACGGGAGCGAGCGATGAGCGAGGCGATGATCGAACGGCTTTCGGAGCTGCTTGACGGGGTCGAGCCCGTGCTGCTGAACGCGGAGGAGCGGTCGCTCGTGCGGGCGGCGCTCGTCGGGCTCGCGGCGGCCGAGCGCCGCTCGGCGCATCTGGAGCGACTGCTTGAGGCGCACGGGGTCGCGCTGGGCGCCGCGGGGGACGCGGCGGGCGCGGCGATCGGCGCGATCGCGAGCGCGGGCGCGGCGCCGGCGTACGACTTCGAGGCGGCGGAGCGCACGCGTCGCGCGCTGCTCGATCGCCTCGAATCGGCGAGGTCGGCGCGGGAGATCGTCTCCGCGGCGCTCGCGTTCGCGAAGGACGTCGCGGCGCTGGCGGGCTAGATCGTTTCGGCGAGCGCCTCGATCGGGTGGCGGAGGCGGCGGCCGCCGAAGCGTTCGACCTGCGAGCGGCAGGAGTAGCCGGTGGCGAGGGGCTCGGCGTCCGGGTCGAGGTCGGCGAGAGCCGGGCGCCAGCTCCGCTCGTAGATGCCGCGGGAGTGGTCGTGGTGGTCGCGGTCGTGGCCGTAGGCCCCGCACATGCCGCAGCAGCCGACGCTCAGGATCCGCGCGGGCGTTCCCGCGCGTTCAAAGACGTCGAGCCAGAGTCTCGTCGCGGCGGGGCCCACGGGCGGTGCGGGGCCG
>Ga0081535_100193_pt1 | contig 56268 bp, 46 predicted proteins | sample HotLakmasection3_FD_71020 | JGI IMG/M metagenome (GOLD analysis project Ga0081535, IMG submission 71020) | Hypersaline microbial mat communities from Hot Lake, Washington, USA - Section #3 (SPADES assembly) (version 2) | ecosystem: Environmental > Aquatic > Non-marine Saline and Alkaline >... | reverse complement strand
TGGAGGATGTCGGCGATCTTGCCCATGGTGACGGCCGTTTCGCGCACGTCGCCGAGTCGCTGGAAGACGGGCAGTTGCTCCTCTTGGCGGATGCGCAGGGCCTGGTCGAGGTCGCCGCGGTCCTGGAGGATGTCGGCGATCTTGCCCATGGTGACGGCCGTGGAGCGCACGTCGCCGAGGCGCTGGAAGACGGGCAGCTCGTCCTGTTGGCGGATGCGCAGGGCCTGGTCGAGGTCGCCGCGGTCCTGCAGGATGTCGGCGATGCCGCCGCGCGCCACCGCGGCAGATTTGAAATCTCCCGTTTTAGTTGCAATTTCATTAACCTCTTCAAACAAATGGATTGACTCCTGCTGCCGCCCGCAGGCTGCCAAGTATGTGCCCTGCCGGTAGAGCAGGTGGCAGGCATCCAGGGGGTCGATCTCGGCACCGCCGGCGCGGGCGGCTTCCAGCGCCGCGGCGCCTTGGGCAAGGAGGCGGCCCGCAGTCTCGCCGTCGCCGTCGCCGGCGGTCGCGGCAGCGTCGGCGGTTTCGCTCAGCAGCCGCCATGGGGCCGCACGGCCGTGGCGGTCCAGTAGCGCGATGCAGGCCTGGCCGAAGCCGGCGCGCGTCCCGGCATGAACGCCCTGGAGCGCCAGCATGGCGCCGACGGCGCAGGCTGATGCAACGTCGGGATTGTAGGCGGCCAGCGCCAGCCGGGTCGCTTCGAAGTCGGCCGCCGTCGGCCAACGGGCTTCCGCATCGAGCCCGCCCCAGGCGGTCACCAGGGCCGGCAGGGCGAGGCCGGCGATGGCCGCCTGTTCGGCCTCGGTGAGCGGCGCCAGGCGGGCGGCGGCCAGGGCGTTGACGGCGCGGGCCGGGGTGCGGTGGTCGACCGGGTCGTCGTAGGGGTCGAGCAGGCCCAGGTCCTCCAGCCGCGCCGGGTCGCCGCCGATCGCCGCGGCCACGGCTTCGAACACCGCCCGCGGCACCGGCCCCGCGAACAGCGTGCCCGCCCGCAGCAGCTCCCGGCCGCCCGATCCGGCCAGCGCCAGCAGCCGGTCGAGGGTCAGGCCCTCCAGGAATTCGCGGACCTCGGCCTCGGCCGGCAGGTCGCCGCCTGCCAGCCACGCCGCCATCTCGTCCAGCGCCGCCCGCGCCTTGTCCACCGGCACCGCGCCGTTCAGCACCAGCCGGGTCCCGATCAGGTCCTGCAGGCCGGGATTGCCGCGGGCGATCCGCTTCACCCGCGGCAGCAGCGCCAGCCGCTCCGCCGCCACGGCCGCGCCGGGCGCGCCCGGCTCGGCCTGCGCCGCTTCGGCCTGGCGCAGCTCCAGCTTCTCCTGCGCCGCCGGCGACAGCGGCGGCAGCGCGATGTGGGCCAGCCCGGCCTCCAGCCCGTCCAGGCAGAAGGCATAGCGGCTGGTGACCAGCACGCGGCTGTCGCCCACTGCCGGGTCGAACGCCCGCAGCACCGCCGTCAGCACCGGTGCCTCCGCCGCCCGCACCCGGTGCCGCCCGCCATCCGGGTCCGCGTCCAGGATCCGCTCCAGGTCGTCGATCACCAGCAGCAGCGGCCGCGCCTTCGGCTCCGCGTCCAGCAGCGGCACCAGATCGATCAGCAGGTCTTCCAGGGTGGCCGCATCGCGCCGCACCCCGTCGCGGCGGTCTTTCAGCAGCTCCCGCGCCGCCGGCACGGTCTTCAGCGCCTCGGCCAGGGCGTCGAGCACGCTCAGCGCGTCATAGCGGCCGAACACCACGGCCAGGGCGTAGTCATCCTTGACCCGGCTGGCGATGCGCGCCGCCAGGCTGGACTTGCCCTGCCGGCCCATGCCGGTCAGCAGCACCCCGCCGCACGCCCCGTGGCGCAGCGCCCGCAGCGCCGCCTGCAGCGGCCGGCGGCGGCCGACGAACATCTCCGGCGCCGCCACCGGCACCTGCTTCTTGGCGTCCAGGAACACCGTGTGGCCGTGCATCGCCGACAGCCGCGAGCGCTTCCGCGTGCCGCCGACGATCGGCGCGCCGGCCTCGGCGTTCAGCCACAGCCGCGCCAGATGCCAGTCGCCGCGCGGCCCTTCGTCGGCATGGTGCAGCAGGGCGCGGCGCGCCTCGGCCACCGCCTCGGCCGGGTGCAGCCGGTCGTTCAGCCGGGCGTACAGGGTTGCCGCGAACGCGGTCGCCGCGCGGTCGCGCACCGAGCCGTCCCAGCCCAGCACCGCCGGCACGCCGCCCTGGATCAGCCCGGTCGCCAGCGAGTCGGCGACCTTCGCCTGCGTTGCCGCGGCCGGCTCGTCGTGCCGCTTGGCGTCGCGGCCGAAGGTGCCGGCGGGCGCGCCCGAGTCGGCGCTGGTCAGGCACGCCGACAGGAACACCAGCCGCGGCATGGCCGGCCTGAGCGCGGCGACCAGCCCGCCCGCCTCGGTCTCCGCCACGTTGCCTTCGGAGTCCTCCAGGAACAGCACCGGGCGCCGCCGGTCCGCCGCGTCCGGCCAGGCGTTGTGGCCGTGGCAGGACAGGTGCAGCGCCTGACAGCCGGGCAGCCGGCCCTTGAGCCCGGCCGCGTCGCCGGTCTCCTCGACCAGCAGGTCGATCGTCTCCGGCACCCCCGGCTTTGGCCGCACCGCCGCCAGGATCGCCGTCTCCTCCGCCTCGAAGTCCAGCTCGGCCCCGCCGCCGCGCGGCGCCGCCGCCATGAACACCAGCCCCAGCCGGTGGTCGTCCGGCGGCGGCAGGGGCTCGCCCGCCTGCCGCAGCCGCCGCACCGGCGCAAAGCCGAGCAGCGCATCGCCGGCCCAGAACCCAGCGTCGTCCGCTAGCAGCTCGAACGGCGCCCGCAGCAGCGGCCATTCGGTGTCGCCGGGCGCCGCCGGTCCGCTGACCTCGAACACCAGCGGCCGCGGCGCCTTGTCCCGCAGCGCGGCGAGCTGCCCCTGGTCGCCGTCGAGCCACCGGTACAGGTCCCGCCCCAGGACCAGCAGCCCCGCCGGGTCCGACCGCCCCAGCAGGTTCCGGTACCGCTCGTTGAACTCTTTCAGGGCCGTGACGGCGGCGTCGTCCAGAAAGCGGCGCGGGCCGACGGGGTCGCCGTTGACCAGGACCTCGAAGGCGTCGCTGTCGATGAAAAGCATGGCTGACATCGCTGTCGCGGCGCGGGCAAATCGGCGTTCGAACGCAGGTTGAAAGTAGAACAGTTCGGGAATGCGCTCAATAGCCGTCGCGCCGGGGCACGCGCGTGTCAGCCGGCCTCGAAGTCCAGGGCCACGTCCAGGCTGGTCACGCTGTGGGTCAGCCAGCCGAGCGAGATCAGGTCCACGCCGGTCGCCGCGACCTCGGCGACGCGGGCCGGGGTGATGCCGCCGGAGGCCTCGGTGACCACCCGGCCGGCGGCCAGGGCGACCGCCTCGCGCAGCATGGCCGGCGACATGTTGTCCAGCAGCACGGCGTCCACCGGCAGGCGCAGCACGGTCTCGAGCTGGGCCAGGGTGTCGACCTCGACCTCGATCTTGACCATGTGCCCGGCATGGGCGCGGGCGCGGGCGACCGCCGGCTCGATGCCGCCGGCGACGACGATGTGGTTGTCCTTGATCAGGATCCCGTCGTCCAGGCCGAAGCGGTGGTTGACCCCGCCGCCGGCGCGCACCGCGTACTTCTCCAGCGCGCGCAGGCCCGGCGTGGTCTTGCGCGTACAGGTGACGCGCGCACGGGTGCCGGCGGCGGCGCGCGCGGCGGTGCGGGTGGTCGTGGCGATGCCGCACAGCCGGCCGAGCAGGTTGAGCGCGACCCGCTCCGCCGTCAGCAGGCTGCGCGCCGGCCCGCGCAGCAGCGCCAGGGTGGCGCCGGCCGCGGCGTCGCTGCCGTCGCCCTGCTCGACCGCCACGGCGACCGCCGGGTCGACCTCGGCGAACGCGGACAGGGCGACGTCCAGGCCGGCGACGCGGCCCTCCTGGCGGGCGACCAGCCGCGCCGTCGCCGGCAGGTCCGCCGGCACCACGGCGTCGCTGGTCATGTCGCCGGCGCGGCCCAGGTCCTCCTCCAGCGCCCGGCGCACCAGCGGCCGGTAGAGCAGGGGGTTCAGGGGGGCCGGGGCGAGTGCGTCCATGGGTCCGCTCCCTGCTATGCCGGCGCGGGCGAAAGCGCCGCGGCCGGCGCGGCGGCGCTGCGGTGGCCGGCGGCCTCCGGCGCGTGCAGCACCTGGCGGCGCTGCCAGGCCGGGTCGGTCAGCGGGCAGTCGCGGCGCCAGTGCGCGCCGCGGCTCTCGGTGCGGGCCTGCGCGGCCAGCGCCACCATGTGCCCGACGAGGCACAGGTTGCGCAGGACGGCGAGCGCCGCCGCGTCGTGCGCCGGCACCGGGACCGGGCCGCCGGGGACGTGGGCCCAGCCGTCCAGGTCGTCGTGCAGCGCGCCGAGCTCGGCCACGGCGCGGCCCAGGCCGTCGCCGTCGCGGACCAGCCCGACGTGGTCGTACATCGCGCGCCGCAGCCCGGCCAGCCGTGCGCGCGCGGCGACCTCCGGCAGGCCCGGCTGAACGACCAGGGGCGGCACCGGCGCCGCGCCGGCCGGGACGGCGCAGGCCGCGACGTCGGCGGCGACGCGGTGGCCGAACACCAGCCCCTCGAGCAGCGAGTTGCTGGCCAGCCGGTTGCCGCCGTGGACGCCGGTCGAGGCCGCCTCGCCGCAGGCCCACAGGCCGTCGACGGTCGTCCGGCCGTGTTCGTCCACCAGGATGCCGCCCATGTGGTAGTGCGCCGCCGGCGCCACCGGCACCGGATCGACCCGCGGGTCCAGGCCGGCCGCCCGGCAGTGCGCGAACACGGTCGGGAAGCGCGCCGGGAAGCGGTCGCCGACCGCCGCCGTGGCGTCCAGGTAGACCGGCTCGCCGGCGGCGCGGCGGCGCCACACGGCGCGGGCGACGATGTCGCGCGGCGCCAGGTCGGCGTCGGGGTGCTCGTCCGCCATGAACCGGCGGCCGCGGGCGTCCCGCAGCACCGCGCCCTCGCCGCGCAGCGCCTCGCTGAGCAGCGGCACCGGCGCGCCGGCGGCGGCCTGCGGCACGTCCAGCGCGGTCGGGTGGAACTGCACGAACTCCAGGTCGGCGAGCGCCGCGCCGGCCCGCGCCGCCATGGCCAGGCCGTCGCCGGTCGCCTCCGGCGGGTTGGTCGTGTACAGGAAGGCCTGCCCGATGCCGCCGGTCGCCAGCACCACCCGCGGCGCCCGGTGCACCGTCCAGCCGGTCGCGCGGTCGTGGGCCAGCACGCCGCGGACGCGGCCGTCCTCGACCAGCAGGTCCCAGGCCAGCGCGCCCTCGACCAGCTCGATCGACGGCGCCCGCCGGACCAGCGCCAGCAGCGCGCGGACCAGGGCGCGGCCGGTGCCGTCGCCGCCGGCGTGCAGGATGCGGCGGCGCCGGTGCCCGGCCTCGCGGCCCAGCGCGGGCGCGCCGTCGGCGCCGGCGTCGAAGCGCATGCCGGCGGCGATCAGGCCGCGGATGCGCTCCACCCCCTCGGCGGTCAGCAGGGACGCCAGCGCCGGGTCGGTCAGCCCGGCGCCGACCGCGACCGTGTCCTCGGCATGCAGCCGGGGCGAATCGTCGCCGCCCAGGGCGCAGGCGACGCCGCCCTGGGCGAGCCAGGACGAGCCGCCCTCGGCCGCCTTGGTCAGCACCGTGACCGGGCGCGGCGCCAGGGCGAGCGCGGTGGCCAGCCCGGCGATGCCCGAGCCGATCACGACGGTGTCGGCAGGGCGCACGGCGGGCGTGGCGAACCGGAGGCCGGGAGTGTGGTACATGGAAACGACCTGTCGTTGCGCCGGCGGCCGTGCCGCCGGCCGGTGTCGCGCACTACGCCCGCGCGGCGCCGCCGGATGGGGCGGCGACGGCGCCCCGCAGCTCAGTTGGGCCGGCGGCCGACCGCCAGCATCCGCTCCACCGCCGCCCGGGCCCGCCCGGCCACCGCCGGATCGACCTCCACGCGCGGCTGCAGCGTCTCCAGCGCGGTCAGGATCTTGGGCAGGGTGATGCGCTTCATGTGCGGGCACAGGTTGCACGGGCGCACGAAGTCCACGTCCGGGTGCTCCGCGGCGACGTTGTCGCTCATCGAGCACTCGGTGACCATCAGCACGCGCCCCGGCTTGTGCCGCGCGACGTAGTCGATCATGCCCGCGGTGGAGCCGATGAAGTCGGCCTCGGCCAGCACGTCCTGCGGGCACTCCGGGTGGGCGATCACGACGATGTCCTCGTGCGCCTCGGCATAGCCGCGGATCTGCGCGCCGGTGAAGCGCTCGTGCACCTCGCAGGCGCCGCGCCACAGGATCACCTCGACGTCGGTCTGGCTGGCGACGTGGCGGCCCAGGTGCTCGTCGGGCAGGAAGATGACCCGCTTCGCGCCCAGCGACTCGACCACCTGCACGGCGTTGGCCGAGGTGCAGCAGATGTCCGACTCGGCCTTCACGTCGGCCGACGTGTTGACGTAGGTGACCACCGGCGCGTCCGGATAGCGCTCGCGCAGCAGGCGCACGTCGGCCCCGGTGATCGCGGACGCCAGCGAGCAGCCGGCCCGCAGGTCCGGGATCACCACGGTCTTCGACGGGTTGAGCAGCTTGGCCGTCTCCGCCATGAAGTGCACGCCGGCCATGACGATCACGTCGGCGTCGGTCTCCGCCGCGCGCTTCGCCAGCGCCAGGCTGTCGCCGACGATGTCGCCGACGCAGTGGAAGATCTCCGGCGTCATGTAGTTGTGCGCCAGGATCACCGCGTTGCGTTCGGCCTTCAGCCGGTTGATGGCGTCGATGTACGGCGCGTGCACCGGCCACTCGATCTCCGGCACCACCCGTGCGACCCGTTCGTACAGCGGCGCCGTGGCACGGGCCACCTCTGGCGTGTAGGGCAGGTAGGCGGGTGCGGCGGGCTGGCTGTCGAACGGCGTCATGGGCGTTGTCCCGGTTGGAGGGCTGGGTCTTATACTCAACTTGAGCATTAAGAATTTGTTATGCTCGCAAAGAGCATAAGTGGGTGTCAACCGTTTTCTGACAAGGGAGGAAGATCGGATTCGGCACGACGGTCGGCGGCAGCGAGGGCCGGTGCCCCCAATGGCCGAGTCCGCCGCCGCGCTCCATCGCCGGCAGGGCGGGGAGGCCACGCCCGATCCGGGCGGCCAGCATTTCGCGACAAGGCCGTCCAGCACCTGCAATCCTTCCATTCATCCGGGCAAGGGGACGCTGCGCCCGGCTCGGCTCGCATTTGCGAAAACCGTGAAAACCGTTCGTCGGCGGGACGATCCTGCGCTATAATCAACGACCCCGTCGGGGCCAGTACGCGCAAAGGCGGCGGGACAGCAGGCCAGGGCGAGCGATGGCCGGAACCCGCCGACAAAGAAACGGAAACCGATGAGACTGACGATCGAACGTACTGCACTGCTCAGGAGCCTCGGCCACGTCCAGAGCGTCGTCGAGCGGCGCAACACCATCCCGATCCTGTCGAACGTCCTGATGCGGGCCGAGGACGGCAAGCTCAGCCTGACGGCGACGGACATGGACATTGAGATCGTCGAGTCGGTGGCGGCCGACGTGCAGGCGCCGGGAGCGACCACGGCGCCGGCGCACACCCTGTACGACATCGTGCGCAAGCTGCCCGACGGCAGCCAGGCCGAGCTCGACTGTGCCGGCGACGGCGGCATGCTCACCCTGCGCGCCGGCCGCTCGCGGTTCCAGTTGAGCTGCCTGCCGGTCGAGGACTTCCCGGAGTTGGCCGGCGGCGACATGCCGAACCGGTTCGCCCTGGCGGCGCGCGACCTGCGCACCCTGATCGACCGGACCCGCTTCGCGATCTCCACCGAGGAGACGCGCTACTACCTGAACGGGATCTTTCTGCACGCCGCCACGGCGTCGGGCCATGAAAGCCTTCGCGCGGTGGCGACCGACGGGCACCGGCTGGCGCGGGTGGAAATGGCGCTGCCGGATGGCGCGAAGGGCATTCCCGACGTGATCGTGCCGCGCAAGACGGTGACCGAGCTGCGCAAGCTGATCGACGAAGCGACCGACAGCGTCGACCTGTGGCTGAGCGACACCAAGATCCGCGTCGCCATCGACTCCATCGTGCTGACCTCCAAGCTGATCGACGGCACCTTCCCGGATTACGAGCGCGTCATCCCGACCGGCAACGACAAGGTCATGGAGGTCGATGCCAGGCAGCTCCAGAACGCCGTCGACCGCGTGTCGACCATCTCCACGGAGAAGAGCCGCGCGGTCAAGCTCACCCTGGCGCCGGGCGCCCTGACCTTGTCCGCCACCAACGCCGAGCAGGGCAGCGCCACCGAGGAGATCGAGGTCACTTATGAGTCGGAGGGCATGGAGATCGGCTTCAACTCACGCTATCTATTGGATGTCACCCAGCAGATCGAGGGCGATGCCGCGCAGTTCACCATGGCCGATTCCGCTTCCCCGACCATCATCCGAGACGTTGCCGACGCCAGCGCGCTGTATGTGCTGATGCCGATGCGCGTCTGACCGCTGCATCCGACGGGCGCAGAGACCCGGCATGACGCCGCAGGCGGGCCTGGCCGCTCCGCTCGAACGCGCGGCGGCGCACCGGCCGGCCGTGACCCGGCTGACCGTGACCGACTTCCGCTGCTATGCCGCGGCGCGGCTGGAGGGCGACGGGCGCCCGGTGGTGCTGACCGGACCGAACGGCGCCGGCAAGACCAACCTGCTGGAGGCGGTGTCGTTCCTGGCGCCGGGGCGGGGCCTGCGCCGCGCCCGGCTGGACGAGGTGACGCGGCGCCCGCCCGAGAGCCGGTTCTGGGCGGTCGCGGCGCGCGTGGCGACGCCGCGCGGCGAGGTCGCGATCGGCACCGGGCTGGATCCGGCCGCCCCGGGGGCCGGGCGGCGGACGGTCCGCATCGACGGCCGCCCGGCCGCGGGCCAGGCGGAGCTCGGCGGGCATGTCGCGGTGCTCTGGCTGACGCCGCAGATGGACCGGCTGTTCATCGAGGGCGCAGCCAACCGGCGGCGCTTCCTGGACCGGCTGGTGTACGGGTTCCACCCCGACCACGCCGGCCGGTTGTCCGCCTACGAGCAGGCCATGCGCGAGCGCGCCCGCCTGCTCAAGGACGACCGGCCCGACCAAGCCTGGCTGACGGCGCTGGAGGAGGCCATGGCGACCAACGGCGTGGCGGTCGCGGCGGCCCGGCGCGAGGTGGTGGCGCGGCTCGCCGCCGCCGCCCGGATCCGGGCGGCCGGGGCCGACGAGGTCGACGAGGCGTTCCCGCGGGCCGAAGTCGCCGTCGCCGGCAGCATCGAGGCCTGGCTGGACGAGATGCCGGCGCTGGCCGCGGAGGACACGCTGCGCGCCCGGCTGCACGACAGCCGCCGCATCGATGCCCTGGTCGGCGGCGCGGCCGAGGGTCCGCACCGCAGCGACCTGCTCGTGCGGCACGCCGGCAAGGACATGCCGGCCGACCAGTGCTCGACCGGCGAGCAGAAGGCCCTGCTGGTCGGGCTGGTGCTGGCGAACGCGCGGCTGCTGGCCGGCGAGCGCGGCGCGCCGCCGCTGCTGCTGCTCGACGAGATCGCCGCGCACCTGGATGCCCGCCGCCGCACCGCCCTGTTCGAGGAGGTGCTGGCGCTCGGCGCCCAGGCCTGGCTGACCGGCACCGACGCCGGCCTGTTCGCGCCGTTCGGCGGGCGGGTCCAGCATTATGGTATAGAGGACGCGCATCTGCGCGAATTGCGGCCGCCGCCGCACCCGTGACACGACCATGACCGACACCCAAGGAACGACCCCGATGGCCGAGCCGAGCCGCGTGCAGAGCCCCGAACCCGAGTACGACGCCGATTCCATCAAGGTGCTGCGCGGCCTGGACGCCGTGCGCAAACGGCCGGGCATGTACATCGGCGACACCGACGACGGCTCCGGCCTGCACCACATGGTCTACGAGGTGGTCGACAACGCCATCGACGAGGCGATGGGCGGGCACTGCGACACCATCGTCGTCGAACTCGACGCCGAAGGCTCGGCCACCGTCACCGACAACGGCCGCGGCATTCCCGTCGACATCCACCGCGAGGAGGGCATCAGCGCCGCCGAGGTCATCATGACCCACCTGCACGCCGGCGGGAAGTTCGACCAGAGCTCGTACAAGGTTGCCGGCGGCCTGCACGGCGTCGGCGTCAGCGTCGTCAACGCCCTGTCGGAGACCCTGGAGCTGACCATCTGGCGCGACGGCCGCGAATGGCGCATGCGCTTCCGCGACGGCGAGCCGGAGGCGCCGCTGGCCGTCACCGGCCCGGCCCCGGCGGTGGACGGCGGCCGGCCGCGCAGCGGCACGCGGGTGTCGTTCATCCCGTCGCCGCGGGTGTTCACGAAGACCGAGTTCGACTTCGGCACGCTGGAGCACCGCCTGCGCGAGCTGGCCTTCCTGAACTCGGGCGTCACCCTGACGCTGATCGACCGGCGCGGCGTGGAGACGAAAAAGGTCGAGATGCACTACGAGGGTGGCCTGGAAGCCTTCGTCGGCTGGCTGGACAAGGCCAAGACGCCGCTGCACAAGCCGGCCGTTCCCATCCTGATCGAACGCGACCGCATCATCGTCGAAGCCGCCCTGCAGTGGAACGACAGCTTTCACGAGACGATGCTGTGCTTTACGAACAACATCCCGCAGCGCGACGGCGGCACCCACCTGGCCGGCTTCCGCGCCGCGCTGACCCGGCAGGTCAACAACTACGCGGTCGAAAGCGGCATTGCCAAGAAGGAGAAGGTCACCCTGTCCGGCGACGACGCGCGCGAGGGGCTGACCTGCGTGCTGTCGGTCAAGGTGCCCGACCCGAAGTTCTCCAGCCAGACCAAGGACAAGCTGGTGTCGTCCGAGGTCCGCCCGGTGGTCGAGGGCGTTATCAACGAGGCGCTGGCCACCTGGTTCGGCGAGCACCCGGCCGAAGCCAAGAAGATCGTCCAGAAGGTGGTCGAGGCGGCCTCGGCGCGCGAGGCGGCGCGCAAGGCGCGCGAGCTGACCCGGCGCAAGGGCCTGCTCGACGTGGCGTCGCTGCCGGGCAAGCTGGCCGACTGCCAGAGCCGCGACCCGCGCGACAGCGAGCTGTTCATCGTCGAGGGCGACTCCGCCGGCGGCTCGGCCAAGTCGGCGCGCGACCGGCGCTTCCAGGCGATCCTGCCGCTACGCGGAAAAATCCTGAACGTGGAGCGGGCGCGGGTCGACAAGATGCTGAGCTCGGCGGAAATCGGCACGCTGATCACCGCGCTGGGCACCGGCATCCGCGACGAGTTCGACATCTCGAAGATCCGCTACCACAAGGTCATCATCATGACCGACGCGGACGTGGACGGCAGCCACATCCGCACCCTGCTGCTGACGTTCTTCTTCCGCCAGATGCCGCAGATCGTCGAGCAGGGCTATCTGTACATCGCCCAGCCGCCGCTGTACGGCATCACCCGCGGCAAGGGGCGCCTGTATCAGAAGGGCGACCGCGAGCTGGAGGCCTATCTGATCGACGAGGGCCTGTCCGATGTGGTGCTCGTCGCGCACGACGGTGCCCAGCTGGCCGGCAACGACCTGCGGGCGGTCGTCGAGCGGGCGCGCGAGGTCCGGCACCTGCTGGAACCGTTGACGCGCAAGGTCGGCAACCCGTTCGTGGTGGAGCAGGCGGCGGTGGCCGGCGGGCTGCGCGCGGCCGAGCTGGCCGACGAGGCAACGGCGCAGCGGCTGGCCGACGCGATCGCCGCGCGGCTCGACCGGCTGTCGCCGGATATCGAGCGCGGCTGGCGCGGCCGGCCGCTGGGCGACGGCGGCCTGACCTTCGCGCGCACGCTGCGCGGCGTCACGGAGCACCGCACCATCGACGGCGACCTGATCCATTCCGGCGAGGCGCGACGGCTGGCGGCGCTGGGCGACGAGCTGGCGGCGACCTATGCCGAGCCGGCGACGCTCGGCCACAAGGGGCAGACCTGGACGGTCTACGGCCCGGTCGGCCTGGTCGACCAGGTCATGGCGCTGGGCCGCAAGGGGACCGCCATCCAGCGCTACAAGGGCCTGGGCGAGATGAACCCCGACCAGTTGTGGGACACGACGCTCGACCCGAATGCGCGCTCGCTGCTGCAGGTGCGCATCAACCACGCCGAGGACGCCGCCGATATCTTCTCCACCCTGATGGGCGACGTCGTCGAGCCGCGCCGCGAGTTCATCCAGGACAACGCGCTGAACGTGGAGAACCTGGACGTGTAGGAGCCCAAGGCGCAGCGGGAGAGCGGCAAACGGGCCATCGCGACCGGATCGCCGTCGATCCGCAGCCCCTTTGGACCGGGGGAGGCTATCCCAGCCCCTCCTCCGCCACCGCCGCAAAGGCCCCGTGCAGTCCGGCCGTGGCGCGCGCAAAGGCGGGATAGGCGAGGCGATCCGGGGTGTCGCGCGGCGTGTGGTAGTCGGGGTTGCGGTAGAACGCCGTGTCGGTGACCATCAGCGCGCGGTAGCGGCAGCGCCAGAAGGCGCGGTGGTCGCTCCACGACACGCCCGGCACGGCGCGCAGGGTGGCGATGTGCTCCAGCGGGAAGTCGCTGGCCGCGCGGAAGGCCCGCGCGACCCGCCGCATCGCCCGCCGCGACCGCAGGTCGGAGACCAGCCCCAGGAAGTTCCCGCGGTCCGGGTAGAAGAGGTTCAGCGGCGGCGGATAGCCCTGGCTGCGCGGCGTGTCGCGATAGCACCCGACCATCTCCAGCGACACCATCAGCCGGATGTCGTCGCCGCGGGCGCGGGCGGCCCGGGCATAGACCGCGCTGCCCTGGGTCCGCGTGCGGAAGTGCGGCGGCTCCTCATTGACGAAGGCGACGAAGCGCACGGTCATCGCCGGCTCGACCACGGCGAACAGCCGCGCCAGCTCCAGCAGCGCGGCGACCCCGCTGGCATTGTCGTCGGCGCCCGGGCTGCCGGGCACGGTGTCGTAGTGCGCGCCGATCAGCAGCACCCGGTCCGGCCAGGTGCGGCCCGGGCGCGCCACCTCCAGGTTCGCGCAGGGGACGCCGCCGGCATGGTACACCTGCGCCGACACGGCATAGCCGCTGTCCCGCCAGGCCGCCTCCACATAGTCCGCGGCGGCGGCCAGGGCGCGGGGCCGCCGAAAGTGGCGCTCGCCGATGTCGCCGGCCAGGCGGTGGACGTGCCGGCGCAGCCGCGCCTCCAGGCCGGGATCGTTTACGGCACCGCCGGCGTGTCCCGGCGCTGGAACATGACCAGTCGCCATCCATCGTCTCCGCTGTCGTGACGCAGGATGTACAGGCCGCCGTCGTCCCCGGTGACCTTGACGTAACAGTGGCCCTCGGCGGGCCAGCGGTCGATCACCTCGGTCACCGCAACCATACGCCGGCCCAGGCGGATCAGCCGGGGCACCAGTTCGCCGGCACCGCCGCGCACGCAGTCCACGTCGATGCGCACGGGCCGCGTCCGGTCAGGCCGCCAGGGCCAGGCGCAGGCCGTCGCGGGCGATGCCGGCGCCAACGCCGCGCTCTTCGCCCAGCGCGCGCACCCGCTGTGCCAGCGCCGGCTCGTTCCCGCCGACGATCTGCGAACCGCAATGGGTGAACAGCGCCCGCGGCACGCCCTCGTCCCGGCACCAGCCGAGCTGGGTCCGCACCGGCGTGTGGCCGACCAGCGCATCCCCGGTGCGGCGCACCATCGAGCGGGTCACCGTCGCCCCGTCGCCGATGAACAGGTCGGCGCCGGCCAGCGCGCCGCTGCGATCCTCGATGCTGACCACGTCGGGTACATAAAAGAATATCGCGCCGTCGGCAACGACGCGATAGCTGACCGCCGGCGCGCGCACCGAATGGACCACCGCGAACGCCTCGAACCGGACCCCCCCGATTTCCACCGACGCGCCCGGCCTGATCGTGCGGCGGTCGGGCAGGGGATAGTCGGGCAGCACGTCCCAGGTCTCCGGCGTCGCGTAGACGGGGCAGGGCAGGCCGTCGGCCAGCCCGAAGGCATGGTCGGGATGGGCGTGGGTGACCACCACCGCGGCCGGCGCGAACCGGTGCATCCGCCCGCGCCAGTCCGCGCCGCAGTCGATCACGATGCGCGCGTCGCCGCGGCGCACCAGCAGGGCGCTGTGCCGACGGTGCCGGGGTGAGCGCTTGTCGATCTCGCCGCGGGTGCCGAGGAACAGGAGATCCACGGGCGCTGCTCCGCCGTCTGCGGGCCTGGGCCGGTGCGGCCTGCCCACAAGGTGTGGCGCGCGGGCGCCGCACACAAGGCGGCGGCCGTCACGCAACCGTTGCCGGGTTGTCATGGCGCCGTCATCGCGCAAGTCTAGCCTCGCAGCCGCGCCGCAACGGACAGGGAGAACCGAGCCATGCAGGAGCAGGCGATCGTCAAGGGCATCGGGTTCGCCACCCACGGCGGCAGCGGCGACCTCGATGGCCTGGACGCGTTGCTGGGGCGGATGGCCGACATCGGCGCCACCCACGCGGAGCTCAGCCTGAACCAGGAGGACCTGGTTCTGAACGGCCGGGTGCTGTGGCCCCGGGCCCGGCGGCTGGAACGGATCTGCGCGCGGCGCGGCCTGGGCTACACGGTGCACGGGCCGATCTGCATGAACTTCATGGACGAGGCCCGGCTGGAGCGGCACCAGGCGGTGGCCCGCGCGTTCATCGACCTGACCGCGCTGGTCGGTGCCGACGTGCTGGTCCACCACGGCGGCCGCATCGCCGCCGCGCCGTGGCCGGAGCTCGAGCGTCTGCTCGACCTCGAACGCCGCGCGCTGGCGGAGGCGGCGGACTACGCCGAGCGCAAGGGCGTGCGCCTGGCGGTGGAGAACCTGTTCGTCGAGGACCCGGCCCAGTTCGCCTGCGACCCCGTTCAGCTCGCCGACCACCTGGCCCGCCTGGATCACCCGGCGGTCTGCGCCACGCTGGACTTCTCGCACGCCTACCTGATGTGCACCTGGAAGGGCCTGTCCTATGCGGAGACGCTGGAGGCGCTGGCGCCGTGGGTCGGCCACCTGCACGTCCACGACAGCTTCGGCCGGCCGCCCGGCATCCAGACCTACGCGACGGCCGAACGCCTCGCCTACGGCCAGGGCGACCTGCACCTGCCGCTGGGCTGGGGGGACATTCCCTGGGACACGCTGCTGCCGAGGCTGCCGATCCGCCCTGGGACGGTCATGATCGTGGAGCTGCCGCCCCGCTGGCACGCCGAGATGCCGGAAACCCTGGCCACGGCGCGGCGCCATGCGGGGCTGCTGGAAGAGGCGCACCGGCGCCGGGCGGCGTGAGGGGACACGCACTCTTCGCCATGACGAGCGCGTCCGCTTGCCCGAGACGGTAGAAGCGGCTCGGGTTTTGGCACCCCATGCAAGGTCTTCGAACCGAGGAGGAGCGTTCGCATGTCCGACGAACTGGTTTTCTACACCAACCCGATGTCGCGCGGGCGCGTCGTGCGCTGGATGCTGGAGGAGGTCGGGGTTCCGTACCGGGCGGACGTGCTGGGCTACGGCCCGGCCATGAAGTCGCCCGAGTACCGCGCCATCAACCCGATGGGCAAGGTGCCGGCGATCGTCCACCGCGGCACGGTGGTGACCGAGACCGCCGCCATCTGCGCCTATCTGGCCGACGCCTTCCCCGACGCCGGACTGGCTCCGCCCGCGGGCGACCCGTTGCGCGGGCCCTATTACCGCTGGCTGTTCTTTGCGGCCGGCCCCCTGGAAGCGGCGACCATGGACCGGATGCTGGGCAGAACCGTGCCCGAGGACCAGCGGGCGATGATCGGCTACGGCACCATGGGCGACGTGCTGGCGACCCTCGAGACGGCGGTGGCCGATGGCCCGTACCTGCTCGGCGACCGGTTCAGCACCGCGGATCTCTATGTCGGCGCGCACATCGGCTGGGGCATGCAGATGGGTTCCCTGGAAAAGCGCCCGGCCTTCGAGACCTACTGGGCCCGCCTTGCCGACCGCCCCGCCTGGACCCGCGCCTGCGGCATCGACGACGCGCTGGAGGCGGAACTGAAGGCGGGGGCGGGGTGACGGGAAGGGCCGCCGGGCGGCAAGAGCTGCCGCCGGATGGCCATTTGGCGCGCCGGCACTGCGCGGCAGCAGGGCAAGACCCTCGTGCCATTTCCGGGCGCTTTCGCCGCCGCCGCCGGCATGCTATTCGTCCTTGTCATCCGGCTGTAGTGCTCTGGCCAAGGATCGCGCCGAGGAACCGGACCGAGGATCTCGCTGTGTCTTCCGACAAGCCCATCGCCGCCGTGTCGTCGGGCACGTCCGTCGCCGAGTTCACGCCGGCCAGGACCCTGCGCGAGGTCAGCCGCGTCGCCTCGGTGCAGCCGCTGGCGTACGGCGATCCACGCTACATCGACCTGACGCCGGGGCATGGCTCCAGGGACATGATGCGGCTGCGCTTGCGCCTGTCGCGGATCGCCGAGGACGACGGCGATCGCGCCGGCGGGCGATGGGGCAAGATGATCTTCACCGGGCACCGCGGCTGCGGCAAGACGACGGAACTGCGCCGGGTGGAGCACGATTTCGTCGATCGATTTTATCCATTACATATAGAGCTGGATGAGAACCTGCTCGAGGATTTCGATTACACATTGCTTCTTCTATGGTTGACCGAATTCATCGTTCGTGACTTTGCGGATAACAATCGGCCGCTCGATGCCGGTCTGGTCGACGATGTGGCGCAGTGGTTCGAAAACAGGACCGAAGTTGAAATCGATGATGAGCGAACGCTTGCGCAGCTCAAGACCGGGGCTGAGGCGAAGGTCAGCGCCGGCATTCCAAGCCTCTTTGGCCTGAAGCTGTTCGCCCGTATGAAATCGGAGGTGAGCGGCAGCCTGCAGCGCCGCAAGGAGATCACCCGGTCGCTGCAACATTTCTCTCGAGAGTTGATCGACAAAGTGAACCTACTGCTGGTGCATGCCGAGCGTACGTTGCGCGAGCACGGCCATCCGGGCCGCCTTCTGATCGTCCACGACAACCTCGACCGCCTCAAGGGCGACACGGCACGTATCCTCTTCGACGACTATGGGCACCTCCTGAGCCAGCTTTCCGCCCACATGATCTTTACGGCGCCGATCAGCCTGAAGGTGGCACCGTTCAGCATGGCGAACGTGTTTCCCGATCTTTATGCCATGCCGATGGTCAAGGTGATCGACCGTGAGTCCGGCGAGCCGAACGAAACGGGGTTGGCGACCTTGCAGGGCCTGCTGGACAAGCGGATCGATTGCGGAGCGGTCTTTGCCGACGCGGCGACGCGGACCGAGCTTTGCCGGCTGAGCGGCGGCAGTGTCCGTGACCTGGTGCGCCTGCTGAACTATGCCGCCGACCATGCCGCCGTGGACGGCAAGGACATGATCGACCAGGACGCCGTGACCAGGGCGATCAACGACATGCGCAACGAATACCGGCGCATCCTGATTCCCGAGCGCGTGTACTACAGCCGTCTGGCCACGATTCACCTGCACCGCGACGACGGGTCGCGCGGTACTGTCAGCCTGGATCCCAAGTCTGCGCAGGCAGAACGCGAATTCTTCGCCGAGCTGCTGCTGAACGGTGCGGTGCTGGAATACAACGGCGACGAGCCGTGGTACGATGTTCATCCGGCCGTGCAGCGGATCAGGGCCTTCCAGCATGCTGTCGACGCTGCCCGCACCAGCGGACCCTGACGCCGAGCGGCCCGACCGGGCGCGGGAGGCGCGGCGGCTGCGGCTGTTCCTGGAACAGGCCCAGGGGTTCGAGTTCGCCATCGCCATCTATTCGCGGGCGGACACCGTCGAGCCGCTGATCGCCGAAACGATGCAGGACCTGGCCGACGCCGGTCTTCCCGTGCTGCGGATCGATCTGCGCGGACAGGACGATCAGGCGGTCCTGCTGAAGCTGCTCATGCAGGCGCTGGCCACGGCCGCGGCGGGCGGCGAGACCGTCCGGGGCGTGTTCGTCACGGGTCTGGAAGGCCATCTCGACTACGTGCAGGGCGGCATCCGGCCGCAGACCGGCCCGCTTCTGGCCACCGCCAACCTGCAGCGGGATGTGTTTCCGTCGCGCTGCCCCGTGCCGGTGGTGCTGTGGGCCTCGGCCCTGGCGCAGCCGGCCATCGCCCGGCTGGCGCCGGACCTGTGGCACTGGCGCCGTGCCACCTTCGACTTTACAGAAGGCGCCGAGCCCCACGCCCTGACCCTCGACCGAGCGATCCCCCGCCCCGAGCGGGGCTTCGACCGGCTGCCGGCGGAGGATTTGCGCCGCCGCCTGGCGATGCTGTCGGAACTTGAGCGGGAGCTAGGCGACGATCCGGGTACCCTGGCCGAGGCCGACCGTAGCTGGCTGGCCCGGCTGGTCATCGAAAAAGCAGAGACCCACTGGCACCTTGGCGAGGTTGAGCCGGCCCAGGCGGCCTTCGAGCGTGGCCTGGACCTGGCGCGGGCGGCTGGGATCGACCCTCTTGTGGCGCGAGCCTGGTCGGGGATGGCGGACATTCGGTACCTTAACGGTGATTACGACCAAGCCCTGCGCATCCGCCAAGAGGAAGAACTGCCCGTCTACCAGCGCCTCGGCGACGTGCGCGCAACGGCCGTGATCATGGGCCAGATCGCCGACATCCTGCAGGCGCGCGGCGAGCTCGACCAAGCCCTGCGCATCCGCCACGAGGAGCAGCTGCCCGTCTACCAGCGCCTCGGCGACGTGCGCGAAACGGCCGTGACCATGGGCCAGATCGCCGACATCCTGCAGGCGCGCGGCGAACTCGACCAAGCCCTGCGCATCCGCCGCGAGGAGGAACTGCCTGTCTATGAGCGGCTCGGCGACGTGCGCGAGAAGGCCGTGACCATGGGCCGGATCGCTGACATCCTGCAGGCGCGCGGCGACCTCGACGAGGCCCTCCGCATCCGCCGCGAGGAGGAGCTGCCCGTCTACGAACGCCTCGGCGACGTGCGCGAAAAGGCCGTGACCATAAGCAAGATCGCCGACATCCTCCAGGCTCACGGCGACCTCGGCGCGGCCCTGCACATCCTCAGCAATGAGGTGAAGCCGGCCTTCGAACGCCTCGGCGCCGTGCGCGAGGTGGCCGTGACCATGGGCAAGATCGGCCGTGTCCTTGAGCGGCAGGGCGATCGGGATGCTGCCCGGCAGCTTCAGCTTGCATGCCTCGAAGAGCACAAGAGGCTGGGTGACGTCGACGGCGTGGCCGCCACCTTGTGGGACTTGGCCCGACTGGACCGCGCAGAGGGAAAGCACGAGGACGCAGCGCCGCGGCTGGTTGAAGCATTCGCGCTTCTGCGCAAGCTTGGCCGGGCCGAAGGGCTGGCCGTTGTCGGAGTGGCCCTCGGCAGGGCCAAGGCGGAGGCGGGCGAGCGCGACGAGGCCCGCGAGGTTCTGGAGATCAGCGCCGCCGCCTACCGCAAGCTGGGCCGTCTAAAGGAGGCCGAGCAGGTCGAGGGGCTGTTGCGCGATCTTTGATGCCGGACGGCTTGCGGACTGGCTCGCGGACCGGATTGCCTCTTCCGCCCGGTGCCGCATGGCGGCAAACTCCCGGTCGCTCACCTGTCACATGATACGGACCCCGGCCATGCCCGACGCCCCGCGACGCAACGTTCTCGGCGAACCGCTGATCCCCTGCTCCACGGACCCAGTCACCGGGTTCTACCGGGACGGGTGTTGCGCCACCGGGCCGCAGGATGTGGGGCGGCATGTGGTGTGTGCGCAGATGACGGCGGAGTTCCTGGCGTACTCGCGGTCGCGGGGCAACGACCTGGTCACGCCGCGGCCGGAGTTCGGGTTTCCGGGGCTGAAGCCGGGCGACCGGTGGTGCCTGTGCGCCGACCGCTGGGCCGAGGCACTGGCCGCCGGGGTGGCGCCGCCGGTGGTGCTGCAGTCCACGCACGAGGCGGCGCTGGACCATGTCGACCTCGCCGACCTGAAGCGGCGGGCGCTCGACCTGGTCTGACCGGACCGCCGCCCGCTGCGCCGCTGCTGCTACGGGATCCGGTCGCGGACCACCGGGCGGGGGACCGGCCCGCCTGCATGGCCGGTGCGGCCGACGACTCTCCAATGGGGCGGCCGAAGCGCCTGTCGCTGCGCCTCGGTGCGCTCGATCTCGCGGAACGCCTTTTCGTACTCGATGAACGCGAGAAGGTCTTGGATCGTGATGATGGCGGGAACTCCCTCCGTCTGACGGCTCGCCGCCGCCGGGCACGTCCGCACCCAAACCACCCTGCACGGCGGAGGTTCCCCGGATCGCGCCGCCAATTTTGCGCGACGCGCCCCGGTTCGCCCGCCGCTACAGGATCCGGGCGCGCAGGCGGGTGCTGGCCTGCTCGACGAGCAGGACCAGCACAAAGATGGCGATGATGATGGTCGCGGCCAGGTCGTACTGGAACAGGTCCATGGCGACCTTGAGCTCCAGGCCGATGCCGCCGGCCCCGACCAGGCCGAGCACGACCGAGGAGCGGGTCGATTTCTCCAGGCTGAACAGCGCGGTGTTGATGAACGACGGCATGGCCAGCGGGATCACCGCGGAGAACACCGTCCCGGTGCGGCTGGCGCCCAGCGCCGTCAGCGCCTCGCGCGGGCCCCGGTCCGTCTCCTCCATGGATTCGGCGAAGAACCGGCCGCAGAAGCCGATCGTGTCGATCATGATCGCCAGCGTCCCGGCAGCCGGGCCCAGGCCCACGGCGATCACGAACACCAGCGCCCAGACCAGGTCCGGCACCGTGCGGAACAGCGAGATCAGCGCCCGGGTCAGGCCGTATACCGCCGGGTGCGGCGACAGCCCGCGCGCCGCCAGCACCGCCAGCGGCAGGCTCAAGACGATCCCCAGCGCCGTGCCGACCACCGCCATCTGGAAGGTCTCCAGCAGCGCCGCGCCGACGGCGCCGAGCCGGTCCACGTCCGGCGGGAACATGCGCTCGAGCAGCCGGCCGATGCCGGGCAGGCCGTTGGCCAGCCGCTCGACCGACAGGCCGACGTTCTGGATCGACACGATCAGGAACGCCGCCGCCAGCACGTACAGCAGGAACGCCACCGGGTTCGGCCGGTCGAACCGGGCCGGCGGGGCGGCGCGCTCAGGCGGCGCCATGGTCGCGGTCGAACAGGCGCTGCAAGGCCGCCACCGGCAGGGCGTGCGCCGGGCCCTCCACGGCGACCCGGCCGCCGGCCAGGCCGACGATGCGGTCGGCGTACTCGCGCGCGTGGCGCAGGTTGTGCGAGGTGAACACGACCGTGATCCCCTCGCGGCGCATCAGGTCCACGAACAGGCGCATGACCTCCTCGCCGGCGGTGGGGTCCAGGCTGGCCACCGGCTCGTCGGCGATCACCACGCGCGGCCTCTGCATCAGGGCGCGGGCAATGGCGACCCGCTGCGACTGGCCGCCGGACAGCCGGTCGGCGCGGTGGCGGGCCATGTGCGCCAGGCCGACTCGGTCCAGGCAGTCCATGGCCTCCTTGCGCACGGCGGGCGGCGCCAGCGACTGCAGCCAGTAGCGCGGGCCGGCGTGGCGTGCCTGGGCGCCGTGCACCACGTTGGTCAGCGCCGAGAGCCGGCCGACCAGGTTGTGGCGCTGGAACACGAACCCGACCCGGGACCGCAGCGCGCGCAGCTCGCGATGGCGCAACGCCGTGACCTCGCAGCCGAGCAGGCGGATGCTGCCGCCGTCCGGCTCGATCAGGCGCAGGCAGCAGCGCAGCAGGGTGGACTTGCCGCTGCCGTTGGCGCCGATCACGGCGACCGCCGCGCCGCGCTCCACGGTCAGGTCGATGCCGTCGAGCACGATGCGGCCGTCGCCGAAATGCTTGGTCAACCCGGCCACGGAGAGCTCGGGCGCGCATGGGCCGGACGCGGCAACGGGCGCCGCGGGTCCGGCCTCGGGGATGCGCCGCAGGCCGGGCTCGGCGACCATCAGTCCCCGACGAACTCGGAGAACTGCGGCACGCCGATGGTGCGGTACATGGCGCGGACGTATTCGTAGTCCGCGTCCGAGACGCGGGGCAGGAAGTGGCCGCCCTCGTACTTCTGGTTGTCGGTGCCCTCCAGCACCGCGGCCATCAGGGCGTCCTGGTCCTCGATGAAGGCTGTGCGCACCGTCTCCACGATCTCGTCGGGCACGTCCGGGGCGACGATCAGCACGTCGTTGGGCAGGTCGCGGCCGCGCGCCACCACCTGGAAGGCGGTCTCGGGAAAGGCCTCGCGGATGCGCCGCAGGTGGTCGAAGTTCATGCCGATGGCGGCAATGTCGCCGCGGATCAGCGCCTCCACGGCGACGTTGCGGTTGATGATCACCGGCTCGTAGTCCTCGCCGTACGCCAGCCCGTAGTCGGCCAGCACCTGGGCCGGGGCGAGATGCTGGGAGGTGGAGCCGACGTCGCCGAACGACACGGTCTCGCCGCGCAGGTCCTCGACCGACTGCACCGGGCCGTCGGCCAGGGCGACGATCTGGGCGAAGTAGTCCGGACGCTGCCAGCCGACCACGACCTCGGCGTCGGTCAGGGTCTGGAACACGACGTACTCGGCCGGGCCGGTCAGCACGAAGTCGACCTGATCGGCGCGCATCGCCTCGACCGCCGCGGTGCGGCTGTTCACCGGGAACAGCTCGACCTCGTAGCCGGTTGCCTCGGCCAGGGCATCCTGGAACGCGCCGAACTCGCGCTGCAGGTCCTCCATGCCGGCGATGTCGGTCACGGCCATGCGGACGGATTCGGCGGCGGCGGTGCCGGTGCCCACCGCCAAGGCGAGGGCGGCAGTGGCGATGCTCCTCGGCAGCATTCGTGTTCTCCCCCGTTTGTTCGTGGTCCGGACGTTGTCGTCAAGCCTGCGTCCAGATGCACCACAAGTGTTAACCGGCGGGGGTTACGGTGGCATGACGATCGTATGAAGTTCGACGTGGCGAGGGATATGTCATGCTATGGTAAGAGTGTGATCCGCTTGCGCGAATACTTCGACGGCGCGCGGCGGGACTTGTCAGCGACCGCGGCGTTATGGCAAAGGGCCTGCCGATCCGGGCAGCCCGCAAGGACCGCGACATGACCCTGGTGATCACGAGCACCCGCGTGCTGACGGCGGACGGCGCGATCCGTCCGGCCGTCCTGCGCATCGAGGACGGGCACATCGCCGCCGTGGCACCCGCCGCGACGCCGCCGCCCGCCGGGCCGCACCGGTCGATCGACGCCGGGGACCGGCTGGTGCTGCCCGGCGCGGTCGACCTGCACGGCGATGCCTTCGAGCGCAACATCATGCCTCGGCCCGGCGTGCGCTTCGCCCTCGACCTGGCGCTGTGGGACACCGACCGGCAGCTCCTGGCCAACGGCATTACCACCGCGTTCCACGGGATCACGTATTCCTGGGAGCCGGGGCTGCGCGGGGCGGAGACGGTGCGCGCGCTGGTGGCGGCATGGCGGGCGGTGCGCGGCCGGCTCGGCTGCGACACCCGCCTGCACCTGCGCTTCGAGACGCACAACCTGGCCGCCGCCGACGAGGTGCAGGCCTGGCTCGCCGACGGCACCTTCGACCTGCTCGCCTTCAACGACCACCTCGACGACATCGCCGAGGAGGTCGGGACGCCGCACAAGGCGGCGAAGTACGCCGAACGGACCGGAATGGCCGTGGCGGAGTTCCGGGGGCTGCTCGACCGGGTGCGCGGCCATGGGTCTGCGGTGCCGGCGACGGTGCGGCGGCTGGCGGCGGCGGCGCGGCGGGCCGGCGTCCCGATGCTGTCCCACGACGACCCGACGCCGGAGGCGCGCCGCGCCTATGCCGCGATCGGCTGCACCATTGCCGAATTCCCGGTCACCGAGGCCGCCGCCGTAGCGGCGCGGGAGGCGGGCCACCCGGTGGTGATGGGCGCGCCCAACGTGCTGCGCGGCGGCAGCCACAAGCGCGTTAAGGTCATGACCGCGGCCGACATGGTGGCGCGCGGCCTGTGCACGGTGCTGGCCTCGGACTACTACTATCCGGCCCTGGTGCAGGCGCCGTTCCGGCTCGCCGCCGGCGGCGTGGCGGCTCTGCCGGATGCCTGGGCGCTGGTCTCGGCCGCGCCGGCCGCCGCCGCGGGCCTGGCCGACCGCGGGACGCTGGCGCCCGGCCGGCGTGCGGACCTGGTGCTGGTCGACGACACGGACGCCGCGCTGCCGCGGGTCGCCGCCACCCTGGTGGCCGGGCAGCCGGTCTACCTTGGCGATCCGGCGCTGGCGTGGTCCGCCGCCGCGGCGCCGCCGGTCAGCGCACCCGCTTGACCGTGTAGCCGCGCTCCGCCAGCAGGGCGAGCACGCCGCGCTCCCCCGGCAGGTGCAGGGCGCCGACGGCGATCAGGGCATTGCCCTCGGCCAGCCGCACCTCCATGCGGTCGGCCATGGTCTTGTTGCGGCGGTACACCAGGTGCTCCAGGAAGGCGGCCAGGGCTGCGGGGTGGTCGCCCGCCGCCGCCTCGGTCAGCGCGCGCAGCCCCGCCAGATCGCCCGCGACATAGTCCGCGACCATCGCCTCGAACTGCGCCTCGACCTCGCTGTACTCGGCGATCGCATCGCGCAGAAGGGTGATCGCGGCGGCGTCGGGCAGGCCGGACAGGGCGGCGATCTGTTCGCCGATGGTCTCCAGCTGGTGCACCGGCAGGCCGCGAGCCTCCGCCTCCTCCTCCAGGCGCGCGTCCATGGGCGGCTCGCCCGCCGCTATGCGCTGGTATTCGGCGGGCGGCATGGCCAGCAGGATGATCGCGCCCCAGGGCTGCAGGCGGCTGGCCATTGCCTCGGGCAGGCCGTAGCCGGCGGTGATGGCGATCAGGTCGGCATGGTCGTCCGGCGGCAGCCGATCCGCCAGGATCGGCGACAGGCTGAACATCGCCGCGGTGACGCGCGCCCGTGCCACAGTGGTCATCTCCACCTCGACGGTCACGCTGTCGACGCGGTCGAGCACGCCGGTCAGGCCGGACAGTACGGCGTTCACGCGCGGATCGGCCGCGTGCATGGTGCCGAGGACGTAGCTCGGCGCCGTCCCGGCGATCTCCACCTGCCAAAGCAGGCCCTCGCCATAGGGCAGGGGGCTGTCCGCCGCGGCCGGGCGCGGCTGCACCGCGACCAGGACCAGGACGGCGGCCAGCATGGCCTTCAGACACCAGGCCATGACCGCAGACCGGCCGGCGCGCGGCTCGAGGATCGAAGAGGCGAAGCGCGGCGGCATGGCGCGGCTCAGCGCGACGGCTGGTCGTGGCGGATGGACCGGAGGATGCGCGCACGCACCGGCTCCGGCTCCTCCGCGATCGCGTCGCAGAGCCGGCGCAGGCTGCTGCGCAGGCCGTACACCTGGTCCACCAGTGACAGCAGCGTCGGCATGGCCTCCTCGTCGATCGCCAGGTCCTCGCTGAGCTCGCGGATCAGCCGCACCCGGGCGACGTCGATCTCCGCGAACAGGTACTCGTTGCCGCGCCGGGCCGGCGCGATCCAGGCCCGGGCGGTCCACTGCTCGAGCTGCTCGACGGAGACGCCGTGGACGACGCGGCAGACCTCGACGGTGGTCAGCATCACGCCTCACTCCATGTCGCGGCGCGGGTCGTAGCCGTGCCGCTCGACCCAGCCTTTCATGAACGTTTCCAGCTCGGGGTCGATCCGGTCGGGCAGCACCACCTTGAGCCGGACATACTGGTCGCCGCGGCCGTCGCTCCGCCCGGCGGGCACGCCGCGGCCGCGCAGGCGCAGCACCTGACCGCTGCTCGCGCCCTTCGGGATGGTCACGTTGACCGGGCCGGAGATCGTCGGCGCACGCGCCCGACCGCCGAGCACGGCCTCGGGCAGCGAGATCGGCAGGTCGACGTAGATGTCGTCGCCCTGCCGCTCGAACAGCGGGTGCGGGCGCACCGAGATCTCGACGTACGCGTCCCCGGGCGGGGCGTTGCCGGTGCCGGGGTGGCCCTGACCCTTCAGGCGCAGCACCTGCCCGTCGCGCACGCCGGGCGGGATGGCGACGTCCAGCGACTTGCCGTCGGGCAGGGTGACGCGCCGGGTGCCGCCGTTGACCGCTTCCAGGAAGTCCACGGTCAGGGCATAGCGCGCGTCGGCGCCGCGCATCGCGAAGCCCTCGCCCATGCCGCGCCGCGCCCCGGCCCCGAACATCCGCGACAGGATGTCGTCGAAGTCGGCCGCCCCGCCGAAGTCGGCCGTCTCGTAGTACTTGGTGCCGGCCGGGCCCTCTGCGTAGTCGCGATAGAAGCTGCGCTCGGCGCGCGGGGCGCCGGTGGCGTCGATCTCGCCGCGGTCATAGGCGGCGCGCAGCTCCGGGTTGGTCAGGAACTCCTCGGCCGCGCTGATCTGCTTGAACCGCTCCGCCGCCTCCGGATTGTCCGGGTTCAGGTCGGGGTGGTAGGTCTTGGCGAGCTTGCGGAACGCCTTGCGGATGTCGGCCTCGCTGGCGTTCCGGTCGACGCCGAGCACCTTGTAGGGATCCTCGCTCACGATCGCCCCATCCCTGGTCGCCGCGTCCCCGCCCGCTGCGCGGTGCTATTTGATCTTGGATTCCTTGAATTCCACATGGCGGCGGGCGATGGGGTCGTACTTCCGCATCGTCAGCTTCTCGGTGGTGTTCTTGGGGTTCTTCTTGGTCACGTAGAAATACCCCGTGTCGGCCGTGCTCATCAGCCGGATCTTCACGGTGGCGGGTTTGGCCATGGTGTCAAGTCCTCGTCAGCAAATCGTCAGCAAATCCGCAGGCGCGGCATGGCCGCCACATTGGCAGCCGCACCGGCACTGTCAAGCATGTCGGGTCAGCGTTGCGCCAGGGCCTCCGGACCGGAGGCGCGCAGGGCGAGCGCGTACAGCTCGGGCTGCTCCAGCAGGCGCTCGGCGACGACCACGTCCAGTTCCTCGTCGTGGGCGCGCCACGGGCAGAACGCGCGCAGCGCGGCCAGAGCGTCCTCGTCGTCCGCCGCGACGTGACGGTAGGCCCGCAGCGACGGCGACGGCTGCAGCTCGCCGGTGCGGAACAGGCCGATGATGCGCTCGGCGTCCTCCAGGCCGGTGCTCGTGCAGATGGTCGGCATCACGCCCTGGCGGTGGATGGTGATTCCCGCCGGCGAATAGATCCGGCTCCAGGTCAGGAACAGCTCGCCGCCGTTGGGCAGGCGAGTCACCGTCTGCACGGAGCCCTTGCCGAACGATGAGGCGCCCACGACGACGGCCCGGCCGGCATCCTGAAGCGCGGCGGCGACCACCTCGGCACCGGAGGCGGAGCGCCCGTCGACCAGCACGACGATCGGCAGCCGTCCGGAGAGGTCGTCGCGGGCGGCGGTGTAGTGCTGGATGCTGTCCGGATGGCGGCCGCGGGTGGAGATGATCGCCCCGCTCGCCATGAACATGTCGGCGACCGCGACCGACTGGCCCAGCAGGCCGCCGGGGTTGCCGCGCAGGTCGAGGATCAGGCCGCGGGCGTTCGGGCCGAGTTCGGCCACCACCTCGTCCAGGGCGATGCGCAGGTTGGTCGTCGTGGCGGCGTTGAACCGGCCGACGCGCAGTATGCCGACGCCGTCGTCGATGCGCGTCGTGACCGTGTTGTAGATCACCTGCTCGCGTCGAATGCGCAGCGTGCGGCGCTCGCCCTCCGGGTCCTCCAGGGTGACCGCGACGACGGTATCCACCGGCCCGCGCAGGCGGCTCGCCAGGTCGGGCAGCTCCCAGCCCTCGGTGCTGCGGCCGTTGACGGCCACGAAGGCCTCCCCGACCCGCACGCCGGCCGCCGCGGCCGGGCCCTCGGGGAACACCTGCTGCACGATGCCCACGCCCAGGTCCTCGTCGAACTCCAGCAGGATGCCGATGCCGCCATAGCCGTCGCGCCCGGCGCGCTCCTGCTCGGCGCGCTCGGCATCGACGTAGCGCGAATAGCCGTCGAGGTCTTCAAGGATGGAATCGAACACCGCCCGATAGATGTCCTCCGCCGAGGCGTCGCGCAGCGCCGGCGAGACCGTGCGGCCCTGTTCGATCGCCGCGATGGTCAGCGCGGCCCAGGCCGCCGGGTCGTCGCCCGCCGGAGCGCGGAACGCGGCCAGCTCCAGGTCATCCGAAAGCAGCCGCACCGTGCCGCCGGCCCGGGCCACGGACAGGCCGTCGTCGATCGTGGCCAAACCGGTCAGGCCGTCGAGCGTGACCTCGGCCATGTCGACCGGCTGCAGATAGACCCCGTGAATCCGGTCGTAGCCGATGTCGAACACCGTCGCCGACAGTTCGCTGTCGTCGGCACCCACCGCCTGCGACGACGAGGACGGCGTGGGCGCCACATCCTGGCCGGTGGCGCAGGCGCCCAGGACGGCGGTTGCCAGCAACCCGGCCAGGGTGCGTCCGCTGCGCTGCGGCCTGGGCAGGAGCATTTCGAACAGGTCCCGAAACATGGATCGGCCCCGAGATCAATGCGTTAACCAATCAGGGTGTTACCATAGATGAGTTAAGGCGATGGAAACAGTGGCCACATGCGGGTGCGCCACGACCGTTGCCGGAAAGTCACTGTTGTTGCTCCGGCGCCATCGGGCGGGTCGGTCCCGCCCCCTCAGGGCCGGCGCTCGCCGGCCTGCCGCCGGCGTCCCCGGCCGCCGGGTGCCGCCGCCTTTCGCCCGCTGATCGGCGACCGGCCAAGCGTCCCGGCCCCGGGCTCCGGGGTCACCGACTCGCCCATCCAGTCGGCGCCCTCGTCGGCGTCGACGACGTTGAACACGGTGCTGCCGCTGAGCCGGTCGGCCTCCATCAGCCGCACGCGCACCGGGCTGCCGAGCCGGAACACCCGGCCCCAGGAGCGGCCGATCAGGGCGTGGCGGCGCTCGTCGTGCTGGTAGTAGTCGTCGGGCAGGGTGGAGATCGGCACCAGGCCGTCGGCGCCGGTCTCGCGCAGGCTGACGAACAGGCCGAACCGGGTCACGCCGGAGATCCGCCCCTCCAGCACCGCGCCGACCTGGTCGGCCAGGAAGCCGGCGACGTAGCGGTCCATGGCGTCGCGCTCGGCCTCGGCGGCGCGCCGTTCGGTGAACGAGACGTGCTCGGCGATGCCGTCGAGCCGCGCCAGTTCGTCGTCGTGGGCGGCGCCCGCGCCAAGACGCAGCAGCCGGATCAGCGCGCGGTGCACCGTCAGGTCGGCATAGCGCCGGATCGGCGACGTGAAGTGCGCGTACTGCGCCAGCGCCAGCCCGAAGTGGCCGATGTTCTCCGGGCTGTACACGGCCTGGGCCTGGCTGCGCAGCACCATCTGGTTGACGGTCTCCGCCTCCGGCCGGCCCTCGGCCTGTTTGAGCAGCTGGGTGAACACCCGCGGCCGCGGCACCTGGCCCTTGGCCAGCCGGTAGCCGAGCGGGGCCAGGAACTCGCGCAGCATTTCCAGCTTGGCGCGGTCCGGCGCGTCGTGCACGCGGTACAGGCAGGGATGGCCGCGCCCGCCCAGGGTCTGGGCGGCGGCGACGTTGGCGGCGATCATGAACTCCTCGATCAGCCGGTGGCTGTCGAGGCGCTGGCGCACGGCGATGCCGGTGACCCGGCCCTGGTCGTCGAGCACGACCTTGCGCTCGGGCAGGTCCAGCTCCAGCGTGCCGCGCTCGGCGCGCGCCGCCGCCAGCGCGGCGAAGGCGCCGTACAGCGGCTCGATCACCGTGTCCATCAGGGGACCGGTGGTGTCGTCCGGTCGGCCGTTGCGCGCCGTCTGGACCTGCTCGTAGGTCAGGCGCGCGGCCGAGCGCATCAGGCCGCGCACGAAACGGTGCCGGCGCAGGTGGCCGTCGCGCCCGATCCACAGGTGCGCGGCCAGGCATGCCCGCGGCTCGCCGGGCCTGAGCGAGCACAGGCCGTTGGACAGCGCCTCCGGCAGCATCGGCACGACCCGGTCGGGGAAGTAGCAGCTGTTGCCGCGGCGGAACGCCTCGCGGTCCAGCGGCGAGCCGCCGGGCACGTAGTGCGCGACGTCGGCGATGGCCACGATCAGGTGCCAGCCGCCGGGGTTGTCCGGGTCCGTGTCGGGCTCGGCCCAAACCGCGTCGTCGAAGTCGCGGGCGTCGGGCCCGTCGATGGTGACCAGCGGCACGGCACGCAGGTCGGTGCGGTCGCCGAGCGGCGCCTCGACCGCCGCCTCGGCCTGCTCGATGGCCGGGCGCGGGAAGTCGGTGGGGATGCCGGCGCCGTGGATGGCGATCAGGCTGATCGCCTCCGGGTCGTCGGCGGCGCCGAGGCGCTCGACCACCATCCCGCGGTGCGGCCCGGTACGCGGGCCGCGGGCCGCCTCCACGACCACCAGGTCGCCGTCGGCCGCGCCGCCGCGGTCGGACTCGGCGATCCGGTAGCTCTCCTTGGCGCGCTTTTCGGCCGGCTCGACGACGCCGCCGACGGGGCCGCGGCGGTACACGCCGACGATCCGGGTCGAGCCGGGCGCCTCGCCCAGGCGCCGGATGGTGCGGCCCTCGTAGACGCCGTCGGCGTCGCGGCGCAGGCGGGCCAGCACGCGGTCGCCCTCGGTCAGCGCCGGGTGGCCGCGGCGCTCCGGCGCCATGACGATCGGCGGCGGCGGCGTGTCGTGCTCCCACTTCACCGGGCGGGCCAGGGTCTCGCCGTCGGGATCCAGGCCGGTGACGACCAGCACGGCCACCTCCGGCAGGCTCTTCGGCGGCGCCACCTTCCGTCCGCGGCCGCGCTCCACCAGCCCCTCGTGCTCGATCTCCTTGAGCATCTGCTTGAGCGGCACGCGGTCGGCGCCCTTGAGCTGGAAGGCACGGGCGATCTCGCGCTTGCCGACGGGCGTCGTGCTCTCGCGGATGAACTCCACGATGTCCTGCTTGCTGGGGAAGTCGGGCCTGGAAGGGGGCATGGACTCGCGGCTGCCGGCTGGTGCGTGGGAGACGGGCGGGACGACCCGGCGCGGGCGCCCCGGTATGGGCGGCGAGGGCTGGTCATCCCGGCCTGGAACACCGGGCCGGCCCGCTCGGTTGCCATCAATATGGCGGTGCGGGTGACTTAACCCCAACCGGTCCGGGCACTTTTTTCGCCGCGTGGTGGCGGCCCGCCGTCCGGGCGTGCAAGGAGTACGGCCCCGCGGCCGGCGCGGACTACTTCGAGCGGCCGCCGGCGGCCCGCTTGCGGTCGTCGCCCTTGGCCGTGTTCCGTTTCGGCTTGGCGCCGTCCTGGTCGGCCTTCGGTGCGGTGCGACGGGTCGGCTTGGACGCCGCCGGCTGGGCCGGCGCGCCGCGCTCCGCCGATTCGGCCTTGGCCTTGCCGTTGGCCTTCGTCTTGGCGGCGGCCTTGCCTTTTGCGGGCGCCTTGGCCTTGCCCTTTGCGGCCGCCTTGCCCTTGCCGCCGCCCTTCGCGGCCTTGGCATCGAGCAGTTCCACCGCGCGGTCCATGGTGATGGAGTCGACCTCCTCGCCCTTGGGCAGCGAGGCCATGGTCTTGCCGTGCTTCACGTAGGGGCCGTAGCGGCCCTTGTAGACGCCGACCGCCTCCCGGTCCCGCGGGTGCTCCCCGATCACCCGCAGCGGCTCGGCGCCGGGGCGCTCCTTCGCCTCGGCCAGGAGCTGCATGGCCCGGTTCATGCCGATCGTCAGCACGTCCTCGTCGTCCGGGATCGACTTGTAGGTGCCGCCGTGGCGGACATAGGGCCCGAACCGGCCGAGCCCGGCGACGACCTTGTTGCCGGTCTCCGGGTGACGGCCGATCTCGCGCGGCAGGGCCAGCAGCTTCAGCGCCGTCTCGAGGTCGATCTCCATCGGCGACAGGGACTTCGGCAGCGACACGCGGCGCGGCTTTTCGGGGTCCTCGTCGTCGCCGAGCTGGATGTACAGCCCGAACGGCCCCTTGCGCACGGTCACCGGCCGCGCCCCCTCCGGATCGCGGCCGAGCAGCCTGGGCAGCTGCGCCGCCGCCTCCTCCTCGCCCTCCTCGCCGGGCACGGCCAGCGGACGGGTGTAGCGGCACTCCGGGTAGTTGGAGCAGCCGATGAAGGCGCCGGTGCGGCTCAGCTTGAGCCCGAGCCGGCCGGTTTCGCAGGACGGGCAGCGGCGCGGATCGCGGCCGTCCTCGCGAGGCGGGAAGAAGTGGGGCCCGAGCTGTTCGTCCAGGGCATCGATCACGTTGGTGATGGTCAGCCCCTTGGTATCGTCGACCGCGGAGCTGAAGGCGCGCCAGAAGTCGCGCAGCACCTCCTTCCAGTCGATGCGGCCGCCGGAGATGTCGTCGAGCTGGGCCTCCAGCTTGGCGGTGAAGTCGTACTCCACGTAGCGCCGGAAGAAGTTCGTCAGGAACGCGGTGACCAGCCGGCCGCGGTCCTCGGGCACGAAGCGCTTCTTCTCCAGCCGCACGTAGTCGCGGTCCTGCAGCACCTGCAGGATCGTGGCATAGGTCGAGGGCCGGCCGATGCCGAGTTCCTCCAGCCGCTTGACCAGGCTGGCCTCGCCGTAGCGCGGCGGCGGCTGGGTGAAGTGCTGCTCGGGCTTCGTCTCGGTACGGTCGAGCGGGTCCTGCTCCTTGACCGCCGGCAGCCGGCGCTGCTCCTCGGCCTCGCTGTCGTCGCGGCCTTCCTCGTAGACGCGCAGGAAGCCGTCGAAGCGCACGATCGAGCCGGTGGCGCGCAGCACCGCCGCTCCGTCGGTGGAGGTCACGTCGACCGTCACCTGGTCCAGGATCGCGCTGGCCATCTGGCAGGCGACGGTGCGCTTCCAGATCAGGTCGTACAGGCGCAGCTCGTGGCCCTGCAGATACCGCGCCACCTCTTCGGGCCGGCGGGCCATGTCGGTCGGGCGGATCGCCTCGTGCGCCTCCTGGGCGTTCTTGGCCCTGCTCTTGTAGATGCGCGGGCTGTCCGGGACGTAGTCGCTGCCGTAGGCGCGGCCGATCAGGGCGCGGGCGCCCTCGATCGCCTCGCCCGCGAGCGTCAGGCCGTCGGTCCGCATGTAGGTGATCAGGCCGACCGACTCGCCGCCGATGTCGACGCCCTCGTACAGGCGCTGCGCCAGCCGCATGGTCTGGCTGGCACTGAACCCGAGCTTGCGCGAGGCCTCCTGCTGCAGGGTCGAGGTGGTGAACGGCGGCGCCGGGTTGCGGCGCACCTGCTTGCGCTCGACCGAGCCTACCTTGAAGGCGAGGGGATCGAGCCGCGCCGCCGCCGCACGCGCGGCGTCCTCGTTCGGGAACGCGAACTTGTCGAGCTTCTTGCCGTCCAGGTGCGTCAGCCGGGCGGTAAAGGTGCTGCCGTCGGCGCCCCGGAACACGGCGTCGATGGTCCAGTATTCCTGCGAGCGGAAGTCCTCGATCTCCGCCTCGCGCTCGCAGATCAGGCGGAGCGCCACCGATTGCACCCGGCCGGCGGAGCGCGAGCCCGGCAGCTTGCGCCACAGCACCGGCGACAGCGTGAACCCGACCAGATAGTCCAGCGCGCGGCGCGCCAGATAGGCCTGGATCAGCGCCTCGTTCAGGTCGCGCGGGTTGGCGAAGGCGTCCTGCACCGCCTTCTTGGTGATCTCGTTGAAGGTGACCCGCTTGAAGTCCAGTGCGCCGAGGCCGCGGCGGCCGGCGAGAACCTGGCGCACGTGCCAGGAGATCGCCTCGCCCTCGCGATCCGGGTCGGTGGCCAAGTAGATGCACCGGGCGCCCTTGGCGGCCTTGGCGATCTCGTCGAGGTGCTTCTTCGCCCGGTCGCCGGAGACCTCCCAGTCCATGGCGAAGTCGTCCTCGGGCCGGACCGAGCCGTCCTTGGGGGGCAGGTCGCGCACGTGGCCGTAGCTGGCAAGGACGGTAAAGTCGCTGCCCAGGTACTTGTTGATGGTCTTGGCCTTCGCCGGGGATTCGACGATGACGATGTTCTCGCCGGGCACGGGTCCCCCGTTCCTTGCGCTCGCCGGCCACGCCGCCGCTGCGAGCAGCCGGGCGCGCCGTCAGATCAGGCTGACGCGGTTGCCCGGCTGGCGCTCGACCCGTCCGGCCAGCTCCAGCTCCAGCAACACCGTCCACACGACGGCCGCGGAGAATTGGCATTCCCTCAGGAGTTCGTCAACGGCCGTCGGTGTCGGCGACAGGCATTCCAGGATCACCGCGCGGGCATTCTCCAGCGCCTCGGCCGGCGCCGGCTCCGGCGCGGGTACCGGCTGCGCGGGCGTGAACAGGGTGCCCTGGCGGTCGGCGAGCGGCTTGGTCGTCATGGCGCGCAGGCCCTCCACGATGTCGTCGGCGCTCTGCACCAGGGTGGCGCCGCCGCGGATCAACTGGTTGCAGCCCTGGGCGCGCGGGTCGAGCGGCGAGCCGGGCACGGCGAACACCTCGCGCCCCTGCTCCCCGGCCAGCCGGGCGGTGATCAGCGAGCCGGAGCGCGGCGCCGCCTCCACCACCACGACGCCGAGCGCCAGCCCCGAGATCAGCCGGTTGCGCCGCGGGAAGTGGCGCGCCTGCGGCTGCGTGCCCGGCGCCGTCTCGGAGACGGCGACACCCGCCTCGACGATGCGCGCGTACAGGTCCTCGTTCTCCGGCGGATAGACCACGTCGATGCCGCCGGCCATGACGGCCGCGGTGCCGCCGGTCAGTGCGCCCTCGTGCGCCGCACTGTCGATGCCCCGCGCCAGGCCCGAGGCGACCAGGAAGCCGGCGGCAGCGACCTCCACAGCCAGCCGCTGTGCGAACCGGCGCCCGTTGATCGAAGCGTTGCGCGCGCCGACCATGGCCACCGTCGGCCGCTGCAGCAGGTGGGCGTGGCCGCGCACGGCGAGCAGCGGCGGCGCGTCGTCGATCGCGGCCAGCGCCGGCGGGTAGTCCGCCTCGCCGAGCGCGAGAAGCCGCGCGCCGAGCCGGTCCAGCGCGGCGAGCTCGCGCTCCGCCTCCGCCTTCGACGCCGGCTTGAGCGGGCGCGCCCGGCCGCCGCGGCGGGCCAGCTCTGGCAGCGCCTCCAGCGCCGTGCCGGCGGTGCCGAAGCGCGCCAGCAGGTGCCGGAAGGTGACCGGCCCGACATTCTCGGTGCGGATGAGCCTCAGCCAATCCAGACGATCCTTGGCGGAGAGCTCTCGTCTCGGTTGATCCATGGCGCAACCATCGGACATCCGAATGCGATGGTCAACAGGAAGATGACGCCTATCGCATGCAGGGCGCTTTAGACGCTGGCGTGCGTCTCCGAGTCGTCATACAATCGCACCGGAGGAGCGCCGCCATGCCCGCATTCCCGATCGATGCCGTCACGCCGCCGGGCGACCCGCCGAACCGGGCGGGGCAGACGCCGCGCGCGTCCGGGACCGGTCGCAGCGGTCCGGCGGGGCGGGGGGCTGCGGGGCCGGAAGGGACCCGGCCCGACCAGCGCCGGCACGAGCGCATCGCCTGCGGCAACGCGATGGTCGCCGTCGACGGCACGCTCTTTCCGGTCGAGGACGTCAGCATCGGCGGGTTCCGGCTCGCCGGCTACGAAGGCGACCTGACCGCCGGCGGGGCGTTCGACTTCGTCTTCCATCTGGGCATCGACGGGCGGGCCACCGCGTGCGCCGGCCGCGGGCTGGTGCGCCGCCGCGACGGCAGCAGCCTGGCCGCCGCCTTCGTCGTGCACAACCCCGGCTTCTATGCCACGCTCTGCCGGTTCATCGAGCAGGAAAAGGCGCTGCGCATCTCCTACGGCGGCCACGGACCGGCCGGCACGGCGGCGCCGAGGCCGGCCTTCGTGCGCAAGACCATCTGACCGCGCTCAGCCCCCCGACCGCTGCTCGCCGCCGCGCTGCCCGATGCGCGATTCCGTGCCGGAGAGAAGCCGCCGGATGTTGCCGACGTGGCGCGCGTACACCAGCAGCGCAATGAAGATGGCCAGCTCCATGCGCTGCGGGTCGGCCAGATAGGCGCCGCCGACCGCGACGTGGGACAGGGCGTACGCGTACGCCGGCGCCAGCGCCGCGGCGACCAGCGCGGCCAGCGACGAGTAGCGGGTCAGGACCGCCACGGCCAGCCAGGTCAGGCAGGCCAGCACGCCGACCGCCCAGACCGACGCCAGCAGCACGCCGAGCATGGTCGCCACGCCCTTGCCGCCGCGGAACCTGAGCCAGACCGGAAAGGTGTGCCCCAGCATGGCGCCGCCGCCGGCCAGCACCGCGGTGTCCGGCCCGTACATGCCGGCCAGCAGCACCGCCGCCGCACCCTTGCCGCCGTCGAGCAGCAGCGTCGCCGCGGCCAGCGCCTTGCTGCCGGTGCGCAGCACGTTGGTGGTGCCGATGTTGCCGGACCCGATGCGGCGGATGTCGCCATAGCCGGCCAGCCGGGTCAGCACCAGCCCGAACGGGATCGACCCGAGCAGGTACCCCAGGACGGCCGCGGCATAGAACGGCCACGTATAGGCGAGTGGGCCGAGCGGATCGGGCATGGCCGGTCCCCTGAATCGGGCAGCGCCGGCGGCCGGGCCGGCGGGGGTCCGTCCGCCCTTGCCGGAGCCGGCGGGCCCTGTCAAGACTCGCGGGCGGACTCGGGCCGGGCGTAGCGTGCTGCCGCGTCTTGCCGCATCGCTTGCCGCGGGCCCGGTGCGCTACCATAGCGCTCATGGCGTCGCCCGACTGGACCCGGCCGGATCTGTACGACATCGATTTCGCCGCCTGGTGCGACCGGGAGGCCGCGCTGGCGCGTGCCGGCAAGGCCACGCAGCTCGACCTGGCGCACATCGCCGAAGAGCTGGAAAGCCTGGGCAACGCCGACCGGCGCGAAATCCGGCACTGCCTGATCCGGCTGCTGACCGGCCTGCTCAAGTTCCGCTTCCAGCCGGAGGAGCGCACCGGCCACTGGCTGGTCGCCATCGCCGAGGAGCGCCGGCGCATCCTGTTCGTCATCGAGGACAGCCCCAGCCTGGCCGCGTACCCGGCCGGGATCCTGCGCGACTGCTACGTCGAGGCCCGCGCCGCCGCCGCCGGCGAAACCAGCCTGCCGCTGGAGGCCTTCCCGGACGAGTGCCCGTTCACCGCTGAACAGGTGGTGGATCGCGGGTTTCTGCCGGAATAGCGCTGCCTGAGACATTGCTGGACCGGGTCCGCCGCCGGCCCCGGACGGCCGGTCGGACCGGATCTCGCAATGATTTCAGCCGGCTGATCGATCGATATATTTAGCCGATAATCACAAACTAATCACGGCACGTCCCAAAAAACACGCTTCCCCCGGCAAGCGGTCAACCACTACGTTCGCGCCCGTGCTGAAGAATTCCCTACGGGTCCTTTTGGTCCGGTCCATGCATGACCTTGGACCATTTAGGGACTTTCTCGGAATGGCTGGAGAGGGCGCAGCGTAATGTCTCCAATGTGGACATTCGACTCGGGTGATGATCGGTTCGACTATGACGACGACGTGTTCCGTGGGACGGATGCATCGTACTATGCCGACGGGGACCATGACTCCTCCGGCGGCTTCACGGGCGGCGGACTGGAGATCGAGCTCGGCGGCAGGAACAACGCCAACGTGCTCGGCATGTCCGGCGGCTGGTCGAAGGACTTCACCCTGGAGTCGGACGGGGCCGTCACCTTGACGTTTCGGTACAACCTAACGCAGAAGAGCGATTACGAGGCCGACGAGTTCAGCGAGCTGCTCGTGGCGGTCAACGGATCGCTGATCGGCCGCAACGGCGCAGACCACGTGGATCGGCTCGTTGGCAACGGCAATGGTGGCAGCGACCTGACGACCGGCTGGAAAGAGGTGACGCTCGATCTCGGCGAGTTGGGCGCCGGCGATCATGTCCTTGCCATTGGCGGCTACAACAACAAGAAGACTTATTACAACGAGCTGACGACGATCCGCATCGACGACGTGGCGCTCGATTTCGGGAAGCAACCCGACAGCGGCGGTGACACCGGAGGCGATACCGGCGGCGACACCGGGGGCAGTGAGCCGCCGCCCTCGGACGGCACCGGCCTGGATGCGTTCGAGGCGGAGGTCCTGCGCCTGACCAACGAGTTCCGCGCCGAGAACGGCAAGCCGCCGCTGTCGAACGACGACCGGCTGAACACGGCGGCGGAAAAGTGGAGCCAGTCAATGGCAGTAGGCGACTATTTCCGCCACAGCACTACGAAACAGGTAGAAGCCGAGGGCTACGACTGGCAGGCCTGGGGCGAAAACATCGCCGCCGGATTCCAAACGCCGGACAGTGTCGTCAAAGCCTGGATCAACAGCTCGGGCCACCGCGCCAACATGCTGCGCGACAGCTTCGAGGACATCGGCATCGGCCACTACTATCTGGACAATGATACCGGCAGTGTGAACTATGGTCACTACTGGACACAGGTGTTCGCCGCCGGAGACAGCTTAGTCGGCTGACCCGTCCGAGCGATGGCGTCGCTGGCTGGACTACAGCAGCCAGCGGCGCATCGCCGGGAACGGGCATTCGGGCACGGCGTCGCCGACGAAGCGGACCGGCTCGTCGGTCAGGCCCAGGCGGGCGAGGTGGACGATGCCGGGGGCGAACCCGCTCTGCAGCATCATGACCATGCCCGCCGGCGCCTGGCCGGGCGGATGGCCGTAGGTGCCGGGGTAGAACACCACTTCCGGCGGCAGGCCGAGCCGGCACAGCGCCGCGTAGGACCACGCGATGGCGACCTGCTCGTTGTGAAACAGCGCCGCGTGCTCCGCCTGGTCCGGCGGCGCCGTGCCGCCGGCCGGGTCGGCGTCCAGGATCGCCTTGATGCAGGCGCCGACGTCGCCGTCCATGGCCTCGCGGAACCGCGCCGGCGTGCAGGCCACATGCCCCGCCTCGTGCAGCACATCGCCGGGCGACCCGCACGACTCGGGATCGACTCGTATGGCGCCGTGCGCAATCGCCAGCCCCGGCAGAAAGCTGCCCGCCGGCACCGTGCCGACGGCGCACGGCACGCCGACCTCATCGAGGAAATCCAGGATCGCGGGCAGGCGCTAGGCGTACAGCATGGGCGGGCTGCTCCGGGGCGGGATCGGCGGGCCGCCGGCTGTGAGGCCGGGGGCACCTCCTTGTGCCGCGGGGAACGGTGCCGGTGCAAGGCAGTTCGCGATACAGCCGTGTGATGGTGACGACCGGAGGTCGATCCTTCGTGCTATAGTCTGTGAAGCTTCAACATTCTTCACGACTGACAACAATATTGTCGAATTCGTCGCGACACATTGGGCAATCGATCAGGCGCAGGAGCGCCGAACGATCAAGACCCACTTGACGCGCCATCTTAGCCAGCAGGCTGTCGCCAACCTCGTTGCCGCCTGCACTATGGCTCAGCACGGTTCGCGCTGTCGTCGTATGGCCTTGCAAATCCTTATACACAAACACGATGTGGCTGCGCTGCAGATCGGCCACAAAGCCCTTGGCTTCCAATCCTCTCCGAATCTCGCGGTGTTTACGCGGCATCTGGCATCTCACGGAAAGCCGCTCGAACGCGGGCCTTCAGTCTCCTGGCGGCAGGCGTCAAGGTCTGGTCAGGGGCGCAGGCGTACCAGGACCATAGCGCCGCTATTTCATCCTCGATGGCAGCCTGCAGCATGTCCATCGTTTCCGCGAACGCCGAAATACCCAGAGCATCGATCTCGGCAAGGTACAGGCCGTCCGATGCGTCGAACCGGACGGCGACGATCAGCGGTTCGACCGGCTGCAAGGTGCCGCCATTGGCCTGGACGGTCCGGATCCGGATCGGCTTGAGGTCAACTGTCTGCATGGACCTTGACCTTTCCAGAAGCTTGCTCAACGACCCGTAGTATACGCGCCATCAGCGCCGCGTGAAAGCCGAGCCGGGCGTGGATGTCGTCGGCCGCGGCATCGGTGCAGGCTTCCAGAACCGTCTGGCGATCCGCGACCATCCGTTCCGTTGCCGCAGCATCGGCCTCGTGGACCAGACCTTCCGCCTGCGCTGACTGGAAGATGGCGGCAGCGCCGCGAAGGGCGGACCGCCGCACGCGGTACCGGTGCAGGAGCACGGCACGCAGCGCCTGCTCGATTGCCGCGAATGTGAAGACGAAGCGCATCAGCACCGCATCGCGCTCGATGGTGCCGCCATAGCGGACCTCGATCGGCTCGGCCAGACGGGCCAGGGCCCGCGCGGCCTCTTCGAGCCGGGCCTGCACTCGCAAATTGTGCGGATTTCTCGGTGCTTCTACATGCCCCATCCCGCATCCTCCCCTTACGCCCGCCGCCGCTTCGGCCGGCCCGGCAGGTGGGCCACGAGGTACTGCCCGGTGTAGCTGCGCCGGGTCCGGGCCACCTCTTCCGGGGTGCCGGCGGCGACCAGCTCACCGCCGCCGTCGCCGCCCTCCGGGCCCAGGTCGATCAGCCAGTCGGCGGTCTTGATCACCTCCAGGTTGTGCTCGATGACGACCACGGTGTTGCCCTGGTCGACCAGCTCGTGCAGCACCTCCAGCAGCTTGCGCACGTCGGCGAAGTGCAAACCGGTGGTCGGCTCGTCGAGAATGTACAGCGTGCGGCCGGTGGCGCGGCGCGACAGCTCCTTGGCCAGCTTGACCCGCTGCGCCTCGCCGCCCGACAGGGTGGTGGCCGGCTGGCCGATGCGGATGTAGCCCAGGCCGACGCGGGCCAGCGTCGCCAGCCGGTCGCGGATCGCCGACACCGGCTTGAAGAACGCCGCGCCCTCTTCGACCGTCATGTCAAGAACGTCGGCAATCGACTTGTCGCGGTACAGGATTTCCAGGGTCTCGCGGTTGTAGCGCCGGCCCTTGCAGGCGTCGCACTGGACGTACACGTCCGGCAGAAAATGCATCTCGATCTTGATGACGCCGTCGCCCTGGCATGCCTCGCAGCGCCCGCCCTTGACGTTGAACGAGAACCGGCCGGGGCCGTAGCCGCGCGCCTTGGCCTCGGGCAGGCCGGCGAACCAGTCGCGGATCGGGGTGAACGCGCCGGTGTACGTCGCCGGGTTCGACCGGGGCGTACGGCCGATCGGCGACTGGTCGATGTCGATGACCTTGTCCAGGAACTCCACGCCCTCCAGCCGGTCGTGGTCGGCCGGGTGGTCGTGCGATCCCATCAGCCGGCGGGCCAGCGCCTTGTACAGCGTCTCCACCACCAGCGTGGACTTGCCCCCGCCCGACACGCCGGTCACGCAGGTGAAGGTGCCGAGCGGGATGTCGACCGTCAGGTCCTTCAGGTTGTGGCCGCGGGCGCCGGCGATGCGCAGCGTCTTGCCGAAGTGGCCGGGGCGGCGGCCGGACGGCACCGGGATCTGCTCGATTTCGTTCAGGTACTTGCCGGTCAGGCTGTCCGGGCTGGCCAGGATCGCCTGGAGCGGCCCGCTGGCAACCACCTCGCCGCCGTGGATGCCGGCGCCGGGGCCCATGTCGATGATGTGGTCGGCGGCGCGGATGGCATCCTCGTCGTGCTCGACCACGATCACGGTGTTGCCCAGGTCGCGCAGCCGCTTGAGCGTCGCCAGCAGCCGGTCGTTGTCGCGCTGGTGCAGGCCGATCGAGGGCTCGTCCAGCACGTACAGCACGCCGGTCAGCCCGGAGCCGATCTGCGAGGCGAGCCGGATGCGCTGGCTCTCGCCGCCGGACAGGGTGCCGGAGCCGCGGCTCAGCGTCAGGTATTCCAGCCCGACGCTGGTCAGAAACCCCAGGCGCTCGTTGATCTCCTTGAGGATGCGTTGGGCGATGGCGCGCTGCTGCGGGGTCAGGTCGTCGGCCAGCCCGGCGAACCAGTCGCGCGCCGTGCCGATCGCCATGTCGGCGACCTGCGAGATGTTGAGCCCGCGGATGCGCACCGCCAGCGCCTCCGGCTTCAGCCGGTGCCCGCCGCAGGTCTCGCAGGGCAGGCCGCGCTGGTAGCGGCCCAGCTCCTCGCGCACCCAGGCGCTGTCGGTCTCGCGGTAGCGCCGCGCCATGTTGGGCAGGATGCCCTCGAAGGTCTTGTGCGTCTCGTAGGCGCGCAGGCCGTCGTCGTAGCGGAAGGTGATCGTCTCGCTGCCGGAGCCCTCCAGGATGATGTCGCGCACCTTCGTCGGCAGCTCGCGCCACGGCATCTCCGTGCTGACCCCGAAGTGGCGGGCGATGCTGTCCAGGGTCTGGCCGTAGTACGGCGAGGTCGACCCCGCCCAGGGCGCGATGGCGCCGCCGTCCAGGCTGCGGCTTTCGTCGGGGACGACCAGTTCGGGGTCGAACACCTGGCGGCTGCCCAGGCCGTCGCAGGCCGGGCAGGCGCCGTGGGGATTGTTGAACGAGAACAGCCGCGGCTCGATCTCGTCGATGGTGAACCCGGACACCGGGCAGGCGAACCGCGAGGAGAAGATCGTGCGTTCGCCGCCGTCCGCGTCGTCGGCGAAGCAGATCCCGTCGGCCAGGCCCAGCGCGGTCTCGATGCTGTCGGCCAGGCGGTTGCCCAGGCCCTCGCGCACCACCAGCCGGTCGACCACCACCTCGATGTCGTGCTTGCGCTTCTTGTCCAGCGTGGGCACGTCGTCGATGTCGTACAGCTCGCCGTCGACCTTGACCCGCTGGAAGCCGCGCTTGCGCAGCTCGGTCAGCTCCTTGCGGTACTCGCCCTTGCGCCCGCGCACGATCGGGGCGAGCAGGTACAGGCGGGTGCCATCGGGCATGCCCATGATGCGGTCGACCATCTGGCTGACCGTCTGGCTCTCGATGGGCAGGCCGGTCGCCGGCGAGTAGGGCACGCCGACCCGCGCCCACAGCAGGCGCATGTAGTCGTAGATCTCGGTGACGGTGCCGACGGTGGAGCGCGGATTGCGGCTGGTGGTCTTCTGCTCGATGGAAATCGCCGGCGACAGGCCCTCGATCGAATCGACGTCGGGCTTTTGCATGAGCTCCAGGAACTGCCGGGCGTAGGCCGACAGGCTCTCGACATAGCGGCGCTGGCCCTCGGCATAGATGGTGTCGAAGGCCAGCGACGACTTGCCGGAGCCGGACAGCCCGGTGATCACCACCAGGCTGTCGCGCGGCAGCTCGACGTCCACGTTCTTCAGGTTGTGCTCGCGCGCGCCGCGCACGTGGATCCATTTCTGCATGGAAAAGGCCGTCCGACGGATCGACAATGTGACCGGGCAGCGCCGGGAGGCGCCGCCCGTGCCCGCAGCCGGTGCGGTCGTCCGGGAATATGGCGCAGGGGTGGGGGAAAAGCCACCGGCCCGGCCGGACGCACGGACGGGGTCCATGGTCATCCGCCGACGGTTGCCCCGCACGCTCAGCGGCCGGCCGGGAACGGAGCGACAAGGAGGGCATATGCCGCGCACACCATTGCATGCAGCGGCGGCCGTGGTCTGGGCGGTGACGCTTGCTTCGCTGCCGGCCGCGGCGCAGGACTGCGGCGATCCGGCCTATCACTGGAGCGACACGATGCCGTCCATCAACCTGCGCCACGTGTTCTGCGGCGACATGCGCGACGACGGCCGGCCGGTCGGGTTCCATTCGACGCAGGCGCTCGGCCAGCCGCAGGTACCGCGGCTGGTCGCCGGCACGATCGAGCCGCCGCACCGGGTCGGGATATATTCTGCCACGGTCGCATTCGACAACGGCCGGGACAAGTTCTCGACGTTCTTTCCCGATGCCTGCAGCGAGGCGCAGGTCGTCGCGTCGGTGCTGCACGCCGCCGGCGATGCGGCGCCGGCCGACGGCACCTGGGGGCTGGTCGGCCCCTCGGCGCCGGCTGCGGGCGCCGAAGGCTATTGCCTTGTGGAGGGCGCGCCGTTCGCGATCCGGTTCGCGTACCTGGGCCAGGGAACCGGCCGGATCAACACGGCGTTTCCGCACGATTGAGCCGTCCTCGGGGAGATCCGCCGGCATGACGGGCCCACACATCGTTCGCGACGAGGCGGGCCGGCTGCGCGGCGACCGTGAGACCATGCCGGCGGTGCTCGCCGACTTCCTGGAAACCGAGGTGCGCGGCGGCCGCAGGCGGTGCGATGCGCTGCTCGCCGCCGTCGAGGCGGTGGCCGCGGGCCGGGCCGACCGGCGGGACGATACCGGCAATCTGTACGGCCTGACCCTGGTTCCGGGCCGCGCCGAGATCATGAATCTTTTTGATGACCGGGTGCCGCCCTTGTCGCTCTCTCTCGAAGAATTGAGGATGGCGCTGCTGGCATGGCGGGGTCGTCTGCCCTAGTGTGCACCGCAGCAGCGGCCTCGACCCTTGGGAACGGGCCGGAGGTCGGGCCCGAAGCCGGGGGCCGGGGAGGACGCGCATGACCGTGATTTCCGCGGAGATCGCCAACGATGCGGTGCAGGGGCTGTGGGCCGCAATCCGCGACACCGCCAAGATGTGGGCGCGGCGCGAGCCGGTCATGGCCGGCTGGCTGACCCACTGCGTGCTGGAGGCGTCCACGTTCGAGTACGGCCTGGGCGTCATCCTGACCGACAAGGTGGCCGACTCGGTGCTGCCCGAGCGCACCCTGCTGCCGATGATGCTGGAGGCCATGGAGGCTGACGCCGCCGTGATCGAGGCGGCGGCGGCCGACCTGGAGGCCTACGTCAACCGCGATCCGGCCTGCCCCGACCACCTGACCGCGCTGCTGTTCTACAAGGGCTACCAGGCGGTCCAGACGCACCGCATGGCGCACTGGTTCTGGACCCACGGCCGGCCGACCCTGGCGCACTACCTGCAAAGTCGCTCGTCGGAGGTGTTCGGGGTGGACATCCACCCGGCGGCCCGGTTCGGGCGCGGCATCTTCTTCGACCATGCCACCGGCATCGTCGTCGGCGAGACGGCGGTGATCGACGACGACGTGTCCATCCTGCAGGGCGTCACGCTGGGCGGCACCGGCAAGGAGACGGGCGACCGCCACCCGAAGATCCGCTCGGGCGTGCTGATCAGCGCCGGCAGCAAGGTGCTGGGCAACATCGTGGTCGGGCAGGGCGCCAAGATCGGCGCCAACAGCGTCGTGCTCAAGGACGTGCCGGCGCACACCACGGTGGTCGGCGTGCCGGGTCGGGTGATCGGCGGTACGCCGGTCGACATGCCGGCGCTGGTCATGGACCAGTCGCTCGACTGCGACAGCTTCGATCCGGGGATCTGAACGCGCCGGCTTGAAAGGACGGCGCAAAAGGACGGCAACGACAGAAACGGCAGGGAACAGGGGGGACCGCACAATGACCGGCTGCGCGCTCTACGGCTTTCCGCAGAGTACCTACGTCCGCACGGCGCGCATGGCGCTGGACGAGAAGGGCGTGCCCTATGCGCTCGAGGCGCTGATGCCGGGCGCGCCGGCGCTCAAGGCGCTGCACCCGTTCGGGCGCATCCCCGCGTTCCGGCACGGCGACCTGATCCTGTTCGAGACGCTGGCGATCACCCGCTATATCGACGAGGCGTTTCCGGGCCTGCCGCTGCAGCCGGCGGACGTGGCCGCGCGTGCCGTCATGACCCAGTGGGTCAGCGCGATCATCGACTCGGTGTACCCCAGCCTGGTGCGCGACTACCTGCTGGTCTACATCCGCGCCCGGATGACCGGCGGCGAGCCCGAGCGGGTCCGCATCGACGCGGCGCTGCCCAACGTGGAGCGGGCTTTCGAGGTGCTGGAGCACCGTCTGGCGGAGGCGCCGTACCTGGCCGGCGAGGCGGTCACGCTGGCCGACCTTTTCCTGCTGCCGATCATGGACTACATGAAAACCATGCCGGAATCCGCGGGCCTGCTGCCCGGGTATCCCCGGCTGGCGGCTTGGCAGGATCGCGTCGGCGAACGGCCGAGCGCGCGCAACACCGTGCCGCCGCCGCTGCAGGGCAGCTGAGCAGCACACCGCGATCGGCGCCGCCATGAACAAGTTGCTTGTGGCGGAGCGGTGCGTGCGACTGTATGCTCGTTGCAATCAACAACCCGAACGGCGGGGGCGCCGCAATGGCTGGCAGCGTCAACAAGGTCATTCTCATCGGGAACCTGGGCCGCGACCCGGAGATCCGCACCTTCCAGAACGGCGGCCGGGTGGCGAACTTCTCGATCGCCACGTCGGAGCGCTGGACCGACCGCAATTCCGGCGAACGACGCGAGCGCACCGAGTGGCATCGCATCGCGGTCCTGAACGACAACTTGATCCAGGTGGTCGAGCGCTTCCTCAAGAAGGGCTCCAAGGTGTACGTCGAGGGCCAGCTCGAGACCCGCAAGTGGCAGGACCAGAGCGGCCAGGACCGGTATACGACGGAAGTCGTGCTGCGCCCGTTCCGCAGCGAGCTGACCATGCTCGACTCGCGGCAGGGGGATGGCGGCGCGAGCGCCGGCTACGGCGGCGGCATGGGCAGCGACGTCAATCCGTACGACGAGGGGGCCTCCTACGCACCGCAGGAGCGCGCCGCGGAGCCTTCGGGCGGATCCCAGGGCGGGCCGCCGGCCGACCTCGACGACGAGATCCCGTTCTGATCCGGCGGGCGCACCGCCGCCGTATCCACTACTGATAGCGGCGCATGGTATGGGGCCGCCGCCGCCCGCGAGCAGCCGCGGCCCCGCATTTGTCATGTGCATGAAGTTCCTTCGAGTCGATCTTCCGAAGCGCGAATGCGTTGGACGACCGGGGGTATTGCCGTCTTACATATTTGCATGAAATTCCGTAAGCAACGGAGATCGCCGTGAGCGGGCCCCACTGCCGTGTCGCGATCCGGTCCGGACCGCGGTGACGGATCCGCTTTTGCGAGCTCTCGTCACGCTATCATTCGATAAATAAGGTTCTATTCCGGCCCCCGATGCGGATAGAATACCATGTGTAAACGAAAATGCCGTATGGTGCCCCACACCACAATTATGGGTTTGCCGACGTGAACGGCATCGGTTTTGCTCAATCCTCCGACACCCGCAAGGCGATCGGACGTGCGGCGGCGGCCGCGCTCGCCGGGATGGACGGCGACCCGCCGGGGCTTGCCGTAGCGTTCGTCGGAGGCCGGCACGACCCACAGATGGCCTGGGACGAACTGGTCGCGGCGCTGGGGCCGATCCCGATCGTCGGCGGCGCCGCGGTCGGGTGCATCGGCGCGGGCCGCCTGGGCTATTCGGGGTTCGAGGTGGTGGTCAGCCTGTTCGCCGCGCGGCTCGGTCCGTTCGTGACGATCACGTCCGACAACCTGTGCGAGGGCGAGTTCGCCGCCGGCGAGGAAATGGGACGGCGGATCGCGGCGCTGGGGCGGGACGAGCCGACCGTGCTGCTGTTCTTCGACAGCATGATCGACGCCGGTCCGCCGCCGGAGTTGCACCCGTGCAGCCACCTGATCGACGGGCTGTATGCCGGTCTGGACGGCCATGCCGTGCGGCTGTCCGGCGCCGGCACCCTGGCCGATTTCACATTGACCAAAAGCTGGCTGTTCGACGGCCGGGCCATGATCCGCCATGCCGCCGTCGCCGTGATCTGCCCGCCGACCGTGGAGGCGGACACCGCCATCTTCCACGGCTGCATTCCGGTCTCCGGCTACTACACGGTGACCCGCATCAAGGGAGCCACGCTGTACGAACTCGACGGCCGGCCGGCGGCGTCGGTGATCCGGCAGTTCGTCCCGGCCGAGATGCTGGACAACCCGTTCGACCTGATGCTGCACGTCACCATCGGCCAGAACCACGGCCCCCCGTTCGCGGACTTCGACGAGCGCAACTTCGTCAACCGGCTGGTCCTCGACATCGATCAGGAGAGCGGGGCCCTGCGCCTGTTCGACGCGGACTTTTCAGAAGGCGCAGTGGTTCAGCTCATGCTGCGCGACCCCGAGCACGTGCTGGAGTCCGTCCGGCTCGGCTCCGAGCGGGTGGCCGCGGCGCTGCTCGGCAAGAAACCCCTGGCCGCGCTCTACTTCGACTGTGCGGGTCGGGCCGGCGGTGTGAGCGGGCTTCCGGCGGAGGAAGCCGACATCCTTCAAACGCACCTCGGCCCGGAGCTGCCGCTATGCGGATTCTATTCAGCCGTGGAGATCGCGCCCATCCTGGGCCGAAGCCGGCCGCTGGACTGGACCGGGGTGCTGACGGTGCTCGCCGAGCGGCCGGGATGATCACCGTGAGCGACGAGGTCGCCTATTACAAGCAGCGGGTCGAAGACCTCGGCAAGCGCCTGATCGCCGCGGAGGACCGCCGGCGCGTGGCCCAGATCGAGGCGGACCGGGCCAGCAAGACGCTGGCCTTGATGCGTCAGGCGCACGCCATTGCCGACCGGGTCAAGGACACGATCGCGTTCAGCGACGAGTACCTGCACCGGGTGTGCGAGGTGCTGTTCACCGACGGTGCCGCCATCCTGCACTACGATCCGACCCGGAAGGCGTTCCGCGCCATGCACCGTTTCGGCATGACGAAGGACGGGGCCATCAAGGTGCGCTTTACGGAGGATGTCCCGGACTTCGATTTCCTCAGCGGCGCGCGCACGGACTCGCCGCTGCTCGAGGCGCTCGCGCAGGCCTGCGAATTCCGTCACCTGGCCTGGGCGTGGAGCGCCGCCGACCAGACCGCGCTGGTGCTGGTCCGGCGCCTGTTTACCGGCCCCCGCAAGCCGTTCTCGGCGACCGACAAGGAGGTGGTGCAGTCGGCCCTGTCGATTTATTGCGAGGTGCTCAAGCGCAAGCAGACCCAGGAGTCCCTGGTCGCCGCCAAGCTCGCCGCAGAGAGCGCGAGCGCCTCGAAATCCCGCTTCCTGACGATGATGAGCCACGAGCTGCGCACGCCGCTCAACGCGGTGCTCGGCTTTTCCGACATCATCCGCCAGGGCATGGTCGAGCCGCCCGAGGCCGACCGGACGCGCGAGTATGCCGAGGTGATTCACCAGAGCGGGTCGCACCTGCTCAGCATCATCTCCGACATCCTGGACATCTCCCGCATCGAGACCGGCCGCTACGACCTGGGCGAGACCCGCTTCGACGTGTGCCGGCTGCTCGCCGAATGCATCAAGATGGTGCAGACGAAGGCAGACGAGAAAAAGATCGTGGTTCGCAGCTCCTGCCTCTGCGACAAGCAGGTGATCTATGCCGACGAGCGCATCATGAAACAGGTGGTCGTCAACATCCTGTTCAATGCCGTGAAGTTCACCCATGTCGGCGGCACCGTAACCGCGGCCGTGCGGACCGGCAGCATCGCCGGCATCGACATCGAAATCTCGGACAACGGCGTCGGCATGACGCAGGAGGAGGTCGCCATCGCGCTGGAGCCGTTCGGGCAGGTCGGCGACCCGCTGCGCCGCGGCCAGGACGGCATCGGGCTGGGCCTGCCCCTCGCGCGGGCCTTCGTCGAGCTGCACGGCGGCGTGCTGTTCATCGACAGCGCGAAGGACCGCGGCACGACCGTGACCATCAGCCTGCCGGAGCAGCGCGTGGTCTAGGGGGAGGCGGCGCCGGCCAGGCACTGCACGCGGCGCACGCGGCTCGGGAACCCGCCTGTCAACTTCGACTTTCCTCGTATCCCCGCCATGCTCGGGTCATGCTACGGTCTGCACGTCCGCGCCGGCCTGCGCATGTTGATCGACCCGGTTTCTCGGGTATTGCGATGACCTCCCTGCCGACAGAGTCCAGATGGGTGTACCGGCGCCTGAGAAGCCATGTCGGTGAGCTGATCCGTCTGGCCGTGCCGATCGTGGTGGCGCGGCTGGGCATCCTGACCATGGTCCTGGCCGACACAGTCATGGTCGGCCGGTTCTCCAGCGCCGAGCTGGCCTACCAGTCGATCGGGCAGGTGCTGGTCAACCCGATCATGATCACGGCCGTCGGGCTGCTGATGGGCACCATGGTCATGACCGCGCAGGCGTTCGGTGGCGGCGACCGGCCCGAGGCGGGGGCGGTGTGGCGCCGCTCGCTGCCCTACGCCCTGGCGCTGGGCCTGGTCACCGCGGTGCCGTGCGCGTTCGGCGAGACCCTGCTGCTGTGGACCGGCCAGACGCCCGAGCTGGCCCGCGAGGGCGGGCGGGTCATGCAGATCATCGGCCTGGGCCTGCCCGCCTACCTGATCTACCTGGTCACGGCGTTCTTCCTGGAAGGCATCAAGCGGCCGATGCCGGGCATGCTGATGATGCTGGCCGCCAACGTCCTGAACGTGCTGCTCAACTGGCTGCTGGTGTTCGGGACCGCCGGGCTGCCGGCCATGGGCGCGGTCGGCTCGGCCTGGGCGACGACCGCGGTGCGCATCTTCCTGGCGGTCGGCGTGTGCGCCTACGTCCTGACCATGCGCGAGCAGGCGAGCTTTGCCGTGCGCCGCCGGCCGGGCGGCGGCTGGCACGGCTGGCGCCGCCAGCGCCGTCTGGGCTATGCCGCCGGCGCCAGCATGGGCACCGAGTCCGCCGCCTTCGCCGTCATGGGCGTGTTTGCCGGCTGGCTGGGCGTGCTGCCGCTCGGCGCGTTCTCGATCGCCTTCACCATCGTGGCCATGGCGTTCATGGTCGCGGTCGGGGTCGGCGGCGCCACCGCGGTACTGGTCGGCGGCGCCCACGGCCGCGGCGATCATGCCGACACCGCGCTTGCCGGGTGGACCGGGCTGGGCGTCAACAGCGTGGGCATGGCGGTGATCGGCCTCGGCCTGCTGCTGGCACCGGGCGCGATCGCGGCGTTCTTCACCAACGACCCGGCGCTGATCGCGCTGGCCGCACCGCTGGTGGCGTTCTCCGCGTTCATCCTGCTCGCCGACGGGGGGCAGGCGGTGATGGCCAACGCGCTGCGCGGGCGCGGCGAGACCTGGGTGCCGACGGCCATGCACCTGTTCTCGTATTTCGTCATCATGGTGCCGGTCAGCTGGCTGTTCGCGTTTCCCCTGGACCGTGGCGCCATCGGCCTGCTCGAGGGGATCCTGATCGCCAGCCTGGTGTCGATCGCGGTGCAGTCGTCCCGCTTCGCCTGGCTCGCGCGCCGTGACGCCGCTGCATAGCCGCGCCGCGGCCGGCCCTGCGGCGTTGTTCGCGAGTGCAAACTTCGCGTATGATTGCCGTCGAAATTCGGTCATGCCGCTTTTGCGCCGCTCTCGCTGAGCGCACATAAGTGGCCGTATCTCCTCATGAACGGACCCTTCTGTGACCGACATCGCCGCCCCGCCCCCCGGACACGACATCACGCCGGTAACGATCGAGGACGAGATGCGCCGCTCGTACCTCGATTACGCCATGAGCGTGATCGTGAGCCGCGCCCTGCCCGACGTCCGCGACGGCCTGAAGCCGGTGCACCGGCGCATCCTCTTCACCATGAAGGAGAACGGCTACGACTCGACCAAGCCGTTCAAGAAGTCGGCGCGCATCGTCGGCGACGTCATGGGCAAGTACCATCCCCACGGCGGCGAGGCGATCTACGACGCCATGGTGCGCCTGGCGCAGGACTTCTCCATGCGCCTGCCGCTGATCGAGGGGCAGGGCAACTACGGCTCGATGGACGGCGACCCCCCGGCGGCGATGCGGTACACCGAGGCGCGCCTGGCCAGGGTCGCCGAGACCCTGTTGGAGGACATCGACAAGGACACCGTCGAGTTCCAGCCGAACTACGACGAGAGTTCCCAGGAGCCGCTGGTCCTGCCGGCGCGCTTCCCCAACCTGCTGGTCAACGGCGCCGGCGGCATCGCCGTGGGCATGGCGACCAACATCGCCTCGCACAATCTGGGCGAGGTGATCGATGCCTGCTGCGCCCTGATCGACGACCCGGCGATCACCATCGACGGCCTGATGGAATACCTGCCGGGGCCGGACTTCCCGACCGGCGGCGTCATCCTGGGCCGCGCCGGCATCCGCGCCGCGTTCCACACCGGCCGCGGCAGCATCGTCATCCGCTGCCGCGCGTCCACGGAGGAGGTGCGCCGCGACCGCCAGGCCATCGTCGTCTCCGACATTCCCTATCAGGTCAACAAGGGCAAGCTGCTGGAGCGCATCGCCGAGGTCGTGCGCGAGAAGACCGTCGAGGGCATCGCCGAGCTGCGCGACGAGAGCGACCGCGACGGCGTGCGCGTCGTCATCGAGCTGAAGCGCGACGCCAACCCCGACGTGGTGCTGAACCAGCTGTACCGGTTCACGCCGCTGCAGACCTCGTTCGGCGTGAACATGCTGGCGCTCAACGGCGGCCGGCCCGAACTGCTCGACCTCAAGCACATCCTGCGCGCCTTCCTGGACTTCCGGGAAGAGGTGATCACCCGCCGCACCGTGCACGAGCTGGCCAAGGCGCGCGACCGGGCCCACGTGCTGGTCGGCCTGGGCGTGGCGGTGGCCAACATCGACGAGGTGATCGCCCTGATCCGCGCCGCGCCCGACCCGCAGACGGCGCGCGAGCAGCTGATGGCGCGGGCCTGGCCGGCGCGCGACGTGGCGCCGCTGATCCAACTGGTCGACGAGCCCGACCGCCCGCTGCGCGCGGACGGCACGTATTTCATGTCGGAGGCCCAGGCGCGCGCCATCCTGGACCTGCGCCTGCACCGGCTGACCGGACTGGAGCGCGACCGGATCGGCGAGGACCTGCAGGTGATCGTCGACCGCATCGGCGAGTACCTGGAGATCCTGCGCAGCCGCGAAAAGATGCTGGGCATCCTCCGCGCCGAGCTGCTGGACATCCGGGAGCGGTTCGACACGCCGCGGCGCACCACCATCGAGGAGAGCGAGTTCGAGGCCGACATCGAGGACCTGATCCAGCGCGAGGACATGGTCGTCACCGTCAGCCACGCCGGCTACATCAAACGGGTGCCGCTGTCCGCCTATCGGGCGCAGCGCCGCGGCGGCAAGGGGCGCGCCGGGATGACGACGAAGGAAGAGGACTTCGTGTCCGATATCTTCGTTGCCAACACCCATACGCCGATGCTGTTCTTCTCCAGCCGCGGCATCGTCTACAAGCTGAAGGTCTACAAGCTGCCGGTCGGCACGCCGCAGGCGCGCGGGCGGGCGCTGGTCAACCTGCTGCCGCTGGCGCCGGGGGAGAGCATCACCACGGTGATGCCGCTGCCGGAGGACGAATCGACCTGGGAGGCCCTGTCGGTCGTGTTCGCCACCGCCCAGGGCAACGTGCGCCGCAACCGCCTGTCGGACTTCACGAGCATCAACCGGAACGGCAAGATCGCCATGAAGTTCGAGGACGACGACAGCCTGATCGGCGTGCGCACCTGCGACGACGACAGCGACGTGCTGCTGGCCACGCACCGCGGCATGTGCATCCGCTTCGCCGTGGACGACGTGCGCGTGTTCAGCGGGCGCACCTCCACCGGCGTGCGCGGCATTCGGCTGGGGCGGGGCGACCGGGTCATCTCGATGTCGATCCTGACCCACACCGACGCCACGCCGCAGGAGCGCATGGCCTATCTGCGCCGGGTCAACGAGCTGCGCAACGCCGAGGGCGAGGAGACCGACGGCGCCGACGCCGAGGAGGCGCCGGAGATCGAGCTGACGCCGGAGCGGTTCGACGCGCTGGCCCGGCAGGAGCAGCTGATCCTGACGGTCAGCGAGCAGGGCTTCGCCAAGCGCAGCTCCTCGCACGGCTACCGCGTCACCGGGCGCGGCGGCAAGGGCATCTGGACGATGGAGATGGGCGACCGCAACAAGGCGCTGGCCGCCTGCTTTCCGGTTGCCGACGAGGCCGAGATCATCATGGTGACCGATCGCGGGCAGCTGATGCGCTGCCCGGTGGACGACGTCCGCCTCGCCGCCCGCAAGACCATGGGCGTCACCGTGTTCCGCGTCGGCGCCGACGAGCGCGTCGTCTCGGTGGCCGCGGTGATCGAGGACGGCGCCAACGGCAACGGCAACGGCGAGGACGCGGCAGCCGCCGGGACCCCGTCCGACAGCTAGCACGGGAGGGCCGCATGGCCAGGGAGCATATCGGCGTCTACCCCGGAACGTTCGACCCGATCACCAACGGCCACATGGACATCGTCCGGCGGGCCGCGCGGCTGGTCGACAAGCTGATCGTCGGCGTGGCGACCAATGCCGGCAAGGGGCCGCTGTTCACGGCCGAGGAGCGCGTCGAGCTGGTGCGCGAGGAGGTGGCGCCGCTGGTCGCGGAGGGCGCCCGGGTCGAGGTGCGGGCGTTCGACAACCTGCTGCTGCACTTCGCGGAGAGCGTCGACGCGACGATGATCATCCGCGGCCTGCGCGCCGTCTCCGACTTCGAGTACGAGTTCCAGATGGCCGGCATGAACGCCAAGCTGGACCCGAACATCGAGACGGTGTTCCTGATGGCGTCGGACCGCAACCACTTCATCTCGTCGCGGTTCGTCAAGGCGATCGGCGAGTTGGGCGGCGACATCAACCACTTCGTCGGCCCCAAGACCGCCGAATACCTGGCCCGCCGCTACGGCCCCCCCGGCAACGGCCAGCGCAGACCCCGCCTCGCCCCGTGCGCCGCCGCCGGAGCGGACGCGGCCCTCCTGCCGAGACCGAAGGAACGGGTGCCGTCGCAGTAGGGCGGGGGCCGTGCAGGGCAGAGGTGCCGCGGTTCTTGCGGCGCAGCGGACGTGCAGGGCAGGGTGCCTCGGCTCTTGCGGCGCAGGGGCGCGCGGCCGCTGCCAACCCCCGCGACGCCTCGCCCGGTTGATTCCGGTCCCCACGCCGCCTATGGTCTGCCTCGACCGCTTAGCTCAGTCGGTAGAGCAACTGACTTTTAATCAGTAGGCCGTGGGTTCGAGTCCCACAGCGGTCATGCCCTTCAAAATCAACGTCTCCAATTCCGATTTCGGCACCTTAGCGAAGCGGCGAATTCGGCGCGTATCGACCCTTTGGCAGCCGCCGCCGCGCGATTGCTCTGGGCGCTGGGCAGCATGCCAATCCGGTTGCCGGGGCGCCATCGGGTCCGACCGTAAGTACGGCAGGCAGCGCGACCGATCGCGCCATGGTGCACGGCTGGCAATTCAGCATCGACTTTTCCGCCATCGACATTCAATATGCGAAAAGAATGCGTTGTGCCGGGCCGAAACCGATAGCTGCGGCATTGGCCTTTCCAGCGCGCTTTCGTAGTCGTTCCAGCGGGCACATCCCACAGCTGGCAGGGCAAGGGTCACGATGGCAATCTTCGACCTCCGGCCTTGACAGCGCCGCGGGATTGATATACATGTCAATTCGAGACGCGATTAAGACGCAATTTACTGAGGGGAGGTTGCGGCTTGCTCTGCCGTCAGCTCCTGGCGAGGCGGCACAACGCGCTATGTTTGTGACGGATGACGTGTGGGCACAGATATTTGGAAGTGAAGGGGACCACGCATGGGAGCAACGGGTTGGTCGGCTCCTCGCGGACCTTGATGTGTTTATTACCGGCCAACCAATTCACCCAAAATATCTATATCTTCTGTTCCCGCCAGGCGAAGGCGTATGGGAGATCAAAAGTGTGCGTCCACGTCCATCAATCCGAATTCTTGGTCAATTCGCCGAGCGAGATGTCTTTATCGTGACCTGCATTGCCCTCCGAGAGCGGCTGGGGGGCTGGCAGTCACAGGAATGGAAGACTGCACGCCGGGCAGCCAAAGCTTCATGGCGTCGGTTATTCCCGTCATACGACCCACTAACCGTCACTGATGTGCATGCAGTTGTCAGCGGGGCCATCGATGGAAAATACTTCAAATAGCCGCGCGAGGCCGAGAGATATCGCCTTTTTCAGGCAGAGACTAAAGAATCGCATTTTTTCTGCGATAGCAGAGTTTTTTGCGGAAGAAGCGGCTGCGGGCCGCACGACGAAGAAGCAAATCGCATCTTTCTTGGACCGCGACCCTTCGCAAATAACGAGATGGCTTACAACCCCCAGTAACATGACTTTGGACACAGTAAGCGATCTGTTGCTTGCTCTTGATGCAGAGCCGGGCAATTTTGTGATTGAGCGATTGAGTACTAAGAGGAAACCAAATTATGCTCATCCTCTCGTTGCTGAAATAATAAACATGCACCAGCCTTGCGATGTTGTGCCACAGGTTGACATTCACTGTTATAATTCGGCAGGAGAGACCAGGCTGAAGTCTTCTGACGGGGAGACGGCAGTATGGTACTAGCAATGAATAAATGCTCGGCTGTCGCGATTTTTTGCGAAGATATTCGAACCGAGTTCGGAGGGAAAGAAACGCTGGTCGGAATATTGCCTGATAACGTAAGGATTCGCGGAATCGGGCAACATATTGCCAAGCTTGCATTGTATGTCCGGGTCCATATGTCGTTAGACTTTAGTATTGAAGAGCTTTCAATAAAGCTCGCTTCGCCAAATGGTGATATTATTCTAGACCAACCAAATGACAAACAATTTTTAGAAAAATCTATGAATGAGGCGCACGAAAAGAAGTCAGCGTTGGTCGGAGTCATCATGCGCGCGATCGTAACGCCGTTCATAGTAAACCATGAAGGCCAATACACCGTATCAATTACCATTAATGGCGAGGAAAATATTTGCGGATTTCTGAACATCATTCGTGAGGACGCCTAGGGCGTGTCTGCAAAGCTGGCGTTCTTCAAGGGCCGTCGCCACATAGCCCGTTATGAGACGCCATGAACTGACAGACAGCGAGTGGCAGCGGATCGAGCCTCTGCTGCCACCGGAGAAGC
>Ga0081535_100192_pt1 | contig 56300 bp, 53 predicted proteins | sample HotLakmasection3_FD_71020 | JGI IMG/M metagenome (GOLD analysis project Ga0081535, IMG submission 71020) | Hypersaline microbial mat communities from Hot Lake, Washington, USA - Section #3 (SPADES assembly) (version 2) | ecosystem: Environmental > Aquatic > Non-marine Saline and Alkaline >... | reverse complement strand
ACCCCAAAGCGGGCAATCTCGACGAAGCTCTCCGCCCCCGCCAGCACCGCCAACAGGCACAGCAGCAGCACCTCATCCAGCGGATAGAGCACCTTGCCCCGCTGCCGTGGGTCCGGCAGAGACCCAAAATGCTCAAGAAAAACAACGGATTCGCCCAAAGCGCCCGTCCTGTCCATCGTACCCTCCTTCGCCAACGCGCAGGCTGCCGATGGATTCAGAACTTCACCCCAATGTCACCCACTCTTTCGCCCGATTGCCCTGCTGAAGGACCTCTAAGCGCTCGCTTTCCGCCTGTAAGGGTGGCATGAAGAGCGTGTACATCTTGCCGTATCCTTGGTGTTCGTCGCCGACACGGCGCAGGGGGAACTCTCGGGCGGCGTGCAGGAGATCGCAGACGAAGAAATCGGCATCCAGCCGGTGCGGTAGAGTTTCCACAATTGGCAGGGGCTGCAGCCATGGCTGACCGTCCGTCAGGGCTGGCCGGACTCATCAGCGGGATTGGGGCGACGGTGACGATCGTCTGCGGCGCATGGCTTTTGCTCAGGTCCTTTGATGATGACCCGCAAATCCCATTGCCGCCATCCCTGGATCGCAACGGCGACAATCGGATCGATGACGACGTTCACGATATCTTCAGTGAGCGCGAACGCTTCCTGCGGCGGATCGGGTTCGTAGCAGCAAGCGAATTGCAGACCGTGCCAGAGGGCATTACGCAGGCTTTCCGGCTGTCGCCAGCGGACGCCTACGACTGTTCCGCAGATGGCGGTCCCCGCTGTCGTGTCTGGTCTGATCGAGGGCCGGGGGTAGAACAGGATTTCTGGTATGCGGCGGTACAGGATCCGATGGACTGCGCCTATGTCTGTCAGCCTTCCGGCCCGGCGGCAGGGCTTGAGGAAGACCAACACTATCAGTTGAGTGTGGAGGGGGAAGTTATCGGTTACCGCATTCCAAGCCGGAGGATTGACCTGCATGAATAGTAACCGAGAGTATGTGGCCGCGTTATTTTCGTAAAGCCTGATTGAGCCCTGAATGCGGCCAGCCAGAGCGTTGGTCAGCGGATGGGAGAAACCCGGTCCATGAAAGCACAAAAATAATGAACAGAGAGGTTATCGCAATGACAGAAAATGCCCATTGCGACTCTGGAAGCGTTTAGCAGGCCGTAAGCGCAGGAATTCCTGAACGATGGACCCATGTCGATGACGGCGTTGGCCGGCACCTCAAGGTCTAGGATGACCGTGGCTGCGCGCTGAGCGGTCCGCCCCGATCAGGGCTTGCCGAAATCAGACCCGCCCCGCGTGCCCAGGGACCGCCAACTCGGGTATATGGAAAGCGCACATTTGGTTGAGCGTTGAAGGTTGTATTTACGCCACCCCCCGAAACCCGGTGGCAACGATGTACGCCTCCGCCGACTCGTCCCGGCTTGCGGCGGGCTTCGCGTTGCGGACCTTGGCGAAGTCGCGGCGCAGGGCGTCCAGCAGCGTTTTCTCCGCGCCGCCCTGCAGCAGCTTGCAGACGAAGGCGCCGCCGGGGGCCAGCACCTCGGCGGCGAAGGCGTGGGCGGCCTCGGCCAGGGCCATGATGCGGAGGTGGTCGGTGCCGGGGTGGCCGGTGGCCGGGGCGGCCATGTCGGACAGCACCAGGTCGGCCGGGCCGGCCAGCGCCGCCTGGATCCGCGCCGGCGCCGCCTCGTCCAGGAAATCGAGCTGCAGGATCTCCGCGCCCGGCACCGGGTCCATGGGCAGCACGTCCACCGCCACGACGCGGCCGCCGCCGGGCTCGCCGGCGCGCACCCGCTCCGCGGCCGCCTGGGTCCAGCCGCCGGGGGCGGCGCCGAGATCCACCACGCGCAGGCCAGGGCTCAGCAGGCCGAACCGCTCGTCGAGCTGCAGCAGCTTGAACGCCGCGCGCGAGCGGTAGCCGCGGCGGCGCGCCTCGGCCACGTACGGGTCGTTGAGCTGGCGCTCCAGCCAGCGCCGCGACGAGGCGCGCCGGCGCCCCGACTCGACGCGGACCTTCAGCTCCGGGCCGCGCGCGGAGGAACCGGGGCGTCGCCGGGACATTCTCTGGGGGTCGGTGCGGGGCTGAGGGGGCGCAGCGCGGCGCGCCGCCGGGCCCGCTCGCCGCCCATCAGCTCGAGCAGGATGCCTTCGCGCACGCCGCGGTCGGCGATGCGCAGGCGGCCGACCGGCCAGGTCCGGCAGATCGCCTCCAGCACCGCGCAGCCGGCGACGACCAGATCGGCGCGGTCGTGGCCGATGCAGGGGTGGGCGGCGCGGCCGGCATAGTCCATGTCCTGGAGCCGCCGGCTGACCCGGTGCACCTCCGTGAAGTCCAGGAACGAGCCGTCCACCGCGGAGCGGTCGTAGCGCGGCAGGTTCTGGAACACGCCGGCCAGCGTGGTCACGGTGCCCGACGACCCCAGCATCTGCACGTCGCCGGCAACGACCCGGGCGCGGATGCCGTGGCGGGCGTCGAATTCCGCCAGCGCGGCGGTCACCTGGGCGACCAGGCGCTCGTAGATGGCCGCCGGCATGCGGTCGCCGCCGTGCAACTCGGCCAGGGTGACGACGCCGAACGGCAGGCTGATCCAGTCGATCAGCTCGGGCCGCTCGCCGCCGTCGGTGCCCAGCCACATCAGCTCGGTGCTGCCGCCGCCAATGTCGAACATCAGCGCGTGGTCCACCGCGGGGTCGAGCAGCGGCGCGCACCCGGCCAGCGCCAGGCGCGCCTCCTCGGCACTGGGGATCAGCTCCAGCCGCAGGCCGGTCTCTCGGCGGACGCGGTCGCGGAACTCCGCGAAATTGGCGGCGCGGCGGCAGGCCTCGGTGGCGACGGCGCGGCTGCGCCAAACGCCGCGGCGGCGGATCTTGGTCGCGCACACTGCCAGCGCCGACAGGGTGCGGTCCATGGCCGCCTCGGACAGCCGGCCGGTGCGGCCGATACCCTCGCCCAGGCGGACGATGCGGCTGAAGGCGTCGATCACGCGGAACCCGTCGTCGGCGGGGCGGGCGACCAGCAGGCGGCAGTTGTTGGTGCCCAGGTCGAGCGCGGCGAACGCCTTGCGGGTGCACAGCGCGGCGTGCCGCCCGAAGCCCGCGCGCGTGTCGGCCAGGGGGATCCCCGGCACCGGCTCCATGGTTCGCCCGTGTGCTGTCACCGCGACCGCTTGATGTTTCCGCCCTGCACTCCCACACTATGCTAGCGCACGGCGGGCGCGGAACAAAGCGCGCGCTCGTCCGGTTCGTAAATAATCCGTCACGGCGCCGGTCCGCGCCGGGCGCGCAGGGGGTTCCCGCCCGCGCCCGGATATGCTAGGCCTCGCACCGGATTGGGGGATCGTCTAGCGGTAGGACATCGGACTCTGACTCCGACAGCCCTGGTTCGAATCCAGGTCCCCCAGCCAATCTTCCTGCCGTTCCTGAATACAAATTGATGGTGCGGTTTTCGGCCGGCTGCTTCCGGCCGAGGCTTGTGGTCCATCTTGGCTTTCTATCTATGGCTGGTACACTGAGCACTCTATGTAGTGGTCGAAGGCCGGTCGGACGGTGGGAGCGTTCCTGTGCACGAGGCGATGCAGCATAATCGTGACCCGCTGCTCGGTGGCTTCTACACGGTCGGCGAGGCGGCGCGGCTGTTGCGGATCGAGAACCGCCGCGGCATTCGTCGCTGGCTGCAGCGCGGCGACGGCAGCCCCGTGATCGAACGGGACTACGAACCGCTGAATGGGTCTCAGGAGTTGAGTTTCTGGGATCTCATCGAGGTCCGCTTCGTCGAGCATTTCCGCTCGCAGGGCCTGAGCCTGCAGTTCCTGAGAAAAGTTGCCGCGAAGGCGCGAACCGAGTTCCGAACCCGGCATCCTTTTGCGCTGTCAAAGGCGCGATTCCTGACCGACCGCAAAAGGATCTTCCAGCAGACCGCCGAAGCCGAGGGTGATCGCCGGACGCACGACATCCTGAGCGGCCAGTACGAAATGTACGAGGCCCTCGAGGATGTCCTATCCAAGGGCGTGGCGTTCGATCCCGAGACCGAACTCGCGCGCGCGTGGCAGCCGCTTCGCAACGACTGTCCCCATGTCGTGATCGATCCAAGGTTCGCTTACGGGCATCCAGTTGTCGGGACGAACCGGGTTCCGACCGCTGCGTTGTTCCGACAGTGGCGGGCGGAGAACGGGGATCGCGAGCGGGTTGCCGACTGGTTCGAGGTCAGCCGGGACGACCTGGACGAAGCCATCGAGTTTGAACTGAGGCTTGTTGCTTGAAGATCCGGGCCGATGAACATGTCGCCGTGCGGATTGTCCGCGCCGTCCGTGAAATCGCCCTGAGCTCCGACTGGCAGCTGAGTCACGTTGTCGAGTCGGGTGATCGGGGCCTTGCCGACGAGCATTGGATTACGCGGTTTGCGGGGGAAGCCGGTCACGCAATCCTGACAGCCGATACTGACTTCTTTCGCCGTCATCACCAGGTTCTGGCGATCCAGAGATCCGGGCTCAAGATCATTCATCTGCCCTCACGATCGGCCAACGCGCGGGCGGACCTTCAGGCGGCCCACATCCTGCTCTGGTGGCGGCGCATCGAGGCGAAGATAGTCGCTATGCGGCCGCGCGCATGCGGGCGGCCGCCCTGGAACATCAATGAGCAGGGAGATTTGGCGCAGGTAAAGGTCGAATACGAACGGTCAAGGAAAAGGGCATACAAGGCCGCCAAACGCCGGGAGTAAGGATCGGCGGCCACTTGCATTCGAACCTTCTACCCCTTCGGATCCACCGGGGTTCCCGTCGGGGCCACGCCGGGTGCCTTCCCGGTGCGTTTCTCGGCCTCTTCCTGCTCTTTCTGCTGCCGTTCCAGCGCCTCGCGCGGGGTCGGGGTGCCGGCGGCTTCGGCGTCGGTCTGCAAGGGCGCGGTGGCCGGGTCGCGGGCGGGCACCTTGTCGCCGGTGCGGCCCGAGTCGATGGCCTCACGGAGCTCGCCCTTTTCGACGTCCTTGCGGCCGACCGGCGCGGGCCGGCCGGCCTCGCGCTGCGTGGTCGCAGGCGTGTCGGCGTGGCCCTCCCCGGTGGTGGCGGTGAACGACGGCGGGTCGCTCGCCGGGAAGCTCTCCTCGACGGCCTCGTCGACGTCGCCGTTGCTGGGGCCGGTCTTGCCGGGCGCGGGCGTTGCGGTCTTCTTCGTGTCGTCACCGGCCATGGGTCGGTCCTCGGTCTGCGTATCGATGCCCGGAAGCGGGCCTGCGGGAGGAGGCCGCCCGGCGGTGCCGGCCGGGCCGGCCGGTGCACCGCCGCGCGGCGGGTCCGGTCAGGCCGCGCTGGCGGGTGCGGCGGTCTTGCGCGAGATGCCGGTCACGGCCTCGCCGGTGTGCATCAGGTCGTGGGTCCGCGTGGCCACGTCGCCGAGCGAGAGCACGCCGACCAGCCGCTGCTCCGCGTTCAGCACGCACAGCCGGCGCACCTGGTGGCGGGCCATCAGGTCGGTGGCCGTCTCGACCGGGTCGTCCTCCCGGCAGGACACGACCTTGTCCCCCATGGCGTCCCTCACGGTGGCCTTGTTCGGATCCCGGCCCGCGGCGGCGGAGCGGATGGTGATGTCGCGGTCGGTCAGCGTGCCGACCACCTGCGTGACGTCGCCCACCGGAAGGAACCCGGTGTTGCGGTCGCGCATCATCGCGGCGGCGTCCTTCAGCGGCGTGTCGGGACCGACGATGTGCACGTCGGCCGTCATGATGTCGCGCACCTTCATGGTGTCTCACTCCCTTTTCAATGTTTCCCGTCGCGGCGGTAGCGCCGCGGGGTCAGCCCTCGCCCGGCGGCAGGGTGCGGATAATGTCCTTGAACTGCTGCCAGCCGGACGCCGGCCACACCTCGGTATGGGCGTGGCCGAAGGTGCGGACCAGCGTCGACACCTTGATTGCCGCGTCGGTGTCCGGCGCCTCAAAGATGTCGAGGTAATCGAACGGGCCCATCACCGCATAGCTCGCCGACCACTGCACGTCCGGGCACTCGGAGCGGATACGGTCCACGACCCGTTTTTCCAGGTCCTCCAGCATCTGCGGCGAGCGCAGGGCGCCCGCAGCAAGGCGCGTCGTCATGACGAAGGTGGGCATCGTACTTCTCCCAATCGATCCGTCCGGGCCGGCGCCGTGCCGGGGCGCGCGGGCGCCTTTCCGGCTGTCGCACTGAAACGCCGGCGCCGCCCGCCCGGTTCCGATGCGGCCCGTCGGAATCCCCGGAAATCCAAGGCGTCCGGGCCTGCTGCGGCGCCGGGAACCGGCGCCCCGCCGGCCGCGTTCCTGTTCCGAGTTATCGCCGGAGCGGGTATGGACATGGCCCTGCCTCCGGCACCCACACCGGCAGGGGAAGATCGACATGGCCGAGGCAGACACGACCGTGAAGAAGGTCTCAGCGGCCCATTCGCCGCACGGCGCGATGGGTCAGAAGTACCTCGTCTCCGGCAAGACCGTCGCCATGCGGCTGTGGCAGGACGAGCAGCCGGGCGGCAAGGAGTCGACGCGGCGCGACTACGAGACCGTCGGGTTCGTGATTGCCGGGCGCGCCGAGCTGCACCTGGAGGGCCAGACCGTCGTCCTGGAGCCGGGCGACTCCTGGCTGGTCCCGCGCGGCGCCGAGCACGGCTACCGGATCCTCGAGCCGTTCACCGCAGTCGAGGCCACCTCGCCGCCCGCCCACGTGCACGGCCGCGACGAGGAGTGATCCGCCATGCCGACCGTCTTCATCACCGGCGCCAACCGGGGCCTGGGGCTGGAGTTCGCGCGGCAGTATGCCGCCGACGGCTGGCGCGTCCTGGCCGCCTGCCGCGACCCCGAAGGCGCCCACGACCTCCGCCGGGTCGAGGGCGAGGTCGAGGTGCACCGCCTGGACGTGACCGACGACGGCGAGATCAAGGCGCTCCAGGCCGGACTGGCCGACGAGGTCATCGACCTGCTGATCAACAACGCCGGCACCGGCGGCGTCGGCGACGGCAACCCGATCCGCACCGGCGTGATCGCGCTGGACAAGGTCGACCCGGCGGCGTGGGCGCAGGCGTTCCGGATCAACAGCATCGCGCCGTTCATGGTCGCCTGCGCCCTGCTGCGCCAGGTGGTGTCGAGCGCGCAGCGCAAGGTGGTCACCGTGTCGAGCACGCTCGGCAGCATCGGCGACAACACCAGCGGCGGGCAGTACGCGTACCGATCGTCCAAGGCCGCGGTGAACATGGTCGTGCGCAACCTGGCCCACGACCTGACCGACCGCGGCGTGATCGCCGTTGCCGTCAACCCCGGCTGGGTGCGTACGCGGATGGGTGGTCCCTCGGCCACGACGTCGCCGGAGGAGAGCATCGCGGCCCTGCGCCGGCTGATCGAGCGGCTGACGCCGGAGGACAGCGGCCGGTTCTACAACCACGATGGCAGCGAGATTCCCTGGTAGGGCCGTGGCGCGGCTGCCGTCACGGCGGCAGGCCGTCGACGGGGACCCGCACGCGGTCGAAGTCGCGGGCGGCCCGGCTTTGCGGGAACAGCTCGCGTGCCTCCGCCTCGATCGTGGCCGGCTGATAGCGGCTGGACAGGTGGGTCAGCCACAGGGCGCCGACCCCCGCCTGCGTGGCCAGGCGGGTGGCATCGGCCACGGTCAGGTGGCTGCGGGCGCGCGCTTTCTCCGCATCGGCACTGCGGAACGTCGCCTCGATGACCAGCACGTCGCTGCCGCGCACGGCCTCGACCAGATCGTCGACGCTCTCGGTGTCGCCGACCACGGACACGCTGCTGCCGCGCTCCGGCGGCCCCAGCACGTCATCGGGCCGGATGTGCCGGCCATCGGGCAGGGTGACCGACTCGCCGGCGTGCAGGCGGGCGCGCTCGGGCCCATGCGGCACGCCCAGTGCCTCAAGCCGCTCGCCCAGCATGGGCCGCCGCACCGGCTCGTCGAAGCGGAAGCCGAAGCAGTCCCCGGCGCGGTGGCGCACGGGAAACGCGGTGACCGTCAGGTCGCGGTCGGTGAACACGATGCCCGGCGCCAGCTCCACGAACGCCAGCTCGATCGGCGGCCGGCCGCCGGGCCAGATCACGCCGTGCAGCAGCGTGCGCGCGGCGTCGAGCGCTTCCCGTCCGGCCAGGATGCGAATCCTCGGCGTGGTCCGCCACAGCGCCGCCGTGGCGGCCAGCCCGCCCAGCCCCAGCAGGTGATCGACGTGGCCGTGGGTCAGCAGCACCGTGTCGATCCGGCGCAGGCCCAGCCCGCAACGCATCATCTGGCGCTGGGTGCCCTCGCCGCAGTCGACCAGGAACCGGTGCCGGCCGTGCTCCACCAGCAGGGCGGGCAGGCCGCGGTCCGGCCCGGGCACGCCGGCGGCCGTGCCGAGGAAGGTCAGATCGAACATTGCCGCCCTCTCGTCATGCCGACGGTCCGGGGCCGGAGCAAACAACGGCGCGTCCACCGGGCGCGCAGGGGCAAACGAGGATAGTGGCCATGAGCCTCAGCCTGAAGAGTTCCGCATTTTCGGACGGCGGCCGAATCCCCGCGCAGCATACCTGCGACGGGAACAACGCGTCGCCGCCGCTGACCTGGACCGGGCGGCCGGAGGGGACCCGGAGCTTCGTGCTGCTCTGCGACGACCCCGACGCGCCGACCGGCACGTTCCATCACTGGGGCCTGTACGACGTGCCGCCCGAGGTGGACCGGATCGACGCCGGCTGCCCCAGCCAGGCCCGCCTGGGCGCGGCGCGGCAGGCCAGCAACGACTACGGCCGCGCCGGCTACGGCGGCCCGTGCCCGCCGAAGGGTCACGGCGACCATCGCTACCGGTTCAAGCTGCTGGCGCTCGACGTCGACTCGCTCGACCTGCCCGACGGCGTGGGCATCCCGGAGGTGGCGGCGGCGGCCGAGCCGCATGTCATCGACCGCACCGAGCTGGTCGGGCTGTATTCCCGGTGACCGACGGGCGCTCAGCGATAGCGGACGTCCGATCCCGGCAGTGTCGGCGTGAAGTAGGGGTCGTCGCCGACCGTGCCCAGATCGGAGCGCGGCGGCGCGATCACGACGTCCGGCTCGCTGAACGGCTGCCGGGCGACCTCGCAGCCGGCCAGCACCATGGCGGCGAGCAGGGCGGCGGCGACCGGCGTCGAACGCTTGATCGGAACGGAGGGGCGGGGCATGGCGTGGTCCTTCCGGCTCTGGGTGCGGGCGCGGCAGTGTTCGGCGGCGGATGCTGCGCGGACCGCCGCCCGGCGCCGATCGTCGATGTCAACGCTGCGCCGCCGGCCGGGTTCCGGGTTGCAGGAGACCCCGTGTCGGCAGGCACCGTTCGACCCTATATGACGGTGTGCCGGCGCGTTTCGCAGGCGACGTCGATCACACTGCGGTGAAGTCCCGGCCGACGGCCGCCTCGCCGCACCTGCGGGGCCGGCGGCCGGCGTCCCTCGGCCGTCCTCTGGCAACCGCGCGGGAACAACTATGACATCATCACGGCCCTGGGTCGATGACGGCAATGTTGCCCTGTTCACCGATCTGTACGAGCTCACCATGATGCAGGCCTACGTCGAGCAGGGCTTCGACGAGGCGGCCACCTTCAGCCTGTTCGTGCGCAAGCTGCCGGCGCGGCGCAACTATCTGGTCGCCGCCGGGCTGGACGACGTGCTGCGCTATTTCGAGACGGTGCGCTTCGACCGGGCGGCGATCGACCATCTGGCCACGCTCGGCCAGTTCAACGACCGCTTCCTGCGCCGGCTGGAGGATTTCCGCTTCACCGGCGACGTGCGCGCGGTCCGCGAGGGCACGCCGGTGTTCGCCAACGAGCCGATCCTGGAGGTGACCGCGCCGATCGCCGAGGCGCAGTTGGCCGAGACGTTCGTCATGAACCAGGTCCACCTGCAGACCGTGCTGGCCTCGAAGGGCGCGCGCATGGTCCGGGCGGCCGAGGGGCGGGCGGTGGTCGACTTCGGGCCGCGGCGCATGCACGGCACCGACGCGGCGCTGAAGGCGGCGCGCGCGTTCCACATCGCCGGACTGACCGCATCGTCGAACGTGCTGGCCAGCCGGATCTACGGCACGCCGGCGACCGGCACGATGGCGCACAGCTTCATTCAGGCCTGGGAGCGCGAGGCGGATGCATTCCGGGCGTTCGTGGCGCTGTACCCGAACACCGTGCTGCTGGTGGACACCTACGACACCCTGGCCGGCGTGCGGAAGGTGATCGACCTGGCCCGCGAGCTCGGCGACGACTTCAAGGTGCGCGCCGTGCGCCTGGATTCGGGCGACCTGGCCGGACTGGCCCACGAGTCGCGCGCCCTGCTCGATCAGGCGGGCCTGGACAGTGTTCAGATCTTTGCCAGCGGCAGCCTGGACGAGGACGCCATCGCCGCCATGCTGGCCGACGGCGCGCCGATCGACGGGTTCGGCGTCGGCACCAAGATGGGCGTGTCGGAGGACGCGCCGAGCCTGGACATCGCCTACAAGCTGTCGGCCTATGGCGGGCAGGGCCGGCTCAAGCTGTCCACCGGCAAGCCGGTGCTGCCCGGCCACAAGCAGGTCTGGCGCTCCGAGCAGGGCGGCCGGTTCGACGGCGACGTGATCGGCCGTGCCGAGGAGGATCGGCCCGGCATGCCGCTGCTGGAACCGGTGATGCGCGGCGGCGAGCGGCTGCCGGGCGGGCATGTCGCGCTGGACGATGTGCGCGCGTACTGCCGGGAGCAGATCGGCCGCCTGCCCGATGCCGTGCAGGCGCTGGCGCCGGCCGATCCGCCCTATCCGGTGCGGGTCAGCGACGCCCTGCGCACCTATCAGTCCGAGGTCCGGCGCCGGGTCGAGAGCGTGCCCGCTTGAGCCACACCAGGAGGAACCGTCATGACCGATCCCCGTCGGGCGCTTCAAGAGGGCGATGCCCTCATTATCGTGGACGTGCAGAATGACTTCTGCCCGGGCGGCGCGCTAGCGGTGCCGGAGGGCGACACCGTCATCCCGGTGCTGAACGAGTGGATCGCCGTGGCCCATGAGCGGGCCGTGCCGGTCTATGCCTCCCGCGACTGGCACCCGAAGAACCACGTCAGCTTCCAGGCCCAGGGCGGGCCGTGGCCGCCGCACTGCGTCCAGGACACCGCCGGTGCCGGCTATCATCCGGAACTCAAGCTGCCCGAGAGCGCGATCAAGGTGACCAAGGGTACGCGCTTCGACCGCGACCAGAATTCGGTGTTCGACCAGACCGGGCTGGCCACCCAGCTCAAGCGCGACGGCATCCGCCGGCTCTGGGTGGGCGGCCTGGCGCAGGACGTGTGCGTGCGCGCCTCGGTGCTCGACGCCCGCGCTGCCGGGTTCGAGGTGCACGTCATCGACGCTGCCACCCGGCCGATCACGGCGGAAGGCGGCCGCCAGGCGCTGGAGGAGATGGCCGCGGCCGGTGCCCGGGTCGAACCCTGACCGGACCCGCACCGGCTTGGGGGCGCCGCGCCGTCAGGCTTCACCCCGCCCGGACGGCCGGCGCCGGCCTCGCCCGGACCCGGCGAAGTGCCCCAGCACGAGCAGGCCGAGCGCGAAGCTGCCGACCGCGAACTCGCCTGCCGCCCGTACGCCGGTCGCGAAGGACCCCGCGGCGAACCGGCCGATCGCCCGCTCCCCCGCCGCGAACGGCTGGTCCACCGCGACCAGCCCGACTCCGGCCGGCACCAGCGCCAGCAGGGGCCAGACGATCATGTGCCATTTGCCCATGTCGGCCCTTCCGTCATTGCGTCGTGGCGACCCATGACGGCCCAATGCCGCTGCAACCTTTGCATTCCGTGATGGTTTTTTGAAAAAGTGAAGATGCTGGGGGGATGCACTGGAGGGTGCGCGTCGCGCGCACCACGGCGGCGAGACGCCGCCGCTCCGGCGGAACAAAGCCCGGCAGCCGGCCGTTCAGGTCTGCGGACCGAAACGAGCGGAAGACCGATGATGATCTCTGTGCGTCTGTTGTCGCCCGCCCTGGCCGCCCTCGCGCTCGGCCTCGCGCCGGCCGCCGCCCAGCAGGGGGAGGGCCCGCCGTCGGGTCCGGGGCATGCGGACGAGGGCATGATCGCGCCGCTGGCGTGGCCGGTCGACGATCTGTATGCCGGCTGGCGGGCGAGCCAGGCGCTCGGCGCCGACGTGATCGGCCGCAACGGCGCGCCCATCGGCACCGTCGCCGACATCGTGCTCGACTACTTCAATCAGGCCGACTACCTGGTCATCGCCGTTGCCGAGGCGGTCGCGGACGACGCGGACGGCGGGGACGGCACCGTGCGCTACGCGGTCAACTGGGGGCGCACGCAGGCCGGCGAGGACTGGCCGGGACCGATGGTCCTCGACACCACCCGCGACATCATCGCCCAGGGCATCGATGCCATCCCGGAGCCGGATCTCGACGTCCCCGAGGAGGCCGATACCGGCTGGCGGGTGGCCGGGCTGATGGATGCCCCGGTCGACATGGACGGCGAGCTGCCGTTCGGCGTCGTCGACGACGTGATCTTCGACGACAGCGATGTCGTCCAGGGCATCGTGGTCCGCGGGACCGGCGACTATGAGGGCCTGTACCCGGTGCCCTGGCAGCAGGTGGTGGTGGAGCACGACGCCGCCGTGCTGAGCGTGCCGCTGTCGCCCGACGCCGTCGATACCCTGCCGCGGTTCGACTACGACCGCATGGCGGAGGGCGTCACGCCGAACGACTGACCGGCGCCTTCCGAAATCACGCTCCCGTCGGCGACTGCGCAAGGACCTCCATCAAGAGGCCTTGCGCAGGCCGCCTGGGTGGTCGTGGTGGTGGGCGTGATGGTCCACCTCTTCGCCGAGGGCGGCGCGCATCTGCAGCAGGGTCATCAGGTCGCGCAGGCTGATCACCCCGACCAGCCGGTCCTCGCGGGTGACGAGCAGGCGGGTCAGTCCGCTCTGCTGCATGCGCCGCAACGCCTTCGACGAGTCCTCTTCCGGCGCAATGGTGATCTCGTCGCCGGCGGGCTGCATGACGGCGTCCACGGTCATCAGCCCGCGCTGGTCCGGGTCGGTCTCGCGCACCGCGTCGAGCGTGACCGAGCCGAGCAGCCGGCTGCCGTCGGTGACGGGGAACGACTTGTGGAAATAGCGGTAGAAATAGTCGTCCACCAGCCGCTCCAGCGACAGCGAGGGCGGCACCGCCACGGGGTGGTCGCGCATCAGGCGCCGCACCGGCACGCCCGACAGGGTCATCATCGCCTGCTGCTGGCGCATCTGACTGCTGGCGGCGAACTGCACGAACAGGCCGAGGACGAACCACCACACGCCACCGACCACGTTCCCACCCAGCGCGGTGATCAGGCCCAGCGTGATCAGCACGATGCCGAAGACCGACCCGGCCGTCGCGGCAATGCGCGTCGCCCACACGATGTCCTTGCGCCACCACCACAAAGCCGCGCGCAGCACGCGGCCGCCGTCGAGGGGAAAGGCCGGCACCATGTTGAACACGGCCAGCAGGGCATTGATCGCCGCCAGGTAGGCGAACACCACGGCGATCGGCGGCGGCGAACCTTCGCCGGTCAGCGCGCCCTCGCCCAGGACCCAGGAGATCGCGCCGAACACGATGGCGACGACCAGGCTGGTCGCCGGACCGGCCAGGGCCATCAGCAGCTCGCCCTTGGGGCTGGTCGGCTCGTCCTCCATCTCGGCGACGCCGCCGAAGATGAACAGCGTGATGCCGCGGATCGGCATGGAATAGCGCCGCGCCACCAGCGAGTGCGCGAACTCGTGGATCACAATCGAGAAGGCCAGACCGATCAGCCCGACCAGCGCCATCCACCAGTAGGTCCGCGACTCCAGCCCCGGCACCACCTGCGGAAAGTACCCGGCGGCCAGCGTCCACAGGATCAGCCCGGCGAGCAGGAGCCAGGTCGCATCGACCCGCACGGTGAACCCGAACAGCCGGAACAGGGTGAGACGGTAGGAAAACATGCGTATCGTTCCCCGATCTAGGAGCCTTCGGCAAACGTGCGGATGCCGGTGTCAGGCCCAACGTGCCATCGAGGAAACTGTCGGAGCCCGCCTCCGGTTCCAGGGGGCGCGACACGGTGATCGCGGAGGAGGCCGGGCGGATGGTGGCCTGTGCGCCTATCCGTCGGCCATCAGCCGGCGATAGGCGCCGGCCACGTCCGACACCGCGGCGGCGATGATACGCCGGCCGTGCTCCGGCGCGGCCAGCGTGGGGTCGGAGCCCATGCGGCCGTCGGGATGGCGGCGGCGGAAATCCCGCGCGCCGAAGAACGCGCTGATCGGCGCGATCGCCGGGTCCGGCACGGCGTCCTTGACGATCTCCGGCAGCAGCGCGCGGGTGACCGAGATCTCTCCGGGCGTGGCGTGCGCGCCCTCGCGGCCGCCGAACAGCTCGCGCAGCAGGGCGGCGACGGTGCCGCCCTCGTACCAGTTGACGACTTGGCAGCGCAGGTCGGGCGGGTCGGCCGGATGGGCCGCGCGTACCTCCGCCTCGATCTCGTAGAACGCAGCCTTGACCGTCGGCACGTTGCCGCCGTGGCCGTTGACGAACAGGAACCGCCGGAAGCCGTGTTCCGCCAGCCCCAGTACGGTGTCGCGCACCACCGCGATCAGGGTGGACGGCCGCAGCGTCATGGTGCCGGGGAAGGCCATGTGGTGCTGGGCCATGCCCACGGCGATCACCGGCGCGACCAGGGCGTCGGCCGCGTCGCCGGCGCCGCGGGCGATCGCCTCGGCGGTCAGGTGGTCGGTGCCGATCAGCCCGGTGGGCCCGTGCTGCTCGGTCGAGCCGATCGGCACGATCATGCCGCGCGAGCGCCCGAGATAGGCCTCCACCTCGGGCCACGTGCAGTGCGCGAGCAGCATGAGCGCGGTTCCGGCCGGCTCAGGCGGCCAGGCCCAGGCCGCGCTGCAACGCCTGGGCTAGGCGCCTGGAGAATGCCGCCGGGTCGGGCAGCTGCTCGCCCTCGATGATGCGCGCCTGGTCCAGCAGCAGGTGGGCCATCTCCTCGATCCGCGCGGCGTCGGCGTCGGCCCCGGCCAGCCCGGCCAACCGCTGGATCAGCGGGTGGCGCGGGTTGACCTCCAGGATGCGCCTGGCGGTCATGTCGAGCTGCTTGTGCTGCTTGAGCAGCCGCTCCAGGTGCATGTCCATGTCGCCCTCGTCGGCGACCAGACAGACCGGGCTGTCGGTCAGCCGGTCCGATGGGCGCACGTCCTTGACATCGTTCTGGAGCGCGATCTTGAAGCGGGCGATCAGGGCGTCGATGCCCTCCGGCGGCGGCTGCTCCTGTTCCTCGGCGGCCTTGTCCTCGGCCGGCTTGATCTTGGCCAGATCGGCCCCGCCGCGGGTGACAGACTTGAACGGCTTGTCCTTGAAGGTGCCGACCGCCGGGATCCAGAACTCGTCGACCGGGTCGGTCAGCAGCAGCACCTCGACGCCGCGCGCCCTGAAGCCCTCCAGCTGCGGGGACTTGCGCAGGGCCTCCAGCTCGTCGCCGGTAATGTAGAAGATGGCCTCCTGGCCCTCCTTCATGCGCTCCACGTAGGTGTCCAGGCTCACCAGCCCGTCGGCGCCGGTGGTCCGGCAGCGTACGAGTTCGAGCAGGGTGTCGCGGTTCTCGTGGTCCTCGTACAGGCCCTCCTTGATCAGCGAGCCGAACTGGTCCCAGAACGCGGCATACGCCTCCGGTTCGTCCTTGGCCTTCTTGCCGATCTCGGTCAGCACGCGGCGGGTCAACCCGTGGCGGATGCGCGCCACCAGCGGGTTGTTCTGCAGCATCTCGCGGCTGATGTTGAGCGGCAGGTCCTCGCTGTCCACCAGGCCGCGCAGAAAGCGCAGGTACGGCGGCAGCAGCCCCTCGGCCGAGTCGTTCACGAACACCCGCCGCACGTACAGCTTGAGCCGGTGCCGGCGCTCCGGATGGTACAGGTCGAACGGGGCCACCGACGGGACGAACAGCAGCGCGGTGTACTCGATCTTGCCCTCGGCGCGGTAGTGGATGGTCAGCCACGGGTCGTCGAAGGCGTGGCCGACGTGGTGGTAGAACTCCTTGTACTGCTCGTCGGTGATCTCCGACCGGGGCCGCGTCCACAGGGCCGACGCCTGGTTCAGCGTCTCCTCCTTGTCGCCGTCGACCAGCACGATCGGCAGGGCGATGTGGTCGGAGTAGGTCTTCACGATTTGGCGCAGGCGTCCCGGCTCCAGGAACTCGTCCTCGCCCTCGGCCAGATGCACGACCACGCGGGTGCCGCGGGCCGGGGCGTCGTCGGACTCGGCGACGACGAACTCGCCCTTGCCGTCGGAGGTCCAGCGCCAGCCCTGGCTCTCGCCGGCGCGGCGGGTGAACACCTCGACGTGATCGGCGACCATGAAGGTGGAGTAGAAGCCGACGCCGAACTGGCCGATCAGCGCCATGTCGTGCTGCGCGTCGCCGGTCAGCTGATTGGCGAAGGCCAGCGTGCCCGAGCGCGCAATGGTGCCGAGCATGTCGATCAGGTCGTCGCGGCTCATGCCGATGCCGTTGTCGGCGACGGCCAGCGTGCGCGCCTCCTTGTCGACGCTCAGGCGGATCTTGAAGCCGCTGTCGTCCGCGGTCAGCCCCGGCTCGGTCAGCGCGGCGTAGCGCAGCCGGTCGCAGGCGTCCGAAGCGTTCGAAATGATCTCGCGGAGAAAGACTTCCTTGTGGCTGTACAAGGACTTGGCGACGATATCCAGAAGCCGGCCCACTTCGGCCTGGAACTGCAGGCGCTCCTCGCTCATCCCCCGTGCCCCTCCATCAACGATCGAGTGAGTTCGTCTATCCGGTTGTCGGCTCGCCGCTGATATGTGCAACGGCGCGTACGGGCACAAGATCTGGCCGGGCTCCGCCGCATCCCGCCGCCCGGGCAGGGCCGGGCGGCGGGCCTGCGGGAGCGGGCGCGCTACTGCATCTGCTGCAGCATCGGCGCCATGTCGGTGCCGTTCAGCATGAACGTGCCGTCGGCAGTGACCACCAGCTCATAGGTGCGGACCTGGCGGCCCTGGTCGTCGGTCGCCTGGGCGCCCATGGTCTGGATCAGCGTCAGGAAGGGAACCGCGTCCTGCGCCTCGGGCGTGGCCTGCATCTCGCGGATCAGGTCCGCCAGCCCGGCGATGACCATGCTCGCCTCGGCGGTGACCCCGAAGGCGGCATTCGGGTCGGGCTCGACGACGCCGTCCATCTCCAGCGACGCCAGCCCGGAGATGATCGTAATGTCCTCGATCTGCAGCGTCGTGCCGCCGGCCATGACCGCCTGCTGCAGCTGCATGGTGGCCATCATCATGGCGTCGTCCGGGTTGGTCTCGGCGCTCATCTGCAGGAAGGTTTCCAGCACCTCGATCAACTGTTCGTTGGGCAGGCCGACCATCGCCAGCTGCACCGTGGTCTGCTGCGGCAGGAACTGCTGCTCCACCGGGACCGGGTCGATCCCCAGGTCGGTCAGGTCATAGGCGACGCGCAGCGTCGAGGTCTCCCCGGTCAGGCCCTCGATGGAGATCGCCGTCGCGCTTTCGCCGATCGTCACGGTCTGCCCGGCGTCGACGACCGTCACGTCCTCGGCGGCGATGTCGAACGTGAAGGCATCGAACAGGTTGGAGGTCTGCTCGACGAGCGCGGCCATCTCGCTGAACATGCTCTGCGGCTCGACCTCGCCCGCCTCCGCCCGCGCGGCGAGCTCGTCGAAGGCGCGGACGAAGGTGATGTACTGGTCCATGTCGATGGCGGCGACCGCGCCCTCCAGCGACATCATGGCCAACTCGAAGCGCTCGTCGGGGCCGTCCCCCTCGAACGCCACGTCCTCCATGACGAATTCCAACGCGGAATCGTAGACGCCGTCCTCCAGCTCGACGCTGTCGCCGACCATGGCGACCAGGCCGATGGTCAGCGAGCCCTCGTCGCGGGGCGGCAAGACCTCGATGCCCTCGATGGCCGCGTCCAGCTCCATGAACGTCTCGTACTCGGGGGCGAACACGCCGGAGCCGTGCTGTCCGGCGATGGTGATCGTGCCGGTCTCGTTCAGGCGGGCGTTCTCGATCGTGTAGGTATCCGGCAACGTCCAGGTGGCGTCGTACCAGCCGTTCTCGAGCGGCTCGAGCTCGATCTCGATCGCACCGAACAGCAGCACGCCGTCGCCCCCCATGGCCAGCGTGGCGGGCGGGATCGTGACGTCGTAGTAGCCGTCCGCCGGCACGACCTCGATCTCGCCGTCGAACGTCAGGGCCGCGGCGTCCGCGCCGCGCAGGTTGGTGTCGATCCACTCCTGGATCCCGTCGCGGATCCCCGCGGCCTCTTCCTCCGTGACCTGCGCCCAGCCGACCGTCGGCGCCGCGACCACGGCAATGCCGACGGTGCCGGCGATAAAGCTCCAAGCCCGCATGTCGTCTCTCCAGACTGATTGACTCCCGAGGCGTGCCCCGGCAGGCCGGCCGCTTGCGTGGACCGGCGCCGGCCGGGTTGCCCAGCTGACGCAGACCTTGTCGTCGAAATTGGTGTCAGCCGTGTGGCAATACTCCGAAAGCTTGGGCGATGCCAGCATAGGTTGGCGGCGATCGCCCGTTGAGGGCGTCAGGGCGACGGGGCCCTCTCCGGTATCATGCCGAGCAGCGGCGCCAGGTCGACGCCGTTGACCAGGGTCCGGCCGTCCGCCGTCAGTTCGATGTCGTAGCGAATCGTCGGCCGGCCCTCGTCGTCGGTCCCGGCGGTGCCGGCCAGCTGCAGCACGGTCAGCAGCATCGTCAGCGGCGCGGCGTCGGGCAGTCGGCGCACCTCGCGCAGGGCGCGGTCGAACCCGCGGATGCGGATCGACAGCGACGCCACCGCGCCCCGCGCCGCGGTGGGCACCGGCCGCGCGCTGCCGGTCATCTCGACGGCGGCGGCACCCGTGTCCACCACCAGGCGGTCGAGTCGCATCGTCGTGCCGGCATCGCCGAGCGCCTCGAGCAGTTCGTCCCAGACCGGCGGGGGCGCCGCCGGGCCGGCCCGCAGCCGCCCGGCAACCAGCGACGTCAGGGCGGTACCGGGCACGTCGCTCACGGTGACGTCAAGCGCCGCCTCGCGCGGCAGGATATCGGCGTCCGGCGGCGGCTCGACGGTGACGCCGGACAGTTCCCCCCGGGCATGCAGCGTGGCGGCGTCATTGGCCAGGGCCTCCGCCGACAGCGCCGCGCGGATCCTCCCGATACCGACTGCGCCGTCCGGTTCCTCAACGGACAGGCCCCTGACGCCATAGGTGACGGCAATGCCGTCCAGTAGCGGCGGCGTCGTCTCGATCAGCCGCGCCAGTTTTGCGGCGACGGCATCCGGGTCGGGCGCGTCGGGGCCGGCGCGGCCCTCGGCCAGCACCCCCCGGTAGGCCAAGACGAACGCGGCGTAGGTCTCGAGGTCGACGGCGGCAAGTGTGGTGCCGACGGCGGCCCGCTCGACGGTGACTCGCGATTGCGCATCTCCCGACATCGCGGCGATGTTTTCCGCCGCCAGGGTCGAGACCATGTCATGCGTGCCGGCCGCGGCCGGGATGGTCTCGCTGTCCAGGCCGATCCGGCCGATGGCGACGAGCAGCCCCGTCGGCGGCGCCGAAACCCGAAGGTCGTCGAGCCGGATGTCGAGGGTGGTGAAAGCCTGCAGCGCAGGAGCGTACACGCCCGTGAACCGTCGGCCGCCGGTCGTCGCGACCAGCCATTCGCTGCCGTCGGCCGCGTACAGCACGACTTCCGGCGGCAGGCGCGCCGTCACCTCGTACCGGCCGTCGGGCAGCGGCACCACGGCAGCCTCCAGCGTGCCGGCGACGAGCAGGCGGCCGGAGGGTGTGGTCACGGCGAGGTCGGCGATGGTGACGCGGTACGCGTCGTCCCCCGCTTCGACGCCGATGGCGGCATCCACGTCGAAGCCGGCCTCGGCCAGCGGCGCGAGCAGCGTCTCCGTCAGCCAGGCCTTGATGTGGTCCCGCAGGGCCTGCCCGGCATCGGCCGGCGCCTGCGCCCCGGCGTCCGCCGACAGTGCCAGGGCGATCGCGATGGCGGGAAGGAGTGTCCTGAGCCGACGAAGCGTGCGCATGCCTCCTCCTGATGCGGTGGCCATCGCAGCCGGGGGCTTGTGCATGCTGGCGCGGGGACTGTGCTGCAAATGTGGCGACATGCGGCGCCGGGCCGCCCGCGCATCGCTGCGCGACGATTGCCGCTTGCATTGCCCGACATGAAAAACGAAGGTGCCGCCATGCTGGCCGCCGCCGATCGCAGCCGCGTTTTCGCCGTCTTGGGCCCGACCAACACGGGCAAGACGTTCCTGGCCGTCGACCGGATGCTGGGCCACCCCAGCGGCATGATCGGCTTCCCGCTGCGCCTGCTGGCGCGCGAGAACTACGACAAGATCGTCCGCATCAAGGGCCGCTCGCGGGTCGCGCTGGTCACCGGCGAGGAGAAGATCATCCCGCCAGAGGCGGCGTACTTCGTGTGCACCGTTGAGAGCATGCCGCTCGACCGCCCGGTCGATTTTCTGGCGGTCGACGAGATCCAGCTGTGCGCCGATCCCGAGCGCGGCCACATCTTCACCGACCGGCTGCTGCGGGCGCGCGGCCTGGAAGAAACCATGGTGCTCGGCGCGGAGACGATCCGGCCGCTGATCCGCCGGCTGGTGCCCGAGGCCGAGTTCATCGCCCGCCCGCGCTTCTCCACGCTGAGCTACGCCGGGCCGCGCAAGCTGACCCGGCTGCCGCCGCGCAGCGCCGTGGTCGCCTTCTCCGCCAACGACGTCTACCACCTGGCCGAGCTGATCCGGCGCCACCGCGGCGGCACGGCGGTCGTTCTGGGTGCGCTCAGCCCGCGCACGCGCAACGCCCAGGTGGCCATGTACCAGGCCGGCGAGGTCGACTACCTGGTCGCCACCGACGCCATCGGCATGGGCCTGAACATGGACATCGACCACGTTGCGTTCGCGCGGCTGTGGAAGTTCGACGGCGCCAGCCCGCGCCGGCTGACCGCGCCGGAGATCGCCCAGATCGCCGGGCGCGCCGGGCGGCACATGGCCGACGGCACCTTCGGCACCACCGACCGCGCCGACGACATCGGGGAGGAGATCGTCGAGGCGGTCGAGACGCACACCTTCGAGCCGCTGCGCACCCTGATGTGGCGCAGCGCCGAGCTCGACTTCCGCTCCCCCGTGGCGCTGCTGAAGAGCCTGGACCGGCGCCCGCCCCATCCGAGCCTGCGCCGCGCGCCGGAGGCCGACGACCAGCTCGCCCTGTCGGTGCTGGCGCGCGACCCGGAGGTCGCCGCGCTGGCGGCGACGCCGGCCTCGACCCGGCTGCTGTGGGAGGTGTGCCAGATCCCCGACTTCCGCAAGATGCTGACGGACTCGCACACGCGGCTGCTCGGCACGGTCTTCCGGCAGCTCATGGCCGGCGAGCGCGGCCTGGACACCGAGTGGGTGGCAAACCAGATGGCGCGGCTGGAGCGCACCGACGGGGACATCGATGCGCTGGTGACCCGGATCGCCCACATCCGCACCTGGACCTACATCTCCTACCGGTCGGACTGGCTGGCCGACCCCAGGCACTGGCAGGAGCGGTCGCGCGGCATCGAGGACAAGCTGTCGGACGCGCTGCACCAGCGCCTGACCCAGCGCTTCGTCGACCGCCGCTCGGCCCTGCTGGTCAAGAGCCTGAAGGCCGGCGGCGAGCTCCTCGGCGCCGTCAGCCGGCAGGGCGAGGTGCTGGTCGAGGGCGAATACGTCGGCCGGCTGGAGGGCTTCCGCTTTCAGCCGGACGCCCCGCCCAACAGCGAGGATGCGCGTGCCCTGCTCAGCGCCGCGCGCCGCGCCCTGCGCGACGAGATCGCGGCGCGGGTGCGGCGGCTCGAGGCCGACGGCGACGAGGCGTTCTCGCTCGGCGCGGCCGGCGGCGAACAGTGGGATACGGTGCTGTGGCACGGGGCTCCGGTGGCCAAGCTGGCGCCGGGGTCGGATGCCTTCGCGCCGGCGGTGCGGCCGCTGACCGGCGACCTGGTCGAGCCGGGCGCGCGCGACCGCATCGCCCGCCGGCTGCGGGGCTGGATCGAGGGCGAGGTCGCGGTGGCCCTGAAGCCGCTGCTGCGGCTGCGCGACGCGCGGCTGGAGGGGGCGGCGCGGGGCATCGCCTACCAGCTCGTCGAGGCCATGGGCGGCCTGCCGCGGACCCAGATAGCGGCCCTGGCCGATCACCTGTCGCCGGCCGACCGGCGCCGGCTGGCCGGGCTCGGCGTCCGGCTCGGGCAGGCTTACGTGTACGTGCAGCCGGCCCTGAAACCGCGGCTGGTGGCGATGCGCGCGCTGCTGTGGGCGGTCGCCAACCGGCTGATCGTGCCGCCGGTGCTGCCCAACCCCGGCAGTCCGTCGATGGTGCGCGCCGAAGGTGTTCCGGAAGCCTTTTACGCGGCCATCGGCTATGCCCCGGCGGGGCGGCGGGCGGTGCGGCTCGACCGGCTCGAGGCGCTCGAGCAGGCGGCGGCGGGGCTGGCCGCCGACGGACCGTTCGGGGACGAGCCGCGGCTCGCCCAGCTCGTCGGCTGCGCCCGCGGCGACCTGACCGAGGTGCTGGGCCTGCTCGGCTATCGCGCGGTGATTGCGGAGGACGGCAGGACCACCTTTCACCGGCCGCCGCCGCGGCGCCGGCCGGGGCGGCGGCGGCGCGACGACCAGCCGTCCGACTCGCCGTTCGCCAAGCTCAAGCTGCTGTCGGGTCGGCCTTGACGGACGGTGGCCAGGATCGCGGCATTGGCTGCGGCGCGATGCGCCTGGACAAGTGGCTGTGGTTCGCGCGCTTTTTCAAGACACGCTCGCTCGCCACCGACATCTGTGCCCAGGGCAAGGTGCGGGTCGATGGCGCGGTCGTCACCAAGGCGCATTACCCGGTCCGCCCCGGGCAGGTGCTGACCTTCGTCCAGGGCCGCCACGTCCGCGTCGTGAAGGTGCTGGCGCCCGGCACCCGGCGCGGCCCGGCCAGCGAGGCGCAGACGCTCTACGAGGACCTGGCGCCGCCCGCCCCGGAGACGGCGCTGCCGTGCGACGAGGCGGTGGCGCCGCGCGACCGCGGCTCCGGCCGCCCCACCAAGCGCGACCGGCGCCGTACGGAAAGGATGAAGGGCGAGCCGTGACGGCACGCCGGCCGGCGCGCGCGGCGACGCCGGGGATCAGTCGTTCAGGCCGATCGGGATGCAGCGATAGGTGCGCAGGTCGCCCTCGACCTCGTCGAGCTGGATGAAGCCGCTTTCCATGCGGCACATCATGCGCGCGACCGCCTGCGCGTCCTGGATCGACGCCCCCTCCGGCACGCGCACCGTGACGAAGTCGGATACGAACGCGGCCATGGGCAGGCTGCCGGCCGGGGTGGGTTGCGGACCTTCGGCCGCCGCACAGCCGGCCAGCGCAAGGCCGAGCAGGGCCGTCGCAACCATTTTTGGTATCATGGTGCCATACCTCGTGCGATGGCGGCTGCGCTGCTCTTTCAGATGGAATCGCGGGAGCGGTGCGGAAAGGCAATGGTGGCCCGGACTACCCTTGATAAGGGTGCCGCCATGCATGCTCACCCATCAAAGACTTCAGCCGCCGGTCCCTGAAGGACGGACACTTCCTTCAATTTCAACGCGTTGCTCCGGGCGCAAATCCGCCTCCGTCGCCTGACGGCGCAATGCCGGAGCTGCGAACCTCTGGGAAATTCTCAGCTGTATGTGGGTTTGTCGAGCTGGCTGGGACCGGAACCGAAGGTCCTCCGCTCGCAGCATGGACTTGGCCGGGGCTGCCGGGATCCGGATCGCCCGGCCCCGGCGGCGAGCGCCTTGGGTGCCTCGGGGGGCGCGACAAGCACCGGCTCTGCAAAACCGATTACGCCCATATTCGGAACGAGGCGCGGTGTTGTTCAAACCGGGCCATCAAAAAGCATCGCATAAATTTTGGCGAGTCAGATGCTGTCTTATGTATAGTTGATCGGCTCCGGATTATGGACAATAGATTTCTAGCGGGTTGGGGTCCTTGTCACAACCAAAAACCGCGGAGATACCCGACCATCTACTTTTCTGGAAAAGGCCTGCGCCATGAATTTCTGGTTACCATATACCGCGGGCAACAGTGGGAGCGATGTCTCGATAAGGTTTCTTGCCGATGCGCTGCAGGCAACTGGGCATGTTGCTGTCGCCGAGGAGTTTGATCATAATTATCAATATTTTCCGTGGCTGCTGAGTCACAAGGCGCCGCCGAAGGACACCAACGTTATCATTGGAAACAGCTGGAATGCCTTTGCGTTCAAAAGGCCGGACTGTGCCTTGATAGCCGTGGAACGATTGTTCATCCTGGACGAGGCCCTGAAGCCATACAAGACGTTCGCTCAAAGTATTTTTCACAACACGCTGCTCAGATCGTACCTGTGGCGGAGTTATCGGGTCGCCGACGCCATTGTCGCGCTTAGCGAAAGCTCCGCCAGAAGCATCGAGCGTGTGTTTCCCGGCGTAAATGCTCGGACGATTCTAAACGCTGTTGACCTGGACTATTTCCGCCCGAACCGGCGGAAGCAGCCACTGCGCGATCGGCCCGTGCGCCTGCTGTTCGTCGGCAATCTCATACGTCGCAAGGGCGCGGACCTACTGCTGCCAATTCTGGAGAACCTGGGCGACGGCTATTCGCTCGACTACACCTCGGGCCCCCGCACCTCAAACCCGTTGCCGTCGCATCCGCGCGCGTCGTGCCTTGGCGCTCTGCCGCTGGACCGGGTGCGCGAGGCCTATCGCCGAGCCGACGTCCTGCTGCTGCCGACGCGCCTGGAAGGTCTGCCCCGCGCGGCCATGGAGGCGCTTGCGTGTGGCACGCCGGTGGTCGCCAGCGCCGTCTCGTCCCTGCCGGAAATTGTCAAGGACGGGGTCAACGGCTATACGTGCCGGGTCGATGACGTCACGGACTTCTGTGCTGCGATCCGGACGATCACGGCCGACCAGGACACTCTTGACCGCCTTTCCGACAATGCCCGCGCCTTCGCGGAAGAGCACCTGGACCTGCGCAAGATGGCGGAGCGCTACGTAAGGCTTTCGCAGGACATGATCTCGGGACGCGGCTATGCAGCATGCGCAGACCAAACCGTAGCGTAGACCCGCAGCCCGTCCGGGCATGGCGGCAACACGGCGAACCGGGCCGAGCGGAACGCCGGCCGGAAAGCGGTGCCATGGATCAAGTCCTCGGCAGCGGGCGGCTGCGGGTGATGTTCCTCTGCGCAACGCTCTCCGGCGGCGGCGCGGAACGTTTCGTGAGCACCAGCCTGCGTGTCCTGCCTCGCGAGCGCTTTGCACCGGCGCTGGCCGTGCTGCGCAGACAGCTGGAGTACCCGCTGCCCGATGACGTTCCGGTTTACAGTCTGGACAAGGCCGGCGGGCCGCACGGCATTCCGCTCGCCGTGCTTCGTCTGGCCCGCCTCGTGGACCGCGTGCGCCCGGACGTCGTGCTCGGCAGCTACGCCTTTGCCAATGAAATCCTGGGAGAGGCCCTGCGGCTTGCTCGGCACCGGCCACGCTTCATCGCCCGCATCGCCAACAACGTCGACAAGGTCGAATCTCATCTGCGGTCGCCGTTGAAGAGATGGATCGCCGGGCGCTGGCTGGACCGCAGCCTGCGCCGCGCCGACGTCATCATGCCGAATGCCCAAGGCCTGGCCGGACAGCTGACGGGACGAACGCCGGAGTGGGCAGGGAAGATCACGGTCGTCCCCAATCCCACGGACTTCGAGTACATCGATCGCCTGGCGGCGCAGGCGAACCCCGTCCCGCGGTGCCGGGACCGGCGCCGGATCGTTGCCGTGGGCCGATTCAATCCGGCGAAACGGTACGACCGGATGCTGCAGGCGTTCGCGGCAGCCTTAAGGGACCAGGCCGTCGAGCTCGTGGTGTGCGGTGATGGGCCGCTGCGCCCCGAGATCGAAGCCAGGATCCGCGCGCTCGGGCTATCGGCGCAGGTCCGGCTGGCCGGCTTTCTGTCCAATCCTTATCCCGTGATCGCGTCGGCGGACCTGTTCCTGCTCACCAGTGACTACGAGGGCCTGCCTAACGCGCTGATCGAGGCCCAGGGCCTGGGCATCCCGGCGATCAGCACGGACTGCCCGACCGGGCCGAACGAGATCATCGACCCCGGTGTGACCGGCGTGCTGACCCCGCTCGGCCGGGACGACGAACTGGTCGCCGCGCTCCGCCGCTGGCACGCCGCGCCGTTCGTCGCGCCGATGCCGGAGGCGGCGGCCTCCGCCCGATCCAAGTTCGGCTTGCCGAAGATCCTGTGCCGGCTGGAGGACCTGCTGGCGCCGAGGGCGGGTTAGCAGCCGGCGACTGCCGGCCGAGCGCCCGGTCCGCTCGTCCGGCTCGGCCGGCGAGGTGCAGAGGCGCCACGGTATGCGGCTGCGCTATGCGAAGGTGGACTGTCGCTGCACCCGAGGAAGCTGGATAAGTCCCAGATTGGCGGTGGGTGGACGTCTGCGGCTGTCAACGGCGCCCCGAGCCCGACCACCGGGGCGGGCCGGAGAGTTCAATGCACAAGGGCATGCTCGACAGTGAAATGCCGTGTCGTCTCGCTGCACCTCGGCGGTTCCGCTGAAACCAGCAGCCTTTGGACAGAGGGTGCAGCGGCATGAGCGGGGTGATGCGCTTAAGCAGGGCCCGCGCGGCCATCGTGCGTATCCTTCAAGGTCCTGTGGCGCGTGGCTCCATCGCCACTCTGGCGCTGCAGGTCCTCAATGCCGGCCTGACATTCTTCACAGCCGTCCTGCTCGCAAGACTGCTCGGTGCGGAGGCCTTCGGGGCCTACTCTTTCGGCATGGCGGTTGCCAGCCTGCTCTCGGTTGGCGCGAGCCTCGGCTTTGGCCGATATCTCGTTCGCGAGACGGCGACGGCATGTGAGCAGCGCGACTGGCGCCGCCTTCTCGGGCAGACCCGGGTGGGCATTGCCGTTACGGCGCTGGCCGGGCTTGCCATTCTGGGACTCGGTTGGCTGCTTCGCCCGGTTCTGGCTGCGGTTCTGGAGCCGAACCTGCTGGCGGCTCTGGCAATCGGTCTGCTGCTCGTGCCCTTGATGGCCGGGCGGATGGTGCTGGAGGGCATCCTGCGCGGACTGTCGCGGGTGGTGCTGGCACTCAGCGGCGACCAACTGGTCCGGCCAATCCTGTTTCTCGGGTTTGTTGCCGCCACTGTCTGGGCGTTTGACTCGATCCTGAGCGGACCCGACGTCCTGATGCTGGCCGTGGCGGCCCAAGGCCTGGTGATCCTGTTCCTGTCGATTGCGCTGTGGCGCTGCTGGCCGAAGGACGCGGCGCACGTGTCCCCGATTTACAGGCCGAAACGCGTGTTGCTCGGCGCGCTCCCGTTTACTGCCATGGCCGGCCTGGCCGTCCTTCAATCGCAGGTTGATCTTGTGATGCTCGGCGTTCTGAGCGGAGCGGAGGAAACCGGAATTTATAGAGCCGCGAACCGCGTCGCCTCGCTGGTCACCTTCACGATGATGGCTATCGGGATGCCACTCGGCACGCGTATCGCCGCACTCTACAGCAGGGGCGACCTTGATCGCATGCGGGAACTGGCTGGGAAGGCAAGCCTTGCGGGGACTGTTGGAAGCCTGCCGATCGCACTTGCGCTTGTCCTGGGAGGGGGGTTCATCCTGGAGCTGTTCGGATCGGAGTTCAAGGCGGGCGCCACGGCACTGGCAATCCTGGCGGTTGCGCATGTCATCAATGTCGCAGCCGGACCGGCTGAGTTGCTATTGACAATGTCCAAGCACGAAAAAGCCGTGGCAGTTATCCTGACGTCGAGTGTCGTGCTGAACATCATGCTCAATGCGGTTCTGATCCCGGTATATGGCGCAACGGGCGCGGCGACTGCGACGGGCATCAGCCTGGTTTTCAACAGGATCGGGCTAACGATTTGCGTCCAGCGCAAGTTAAAGATGCAGGTTGGGTTATTATGGCATTTGCTTGGCCGAAAACGACGAAGATATGCGAGCTGATCCGTTCGGGGAGCACGTTACGAGGATCCGGTAAATGCAGAGGCGCCATTACCGACACCTAATGTGATACGCCGAATACTTTCCAGGCAAACCGAAAGGTCAAGCATCCTCTGTCCAGAGGGCGACAAATGCGTATCGTTCATCTTTCGACCTCAATGCCGCCCGTCGTGATGGGCGGGAAGGAGGTGGTCGTAGCCAATCTTGTTCGGGCGCAAAAGGCGCTGGGGCATGACGTACGGGTCGTCACCCGGCTGCGGCAGGCGTGGGCCGCCCGGCGGGCGGGCTCGCCAATCGCCATGCTGCCGCTGCTGCCGAAGCCTGCCGACAGGCGGGACTACAACACGGGGCCGGGTCGTCGCTGGCTCGATGCGCCGTCGATCGCCGCGTATCAATTGATGCACCGGTTCGACGTCTGGCACATCCACACGGTCTACCCGGCGGCGTGGCTGGCCCTTCCCGCCTTGCGCGCCCTTAACACGCCGTTCGTCGTCACGGCGCACGGCGACGACGTCCAGAAGCAGGTCGAAATCGGCTACGGCTGGAGAACAATTCCGAAGCACGAGGCGCGTATCCTGCGGACCTTGCAGGTGTGCCCGTTCATGACCGCGATCAGCGATACCATTGCCCAAGAGTACCGGGCCGCCGGCGTGCCGGAAGAGCGCGTTGTCCCGATCTCCAATGGCGTGGACTTCTCGCGCCTAGCCAATGGCAACACGGACCGTGCCGCCGTCCGGGCGCGCCACGGCGTGCCTGTCAACGCCCCTTTTCTCATCACGGTGGGCCGGAACACCAGGAAGAAGGGATATGATCTCGTGCCGGAGATCATGGCCGGCATTGTCGCGAGGCACCCGAATGCCGTCTGGTGTCTGGTCGGGGCCGGTACCGAAGCCATCGCAGACCAGGCTCGGCGCGCGGGACTTGGCTCGTGCATACGGGCTATCCCGCCCATTCGCGGTCCTGCCGGATCGACCGCTGCACCGCCGGACGATCTCGTGGCCCTGCTTCACGCCGCCGATGTCTTTGTGTTCCCAACCCGCCTGGAAACATTCGGCCTAGTGGCGATTGAGGCGATGGCAGCCGGCCTTCCCGTGGTGACGACATCCGCGCCGGGTGTCGCCGATTTCGTCACGGATCGCGTGAATGCGCTGGTCGGCCCGGTTGACGATGCGGCGGCAATGGCCGAGCATATCCATCAGGTTCTCAACGACAACGGTTTGCGGCTGTCCCTGTTGGCCGCAGGACATAAAACGGCGCAGGCCTACGACTGGTCAGCCATAGCCTCCAGATACGTGCAGGCCTACGAATGGGCATCGAGGGATGGCGGCAGGCGGTGAGCTGCGACGGCTCTGCGCCATCAAATCATATCGTCCAATAAATGTACTGACCTTTTCCGTTCGTGCCGGTGCCAGGAATGCCGCGGGCTTCCGGCCGGAGCATGTGCCAGTTCATTCGCTGGGCGGTATCACGCATTGCTGCCGTTCCAACCGGCACAGATGCCGGCGTTGTGCATACGCCTGTGACCCTCAACACCATCCGACATGGCCTTGCCGGCGGCACTGTTCGCGGAACCGCGGCATAGCGAGAAAGCGGCGTTACAGCCACTGCGGCAACGCCCTATCAGAACCAGAACAGTCCGGCCTCGAAAACTTGGCGCCATCCGCAGGGCGGTGCCTCGACCGGGCGAAGATCGAGCATGTTGCAGTCATGGCCGGTTCCCTGCACCGGTTGATCCCAGGCAAAGGCCAGGATTCTCAGGTTCTCCGGAATGGGGATACGCTGAGTACGGGCCTCAATCATGTCGGCGACCGGATTGCTGATTCCCCACATCGGGTTGACCCGCCACTTGTCGGTCTCGGCAATGATCAGTCCGGACGGATGGCACGCCATAAGCCGCAGCATTGAGTCAGTCGAGGTAATCAGTAGCCTGCCGAAACGGGGATCGACGACGAACTCCATATCGTTCGCCATGCCCGCCGTTTGATCGAAGGCCGCGCCACCCGTGACAGCGATGTCGTAATCCCCGATAAAATACAATGCCCTTTCCTCCCGGTTGACAACGATCAGCCTGTCGTCGTCCAGATAGTCCTCAAGCAGCTCCGGCAGACGCTGCCAGGACTCGCTCATAACGTCTGTCCTCACGGTCCCGGTCAAAAGGCCGACGATCCAGTAACGACTGCCGTTGCTCTGGATTAACCAGCCGAAAAGACCGATCAAGACAACGACGTACAGCATGATGCGTAAATAGCCTAGCGTCAGCACCGTCCAGCCGATCCGATTCAGCAGCTCGGACAACGCACTGAGGACGAGGCGGCCGATCTCGACCAGAACAATACTCGTCAAAGCGAAGAAAAACGGCATTACAAAATAGATATATCGGTCCGCTTTTGGCCCAGCAAATGAGAGGAGTCCAACCGTAACCAGGAAAACAGTCCCGGCAAAAATGGTAAACCTTGGCCGCTTCACAAGACCGATAACGATGGATACCGGGAGAAGGGCGATCAGCATTGCGTAGTATTCGCGCAGGAACGCGTAATAGAACTCCACAGTATTCTGAGTATCTATATTCCAATTGAGGGGCGTCCGGTATCGTCTGTACAACCCCTCTGCAAAATCGCTCTGCAGGAACACAGTGATCGCCGCCAGTCCAAGAATGCCAATACCAGCCAAAACCCATCGGAGTACTGGTCGATCCTTGGCCAATGCGAACGCAGCGGGCGCGGCGATCATGACCAGCCAAGCACCAAGTGCAATAAAGCCGACCAGACTGATTTTCTGTAAATGGTGCGCCAGTCCAAAAGCAAGGACTGCCGCCGACGCCAGCAGCGCATCCTTCAAGAGTGCACGTCTGCGCTGGACAAGCTCGTACAGAACAATGGAACCAACAAGAAATGCAAGGGAATGCAGTGTATAAAAGCGAATAAACCGGAACATCTCAAGCGAGATCGGCGCAAGGATGAACAAAATCACAGTGATCCAGGCGGCCGCTATCCCGATCTCCTTGCGTACCCAGACAAAGAGTATGACTGATATCAGCGCTCCGGCAAACAGCGGCGGGATCCAGGCCAAATTGACATTTTCGCCGAAAACATAAAAGAGCGAGCCGATTGTAACTGTAAAAGCGGCTGCACGCGTATAGCAGCCATCGGCAATGCGGAATCCGTTGCCCTCCGCCCAGGAGCTGGCCGCCATGATATGCAGCAGTCCATCAATGTCGATCTTGGACCCAAACATGATCGAACCGACGAGTATGGATAATAGGAATACCGATGCGGCCTCCAGCATAATCCTGTATCGCAGGTTTTCATTTCCTAATTTTAACATACTGTTAGGATCCTGGGCTTTGCCTGTGGGCTTGGTCTGGCGCGTATTCTGGAAGCACTGTGGCGGGAGCTACTTTAATGACGATCATTCTTGCATCGGTACCTATAAGCATACTACGTAATGTCGCAACTGGTGCCAACCTGCCCAAATGGTGAAAGACCGGCGCCTCAATGTTGGCGTCGGGCTCAATGATGACCGTACTGCGGATCTGCCCGATGCCGGACGGCAGGGCGGCCACGGGCCGTCCCGTGGCCGTTTCCACTCGGCGCGCCGCGGAAAGCTTCAACAATACGGAAAAGATACCGAGATCAATTCTACAGCCCGATCCGGTAGCGGCCGTCCCCGGTCTCGATGCACCGGTAGATGCGCAGGTCGCCGCGAACCTCTTCGAGCTGTATGAACCCGGTTCCGAAGCCGCACCGCTGCCGGGCGATGACCTGCGCGTGCTGGATGGACGTGCCCTCAGGCACGCGCACGGTCACGTATTGTCCGGGAATGTTCAGTCCGCCGGCCTCTCCGGATCCGAGTTGCGCGCCGCACCCGGCCACTCCGAGCGCGATCGCGCCGGCGACCGCAAGGCGTTTCAACATGTCACCACCGCGTACGTTTCCGGCCCATGAGTCTGATAGGGCGAAAGCCACCCCGCGGAAAAGCGGGCTCAGGCGCAACGCGCTGAGAGCGCCGTCCGTCCGCCGAGGTCCCTGACGCCTGACCTTGTGGCGCGGCCGGGGCGTCCGGTCGGTGACCGCCGTCACGGCCCGGAACGGCGTCAGTCCTCGCCGGTCGCCTGGCTGGGGTCGCGGCGGAACGGGTGGGCCGGATACACGCCCAGGATGGTCAGGTTCTTGGAAAAGAACTCCAGCTCTTCCAGCGCCAGCCGGAGCGGGCGGTCGTCGGGGTGGCCCTCGACGTCGGCATAGAACTGGGCCTGGGCGAAGCGGCCGCCGACCATGTAGCTTTCCAGCTTGGTCATGTTGATGCCGTTGGTGGCGAACCCGCCCAGCGCCTTGTACAGCGCCGCCGGCACGCTGCGCACCTCGAACACGAAGCTGGTCACGACGGCGCCGGCATCGCCCGCCGGCCAGCGCGGCTCCGGGGACATGATCAGGAAGCGCGTCGTGTTGTGCGCGGCGTCCTCGATGTCCTCGCGCAGGGTGTCCAGGCCGTAGATCTCGGCGGCCAGCGAGGAGGCGATCGCCGCCTCGGCCGGGTCCCCGCGCTCCGCCACCATGCGCGCCGCGCCGGCGGTGTCGGCGTGCACCACCGGCTCCAGCCCGAGCTGGCGGATCAGCCGCTTGCACTGGCCGAGCGCGTGCACGTGGCTGTGCACGCGGCGGATCTGCGCCAGCTCCGTACCCGGAACGGCGAGCAGGTGGTGGTGCACCCGCTGGAAATGCTCGGCGATGATGTGCAGGCCGGAGGCGGGCAGCAGGTTGTGGATGTCGGCGACCCGCCCGGCGACGGAATTCTCCACCGGGATCAGCGCCAGGTCGGCGCGGCCTTCGTGCACGGCCGCCAGCGTATCCTCGAACGAGGGGCAGGGCAGGGGGCGCAGGTCGGGGGCGGCCTGGCGGCAGGCGAGGTCCGAGTTGGCGCCGGGCCAGCCCTGGAACGAGATCGTCTTGGCGGTCATGGTGTCGTTACCGGTCCGGTCGGGGCGAGGCGCCGGCGCGCCTCCGCCAGGTCCTCGGGCGTGTCGACGCCGAGCGGCACCTCGTCGACCAGCGCCGCGTCGATGCGCAGGCCGGCGGCCAGCGCGCGCAGCTGCTCCAGCCGCTCGCGCCGCTCCAGCGCCGCCGGCGGCAGTGCCACGAACCGGTCCAGCGCCGCCCGGCGATAGGCATAGATGCCGATGTGGTGGAGCAGCGGGCCCTCGCCCCACGGCGCCGCCGCCCTGGTGAAATACAGCGCGCGGCCGGTGCGGCCGTCCGGCCCCGGCTCGACCACGGCCTTGACCACGTTCGGGTCGTCCCGCTCCTCGGGCCGCGCGATCGGGGCGGCCAGGGTGGCGATGTCCACCGCCGGATCGGCCAGCGGCGCCAGCACCGCGCGGATCGCCGCAGCCGGGATCGTCGGCAGGTCGCCCTGGAGATTGATCACGATGTCGTGCCGGCCCTCCGGGTCGATGCGCGCCACCGCCTCGCGGATGCGATCGGAGCCCGAGGCATGGTCCGGGTCGGTCGGCACGGCCCGGCCGCCTGCGGCGGTCACCGCCGCGGCAATGGCCTCCTCGGCGCAGGCCACCGCGACCGGCCCGATTCCCGCCGACTCGGCACGGCGCAGCACGTGGACGATCATGGGCAGGCCGTGGATGTCGGCCAGGGGTTTGCCGGGCAGGCGACGGGCCGCCAGGCGCGCCGGAATGACCACAATGGGACTGATGCAAATGCTTGTCACGGCCGGTTGGTTGCGCCATTCCCACCGCGGCGTCAAGCCGCGTTTGGGCGGGGGAGGCTTGCGTTCCCTTGCAGTTTGGTCCAGAAACACCAAACCTCATTCAGGATAAGAGTCAATGATACGCCGGATGACACGCATGCCGGGAAACGAGAGGTGATCCGCATGTCCAGCATGGAACTGAACAAGATCGTAGCAGCCGTCCTGCTGGCGGGCGTGATCGCGATGACGACCGGCTTCCTCGCAGAATTGCTGGTGGCGCCGGAAGAACTGATCGAGAACGCCTACCTCGTGGAGACCGGGGCCGACGAGGCAGGGCCGACCGAGGAGGAGGAAGAGCAGGTGCCCCTGGCGGTCCTGCTGGCCAACGCCGACCCGGCGGAAGGCGAGTCCTTCGTCCGTGCCTGTGCCAGCTGCCACACCTTCGACCAGGGCGGCGCCGACCGGATCGGCCCGCACCTCTGGGGCGTCGTCGGGCGCGACAAGGGCGGCGTCGAGGGCTTCAACTACTCCAGCGCCATGACGGAGGTCGAGGGCGAGTGGTCGTACGAGGCGCTGGACGGCTTCCTGCACCAGCCGCGCGACTACCTGCCCGGCACCAGCATGAGCTATGCCGGCATTCGCGATCCCGAGGATCGCGCCAACGTCATCGCCTATATGCGGACCCTGAGCGAAGATCCGCTGCCGCTGCCCGAGCCGCCGGCCGAAGAGGCCGCCGCGGAGGACGAGGGTGCGGCCGCCGGTGAGGGCGCGGGCGAGCAGCCCGCCGGCGAGATCGCCGAGGAAGAGGCGGCCACCGCCGCGCCGCCGGCCGAGCCCGCCGGCGGCGAGCCCGCCGAGGCCGGCGAGGCGGGGACGGCCGGCGAGGCTGCCGAGGCCGAAGAGGCCGCCGACGAGGCCGACGAGGCCGAGGCGGACGCCGCGGCGGCCGCGACCGAGGGCGGCATGGCGGCGGAGGAAGCCGCTGCCGACGCCGAGGCGGCCGCGGAGACCGCCGAACGGGAGGCGGAGACGCTCGCCGAAACGGGCGGCGCCGCGGCGCAGGAGGCCGAGGACGCCGAAATCGATGCGGAGCAGGCTGCCGGTCAGGCCGAGCGCGCCGCCGGCGAGGCCGCACCGGCGCAGCAGCCGGGAGAGGTCGCCACCGGCACGGGCGAGGACGAGGCCCAGATTCGCGACGAGCAGACGGGGGAGGGCACGGAGCAGGCGCCCGCACCCGCCGCGGGGCCGGAGCTGCTGGAGGAGGAGACCGGCGAGGCGCTGACCGAAGGCGCGGCCGGGGAGGCCGGCGAACTCGGCCCGGCGCGCGGCGCCCCGAGCGATGTCGATGTCGACTTTGTGCCGGTTCCCGAGGACGCCGAGACCGAGCAGGTGCTTGAACCGGCCGTGCCGGGCAGCATGGGCGACGAGCCCGGCCCGGTCGGAGAGACTCCGGCGGAGGAGCCCGAAGGGCCGCTGGAGCCGCCGGTTACGGTCCAGGAGGGCCTGGTCGAGGAGCAGGAGGTCGAGGTCGAGGTCGACCCCGACGACGTCATTGCCATCGAGCCGGGCGAGCCGGGCGAGGACATGACGGAAGAGGTCGATCCGGCCGACCGCGGGTCGCCGGAATAGGCCGGCCGGAGCCGTCCGCGCGGATGGACCGCCACACGGGTGCCGGAATGAGCGAGCCCTGTCCGGATGCGCTGGTGGCGTTCGTCTGCCGTCTCGCCGACGCCAGCGGGGCGGCGATCCGGCCGCACTTCCGCCGGCCGATCCCGGTCGAGTTGAAGGCCGACCACAGCCCGGTGACCGCCGCCGACCGTGACGCCGAACGGGCGATCCGCGACCTGCTGGCCGGCGAACGCCCGAACGACGGCATCATCGGCGAGGAATTTGGCAGCGAGCGTGCCGACGCGGATTACGTCTGGGTGGTCGATCCGATCGACGGCACCCGCGCCTTCATCACCGGCCGCCCGCTGTTCGGCACCCTGATCGCCTGCCTGCGCCATGGCCGGCCGATTCTGGGTGTCATCGACCAGCCGGTCACCGGCGACCGCTGGCTCGGCGCCATGGGCCGGCCGACGCTGTTCAACGGCGCACCGGCGCGGGTGCGGACGTGCGACACTTTGGCCAAGGCCACGCTCAGCGCCACCTCGCCGCACATGTTCGAAGCGGACGACTTCGCCGCGTTCGAGCGCGTGCGCCGGGCCGGCGTGCGCGACACGACCTATGGCGGGGACTGCTACGCCTATGGCCTGCTGGCTGCCGGCTTCATCGATCTGGTCATAGAATCCGGGCTCAAGCTGTTCGATTTCGCCGCGCTCATTCCGGTGATCGAAGGGTCGGGCGGCGTGATCACCGATTGGGAGGGGCGGGCGCTGGGCCCAGGTTCATCGGGCCGGGTGGTCGCGGCCGGCGACGCCCGCGTCCATGCGCAGGCGCTGGGGCAGCTTGCCTGACGCCGCTCGATGGCGCGACCGGCGCCATGCTGAGGTCACGATCCTGGGCTGTCTCGACACCATGCTGCGACATGTCTCTTCCCGCCGGATCGGCCGCGCCCTGAAGCGGCTCGCCCCGGTCCTGCTGCTCGGGCTGACCGCGGCGCTGCCGGCCGCCGCGCAGACGGCTGCCGAAGCGGCGCCGACGGAGTCCGGCGTCACGGTCAGCCACGCCTTGCCGCAGTTCGGGGAGCCGCGGCTGGGCCCCGATTTCCGGCATTTTCCCTATGCCGACCCCGAGGCGCCGAAGGGCGGCGCGGTCACCCTGGCCGCGGCGGGGAGCTTCGACAGCCTGAACACCATCCCGCTGCAGGGCGAGACCGCGCGCAGCATCGGCCTGATCTACGACAGCCTGATGGTCGAGCCGCAGGACGAGCTCGCCGTCTACTACCCGCTGATCGCCGAGAGCGTCGAATACCCCGAAGACGCCAGCTGGATCGTCTTCAACCTGCGGCCGGAGGCGCGGTTCCATGACGGCACGCCGATCACGGCGCACGACGTGGCCTGGACCTTCGAGACGATCCGCGAGCACGGCCGGCCGTTCCTGCGCGCCTTCTATGAGGACGTGCTGGCCGTCGAGGTGCTGGGCGAGCGCCGCGTGCGCTTCGACTTCCGCACCCGCGACACCCGCCAACCGCTGGTCCGCGTCGCCGGCCTGACCGTGCTGCCGCGCCATTGGTGGACGGCCGAGGGCCGCGACATCACGCGCTCCACCCTGGAGCCGCCGCTGGGCAGCGGCCCGTACCGGCTGGTGGCGGTCGACCAGGGGCGCGGCCTGACCTATGAGCGCGTCGAGGACTACTGGGCCGCCGACCTGCCGGTGCGCCGCGGCCAGTTCAATTTCGACCGCGTCCGCTACGACTACTACCGCGACGCCGACATCATGTTCGAGGCGTTCAAGGCCGGCGCCTACGACTTCCGGCGCGAGACCACGTCGCGCCTGTGGGCGACCGGCTACGACCTGGCGGCGGTGCGCGACGGCCACATGATCCGCGACGAGATCGACGTGACCATGTTTCGCGGCATTCAGGGCTATTTCCTGAACACACGCCGCCCGCCGTTCGACGACATCCGGGTGCGGCAGGCGCTCGGCTACCTGTACCCGTTCGAGTGGGTCAACCGGAACGTGATGTACGGGCTGTACCAGCGCATCGAGAGCTATTTCCCCGGCGCCGAGGACTACAGCGCCGCGGGCACGCTGCCCGACGCGCGCGAACTGGCCCTGCTGGAGCCCTATCGCGGTCAGGTGCCGGAGGCGGTCTTCACCACCGTCTGGCAGGCGCCCGAGACCGAGGGCGGGTTCGACCGCACCAACCGGCGCACGGCGCTCGGCCTGCTGCGCGAGGCCGGCTGGGAGATCCGCGGCGGCCGGCTGGTGAACGCGGATACCGGCGAGCCCATGACGTTCGAAATCCTGCTGAGCTCGCCGGCGCTGGAGGCGCACACCCAGCCGTTCGTGCGCGAGCTGGAGCGCCTGGGCATCTCCGCGTCGATCCGCTGGGTGGACAGCGCGCAGTACCAGCGGCGCTACCAGGATCGCGACTTCGACGTGATCTCGTTCGCGTACACCTTCTATCCGCCGCCGGGGGGCGAGCTGATGTCCTATTTCGGGTCGTCGCAGGCGGACGTGCCGGGGTCGGCCAACGTCATGGGAATCCGCGATCCGGTCGCCGACGCGATGATCGACATCGTGATCAATGCGGAGGACCTGGAGACCAAGCAGGCCGCAACGCGGGCGCTGGACCGCGTGCTGCTTTGGGGTTTCCATGCCATACCGCACTGGTACAACACGGTCGCCTGGATCGCGTACTGGGACAAGTTCGGGATGCCCGCAACCCATCCGCCCTACGACTTCGGCTTCGCCAATTCCATCGGGTTCCAGCCGACCTGGTGGGTGGATACCGCGCGCGCCGAGGCGCTGGCCCGGGCGCGCTGATGCGGGCCGGGCCGGCCGGCGGCTCAAGAACAGGAACACGGGACCGCGCGATGCGACGTCTTCTTGCCATGCTCATGGGCCTCGCCGTGGCGCTGCCGGCCGCGGCGCAGGAGCCGTCCGCGCCGGAGCCGCCGCCGGGAGGCGATCCGGGCGATACCCTGACGGTGCTGACCAGCTTTGCGGAGTTCGGCGACCCGCTCTACCCGCCGGGCTTCGAGCACTTCGACTACGTCAATCCGGATGCGCCCAAGGGCGGGGCGGTGACCCTGGCGGCGTTCGGCACCTTCGAGACGCTGAACACCCTGCCGCTGGTCGGCGACTGGGCGGCGGGCATGGGGCTGGTCAGCGACAGCCTGATGACCGGATCGCAGGACGAGTTGTCCAGCTACTACCCGCTGATCGCCGAGTCCGTGGCCATCCCGGACGACGTCAGCTACGCCATCTTCACGATCAACCCGGACGCGCGCTACCATGATGGACAGCCGATCACCGCCGACGACTTCGTCTATGCCTTCGAGAAGCTGAACGAGGTCGGCCGGCCGTTCCTGCGTTCGTTCTTCGCCGACATCACCAGGGCCACGGCGATCGACGAGCGCCACGTCCGGTACGACTTCGCCACCACCGACACGTTCAAGACCCTGGGTCTGGCAGCCAGCCTGTGGCCCTATCCGCGGCACTATTGGGAACAGCCGGACCGCGACATCGGCGCTTCGTACCTGGAGCCGGCGCTGTACAACGGGCCGTACACGATTGAGTCCGTGGATGCCGGCCGGTCGATCACCTATCGCCGGGTCGAGGACTACTGGGCCGCCGACCTGCCGGTCAATGTCGGCCGGCACAATTTCGACCGCATCCGCTATATCTATTTTCGCGACGACACGGTGATGTTCGAGGCGTTCAAGGCCGGCCAGTACGACTTCCGCCTCGAGAACCGCGCCCAGCGCTGGGCCACCGGCTACGACTTTCCCGCCGCGCTGGACGAGCGGGTGCGGCGCGACGCGGTGCCTGTGGAGACGCCGTTCGGCTATAGCGGCTTCGTGTTCAACACGCGCCGGCCGGTCTTCCAGGACGAGCGGGTGCGCGAGGCGCTGACGCACCTGTTCGATTTCGAATGGACTCGCCAGAACATCTTCTACGGCAACTACACGCGCGCCCGCAGCTACTTTCCGAACTCCGACTACGGCATCGGCGAGGTGCCGCTGCCCGAGGGGCGGGAGCTGGAGCTGCTCGAGCGGTTCCGCGACGAGCTGCCCGCGGCGCTGTTCGAGGAGCCGTTCACCCTGCCGGAGACGGACGGCTCGGGGCGCATCCGCGTACAGCTCCGCGAGGCGTGGCGGCTGCTGGCCGAAGCCGGCTGGGAGGTGCAGGACGGCGTGCTGCGCAATGCCGAGACCGGGGAGCCGTTCCGCATCGAGATCCTGCTCGGCAGCGACGCCCTGTTGCGCGTCGTCCAGCCGTTCGCGCAGAACCTGGAGCGGGCCGGCATCCGCCCCAACGTGCGCATCGTCGACACGGCCCAGTACGGCCGGCGCCTGGACGACTACGACTTCGACATGATCTACATCGCGCTGAACTTCTTCCCGCCGCCGGGGCCGGAGCAGCGCAATTTCTGGGGCTCTGAGGCGGCCGACGTGCCGGGCTCGGGCAACTTCGCCGGCATCCGCAACCCCGTCGTCGACGCGCTGGTCGAGGAGATCGTCGCGGCCGAGACGCTGGAGGACCTGAAGGCGGCGAACCGCGCGCTGGACCGCGTGCTGCTCTGGAACGACTACGGCATTCCCAGCTACTACAACGCCGACGTCTGGATCGCGTACTGGGACATGTTCGGGTTCCCCGACGAACGGCCGCGCTACGGCGTCGGCTTCCCGGACACCTGGTGGGTCGATGCCGGGCGTGCCCGGCAGCTGCGGCGCTGAGGCCGAGGACCGCCGATGCTGGCCTACATCGTCCGCCGCCTGCTGCTGATCGTCCCGACCCTGTTCGGGATCATGGTGATCAACTTCATCGTCGTGCAGTTCGCGCCGGGCGGCCCGATCGAGCAGGTGCTGGCCGAGCTGCAGGGCTTTGCCACCGAGGCGACCAGCCGCATCGGCGGCTCCGCCGGCGGCGATTTCCAGGAGGCCGGCGAACCGTCCGGGGCGGGCGAGGGCGGGGCCGCCGGCCGCTATCGCGGCGCCCAGGGCCTGCCGCCCGAGTTCATCGAGGACCTGGAACGGCAGTTCGGCTTCGACAAGCCGCCGGTCGAGCGCTTTTTCCTGATGATGGGCAACTTCCTGCGCTTCGACTTCGGCGAGAGCTATTTCCGCGACGTTCGGGTGTTCGACCTGGTCATGGACAAGATGCCGGTGTCGATTTCGCTCGGCCTGTGGACCACGCTGATCACCTACCTGATTTCGATCCCGCTGGGCATCCGCAAGGCGGTGCGCGACGGCTCCCGCTTCGACGTGTGGACCAGCGGCACGGTCGTGGTCGGCTACGCCATCCCCAACTTCCTGTTCGCGGTGCTGCTCATCGTCCTGTTCGCCGGCGGGCGCTATTTCGACCTGTTCCCGTTGCGCGGCCTGGTCTCCGACAACTGGGCGGAGCTGCCGTGGTACGAGCAGGTGCTCGACTACCTGTGGCACATGGTGCTGCCGGTGACGGCGCTGGTGGTCAGCGCCTTCGCCACGCTGACCATGCTGACCAAGAACTCGTTCCTGGACGAGATCAACAAGATGTACGTGCTGACCGCGCGGGCCAAGGGCCTGACCGAGCAGCGCGTGCTGTACGGCCACGTGTTCCGCAACGCCATGCTGATCGTCGTCGCCGGGTTTCCGGGCGCGTTCATCAGCATCCTGTTCACCGGCTCGGTGTTCATCGAGGTGATCTTCTCCCTCGACGGCCTCGGCCTGCTCGGCTTCGAGGCGGCGGTCAACCGCGACTATCCGGTGATGTTCGCGACGCTGTACTTCTTCACGCTGCTGGGGCTGGTCATCAAGCTGATCGAGGATCTGGTATATACCGTCATCGATCCCCGCATCGACTTCGAGGCGCGCCGTGTCTGACTCCGTCCCCGCCGTGCGGCGCCCCCGCTTCCTGGGCATCCCGATCACGCCGATCACGGCGCGGCGGCTGCACAATTTCCGCGCCAACCGGCGCGGCTACTGGTCGCTGTGGGTGTTCGGCGTGCTGTTCGTGCTGACGCTGGGCGCGGAGTTCATCGCCAACGACAAGCCGCTGCTGGTCTATTTCGACGGCGCGTTCTATTTCCCGGTGTTCGCCGCCTACCCGGAGACGACCTTCGACGGCGAGTTCGCCACCGAGGCCGAATACCGCGACCCGTTCGTCCAGGACCTGATCAACGAGAAGGGCTGGATGGTCTGGCCGCCGGTCCCGTTCTCCTACGACACGATCAACTACGACCTGCGCACGCCGGTGCCGTCGCCGCCGTCGGCGGAGAACTGGCTGGGCACCGACGACCAGGGCCGCGACGTGCTGGCCCGCCTGATCTACGGCTGGCGCATCTCGATCCTGTTCGGGCTGGTCCTGACCGTACTGAGCTCGGTGATCGGCATCGCCGCCGGTGCGGTGCAGGGCTATTTCGGCGGCTGGACCGACCTGATCTTCCAGCGGGTCATCGAGATCTGGTCGGGCATGCCGACGCTGTACCTGTTGATCATCATGTCCAGCGTGATCACGCCGGGGTTCTGGACGTTGCTGATCCTGCTGCTGCTGTTCAGCTGGATGGGCCTGGTCGGGGTGGTGCGCGCCGAGTTCCTGCGCGCGCGCAATTTCGACTACGTGCGCGCGGCGCGGGCGCTGGGCGTGTCCAACCTGGTGATCATGTTCAAGCACGTACTGCCCAACGCCATGGTGGCGACGATCACCTTCCTGCCGTTCATCCTGACCGGCTCGATCACGGCGCTGACCGGTCTGGATTTTCTAGGGTTCGGCCTGCCGCCGGGCTCGCCGTCGCTGGGCGAGCTGGTGCAGCAGGGCAAGTCCAACCTGCAGGCGCCGTGGCTGGGCCTGACCGCGTTCTTCTCGCTGGCGGTCATGCTCAGCCTGCTGGTGTTCATCGGCGAGGCCCTGCGCGACGCCTTCGACCCGCGCAAGGCGGTCGGCCCGGTCGGCGGCAAGGCCACCGCCACGGCGCCGGCGGCGGACGCAAAGAAGGCGCGGGCGGTGGCGGAGTGATTGTTGCAAAGCGATGCTCAAACTCTCGGCAATGCGGTTTTGCCTTGACCGGATGCGATGAAATGCAGACAGTGGCATGCGTGTCTTTTGGTCCACAGGCCGGACTCCGGCATCATCGTCTTTGCGATACAGGCTGAGACCGCATCCTCAGCAGTAGACTATCGCACGGAGGCGCATATGCTCAGGCTTCGTATGAACACAGCCGGACGGGCCGGCACCGTGCCACTCCACGAAACGCCCAAGACGATGGTGCGCTCCGAGAACGAAGTCCGCACGCTCCTCCGCCGGGCAGGGTTGTCGTCCAGAGACCCGGCCAGAGGCACCCCCGGCGGTCTTGACCGCGGAGAAATCCGCGAGAGCAGCCGTGAGGGGTCGAATCGTGCCCGGCGCTTGATGTTTCATTTTCTCGACGGATTTACCGGGTTCATCGACCTCTTGACGTTCCAGACCCCTCGTCCTTCCGAGTATCCGGTCATCTCGGCCTCGGAGGCGGCCGCGCGGGTGTATCGACGGCTGGGCTGGGATGCCATGGCACGGGCGGTGGACGACGCGGCCCACGACCGGCATTGATGGACTCCGAGGGTTCCTGCCATGCCCAGGTCCACGCGAGGCCCCGGCCGCACCCCCTCGGAGGTCGCCGACAAGCTGAAGGCGACTGGCCTGCGGGATATGATTCCCGCGGGGGTGTTGCCGCCGCCCGAAATCCTCAAGGAACTTGAAACGCTCCAACCGGGCGTGACCGACCGGCTGCTGACGCTGATGGAACTGGAGATGCGCCTCGTCTGGCGGCGCCAGACATTCATGTTCGTCGAGGTGATCGTTGCCAAGGTCCTTGGCCTCGTCGGGCTGGGCCTGGTCATCCTGCCGGGCTATATGCTGGGCATGAACGACAAGACCGAGGCGGCGGTGGCGGTCTTCTGCGTGACGGCTGTTGCGGTGATTGCCGGTTACGTCGGCAAGCTCTCCATGCGCTGGGACCGCGCCGACGAAGGACAGACGCAACCGAATGACTGACCACCCGGCTATGGCCGAAGCCGCTCCGCCCGAGGCGCCTGCCGTCGGGCCGCGGCTGCTGACCGTCGACGACCTGTCGGTCGATTTCCGCATGCCCGGCGGCACGGTACGGGCGGTGCGCGGCGTGTCGTTCCACATCGACCAGGGCGAGACCCTGGCGCTGGTCGGCGAGAGCGGCTCCGGCAAGTCGGTCACCGCGCTGTCGATCCTGCAGCTCCTCAACTACCCGGTGGCGCAGCACCCGACCGGCTCGATCCGGTTCCAGGACCGCGAACTGGTCGGGGCGCCCGAGCGCAGCCTGCGCGAGGTGCGCGGCGACCGCATCTCCATGGTCTTCCAGGAGCCGATGACCTCGCTCAACCCGCTGCATTCGGTCGAGCGGCAGGTCAACGAGGTGCTGTTCGTGCACAAGGCCATGGACAAGGCCCAGGCGCGCGCCCGCACCCTGGAGCTCTTGCGCCTGGTCGGATTGTCGGAGGCGGAGCGCCGCCTCGGTGCCTTTCCGCACGAGCTGTCCGGCGGCCAGCGCCAGCGCGTCATGATCGCCATGGCGCTGGCCAACGAGCCCGACCTGCTGATCGCCGACGAGCCGACCACGGCGCTGGACGTGACCATCCAGGCGCAGATCCTGGCGCTGCTCAAGAACCTGCAGCGCCGCTTCGGCATGGCGCTGCTGCTGATCACCCACGACCTGGGCATCGTGCGCAAGATGGCCGACCGGGTCTGCGTGATGACCGACGGCGAGATCGTCGAGCACGGCAGCACGCACGACATCTTCACCCGGCCGCAGCACCCCTACACCCGCCGCCTGCTCGCTGCCGAGCCCAGGGGCGAGCCGGCCCAGCCGCCGGGCGACGCCGCCGACGTGATGCGCGGCAACGACATCCGGGTCTGGTTCCCGATCCGCAAGGGCCTGATGCGGCGCACCGTGGATCACGTGAAGGCGGTGGACGGCATCACCGTGGACATCCGCGAGGGCCACACCGTCGGCGTGGTCGGCGAGAGCGGGTCCGGCAAGACCACTTTGGGCCTCGCGCTGCTGCGCCTGATCGGCTCGCAGGGCGCGATCCGCTTCGGCGCACAGGACATCCAGGGCCTGCAGTTCAAGCGCCTGCGCCCGCTGCGCCGCGAGATGCAGATCGTCTTCCAGGACCCGTACGGCAGTTTGAGCCCGCGCCTGTCGGTGGCGGAGATCGTCGAGGAGGGGCTGCGGGTCCACCGCATCGGCCGCACGGCGCGCGAGCGCGACGCGCTGATCGTCGCGGCGCTGGAGGAGGTCGGCATCGACCCGGCCAGCCGGCACCGCTATCCGCACGAGTTCTCCGGCGGCCAGCGCCAGCGCATCGCCATCGCCCGCGCCATGGTGCTGAAGCCCCGGTTCGTCGTGCTGGACGAGCCGACCTCGGCGCTCGACATGTCGGTCCAGGCCCAGATCGTCGACCTGCTGCGCGACCTGCAGCGCCAGCACCGGCTGGCCTACATGTTCATCAGCCACGACCTGAAGGTGGTCCGCGCCCTGGCCGACGACGTCATCGTCATGAAGGAGGGGCGCGTCGTCGAGCAGGGCCCCCGCGAGCGCATCTTCACCGCCCCGCAACAGCCCTACACCCAGGCCCTGATGAAGGCGGCCTTCGAGCTGGAGGCGGTGGAGAGCGGGGTGGTGGCGGTGTAGGCGCACGGCGCGTATCGCAAGATCATTGCATCAAGCAGCGAACGCTTGCACGAGGGCTCGACCGCGCTCGTCCCGGAACCACCCCCACCCCCGCCGGGTTGATCGGCAAGCGGGGCTGCGGCTCGGCAACGCTCGGAAAGCGAATTACGGAGGCAGCATGCGCACGGTCGCGTTGCCGTCGGGGGAGGCGGTGCCGGTGCTGGGGCAGGGGACTTGGCGCATGGGAGAGAGCGCGGCGCGGCGTGCCGACGAGGTGGCGGCGCTGCGGCTCGGGCTCGATCTCGGCATGACGCTGATCGACACGGCGGAGATGTACGGCAGCGGCGGCGCCGAGGAGGTGGTCGGCGAGGCGGTGCAGGGCCGCCGCGACGAGGCCTTCCTGGTCAGCAAGGTCTACCCCCACAACGCCTCCCGCCAGGGCGCGGTCGCCGCGTGCGAGCGCAGCCTGCGCCGGCTGGGGGTCGAGCACCTGGACCTCTACCTGCTGCACTGGCGCGGGTCCGTGCCGCTGGCCGAGACGCTGGAGGCATTCCGTGCGCTGGTCGAGGCCGGGAAGATCCGCCACTACGGCGTCAGCAACCTGGATGCGGGCGAGATGGACGAGCTGTGGGCGCTGGAGGGCGGCCGCGCGGCCGCCACCAACCAGGTGCACTACAGCCTGGCCCGCCGCGGCATCGAGGCCGACCTGCTGCCCTGGCACCGCGCGCACGGCGTGCCGCTGATGGCCTATTCGCCGCTGGAGCAGGGCCGGCTCGGCCGCAGCGAGGCGTTGCGCACCGTGGCGGCGCGCCACGGCGTCACCGAACTGCAGGTCGCGCTGGCCTGGGTCCTGGCGCAGGACGGCGTGTTCGCCGTGCCCAAGGCGGTGCAGCCGGACCACGTGCGCCAGAACCGGGCGGCGCACGACCTGGCGCTGACCGGCGAGGACATGGCCGCGCTGGACCGCGACTTCCCGCCGCCAAGCGGGGCGAGCCGGCCGTCCGTGCCCTGACCGGGGAAGGAGCGATCATGGACCGTCTCCGCGCACTCCGCGACCGGCCGCGCCGGCTCTGGCTGGCCGCGATCGCCGTGGCCCTGCTGCTGGCGCCGGGTTCGGCCGGGGCGCAGGGCGAGGCGGCGGCCGACCCCGGCCTGCAGCCGCCGCTCGACTCGCGCACGGCGTTCGTCGACTACATGGTCGAGGCGCGCGGCGAGGACCCGGAGATGCTGCGCCGCCGCTGGGATCTGGCGCAGTCGCTGATCCGCCGCGGCGACCTGTTCGGCGAGCGGGCGATCACCGGCTTCCTGATCGCCCCGCGCCACGTGTTCGCCCAAGAGGACAGCCCGCGCCGCGCCTATCAGGACACGCCGCTCGACATCGGCTACGGCCAGACCATTTCCGCCCCGCACATGGTCGCGCGCATGACCTCGGAGCTGGAGGTGGCGCCGGGCGACCGGGTGCTGGAGATCGGCACCGGCTCGGGCTATCAGGCCGCGGTGCTGGCCCACCTCACCGACCAGGTGTACTCCATCGAGATCGTCGAGCCGCTGGCGGCTCGGACGGAGGCGCTGTACGCCGACCTGACCGAACGGGGGTACGACGCGTACGCCGATATCCGCCTGCGCCAGGGCGACGGCTATCACGGCTGGCCGGAGGCCGCGCCGTTCGACCGGATCATCGTGACCGCCGCGATCGACCACATCCCGCCGCCGCTGCTGCGCCAGCTCGACGTGGGCGGGATCATGCTGATCCCGGTCGGGCCGCCCATGGCCCAGGTGCTGCTCGAGGTGCGCAAGTTCGAGGAGCCCGGCGGCGACATCGATATCGCCCGCCGCGACGTGTACGAGGGCCGCGGCCGCGTCGCGTTCGTGCCGATGACCCGCCTCGACGGCACGCCGCGCAGCCGATAGCCGGCCGCTGCCATGCCGTCTCGGGCGCCATGGGGTACGGAGGCGGCCCTACGACCCGCCTCTGTGGGCCTCGTAGTAGGATCGCAAAACGGCATTGATTCGGGTCTGGTAGCCCTTCCCGTACGAGCGGAACCACTCAAGCACCTCGCGGTCAAGCCGCAGGGAGACGTGCTCCTTGCTCGTAGGGCACCCCGGAACAATGGTTTGTTCCCAACCGGAATAGGGCCGGGGCGCGTCGGGATCGGCATGCCGGCGGCGCATGGCCTCCTGGTGATCCATGTCGTCGTCGGTGCGATCCTCGCCGCGCTCGATCATGGCGCGCAGGTCATCCGCCGTATAGGTTCTTGTATTCTCTGATTTCCCAGTCATCGGCTCTGTAAGCAGAAATAATCCGCTTCCTCTCGTCTCGTTGTGTCCATACAACCAAGTATAATTTGCCGTTTATCTCGCCAACGGTGCCCCACCTGTCTTCATCATTCCGGGGCGAGTGGTAGGTATACACCGGGCGGTCATCAAAATTTTTGTAGGCAATCAGGAAATCGATTTTATGATCCCTTGATGTTGGCCTGTCGTTTATTTTCATCCCATTCGAATTTCATATCCATGTAGTATATACAAATGTGCCCACGTGTCAAGTCGCGGACAGACCTCGTCCGACCAGGCGGCAAGAGACGGCGGCGGTGCGGCTGGGAAGCGGCGCGTGACAGCCCGTTGACGAAGCGAGGCACCACGCAATGGCCTACGAGATGTGCCCCAGGATGTTGTAGCGATCCCGTTTCGACCCGACCTGGTCAATGGGCCGGTAGCGGGCTCAGTGGAACGGCCGCAGGTTTGCGACGAACTGCTCGCAGGACGCCTGCCACGAGAAGCTCAGGGCATGCGCGCGGCAGCGTTCCGCCGGCACGTGCAGCGCCGACTGCACCGCGCGGCCCAGGTCCTCGTCCATGCAGCCGACCTCGGCGCCGTCCATCACGTCGAGCGGCCCCTGCACCGGGAAGGCCGCCACCGGCACGCCGCAGGCCAGCGCCTCCAGCATGACCAGGCCGAAGGTCTCGGTGCGCGACGGGAACACGAACACGTCCGCCGCCGCGAAATAACTGGCCAGTTCCTCCCCGAACTTGGCGCCGGGGAAGCGCACGTCGGGAAACCGCCGGCGGAAGTCGCCGAGCTGCGGGCCGTCGCCGATCACGTACTTGGTGCCGGGCGCCTTCAGCGCCAGGAACGCCTCGATGTTCTTCTCCGGCGCCACCCGCCCCACGTACATCTGGATCGGGCGCGGGTCGCTCAGAAAATCCTTGGCGCGCGGCCGGAACAGCTCGGTGTCGACGCCGCGACTCCACCGCACCAGGTTGCGGAAGCCGCGCGCAGCGAGCATTCGCTCCAGCGACGGCGTCGCCACCATGGTCGCGCTCGCCGCTCCGTGGAACCGCCGCAGCATGCCGTACGTCCACGACAGCGGCACGCGGAACCGGATGTGCACGTACTCCGGAAACATGGTGTGGTACGAGCTGGTGAAGCTCACCCCGTGCTTGCGGCAGTACGCGCGCGCGCCCCAGCCGAGCGGACCCTCGGTGGCGATGTGAACGGCGTCGGGCGCGACTGCCTCGATCATCGCCGGCAGCCGCCGGCGTACGCCCCGGGCCAGCGGGATCTGCGGGTAGGTGGGGCAGGGTACGGTCCGGAACCGGTCGGGGCCGATCATCTCGACCGTGTGGCCCTGAGCCTGCATGTAGTCGCGGACCGTGGTCAGGCTGCGGACGACGCCGTTGACCTGGGGCGTCCAGGCGTCGGTCACGATGAGTAGGCGCACGGGCCGGGACCTCGATGTCACGGGACCGCCGGCGCAACCCGGCGGCGGGTCGGAACGGAGCGGCGGACCCCGGTCAGGCGACGGCCTGGGCGGCCGCCGGCTGCAGGGCCGCCTGGCGGCTCCATTCCACCCAGTTGAGCAGTTCAAGCTCGCCGCTGTGATGCTCGACCAGCGCGGTGCAGCTTTCGACCCAGTCGCCGTCGTTGACGTACAGCACGCCGCGCATGTCCTTCATCTCGGCGGTGTGGACGTGGCCGCAGATCACGCCGTCTACCTCGCGGCGGCGGGCTTCGTCCGACAGGGCGACCTCGTAGCGCCCGACGTACTCGACGGCTTGCTTGGCCCGGTGCTTGAGATAGGCTGACAGCGACCAATAGCCGTAGCCGAGCCGGCGGCGCACCCGGTTGAGCATCGTGTTGGAGGCGAGCAGCACGCTGTAGGCGATGTCCCCGATGTGGGCCAGCCACTTCGCGTGGCGCACCACCACGTCGAACTCGTCGCCATGGATGACCAGGAAGCGGCGCCCGTCGGCGGTGACGTGGATATGCTCCTGCGTGACCGTGATCCCGCCGAAGTCCTGCCCGCAGAACTGGCGGCCGAACTCGTCGTGGTTGCCGGGGATGTAGAAGACCTTCGTGCCCTTGCGGGCTTTGCGCAACAATTTCTGTATGACATCGTTATGAAGCTGAGGCCAGTACCAGTGCTTCTTCAGCCGCCAGCCGTCGACGATGTCCCCCACGAGGTAGAGCGTGTCGGATTCGGTCTGCCGCAGGAAATCCAGGAGCAGGTCCGCCCTGCATGCCTTGCATCCCAGATGGATGTCGGAAATCCAGATCGTCCGATAGCATGCCACGTCGCCGGGCGTTCTCATTCCTGCCACCGCCGGTAAGGTCGACTCTGGCAGAATCCTATAGCGAGAACCACTCGCGATGACAATCTGACCGGCATCGGGCGGGCCTTCACCCTCTAAATTTATCGGAACTGTCATGCTTACGACCAAAAGCGGAAAGCAAACTGAAAGACGGGAGTCATATTCGGGGTCGTCGCCGGTCGTGGCCACCGGGCATGCCATCGCCCCAGCGCAGAGGTTGCGCAGGGTCCTGGTAATTCACAACCCTGCGGCGGGCTGGCGCAAGCGCCGGCGCCTGGCCGCGGCGCTGTCGGCGCTGTCGGCGCGGGGACTCATGGCGGAGCTGGTGCTGACCACCGGCCCCGGCGACGCCGCCTGCCTGGCCGAGGCGATCGAGCCGGATCTGGACGCGGTGGTGGTGGCCGGCGGCGACGGCACCATCAACGAGACGATCAACGGCCTGCTCGGCTGCGGCCGGCCGCCGCCGCCGCTCGGCATCCTGCCCCTCGGCACCGCCAACGTCCTGGCCAACGAGCTGGGCCTGCCGCTGGATCCGGTGCAGGCCGCGGCGGTGCTGGCCGAGGGATGCATCGCACCGGTCCGGCTCGGCCGGGTCAACGACCGCCCCTTCATCATGATGGCCGGCGTCGGCTTCGACGCCCGCGTCGTGGCGCGACTCGACCGGCGGCTCAAGCGCTGGCTCGGCAAGGGCGCCTATGCGGTGGAGATGCTGCGCCGGCTGGTCTACGACAGGCCGATGCGCCTCGGAATTGAGATCGACGGCGTGCGCCACGACGCGGCGTCTCTGATCGTCGCCAACGGGCACTACTACGGCGGCCGCTTCGTGCTGGCGCCGGACGCGCGGCTGACCGAACCGACGCTGCACGCCTGCCTGTTCGAGCGGCCGGGGCGGTGGGCGACGGTCCAATACGTCCTGGCGACCGGGCTGGGCCGGCTCGGCCGGCAGCCCGGCTACCGGGTGGTGCCGGCGGAGCACATCGTCGTGCACGGCCTGCCCGGCGAGCCGATCCAGGCCGACGGCGAGCTGGTCGGCGGGCTGCCGGCGGAGATCACCGTCTCGCCGGTGGTGCTGCCGGTGCTGGTGCCGCCGGACCATCGCTGACCGCCGGAGGCACGCAGGGCGCTCAGTTCCCGGCCACCGTCATGCCGTCGACGACCACCGTCGGGGCGTCGACGCCGTAGCGGAACACCAGGTCGTCGGCCGGGGTCAGGGCGCGGAACATCTCCTTCAGGTTGCCGGCAATCGTGACCTCGCTGACCGGGTGCGTCAGGGCCCCGTTCTCGATCCAGAAGCCGGCGGCGCCGCGGGAGTAGTCGCCGGTCACCATGTTGATGCCGGAGCCCATCAGGTGCGTGACGTAGAACCCGCGCCCGATCCCGCCGATCAGGGCGTCCGGGCCAATCCGCCCCGGCTCCAGGAACAGGTTGCTCGGGGCCGGCGAGGGCGGCGAGGCGGTGCCGCGGCTGGCGTGGCCGGTCGTCTCCAGCCCGAGTTGGCGGGCCGAGCGCAGGTCCAGCAGCCAGGTGGTCAGCCGCCCGTCCTCGACCAGGGCGCGGCGCCGATTGGCGACGCCCTCGCCGTCGAACGGCTTGGAGCGCAGCCCGCGCCGCAGGTGGGGGTCGTCGACGATGCGGATGCCGTCGGCAAACACCGGCTCGCCGAGCCGGTCCTTCAGGAAACTGGTGCCGCGGGCGACCGCCGGGCCGCTGATCGCGCCCGCCAGGTGGCGCAGCAGGCCCCCGGAGACGCGCGGGTCGTACACCACCGGCACCTTCGCGGTGGCGATCTTGCGTCCGCCCAGCCGGCGCACCGCCCGCTCTCCGGCCATGCGGCCGATCTCTCCGGGGTCGCGCAGGTCGTCGGCGTAGACCGCACTGGAGAAGTCGTAGTCGGTCTCCATCGCGGTGCCCTCGCCGGCGATCACGGAGACGGAGATCGCGCTGGCCCCCAGCGTGTACCGCCCTGCGAAGCCGTTGGTCGCGGCCAGCGCGACGTGGACGCGCTGCCAGCTCGCCTCGGCGCCTTCGGAATTGGTCACGCCGGACACCGCAAGGGCCGCCTCCTCGGCGATGCGCGCGCGGGCGATCAGGTCTTCCGCCGCCGGCTCGACCGGGTCGCACAGGTCCAGGTCGCCCCAGTCGTGCGCCAGCTGGTCCGGGCCGGCCAGGCCGCAGAACGGATCCTCGGGCACCGCGCGGGCCATCGCCACGGCGCGGTCGGCGAACTCGGCGAGCGCCGCCGGCGTGCGGTCGGAGGACGACACCACGGCCATGCGATGGCCGACGAACACGCGCAGGCCGACGTCGCCGGCCTCCGCCCGCTCCAGCCGCTCGGGCCGGCCCAGCCGCTGCGACAGCGACAGCATGGCGGAGTCGAACAGCACGGCATCGGCGGCATCGGCGCCGGCACGGCGGGCCCGGTCGAGCAGGCCGCCGAGCAGGGCGAGCGGGTCGTCACTGGCAGTCATGAGACATCCTTGTATGCAGGTCTGGTGCGTCGGTGCGGAAGGCAAGCGCACGGTGCAGATCCGGCATGTGCGCCAGCTCCGTCTCGGCATGCAAGCCATGCACAGAACGCATGGCTTCTGAACTCGATAGCAAGATTTTTACGATGATATAGTGTTCGTGCTTGCCGGGACGAGGCAAGTTCTACCAAACCGGGACCCGCTCCGGGGCGGTCGGCCATGTGCCGCCGCCGGGATCTCGGACCCCATAACCGGTCTGCATACCCGAGGAAAGGCTCCGGGAGGCGCACTGGAGTGGCTCGACACGATGATCGGGCCCGAACGGTACGCATGCGGAGTTCATCATGACCGACGTCCTCTGCCCCGAGGGGTCCGCAACCGGAACGGCTCCAACCCGGGTGCACATCGTGCATACCATGGTCGGCGACATGCATGTCTTTACCTCGCCGGACCTGGACGACTTCCAGATCGCCGACCGGGATCTGGAGCGGGCGTTCGGCGCCATCCAGGGCGAGGTGGCCGACATCGTCGAGGCCGAGGCGTGCCGGCGGGTGCCCTACGTCCTCAACCTGACCTACCGCGAGTTCGTTGCCGGCGAGTACGGGCCGCGGCGGGTGACCCTTGCCAAGCCGCCCCTGTTCGCCGCGGCGGCCAGGCACGCGCACATGGTCGACCCGCACGCCGACTTCGTGCCGCCGGCCCGCCTGCGCCGCGAGGCCCGGCAGCGCTCGACGCACTGACCGCCGGCGTCCCGCGGCGCCGGCCGCACCGGGCCGACCGGGCCGGTCTTCGGGACCGGTCACCGGTCCTGCGCGGCGCGCAGGGCGCGCAGCCGCTCGTAGCTGGCCAGCACCGCGGGCGGCACGTCGCGCCGCTCGATGTCGTCGGGCCCGGCCCGCCGGGTCATGACGAGCTCCAGCGCCCTGTGCAGCACCTCCGCAATGTCGAGATGCCCCTGCGCGCAGGCCTCGTCGAACGCGTCCATGATCCTGTCGCTGATCCGCTGGTGGGATTGCGCCGTCATCAGGCCGCCTCCTCGCTACCCCGGCCGGCGCGCAGGTCCGAGGGCGGGGTGACCCGCAGCAGGGTGATCTGGTGGCGCTGGCGGCGCAGGATCTCGAAGCGGAAATTGTAGAACGTGAAGGCCTGCCCGACCTCCGGTATGCGCTGTGCCTCGTGCAACACCAGGCCGGCGATGGTCGAGGCCTTGTCGTCGGGCAGGCGCCATTCGAAGCGGCGGTTCAGGTCACGGATCGTCACCGTGCCGTCGACGATGTAGCTGCCGTTGGGCTGGGGGCGGACGCCGGCGACCGGGACGTCGTGCTCGTCGGCGATGTCGCCGACGATCTCCTCCAGGATGTCCTCCAGCGTCACCACGCCCTGCAGGCTGCCGTACTCGTCCACCACCAGGGCGAAGTGCTCGCGCCGCATGCGGAAGGCGCGCAGCTGGTCGAGCAGCGAGGTGGTATCCGGGATGAACCACGGCTTGGCGGCGATCGCCAGGATGTCGAGATTGCCGGGGTCGCCGTGGCGGCCCTTGACCGCGCGCAGCAGGTCCTTGGCGTGCAGCACGCCGATGATGTTGTCGGGGTCGCCCTGCCACAGCGGGATGCGGGTGAACGGGCTGTCCATGACCGCCTCGACGACCTCCGCCGCCGGCAGGTCGGCATCGATGGCGACGACGTTGCGGCGGTGGGTCATGATCTCCGCCACCTCGACGTTGTCCAGCTCGAGGATCGAGCGCAGCATGGCCCGTTCCTCGCGGATCTCCTCGTCGGTGCCGCGGTGCAGCTCGATGGCGCCGCGCAGCTCGTCGCGGTAGTCCGACAGCGTGACCCGGCCGATGTCGGGACCGAACAGCCGCAGCACGCCGCGCACCACGAGGTTGATCATCTGCACGATCGGCGTCAGCACCAGCACCACGGTGCGCAGCAGCGGCGCCACCGCCAGCGCCGCCTTCTCGGCATGGTGGATGGCGTAGGTCTTGGGCAGCACCTCGGAAAAGATCAGGACCAGCAGGGTCATGATCAGGGTGGCCAGCGGCACCGCCCCCTCGCCGACCAGCGACAGCAGCAGGCTGGTGGCCAGGGCCGAGGCCAGGATGTTGACCAGGTTGTTGCCCAGCAGGATGGCGCCGATCAGCCGCTCCTTGTTGTCGCGCAGCCGGTTGACGATGCGGGCGCGACGGTTGCCCTCCTGGTCGAGCTGGTGCATGCGCGCCCGGCTGGCGGCAGTCAGCGCCGTCTCCGACCCGGAGAAGAAGCCGGACAGCACCAGCAGGAAGGCGATGGCGGCAAGGTTGAGGGCGGTGAACAGGTCCATGGCGGCTCCGGGGGCGGGTTCGGGCCGAAAAAGGGGCGTGCGTTCGCACCTGATCTGGCATGCACCGTCCGCGTCTACCAGAGTCGCGCGGCCAGACCAATGGCCAGCCACGGCCGCACGCGGACATTGCCCCCGGCGACCTGGTGCCGGATGCCCTGGATGGCCTCATGGCGCAGCCGATTGTGCGCCACCCTGGCCGCGGAGGTATGGCCGGCGTGCAGCTCGGCGACCGGCCACCGGAGGGTCCCTGACCGCTACGGCGCCCGCTACAGAGCGGTCCGATGACATCTCACCGGCGCCACAAGGGTAAAACCTGAGATGGTCTACATCATCGCCGTCATCGCAAATTTCAAGGTTCTGTCCCCCCCCGAGGTGCCCGGTGTTGAGCTTGACTCCAATGTCTTGCTTCGCGAAGGCTTTTAGGATTCTTTCTTGTCGGGTCACCGCTTCATGGCAATGTTCCAATCAATATCAAATCCAGCTACTATCAACTCGTTCGCTAGCGCCTGTTTCCAACCGCCATCATTGGTCATTGGTTGATAGACCACTGGGTAATCCGAAGGGATTTCGACCTCATCTCGGACTAATGCCATGACGCGGCTCCGGCCGAGCCGAGCCAAAAAGTAACCAAGTTCAAGGATCACGTTTTGTCTGGCCCGTGGTTGCGGTGCTTCCCCTTTGGTATTACCTTCATCATCCGGGGTAAGTAGCACTACTGCAAAACCGACATCGCTGTTGGACTCCAGCTTTTCGATTATTGTCTGCCCGCGGTTGGCCTGCTCATGAAGAATAATCGCCTCAAAACCAAGATTCTCTAGAAATCGGGAGACACTCTGTTTGCTGGCTTCGTCATGTCCATGGACAACGAATACCTTTCGAGCAGCCGGTTCTTTATTAGTTGATAGTTTTGTCGCCTCAGTAACACCGGTCTTCGTCTTCACATAGTTAATATAGTCACGGGCAAATGGAACAAATATTTGCGAAGTCATATTCTGAAGATTCCGAACATATTCATTTCCAGTCCAGTAAAACATTCGCGAAAAATATTCCCCATAGCCTGGGTCCTCAGCAATTCGATCAATCAAACTCACCACCAACCCAAGTTCATTTTCTGGGTCGTCCGGCCACTCAAGTTCCGCACTGCCAATCATGCCTCCTTGCGTCGCTTCACCGGCTGCAATCCATGCATCAAAGTTAACACCATCTACTAGTTCCCTGCTAATATTGTCCAACTCTTCTAAGTGCAGTAGGCGAGACAGCTTTTTAATATGACGTACAAACGACGACCTATCTGCCCAGCGCAGGTCATTTACAGTGTTTTCGACCTGACGAAGGACATCGGGTAAAGACTCGGAGTCCATCATGATTGTCGTCCCCCCTACAGACCGAGCATGGCGTGCACGCTCTTCAATTTGCTCACGGTAATGCGCTTTCATCTGAGACGCGAGTTTGTCAACTATCTCATTTCCTCGGTATGGACCTGCTCTTGTATCTATTGCGTTCTCCATTTGCTTTATCGCCACTTGTACACTTGCCGGTTCATTCGGGTCGAATCGCAGAGTAGCTATTGTTCCATCAAGCGACCGAAAAGCCCTTTCGGCGTCCTGAAGTTGCTTCTGCAGTTTATCCAATCCAAGAACTTTAAGACTCATAGTCTGTGATCCTTTTACCAGAATCCGACGTCTATTATTGTATGCGGAGCTGCCTAGTCGGTGCCATAAACGCCATGGTCCTGGTATGGGCGATGTTGGAAGCCGCTGCGCTTGTCTCAACTAAAAATAACTATATAATTACACAGATTTGTCTAGCAATAGGAGCGAAATATTGCCTGGAAGCTCTTGCTTTGCTGATGTGTGACCCTTTTAGCGTAACTGCTCACCCCCTACCCCTCCGGACCGTGGTGGCGAGCGGCCGGCTTGATGGTATGAGCAAACGCAAATCGGTCCTTGACAGGTGCTGACGGGCGCGATTCAACCTCCCAATGACTCG